>OGIO01001374.1_pt1 | contig 20491 bp, 5 predicted proteins | sample 1571841 | NCBI WGS metagenome assembly OGIO01 (sample SAMEA2582111, study PRJEB24529) | metagenome | biome: Human gut stool | place: China | collected 2011
GACAGTCTCAGCACAAGCAGCAGAAGTGGCCTCAGAAGCTACAGCAGTAGCTAATACTGCTGTGGTAGCGAGTATTGAGGCGGATAAGAAGCGTCAAGAGCAAGAAGCCAAGCTTACCTCACTGTCTACTGAAATTGGAACCTATCTTGGTCGATTAGCTCAGTTAGGTGATACGGAAAGTTATATTCTTTCGGTTAAGCCAAGTCTAGAAACTATGGAGTCTGCCTTATCTGCTTCAACATCAGATTTGACCAGTCTTGTTAGCCAAGCAAGTATTGTAAAAGATACCTTGTCTAATTTTGAATCTCAAGCGATTGGAAGTGCTTCGGAGTCTTTGAGTTTACATACATCAGAGATACTATCGCTTGCTTACAGTGAATCTACTAGTCTGTCTCTTGAAGACTTAGGATCAACTGAAGTAGCAAATAGGCTTTCAATGAGTAAGACTACTCTGGAACAAAATGCATCTGAAGCACAATTACTTGTCAGTTTGGCAGACCGTTATTTAAATAGTGTGACGGATGCCCAAGCTCGCGCAGATCTTAGTGAAGCCATCCAAACTGTTCGCACTGAGTTGACAAAAGCTAACACTTTGCTTTCTCAAAATGAGGGAGATTTTGAAGGGCAACGCAGTCGTTTAGGCTTGGCTGTTGAGCAAATGATGAGCACCATGCAACAGACTGGTTTCACAGGAAATGTGGTCAATTCAAATGGTTCTCAAAGCATCGCCATCAATTTAGCAGCAACAGCTAATGCTGTTCAAACTTATCTTGATTCAAATGGTCGTAGACAGTATATTTATTCAGGTACTTTGACAGGATCAGATGTTTCTGAGGGTAGGAAAAATACGATTATCCAATCGATGACCTATTCTTATGATACTGGAACCAACAAGACTACTTGGGTAGTAACGGTTAAGCCGTCCTTTAATACGAATAATGAATTTGGTATTTTAGTAACATCAGATGATACCATTAATTCTGTAACCATGACTTACCATGATAATGGGAATTTGATTACAACAGAAGATTGGACTTCAAAATTGACTAAAGCAAGTTCAATGCCCTATTCAAATTTGAAGGCAGTTCGTCAGCAGTGGAGAACCATTGGTGGTGGTGTTGCGGATAATATGAAATGGACAATTGTTACCGAAGGGTCAAATCGAAACCTTTATGTTCGAACTGCAACAGCAATCGTTGAATCAACACTGAGTGGAATTCTGACATCGGATGGGAATACGGTTTATCAACAACGTTATGATGAGTCGCCTCTAGCTGGTTTGGATATTGATGATAAAAATGATGCTATTCTGTCAGATTCCGCTAGCCAGTCTGCTTCGACAAGTGCGAGTATGTCAGCCAGTACGTCGGCCTTACAAAGTGCTTCAACAAGTGCTAGCGCATCAGCACGGACGTCTGCTTCGATGAGTGCCTCAATCAGTGCATCACAAAGTGCTTTAACGAGTGCGAGTGAGTCGGCAAGTACGTCCGCGTCACAGAGTGCCTTAACTAGTGCATCTGAATCTGCAAGTACGTCGGCATCCATGAGTGCCTCAACAAGTGCTAGCGAATCCGCAAGTACATCCGCGTCCATGAGCGCTTCAACGAGTGCGTCTGAATCAGCAAGTACGTCCGCGTCACAGAGCGCCTCAACAAGTGCATCTGAATCAGCAAGTACGTCCGCGTCAATGAGTGCTTCAACAAGTGCTAGCGAGTCAGCAAGTACATCGGCATCAATGAGCGCTTCAACAAGTGCGAGTGAGTCCGCAAGTACCAGTGCTTCCATGAGCGCTTCAACGAGTGCGAGTGAGTCAGCAAGTACGTCCGCGTCAATGAGCGCTTCAACAAGTGCTAGCGAATCCGCAAGTACTTCAGCGTCGATGAGTGCGTCAACAAGCGCTAGCGAATCCGCAAGTACATCGGCATCAATGAGTGCATCGACAAGTGCGAGCGAGTCAGCAAGTACTTCAGCGTCACAGAGCGCATCGACAAGTGCCTCAGAATCTGCAAGCACATCTGCATCGCAAAGTGCCTCAACCAGTGATTCATCAAACTCACAGATATCTTCAATGAGTTCAGAGCAATTGACAAACACTTCACTGATAATTAACACATCAGAAAGAACTAGTCTTTCTGTTAATGATCGCAATTCTGATAGTTTCGTTCTTAAGGCTAAGGCTGATAGACTTTTGGTACAACCAGAATCTAGGATGCTTCCTAAGTTTATTGAGAGAAGTAATCCACTTGCAGCGGTGTTAGGAGTTCTATCTACTGCAACTGGTCTTGCCTTTCTTGCTAAACGCAAGAAGGATGACCCAGAAGATGACAGTTTATAATTTTAGTGTTAGGTAGTCATCGTCAATTTTTTAATAAAACACCACCCTTATTAGTACATTGTTAAATAAGGGCGGTGTTTTTTGCTGTCTAGTGATATTAAGATGAAAACTTTAGAAAGAAGTATTTATCTGATATGATTGGAAAAATCAGAATTTTTATTAATCTTACCAAGAGGAATTTTCCTTAATCATTTTTTTCGAGAGATATCATATTCTATCGAAAACTTTTCATTGTTATCATTCTGGGAGATCGCCCTTTCTTAGGCTTGTAAAAGCAATGTAGGAAAGGGCGATAAAAAATTCAAAAAAATAAGATACTATATTAGATTTTTTGGTTAGGGATATGATAAAATAGACAGTAATGTGCTAATAAACTAGCTAAAAATGAAAAGGTGTATATATGTTTTTTAGAAGAAATGAGGGTCAGTACCGAGAAACTGATCGTGTGACACGTTTTAAATTGGTAAAGTCAGGGAAACATTGGTTACGTGCCGCAACCTCTCACTTCGGACTTTTTAAGATAATAAGTGGTCGAGTGGATGCGTCATCTGTATCAGTTCATCAAGTTGAGGAAGAAGTACCTTTAATCACAAGTGACAGACTTTTAAAGGGAGTAGCCGCGACTGGAGCTCTACTAGGTGGAGGAGTAGCGACTTATGTGGTTCAAGCTGATGAAGCAACAAGTCCATCAGCGGTAGAGCATACGGTTAGTCCGACGACAGATGTTTTGGCAGCTTCTGATTCAGCGGTTTTGGGTCATTCTGGAGCTATTACAGAATCTGCAGTCAGAGGAGATGTAGTTAGTCAGTCAGCCTCAGCCACAGATTCAGTATCAAACTCAGTAGACTCAGTCTCACTATCGCTATCAGCAAGTCATCAGGCTTCTGCGTCAGTATCAGCGAGCCTTTCGACCTCAGTCTCAACCTCTGCCAGTACGTCAGCTTCGACAAGTGCGAGTGAGTCAGCCAGCACCAGTGCTTCGGCTTCACAGAAAGCTTCGGAGTCTACTTCAGTTTCAATGAGTGGTTCAAAGGCGACAGGGCATGACAGTGAGACATCAAGTAGTCAAGTTACTGCTACGAGCCAGACGGGGTCTGAGAGTGGTGCAGACTCAATGCGTTCAGAAGACTTAGATACCAATGAGACATCACGTTCATCAGATTTAACAACAAGAGCGTCAGTACCGACAGTCTCAGTACAAGCAGCAGAGGTTACCTCAGAAGCTACAGCAGTAGCTAATACTGCTGTGGCGGTGAGTATTGAGGCGGATAAGAAGCGTCAAGAGCAAGAGGCAAAGCTTACCTCACTGTCTACTGAAATTGGAACCTATCTAGGGAAACTAGGCAATCGTGAAGGAGCGGAAAGTGCCCTTCTAAAAGGAAATGCTACGATTGAAGCGATTCAAAATGCTTTGACAGATCCAAATGCTGACCTCAACGCCCTTATCTCTGAAGCTACTAGAACCCGTAATACTGTGGTCAATACGGTGTTGCGTGCAAATTCTGGACTTCGAGACAGCCGTAATGGGAGAGCACTTCCGACAGGAACAGGTTTCAGAGCAGCAACAAATATTGGGAATGCTACTTACACGCCAAAAGCAGCACTTCATGTTACGCCGGAAGATCAAATGGATTACTTCCAGACTAACGGTTCGGCAACCTTTAATAATGGCACTGTGACCTTAACCACTGCGAGTGGTGGCCAAGCAGGTTCATATACATTAAAGAATAAGATTGATATGACCGAGACTTTTGTGCTCAAAGGAAAAATCAATCTAGGTGATGCTTATGAAAGGTTTAGAAATAATGGTCATGACGGTGGTGACGGTGTTGCAGCTATTTTCTCTACGGGTAACGTTGGTGAAATAGGAAATGCTAATGGTAATGGATCAGGCGCCAGTCTTGGGATGGGGGGGACCAACCTTAAAGGATCCTTTGGTTTTAAACTTGATACATGGCATAATACGAGTGCTCCACTTCCCCAAAATATGGCTTCAGCAGATCCCTCACGTGTTGGTGGTGGCGGAGCATTCGGAGGATTTATTTATAGTTATAATGGGACGAAATATATTAATGCACAAGGACGAGTTTATCCTGTTATTTCGACTTTTTCTAAACTTCAAACGAATCCAACAAATAATTCTTTCCAAAATTACACTGTAAATTATGATGGTAAGACTAAAGTTATGACCGTAAATTATGCTGGACAGACTTGGTCTTATAATTTAGCAAATCAGAAAATTGGTCAACAAAGTGATTATCTGGTTGATGATAAAGTTAGAAATACAAATGTTCTTTGGAACGATACAAAGAATATGACACTGTTGTCAAATGCAGGAAATCCTAGTGAATTAGCTTTTGCATTATTTGCTTCAACTGGTTCAGGTGTTAACTTACAACAATTTCGACTTGAATCCTTCGATTACACCACAGGTGGATCTTACATTACGATCAAGTATGTAGATGATATTACAGGAGTGGAGCTCAAACCATCTAAAACCATTTCTGGTCTAGGAGGAAATATCCAAGATTTAACAAGTTACCTGGATATTCCTGGTTACAAAGTTCAACGAAATAATGCCAACACATATAATCTCTATAGAGGCGGAAACAAGATTGAATTTAAGAAAGGAAAGGTAACAGTTACCTATACCTACTCTCCTACAGTAGAGAAAAAGGTGGATCGTATCTATACCTATGTTGGTGAAAATGCTTCTGATTTAACTGTCGCTCAAAATTTTGTAAAGACTCAAACAGGTGTGACCCTACCAAGTGATACCAAGTACGAATTTGCAACACCTTTTGATACGTCTGATCAAGGTGATAAACAGGCTACTGTAAAAGTCACCATGCCGAATGGCTATGTTCAAACAGTTGATATCCCCTACACTGTTTATCCATCTCTTAGCGCCAAAAGTCCAATCTACGACTTTAAAGGACAATCACTGACAAATGGTTCAGCTTCAGGTGGTGGTTATTACAGTTACCTTACGAAATTAGGTACGGGTGCTTGGTATCCTTCAGGAATGTCTTGGGGACTTTATGATGGAACCACGAAGATTGATGATATCAATACCGATACGGTAGGTTATAAAGACTATACGTTAAAAGCAGTTTTTCCAAAGGGTCGGTATGGTGAAACGGAATCTAGCAAGTTACTGACGGTTTCATCTACTTTCCGACACATTGTTTATGATCTTGTTGCCAACCCGACACCAAACCCTACGAGATCTTGGGTCTTTACTCAAGGTGACAATGTTACAATTAATGCAATCAGCGCAGTGCAGTATGCATCTGGTTCGAATGCAATCACTCCTGTGGCCAATGATACCTTCACCTGGAAAAACAATGATGCTCCGAGCATGGATCAAATCGGAAAATTCACGAAAACAGTTATTGTAAAAACTGGTGAGGATGGAGCAGGACATAGAGCCACTAAAGAGATTGATGTTGTCGTAACGGTCAATCCAAAAGTAGCAACGATTACGACTGATTTGACCGGTAAAGCTGGTATGAAGAATCAGCAGATTGCAGTAACAGCTTCACCAGGTGCAACCGTTACGTTGAGCAATTCAGCAGGGAGGGCTATTGGAACTGCAGTAGCTGATGCATCTGGGAATGCAACTGTCACAGTCACAACAGCTTTGCCATATGGAAATATCCAAGCAAGTACATCTAAGACAGGGCCGACAGAAACAGGTGGCACAGCGACTTACACAGCTTCTGGAAATTCAAAATTAGCGACTTATGCTGCACCTAAAGCGAAGGCGGATAGGCTCTATGCCCTTCATCATGAAGGTTCTCCAGAATTAAGTATTCCAAGTAATTTTGTAAAATTAGCCAATGATTTAGCTTTGCCTTCAGGAAGTTCAGTACGTTGGAAGACATCAAAAGATCTAATCAATACCAATACGGTAGGGGATCGAGTTGCGGAGGTTACTGTTCAACTTCCAGGGGATTCTCAAACTTACACGGTTTCAGTTCCTTACACCATTTTACCGACGATTGAAGCTAAGAGTCCTATTTATGATCTTAAAGGCCAAGGTCTTCATAATGGAAAAGATGAGAGTAATTATATTAAATCAGACACTACAGATGTTTCTTATACAACACAATGGACAGATGCGTCTGGAGTCAGCTTTACCACTATCCCATTAACAGTTGATAACACAGGAACATTTACCTATGCCATTAAGCGGATTTATGATGTGGGGCGTTATGGAGCAACGACAGATACTTCTAAATTGCTTACGACTTCAACGACACTCGAACACCGTGTTATTGAACTCACAACCAAACACAAAGTTTTCCATCAAAATGTAGAAGATGAAAATTATAGAACTAGTAAAGATCCGGCTAGTTGGGTGACTATTACGGGAAATCCTAATTTTATAGGGGAATTCAGAGATGGCTTAGGACCAGACATTACAACTGCTGGGAAAGCTACATTAGACATTGCTTATACGATCACAGATGATAAGTCAGATATCCCTCTGACGATTCCAATAACTGCCGAATATACGGTTATCCCTACTCCAGTGATCTCTGAGGACTCAGTGACAGAGACAGGTGGCTTACCAGGTAAATCTATTCAAGTCACGAACGTTCTACCTAGTTCCACGGTCACTTTGACCTTGAATGGGCATCAGTTTACCAAGGAGGCAGGAGCTAGTGATGAAAGTGTTACTTTTACGGCACAGGATCTGAAGCAAGCCTATGATGATAACAATGGCTTATTGCCTGTAGGTACTGTTACGGCTACAAGCACATTTGAAGGGGAAACTTCAGAAAAGGCTACAGCGACGATTACGGCAGAAACAGTGAAACCAACTGTTGAGTATAAGGTTAAGGTAAACGGCAAAGATCCTCAGATAGGAATAAATGGTGACTATGTTTTCTATGCTGGAGATGTCATCCAAGTGACCGTTACTGGTAAAGACAATAGCGGTAAGCTTGCTACCTTACGAGTAACTGGGAATGCGACTGTCCTTTCAGATTTCTTCCAGGGAAATACAAACTGGGGAACGGGTGCTATTCCAAATATTATCAATACCGTTATGAGCGATGACCAGACAACCTTTACCTTTACCGTTGTTCCAAAGAGTGACTTGATTTGGGGAGCAGGTAACCGTTGGGGACGTCGTGTAGAAGCAGTCGACCTAAGTGGAAATAAGACTTTATCTGATGAATTTGGTGTTAGACAAGGTCAATTAAAAGATCTATTTAACAAGCCTTCGATAACTGTTACACAAGTAAAGGATATCGGTCACTTAACAGAGACAGATAAAGCTAAAGTTCGTGAAGAAATCATGAAGGCGCATGATAGAGTGATTGCTAATGGCCGAGATCGTATTGCAAGTATTGAAATCAGTAACGATGGTGTTGCAACAGTCTATTACAAAGATTTCGATAAGAATCAAACAAATCAATCTCAATACCCACTAACAACATATACACAAAGTGAAACGGTATCAGATACTGTGTACAAGTCAGAATCAACAAGTACAAGTACATCTGCCAGTGAATCAGCAAGTACGTCCGCAAGAGAAAGCGAATCTGTAAGTACAAGCGCCAGTGAATCAGCAAGTACGTCCGCATCGCAAAGTGCTTTTACGAGTGCGAGTGAGTCGGCAAGTACGTCGGCATCAATGAGTGCCTTAACTAGTGCATCAGAATCCGCAAGTACATCTGCATCACAGAGTGCATCGACAAGTGCATCAGAGTCAGCAAGTACCTCGGCCTCAATGAGCGCCTCAACGAGTGCTTCAGAATCGGCAAGTACGTCAGCCTCAATGAGTGCTTCAACGAGTGCGTCTGAATCCGCAAGTACAAGCGCATCGCAAAGTGCTTCAACCAGTGCGAGCGAGTCAGCAAGTACCTCGGCCTCAATGAGTGCTTCAACAAGTGCGAGCGAATCCGCAAGTACGTCGGCATCAAGCTCAGTTATCACAAGTATGGGAGAGCCTGCGATTCACTCCCTTGACAGTGTTGATATTAATAGTGTTATTGTTTCTGATTCGATTAGTGTGTCAGTATCGGCCTCTATTTCTCTATCGGTAAGTGCTTCAACTTCAGCAAGTATCAGTGCGTCACAGAGTGCCTCATCCAGCGCTAGTGAATCGGCAAGTACGTCAGCGTTACAGAGTGCTTCAACCAGTGCTAGCGAATCAGCAAGTACGTCAGCGTCACAAAGTGCGTCAATCAGTGCTAGTGATTCATCACCTACGTCTGTAGTTAGTGCTTCAAGGTCTGAAAGCATGTCTCATAAGGATCATACTGAAGCCAAACAACTTCCTAAGACTGGAGAAACTGAATCATCGTTAGCTACCCTCTTCGGTGCTTTAGCGACGGCAACTGGTCTTGCCTTTCTTGCCAAACGGAAGAAAGATGAAGAAGAGGACGAAGATTATTAGTATTTTAGGATTGTAATAGTCTTTACAATGCTCAGATAAGCACAGTAAAAAACACCTTCATGTTAGATATGCAGTCTAGCTAGGAGGTGTTTTTTGATTTGGAGATGTTGTGAAAGTTTCAAAAACAAACATCAACAATAAAATAGAAAAAGGAGGTCAGTTAAAGCTGACCTCCTAATTTAGTATTACATTTTACCTGGATGAGCGACGTTGTTGCTCTGTTAGAATGACTTCAAATAACAAGTTTCCAACCAAATTGAACATCAAATGCGAACGCAGATTTTCACGTTTTTTGGGGCATCATAGACAAAAATCATGTGATCACTGATTTTAGAAAGTAGGTGATTGCCTAAAGTAGTAATAGTTAAGACAGTTGCCCCATGTCTTTTGGCTTGTAAGATACTGTTATTGACATCTTTGCTTTTTCCACCGAGTGAGAAGACGATAATGACGTCCTGAGGTGTCACAATAACTTTAATACGTTCAATACTGAATTGTTCAAAATAATCGTTGGTCCAAATGTTGATCAGTTTCAATTTGCGGTTGAAGTCGGTCATAGGCATGTAACTAGATCCCACGCCGATACAGAAAATACGTCTAGCCTCAAGAATCTTATCTGCAAAGCTTTGAAAATCTTGCTCGGAGAGGATGGATAAGGTATGTTCGAACTCGACGTGGAGTTGTTCTTTGAGTTGTTCAAAGGAGTTGTGTTCTAATTTGGCTTGATTCTTCTTAAGTTCTTTTGATAAACGCAGGTCATAGCGTAGTTCATTATAGGTCTGGTAACCTAGTTTCTTGCAAGCACGGATGACAGTAGAAGAAGAAATAAAGAGTTCATTGGCAATAGCCTTGAGGGTAATGTTTTCAACCTCTTCTTGACGCATGAGATAATCTATAACTTCCTCTTACAGCTCGTAAGTAGTGAATGGCTTAGATAGTTAGAATTTATTTTCAGTATGAGAAATTATCCTAAAAAAGACATCATCTCTACAGCCTGATATATTGCTTAAGTTAGTGTTTTTAAGTGTTTCAAGAGGAGAAGTCTTAAGAATCTGGTCTTTTTCCATTAGATTCTCTTGGATTAAGGTTAAAAGCAAAAAAGCTTATCAAGAATAATTCTAAATAGCTATAGTTTCCCAATTCTCTTTCCCTCAACGATAAAAAATGAATATTTTATATTTCTAAATACTCATCAAAAACTAATATTATTAAAACAACAAAAGGACTTTTCTAAAAATTATGAAAATTTATCGAATCTTATTGAAAAAAAGCTTTCAATGATTTAGAATGAAGCTATAAATGGGAAAAAGGAGTCTTTTTATTATGGACAAAAAAGTACATTATAAAATGCACAAAGTTAAGAAACAATGGGTAACCATCGCAGTGACAGGTTTGTCTCTCGGTGCAGTCTCAGCGGTTTCTTTAGGAACTAACGACGGTGTCGTTCAGGCCGATGAACACACGGATGCTACTGTAGCCATCCCCGATATTACTGTTGATACGGGTACTGTATCTAACGATACAACGGCTGCTCAGGATCCAACTACAGCAGTTGCAGCGACAAACGATGTCGCAACTGACCAAGCAACTCCAACAGCAACTTTCGATTTGACAACTGATACAACAAATACAGTTGCAGCGAATGCTGTTGATACGGTAGCGACTGTCGGTACTGATCGTGCGGCAACTACAAACGATACAACAGCAACCAATGATACAGCTGTTGATACGACAAATAACAACACTACAACTGACACAACAACAGTTACTGATCGCGCAGCGACAACTGAACGTCGTGCGACTGGTGCTCGCCGTGGTCCTACAGGAGGCCGTCGTGCTACCCCAGTTAACGGCAATACAAATAATGCCAACAATACTGTCACAGTAGTAAATAACGACCTTCCAGCAACTAATAATGTCGTAACTGATGGTCCAAGCCACATCAAAACTATTAATGGAAAACAATACTACGTTGAAGATGATGGCACTATTCGTAAGAACTATGTTCTTGAACGTATCGGTGGAAGCCAATACTTTAACGCTGAAACTGGTGAATTGTCTAACCAAAAAGAATACCGTTTCGATAAGAACGGTGGAACAGGTTCATCAGCTGACAGCACAAACACAAACGTTACTGTAAATGGTGATAAAAATGCCTTTTACGGTACAACTGATAAAGATATCGAACTTGTTGATGGTTACTTCACTGCCAACACATGGTACCGTCCAAAAGAAATCTTGAAAGATGGTAAAGAGTGGACTGCCTCAACTGAAAATGACAAACGTCCATTGCTTACAGTTTGGTGGCCAAGCAAGGCTATCCAAGCGAGCTACCTCAACTACATGAAGGAGCAAGGTCTCGGTACCAATCAGACCTATACGTCATTCAGCTCACAAACCCAAATGGACCAAGCAGCACTTGAAGTTCAAAAGCGTATTGAAGAACGTATTGCGCGTGAAGGTAACACTGACTGGTTGCGTACAACTATCAAAAATTTCGTGAAGACCCAACCAGGTTGGAATTCAACTTCTGAAAACCTTGATAATAATGACCACTTGCAAGGTGGTGCCCTTCTCTATAACAACGATAGTCGTACAAGCCATGCTAACTCAGATTATCGTCTTTTGAACCGCACACCAACTAGTCAAACAGGTAAACACAATCCTAAGTATACTAAGGATACAAGTAACGGTGGTTTCGAGTTCTTGTTGGCAAATGATATTGACAACTCAAATCCAGCGGTTCAGGCTGAGCAGTTGAACTGGCTCCACTACATCATGAACATCGGTACTATTACTGGTGGTTCTGAAGATGAAAACTTCGATGGTGTTCGTGTCGATGCCGTGGATAATGTCAATGCTGACCTTCTCCAAATTGCTTCAGATTATTTCAAAGCTAAATATGGTGCTGATCAAAGTCAAGATCAAGCCATTAAACACTTGTCTATCTTGGAAGCATGGTCTCACAACGATGCCTATTACAATGAAGACACTAAAGGTGCCCAATTGCCAATGGATGACCCTATGCACTTGGCATTGGTATATTCACTCTTGCGTCCAATTGGTAACCGTTCAGGAGTTGAACCACTCATTTCAAATAGTTTAAATGACCGTTCTGAAAGTGGTAAAAACTCTAAACGTATGGCTAACTACTCATTTGTTCGTGCCCACGATTCAGAGGTACAATCAATCATTGGTCAAATCATCAAAAATGAAATCAACCCTCAATCAACAGGGAATACCTTCACGCTTGATGAAATGAAGAAAGCCTTTGAAATCTACAACAAAGACATGCGTAGTGCTAACAAGCAATACACACAATATAACATCCCATCAGCATATGCCTTGATGCTTACGCATAAGGACACTGTGCCACGTGTTTACTATGGAGACATGTACACAGATGATGGTCAATATATGGCTCAAAAATCACCATATTATGATGCTATCGAAACCCTCTTGAAAGGCCGTATCCGCTATGCAGCCGGTGGTCAAGATATGAAGGTTAACTACATCGGTTATGGTAATACTAATGGTTGGGATGCTGCAGGTGTCTTGACATCTGTACGTTATGGTACAGGGGCTAACAGTGCTTCTGATACTGGTACGGCAGAGACACGTAACCAAGGTATGGCAGTTATCGTTTCAAACCAACCTGCCCTTCGTTTGACAAGCAACTTGACAATTAACATGGGTGCGGCTCACCGTAACCAAGCTTATCGTCCATTGCTTTTGACAACAAACGATGGTGTGGCTACTTACTTGAATGACAGCGATGCTAACGGTATTGTTAAATACACTGATGGCAACGGTAATTTGACATTTAGTGCAAATGAAATTCGTGGTATCCGTAACCCTCAAGTTGATGGTTACCTTGCCGTTTGGGTACCAGTAGGTGCTTCTGAAAATCAAGACGTGCGTGTAGCACCAAGTAAAGAAAAGAACAGCAGTGGTTTGGTTTACGAATCAAATGCTGCCCTTGATTCACAAGTTATCTACGAAGGTTTCTCTAACTTCCAAGACTTCGTTCAAAATCCATCACAATACACTAATAAGAAGATTGCTGAAAATGCAAACCTCTTCAAATCATGGGGTATCACATCATTCGAATTTGCACCACAGTACGTTTCAAGTGATGACGGTAGCTTCCTTGACTCAGTAATCCAAAATGGTTATGCCTTTACAGACCGTTATGATATTGGTATGAGTAAGGACAATAAGTACGGTTCATTGGCTGACTTGAAAGCAGCTCTTAAATCACTCCACGCTGTAGGTATCTCAGCGATTGCTGACTGGGTTCCAGACCAAATCTACAACCTTCCAGGTGATGAAGTGGTTACTGCAACTCGTGTTAATAACTATGGTGAAACTAAAGATGGTGCAATCATCGATCATAGCCTCTACGCTGCTAAAACACGTACCTTTGGTAATGACTACCAAGGTAAATATGGTGGTGCCTTCCTTGATGAATTGAAACGTCTCTACCCACAAATCTTTGACCGTGTTCAAATCTCTACTGGTAAACGTATGACTACTGACGAGAAGATTACACGGTGGTCTGCTAAATACATGAATGGTACTAACATTCTTGACCGTGGCTCAGAGTACGTACTTAAGAATGGCCTCAACGGTTACTACGGTACAAATGGCGGTAAGGTTAGCCTTCCAAAAGTAGTAGGAAGCAACCAATCAACAAATGGAGATAATCAAAATGGTGACGGCAGTGGTAAGTTTGAAAAACGTCTCTTCTCTGTAAGATACCGTTATAACAATGGCCAATATGCTAAGAATGCCTTCATCAAAGATAACGACGGAAATGTTTACTACTTTGATAACTCAGGTCGTATGGCAGTCGGAGAAAAGACTATCGATGGTAAACAATATTTCTTCCTCGCTAATGGTGTGCAATTGCGTGATGGTTATCGTCAAAACCGTAGAGGTCAAGTATTCTACTACGACCAAAACGGTGTCTTGAATGCAAACGGCAAACAAGATCCAAAACCAGATAACAATAATAATGTATCAGGCCGTAACCAATTCGTACAAATTGGTAATAACGTTTGGGCATACTATGATGGTAATGGTAAACGTGTGACCGGTCACCAAAACATCAATGGTCAAGAACTCTTCTTCGACAACAATGGTGTCCAAGTTAAAGGGCGCACTGTTAACGAGAATGGGGCTATCCGTTACTATGATGCCAACTCAGGTGAGATGGCTCGTAACCGATTCGCAGAAATCGAACCAGGTGTTTGGGCTTACTTCAATAATGATGGTACAGCTGTAAAAGGTTCACAAAACATCAATGGTCAAGACCTCTACTTTGATCAAAATGGCCGTCAGGTCAAAGGTGCTTTGGCAAACGTAGATGGCAACCTTCGTTACTATGATGTAAACTCAGGTGAGCTTTACCGTAATCGATTCCACGAAATTGATGGTAGCTGGTATTACTTCGATGGTAATGGTAATGCTGTCAAAGGCATGGTTAATATCAATGGTCAAAACCTCCTCTTTGATAACAATGGTAAACAAATCAAAGGTCATTTGGTTCGTGTGAACGGTATTGTTCGTTACTATGATCCAAATTCAGGTGAAATGGCTGTTAATCGCTGGGTTGAGGTGAGTCCAGGATGGTGGGTTTACTTTGACGGTGAAGGCCGAGGTCAAATTTAATCGTTTCTAAACTGTATGAACCGAGACAGTAGTCTCGGTTTTTATGGCATGTTCGGATTTTGTTAAGGATTTGGTGATGACTGAAACTAGTGATTTTAAAACTATTTTGAGTTAGTCATAATAGTCTGACAGTGGTCGTTACATCTGCAATCCTTTGAAAAAGTCATCATGCAAAAAAGTTATTAATTATTTACAACTTAATACGAGAAAGTTGAGAAACTAGGGAGTCTCATTAAATGGTTCCAATCTATTGATGAAGCATCAAAGTCATTCTATACTAAAAGCAATGCTAGTTAACTCTTAGAATTTCATAGTTGAGGGCCAGGCACAGACTTTTTCTGTGCCATTCTCTTAGGTTCCTTCCTTATAAGCTAAGGTAAGGTTCTAGCCTTTCAAAGATGAGAAGTAGTTGTGATAGTTTATAGTGTATTTCTTAAGAGAGTGTCTTTAGGTAGAAAAAACTCCATTAAAGATTCGTCATTTATCATATCGGTGTAATCTCATTTTGATGTCACTTTCATAAAACATTTGATAGATATTACACATTAAAACGCTATTTTTTCACTTGGGGGTTAAAATGATTAAAGTTCTTACACCTTACTTGTAAAAATTCGATTCTCGTATTATAGTATATATAAGAGATATCAAAAAATTTAATTTTTTTGATAAAAACTTGTTAGCTTCTCTGAGGGAAAATGAAATCTTAATAGAAAAGATTTCCATGAGAACTTGGCAAGTATAGGATTTTATTTCTCATAAAAAGAAGAAAGGGGGAGTATTTTTGAGAGCCTATAGGGAAGATGCGACTGAAGCAGCAGCAAGAACTGCCGAAGAGCATGTCGCACACGGATCAGGGAATACTGATTTAGTTGATACTATAGATCTTTCTAAATTATTGACTAGACCAAAACGTCACTCTGACCACCGTGCCCCCTCTCCATTAGATTTTGCTAGAGCTGATGAAGCTCTCTTTGATAATCATGTTCAATCGGAAACCGTGAGGATCCCATCTAAGCAAGAGATTATTTTTCAAGGAGCGGATTCGCAAACTCCAGATTCTGAAGTCATGGAAAAACATGTCTTTACGGGAACTAGAGATAGGAAGACTGGTTTAATCGAATGGGACAAGGACAGTTATACCTATCCTAAGATACCGGTACCAGTTGTCCAGGGCTATTTCGCTGACCAAAAGGAAGCGGGTTTTAACGTTGTCACACCCTATGTGCCAACGGTAACGGAACATGTGACCTATAGGAAATTGGGACGCATTATCCCTGTGACAGAAGATGGGGAATATATTCCAGGTGCTTTGACTAAGCAGTATAACAATAACAAAAAAGATCCACGAAAGGCGGGTGAGACAGCAACACCAGCTGTTCAAGATTATATGACAGATATTAAAAGTGTAGTACCGAACAAACCAGGAGGGGATACTCCGGTTGTGTATCGTAAAATTTTCAAGAAAGCCAGCATCACTTATATTGATGAAACTACCGGAGCTTACTTGGTTAGTGACCAGTTGACCGGTGAATTGGGTGAAGCGATTGAATACGGAACAGCAACACGTATCAAGACTTTCAAGGACATGGGATATGACTTGATTCAGGACGAATTCCCTAAAGATGCCATTTTTGATGACAAGGATATTGATGATCAAGAGTGGTTTGTCCTCTTGCAACACGATGTTGCCAAGATAGGGCCTGACCATGAACAAGTCCCAGATACTCCAATCAATCCTAATAATCCAGATGGACCTAAGTGGCCATCTAAGTATGCTTACGAGAAAGAAGTAAGCTTCACAGTCTTTTACAAGAGTACAGATGGCAATGCGGATTTGCCAGATGCCGATGTGCAAAAGGCTTATTGGGTCCGTACCCTTACCTTTGACAAGGTCACAGGTGAGCTTGTTGACGAGACAGAATGGTCACCAAACAAGACCAAGTATTATGACATCTATGCACCAGTTGTTTTAGGCTATTTTGCAGATAGAGTAGAAGTTAAAGGTAGAGAGGTTACTGAAGATAACATCGAAGAAACCATTACCTACGTTCCACTTGGTAAGATTATTCCTATTGATTCGAATGGACGCTTGATTCCAAACGTTCCAACGCCAACCTTCAACAACGATGCCAATAACCCAACTAAGGTTAGTGAGACACTTGTTCCTCACATTCCGGGTTATCGTCCAATGCAACAAAGTGTCATGCCTGAGAGCTTGACAGACGATATTCTTGTTGAGTACGCTCCAATCCTTGAAGATGTAACGCAACCAACCTTGCAAACGGTCTTCTTCAAAGGAGCTGGCGAAGCAACACCGTCTGTTAATATCCAGTCTGACTTTACTTTCACTGGTAAGTACAATCAAGCAGAAGATACTTACACTTGGGATCAAGACAGCTATACCTTTGCTAAGGTTAATGTCCCAGTTATCGAAGGTTACTATGCGGACAAGGCAGTGGCTGGTATGCAGATTGTTACACCTGATAAACCAGAAGCTACAGACAGTGTTGTCTATAAAGAACTCGGTAAGATTATCCCTGTTGATACCTTTGGTAATCCAATCGCGGATGCAGAACCAGTTCATTATGCTAATGATCCTCAAGATGCTACGCAAGTTATTGAAACACCAGCACCACAAGTTGCTGGCTACCAAGCTGAAAGTGAATTGGTATTGCCAATTGACCTCAGCATGGACCAAACCTTGGTTTACGAACCAATCTTGGATGATATCACGCAAGATACGAAACAAACGGTTACCTTCCAAGGTGCAGGCTACAAAGATCCAGTTATCAACATTCAAGATAGCTTCAGCTTCCACGGTAAGTTTAACCAAGTGGAACAAACAAGCACTTGGGATCAAGACAGCTTCACTTATGATGTTGTAGAAGTTCCAGTAGTTGAAGGCTTCTATGCAGATAAACGTCAAGCTGGTGGTCTTGAAGTTCGCCCAGACCTTCCAGAAGTGGAAGATACAGTAACTTATACAGAGCTTGGTAAGATTATTCCAGTAGATGAGTATGGTACACCTATTGAAAATGCACCTACTCCAAGCTACAACAACGATCCTGAAGATCCAACCATGGCTATGGAAACAGTCGTTCCAGATGTTCTTGGTTACATTTCTGAAAAGGCCTTTATTACTCCAGAACACCCAGGTCAAGATACCAACGTGGTTTATGCTAAGGATGAGCAAAAAGCTATTATCCTTTACATGAATGAGCTTGATAAGTCCGAATTGACTCGTGATGTCGTCGTCGGAAGCTCAGGTGAGAAGATTGACTACTCTACTGATGAACAAATTGCAAACTTGCTCAAACAAGGTTATGAACTTGTCAACGATGGTTATGCGGCAGCCTTTGACCACACTTACAATGGTGATTCTGACTTTGATCAAGTCTTCGAAGTTGTTCTTCGTGAACGTTTGGTTCTTATTGACCCAGATATGCCAGCACCAGTTGCAGGTGAAGTCGTAGATCCAAACGATGTGAATAGCCCAGTTTGGCCAAATAGCGTAGAGATGCTTGAAAACCGTGCCGATGTGACACGTACAATCCAGTATGTCTTCGAAGAAGGCGGCTTGGCTAGCGACGACTACGTTGAAGTTCTTGATTTCAAACGTTTGACTAACGTTAACCTTGTTACAGGTGCTATCAATTATGAAGCATGGTCAAGTACTCAAGCTGGCTTCTCAGCTGTTCCTTCACCAGAGGTTGTCGGATTTACACCAGACCGTATAGAAGTCGCTGAAATGACAGATGTTTCTGTGGAAACACCTGAAATCATGGAAGTGGTTACTTACCTCAAGGATGCTCAGAAAGCTACAGTTACTTATGTTGATGGCACAACTCGTAAGAAACTTGAAGTGGTTGACTTGCTTGGTAAATCAGGCGAAGTTATCGATTACTCAACAATCGAGCGTATCAAGTACTATAGTGACCGTGGTTATACCCTCCTTGCAGATGGCTTCACAAACGGTGTTATCTTTGATGGTGATTCACATGTTGACCAAAACTTCATGGTTACCCTTCGTCATGGTACCGTTCAAGTAGGTCCAGATAACATCCAAGAAGCCGGTACACCAATCAACCCAGCAAATCCTGATGGAGCTAAATGGCCAGAACGTGAAAGCTATATTAAAGATGTAACCTTCACAGTTCTCTACACATCTAGCGATGGACAAGCAGAACTTCCTGCTAATAACATCCAAACCGCTCAATGGACACGTAGTTTGACCATTGATAAGGTTACAGGTGAAGAGCTTGGTTCAAGCTACTGGACTTCAAATAAAGGTCAGTTTGAAACAGTCATCACTCCGGAAGTAGAAGGCTACAGTGCTGATAAGGATAAGGTTGAAGGTAAGACAGTAGGTCAACGTAACCTTGAGGAAACCGTTGTTTATATCCCATTAACAGGCGATATTAACGGTAAACCTAAGGAAGACAAGGCAGACGATATCCTTGTTGAAGAAATTGAAGACCTAGAAGTTCTCGACCAAGTCGAAGAGCAAGTGGAATCTCATGAGGGACCAGTCACTTATGGACCAGGCGATGACTTTGAAGCACCTGTTTCAAGTCAAGCTGAGGGTAAAGGCTCTAAACACAAGATGCCAATTAATCTCTCAAATGAGGAAGAAGCAAGCAAAGGTAAGATTGAAGAAACCATCAATATCGCAGGCTTCACCGTATCGGTAACAGGTCTAGGACTTGGCCGCAACGGACGTAAAAAGAAAAATAAAAAAGATCACAAAGATCAAAAAGACAAATAATATAAAGACCTGAATGACTCAGGCATGCCCAGACAGAAAGAAAATCTCAAGTTGCCTTGTGCACTTGGGATTTTTTTGTGGATTGTTTCTTATCTAAAATAAGATGTTTAAAGACTATCTCAGAACATTTTTTTATTAAAAATATGTAAAACTATTAACTCTGATTTTTTTCCGAAAAGATATTGATAAACTACAATTATAGTGAAAGGTACCTTCACTATAACAAGATATTCTCCAGATTGGGTTTCAGATTTTAAAACTTCCCCTTATAATGCATATGCATGGGTGGAGTTTGATAATAAGCCTATTGGTGAAAGCATTAATTTATGAAATTTCAAAAGGTTCTATTCGTCAAAGGAAAACAAAATGATTAATATTACTAATTTAAATAAAACATACGATGACAAAGTTGTATTATCAAATATAACTTTTCAAGCTAATAAAGGTGAAATTACTGGTTTGATCGGACCTAATGGTTCTGGGAAATCAACCCTAATAAAAATACTATTAGGGTTGGAGTCAGCTGATAGTGGAAAGGCAACTATTTTAGGAACAACATATAGTGAGTTAGGAGCTGAGCCAATCTCAATAGTAGGAACTTTTTTAGATAGTTATCAACCTTATCCAAGTAGAACTGGTTATGAGCAATTAAGATGGATTGCACTTTCTTGTGGACTAAGTAAGCAACGTTGTACTGAATGTTTAGAAATTGTTGGATTAAAAGATGTTGGTAAGAAGAAAATCAAAGATTATTCTTTAGGAATGAAGCAAAGATTAGGCTTGGCAACAGCAATACTTGCAGACCCAGATATTTTGATTTTAGACGAACCTATTAATGGTTTAGACCCAGAGGGAATCCGTTGGTTAAGAGAGTTTCTCAAAGACTTTGTGAAACAAGGAAAAACAGTACTATTAACTAGCCATTATATGAGCGAACTTGAATTAACCGTAGATAGAGTTGTAGGTATTTCAAATGGTCACGTTGTTCTAAATGATAAACGTGAGCAAGTATTGAAGCAATATGATAGTTTTGAAAACGCCTATTTTAGCTCTGTACATGAGAGGAGTAGTATAAAATGTTAAGTCAAGTTATAAAGGGGTATTTATATAAATATAGCCATCTAACTTTATTTAAAATGGGATTTTTTATCTTAGTTGTAGTTAGTTTGTTTTTTACCTATCAAAATATTCAAGTCATTAATGCACTACACACTGGTGCTGCCAACTCAGTAAATATTGATCAAAATGTAATTGAGACTCCTTATAGAACGGTGAGAGATGCTATTTTATCATCTCCTTATCAAGC
>OGIO01001376.1_pt1 | contig 20453 bp, 22 predicted proteins | sample 1571841 | NCBI WGS metagenome assembly OGIO01 (sample SAMEA2582111, study PRJEB24529) | metagenome | biome: Human gut stool | place: China | collected 2011
CAGGCTTGAACGCCCGATCGATTAAAAATCTGTCTCGCAAAGTGGGGACAGTTCAGTATCCAACGAGCTTTTGAATTCGTATGTCACTTCGCTCGCCTGGAGGGTACGTGACTCGTACAATGGTGGACACGGGTGCCGTGACCCGTGTCGTGTATGGACAGGGCTTTGGATAGGGGAAGCATGTTTTCTTTGCGCATTAAATTGGTGATTGCGATCGGCGCGATCGTGTCGATGGCGAGCTTCCCGCTCATCTGGATGGGCTATCGGGACGTCTACGACCATTCGATCGAAGCCGCCCGCGAACGGTTCGTGAGTCTCTCGAGAATGCTCGAAGAGGACCTGCGTCTTTCGGTTCTGAGCGAGCAGAGTCTCGTCACGCAGAAGATCTCGATCGAAATGGACGACATCCGCTCGGAACTCGACGCAATCGAGTCCTGGTGGCGCGCGGACGTCCTGGAGAAGAAGGACGACGTCTTCTCGTTCATGCTCGAGAAATGGGACACCCATACGGCGCTCCTTCGTCCCGACGGGCAATTCGTGAGAACGTCTCCCGTTGCCGAACAGCTCTACGGTACAAACGGCGCCGACTGGCTCGGCGTGCCGTTCCGCACGATCGTCTCCGACACGGACAAAAACTTTCAACGGGACTTCCGCACCTTCTTTCGCGTAAAGAACGAAAGGGGAGAGGCGAAGCCCTATCTCACGGTCTTTCGAAAGATCGACGGCGTGATCGCCGTCGTCATGCAGAACGTCGACTATCTCGAAGTCCCGCCGGCGGCGCAGCGACAGCTCTATGCCGAGCGCCTCTCCGACCGGGTGGCTTCGCTCGATTTTCCGAAGGACGCGTCGCTCGCCGTCGTGGACGGGGAGGGGCGCAACATCGTCTGGCGCGGTTCCTTTCCCATGGCCTGGTCGGCCCCTACGGAGCGGTTGGCGCTCAATGAAGGGAACACCGTCACTTCGGGCACCGTGACGCTCGGGGGCACTCCGTATCTGACCTTGGAGCGGCGCTTTCCCGCGCTCAACTGGTCGATCCGCACGGCCGTGCCGGTTTCGACCATTACGGAGCCCGCCTCGCGTCACGCGCTCGAGCTCGTGCGGATCGCGCTCTTTCTCTTCGGCTTGATCTCGGTTCTCGGCATTGCGCTCGTTACGAGAATCCTCAATCCGCTCGGCAGGATCTCCGCAACCGCCAAGCGCCTCGAATCCTATCGATTCGACGACGCCGAGGGCGAAGGCCTTTCGGCCCTCATGGAGAGCCTCCCCGCGAAGCGCCGCGACGAAATCGGCAACGTGGCGCGCGCCTTCTCGCAGATGCTCGTGGCGCTCGACAAGAACGTGCGCGATCTGAAGGCGACGCTCGCGAAACAGCACGGCATCGAAGGCGAACTGAACGCCGCGCGCGAAATCCAGACGAGCATGCTCCCGAAGGACGCCGCCGCGTTCCATGCGGAGGGTTTCGACGCGGCGGCCAAGATGGTGGCCGCAAAGGAAGTCGGGGGCGACCTCTTCGACGTGATCCGTTTGCCCGGCGGACGCAGAGCCCTCGTTTTGGGCGACGTCTCCGGAAAGGGCGTCTCCGCCGCCCTCATGATGAGCGTGACGCTCACGCTCATCCGCAATGCCTTGAGCAACGGGTTTGAACCGGCCGCCGTCATCAAGACGGTGAACGACCGTCTTGCGGCGAACAACGAGAACTGCATGTTCGTGACGCTCTGGATCGGCATTTTCGAGCCCGACACGGGGCTTCTCACCTACGCCAACGGCGGACACTGTCCTCCGTACTGGTTCCCGGCCGACCGCAATAAGCTCCCGATGGCGGTGAAGAACGTGAGCGGGCCGCTCGTGGGCGTCTTCGAAGAGGCGCAGTATCAGGGCTACGCCCTGCAGCTCAAACCCGGCGACCTCTTCTTCATATACAGCGACGGCGTGTCGGAAGCCATGAACGAAAAGCGCGAGCTCTTCGGCGAAGAAGGCATTCTTACGGCCGCGCAAAAGCGCGGCGGCAATGATCCGAAGGCCTTCGTCGAGGTCGTGCTCGATGAGATCGTCGCCTACCGCGGAACCATGCCGCAGTCGGACGACATCACGATGCTCGCCGTTCGGCACACGGAGGAGGAAGAATGATGCTGACGAGACGTGACGCGCTTCTCTTTCTCTCGCTTCTCGCGGCGGGCGCGCCCTTCGCGAAGGCTGCAAACGCCGACCGGCCCAAGAACGTGATCCTCGTGACGGGCGGCGACTACATGCGCTACCGCCGCATCCTGGAAGCCACGGTCGCGGGGCTCGAGGCCCTCGGACTCGTGCGCGACATGCCGCACGTGCCAGACTCGGACCGAGAGGGCACGTCGGACATCTGGGAAGCCTTGACGCGGGCGACCGGGGCGATGCGCTTTCTTCCCGACGGTCACTACAGCTACGCCTGGGACAAGGCCGTCCGCGAGAAGGTGAACGCCGAAATCGCGGAGCGCCTTCGCACGCGCCGCGACGTGGACCTCATCTTCACCTTCGGGACCGAAGCGGGGCTCGACATTCCGAAGCTCACCTCGGAAATTCCCGTTCTCTCGCTCGGAAGCTCGAACCCCGTTCAAACGGGGATCGTCGCCTCGGAAACGGATTCGGGCCGCGAGAACCTCCATGCGCTCGTGCGGCGCGATCCGTACGGAGAAGAGGTGAGGGGCTTTCATGCGCTTCGTCCCTTCCGGCGGCTTGCGCTCGTCGTCGCGGCGTCGTCCGTCGAGAAGGCGGGCGCCGGGGAGGTAGAAGCCTCGTGTCGGAGTCTGGGCGCGGGTTTTGAGTGCATTACGTACTCCGACGACGGCGAAGGAGCCGCGAAGCGTTTCGACGACATTCTTGAGTCCGTTCGCGAAGCGCATCGCCGAGGCTGCGACGCGGTGGTCTTTCACTGGTTCCGCGCGACGTCGCAAGAGTATTCGCGTCTCACGCGGCTCCTCGCGGAATGCCGCATGGCGAGCTTTGCGCAATCGGGCGAGGAATTCGTCGCGCACGGGATCCTGCTCGGGACCGGAAACGAAAGTTTCGAAGGCTACGGCGCCTTCGAAGCGGACGTGATCCGGCGCGTTCTTGAAGGGACGCCGCCCCGCAAGTGTCCGCAGGTCTTCGCCGAACGAAGCCGCTTCGTCATCAATCTCGTGAGCGCCATGGAAATCGGCTGGACGCCCGACTTTGGGGTTTTGGTCGCCATGGAAAAGAGCTTCGTCACGCAGCGGTGAAGGGGCGGCAGGAAAACACTGTGCTTCGGGGCGACGGAGCGTCGCCTCGAGTCCTTCAACGGGAAACAGGCAATGAGCAAAAAGGCATTGTTGGAACTTCTCCTTCAGGCAAAGCAAGATGACGACGAACAGAGAGAGTGGTTCCGGCAGAGCATAGAAGCCGTACCCGAAGGTCCCGGGAGCGACCGGATCCGAAAGGAAATCGTCGAAGAATGGAAGGCGCGGCAGCTCGCCGTCAAGCAGAAGTATAAGGGTGCCCTTTCGAAGGTTCTCTCTAGCTCGCCAAAGAAAAAGGCCTCGTCTTCCAAAAAGACGAAGCCATCGAAGAAAGAATCGGAATGAGAGGAAAGCGCATCTTCGGTGAAGTGTTGTCCTTAATGCAATCCGAGAAACAACATGGATTTGGCTGCTTTTGCAACCGAAAAACCATGCTTGCGGTAGAAGGCCTCGGCTTCCTCTGAAATGGGGTGAACGACGAGGGCTACTACACCAATGGATTCCGAGGCTTTTATTGCAATTTGAATCGCTTCGTTGAGCAGGGATTCTCCGAGGCCGTGTCGTTGATAACGTTTGCTCACGGCCAATCGTCCGAGCAGGATCGTCGGCAGAGGTGAGGGTTTGTTGCGCCGCAGCTTTGCCCGCAGATCGTCGTGCTCAACAGAGTGGGAAGCCAAGGAAAAAAAGCCGGCCAATTCTCCTGTTTCCGTGGAAAAGGAAACAAAAGTCCGACTTCCTCCGGTGACTTCATTGGGGAGCGCTTTGGTCTGGAGCCAAAGGTCAAGGGCCCGCTCACCGCACTCAAACTTATCCAGCGCTTCACGATGTTCCGGCTTCAACCGGACGGGTCTGGTAAACAGCGCCATATCAATCTTCCCAGACAGGCTTGATGTTCATCAGTCGTTCGCGGGCCAAAAGCACCTGAGGATCTTTTTCTCCTTCTTCGAGCTGACGCAAAAAAGCATCGAATTCTTCAGCGGAAAGACGAGTAACCCGATCCTCATCTCTCATTGCGTTGTATAGAGATCGGAGCCCGTCAATCACGAGGGCGGTCTTGCTTTCTCCCGTGTTTTTAACAAGATCTTCGAGAATTGCGGTATCAAATTCGTTGAGTCGGACTGTGAGAGCGGTCATTTTGCACCTCCGTACTGCATATGTACGAATTGATTGTACTGCAATTTGCAACGCTTGACCGGGTCAGCCGACGAAATCATGCCGTTCGTTTAACATGAGATCGAGCGCCGGCGCTTCTCAGATGTGCAGCCTTGCAACGGGCTGCACCGAAATTTCAGGCGTCACTTCCTGATAGGCCATGACGGGAAGTTCGTAGAACTTCGACTCGATCAGGCGCCGTACGTAGCGGCGGATGTCCATGCTCACGAGCAAAACGGGCTTCTGGGTGCTCGTGCGGTACTTGCCCGCCGCCTTTTCGAGGGCGTCGAGAATCCGCTGCGAAGAACCCGGATCGAGCGAGAGGAAGGCGCCGGCCGAGGTCTGGCGCACGGCCTTACGGATCGTTTCCTCGACCTGCGGCTCCATCAGGATGACGGGGAGCATGTTCTGGCCCTTCGAGTGCATGTAGCAGATCTGACGCTTCAAGGCGCTTCGGACGTATTCCGTGAGCATCACGACGTCCTTTTCCTTCGGAGCCCATTCGATGAGCGCCTGAAGAATCGTGCGCAGGTCGCGGATCGAGACGCGCTCCTGCACGAGACGCCGGAAGATTTCGGCGATTCGCTGCACGGGCAAAAGTCTCGTCGCTTCGTGCACGAGGTCGGGGGCGCGCTCCTCCATCTTGTCGAGGAGGTACTTCGTCTCCTGCATCCCGATGAAGCTTTCCGCATGGCGCGTCAAGAGAAGCGAGAGATGGAAGGCGAGAATCTTCGAATGATTCATGCAGGCGATCCCCGCGGCCGTGAGGCGCTTTTCGTCTTTGGCCGACACCCACACGGAGTCTACGTTCGGAAGGAAGGGCGCGGTCTCGCGGCATTCGATGTCGAGAAGCGCGAGGTTCTCGGGCGTTTCGCGCACGATCACGCAGCCCTTCACGAGCTGACCCGTCGCGATCGGAATTTCGTTGAGGTTCAGCGTGTAGGCGAAGGAGGGCAAATTCGGGTTCGGGCGCAGATGAATCCCGGGGAAGGGGACGCCCAGGTCGAAGTAGAGCGCGCGGCGCAGTTCGATGAGGTCGCCGTTGAGGTCGTTGTAGTTGATCGACTCGCCGATGTCGGGTGCGATGTCGAGAATGATCGGGACCGTGGGCGAGAATTCCTCTCCGGAAACGGCGCGCTTGGGCTTCGCCTTGGCGCCCACCGGAGCGAGGGTCTTCTCGAGCGCGGCTTCGGGCGAGGGCGCGGCGGCGCGGTTTTCGTCGATGCGGCGAAGCATGTAGCCAAAGCCCCCGACGGCAAAGCCGAGCGTAAAGAGCTGGGGCTTCGGGAAGCCCGGAATGAGCGCGAAGAGGAAGATGAGGGCGCCCGCCATTTCAAGGGCGCGCGGCTGACGGAAGAATTGCTTCCCGACCTGAGAGCCCATGTCTTCGCGCGAGTCGCCCGAGCGCGTGATGAGGATGCCCGCGGAAATCGAGACGAGAAGCGAGGGAATCTGGCTCACGAGACCGTCGCCGATCGTAAGCACGCCGTAGAGCTGCAGGGCGTCGCCTGCGGACATCCCGCGCTGCGTCATCCCGATGATGGTGCCGCCCACGATGTTGACGAGCGTCACGACCATGCCGGCGATGCTGTCGCCCTTGACGAACTTCATGGCGCCGTCCATGGCGCCGTACATCTTGCTCTCCATCTGCACGTCGTCGCGGCGGCGCTGGGCCTCTTCCATGTCGATCACGCCCGCGCGCAGGTCCGCGTCGATCGACATCTGCTTGCCCGGCATGGCGTCGAGGGTGAAGCGCGCGCCGACTTCGGCCACGCGTTCCGCACCCTTGGCGATCACGAGGAACTGCACGATCGTGAGGATCAGGAAGACCACGGCGCCCACGACGAAGTTGCTCCCCGTCGCGAATTCGCCGAAGGTGAAGATGATTTCACCGGCGTCGGCCTGCAGGAGGATCAGGCGCGTCGTCGTGATGTTGAGGCCCACGCGAAAGAGCGTCGTGAAGAGGAGCATCGTCGGAAAAACCGAGAACTCCAGAGGCGTCTTCACGTACATCGCCATCATCAGCATGAGGAACGACAGCGTGAGGTTCGCGCCGATCAGCGTGTCGACGAGCGGCGTCGGCAACGGAATGATCATGAGCGCGATCACGACCACGATGAGGACGACCATGGCGACGTCGCTGTGCCGCGCGATCGAGGTGGTCAGGGATCCGGCTTTTTGAAGAAGGGACGGCATGCTGATCTAGGGTTGGCTTGTGGAGGGCGTAACGTTCATTGTACCTTCGCGGCGTCTTCGTCTTCGGTCGAGAAGGCGTCGCCGCGCATCGAAAGGAAGGTTTCCCGCGCGGCGCGGGCCTCTTCCTTTCGTCCGAGCGCCCAGAGAGCCCGGGAGCGAAGCCAGTGAAGCGTCGCGTCGCGCGTCGAAAGCGGTCCGCCCGCGAGCGCCTCGCGAACTTCGCGAAGCGCCGTTTCGGCGTCGCCCGCCTCGAGCGCCGCGGCGGCAAGCCCCGCCTTGGCGAAGCGGAAGTCGGGGGTTCCCGGGGTGCTCAGTTCCGCGATCGTTTCGTAAAAGCGGCGTGCGCGGTCTTCCATCCCCATGCGGAAAAAGAGAAAGGCGAGGACCGAGAGGGTCTTCTTTTCGTCCTCGGTGAGGTTCGGCATAGCGTTCTGCGTCACGGCGTCAACCTCCGAGCATCAGATTGCGGTAGGCGGTGAGAAGAAGACCGTTCTGCAGGAGCGGTTCGATTTCTTCGCGAACGAGCGCCTGAATCTTCGGGTTTTCGCTTTTGCGAAGCTTTTCGAGAAGCGCGTGAAGGTCCGCCTCGAAGATTTCGGGACTCACGAGCGACCCGTCGCCGATGTCGGGGCAGAGAAGGGCTTCGAGGGCCGAGCGGCTGTTCGCCGTGCGAAAGAGGTTCTCAAGGCCCGATTCCTGCAGGAGGTTCGTGCCGAGGTCGCGCGCCTCGGGGAGCGCCGCGGCGTCGGGCATGGGCAAAAGATCGGCGATGCCGATCGAAGGATTGAGTAGCGAGTCGATGCGTGAGGGCATGGTTCGTGCGGAGAAAATCAGCGGCCTTCAAAAAGGGACGTCTCGAGTTGAAGAAGATGCCGAAGCGCGCTTTCGAGTTCGGCGCCGCTCACGCGGGCGAGGGGAAGTTTGATCCCAAGAATCCAGCGGTCATTATGCATCCCCGCCGCGAGGGCGTAGGGCTGACGAGAGGTCCAGTGCGCGGCACGAAGAAACGCCCAAAAGGCGCGGCGGGCTTCGTCGGGCCGCGCGGGACGCGAGAAGGTGAGAAGAAAGTCGTCCTCTTCGGACTTCGGGCAGGCGAGCGTGAGCGAGCCCAGGTCGTCGAAGGTGAGCGTAAGGGCTTCTCCCTCGCCCCAGGCGAGGTTCGGAATTCCGATGCGGGCGCCGAAATCCGCAAGTTCGCGTTCCAACATTTAGAGGGTCCTCATTCTTGTGAAGCGAGCCATTCGGCTTCGCGTTCGATGGCGCCGTCAAGCGACGTCTGCACGGCGTCGACAAGCTGCCGGCGGTGGACGTCGTCCGGGAAGAATTCCACGGGAAGGTCCCGCACCGCGCGGAAGAATTCCTGCAGAAAGAGCACTTCGTGCTCGATGTCGACGGGATTGGCCTTCCTTGCGATGTCGTCGATCTGATTCGCGCCGACGAAGGGCTGCCTGCGAAGCGCCACGATTTCGCCCAGAAGACTCATGGGCGTGAGCGTCGTGACGCCTCCGTGAACGTCCTTCCAGCGGTTGAGCACCTCCGTGCAGAGGATGTGGGCGCTTCGCGTCAGACGCACTTCGCCGAGCTTCCTGTGCACGGATTCGAGCTGCGTGATCTCGAGACTCGGCGCGGCGCTTTCGATGTCGGCGCTGATCGCCGCGAAGAGAAAGTCCATGGCCTTGTCGAACTTCTCGCCGTAGCGAGCGGAGATGTCGGAATAGACCTCGTTCACGTCGGTGAATTCGCCCACCGTGTCGCGGTAGAGACTTCCGAGCGCCGAGGCGCCGTCGAGGTCCCCGAAGTCAAGGCCCGTGACGGCGCCGCGCATGCCGAGCGCGATGTCGCGGCGGTTCTGCGCAAAGAACTCCTCCCGGACGCGCTCGAGCGTCGCCGTTTGGTCGTTCGAGACGGCCGGATCCTCGGCGAAGGCTTCGCGGGCGGCCTCGAGCACTGCCCAGGCGTCGGCCGGATCCGGGAAGGCCTCTTCGAGCGCCTGCCGGAAACTCTTGGCGTCGGCGGCGTGCTTGAGCGACTCGATCGTCGAATGCATCGCCTCCGACTTTCCCGCCTCTTCGAGGTGGGCGCGGTAGCGCGCAAGCACCTCTTCCGAAATCCTCGCGGCGTTGCGCTCCTTGCGGCGGCTGATTTCGTAGTCCTGCGTCTTGTCGAGCGCAAAGCCGATTTCTTCCGCCGCGTCGGCGAGGAGCTTTTCGGGGGTCGCCTCCACCTTCACCGCGTGACCCATGAAGAGTCCGTGCGGCCCTTCGGTGCCGTGCGCGGCCGCGGTCGCGTTGAAGCCCGCGGCAAAGGGGTTGTGAATGCCTTCGATCGCCATGGATGCACTCCGTCAGAACACGTCGCTGTGGCTGTAGCGGTAGGACGCCCTGAAGCCCAGACGCGAGACGGCAGACTTCAGGTGCTGCTCGATGACGAGCGACATGATGTCGAAGAAGGACGGCGGATTTTCCCGGAACATCACGTCCGCGTGCCGGCACATCGTGCCGTAGAGCGACGCCTGCTGCGAGTTGTGCGCCGTGGCGCAGCTCCTCACGAGCGAGAGCGCCGCCTCGCGGTCGCCCGCTCCGAGGTTGGTGGCGTAGGCTTCGTAGTGCGGCGCATAAGGCCACATGAATTCCTTGTTCGCCTTCCAGACGTCGGAATTGGGCCCCTCCTTGAAGACCTTGGCGAAACTTTGTTCGACGACGCTCGTCAGACCGAATTCGTCGGGGTCGGTCGTCGCCGCGAAGGGCGCGTCGGTGGCGTCCCGAACCTGCTGGTAGCCGTGGAGGGTTCCGACGAAGCCTTCGGATTCGGAAATGCGCCAGCCGAGCGCGAGGGGATCGAGCATTTCGAAGACTTCGGAGTGGCCGCCCGCCTTGAAGAAGGCCGTGCGGATTCTCTCGAAGAGCCCCGCCATCTCCTCCATCGCGCCCTGCAGACGCATCTGGCACTGCGAGAAGTTGAAGATCGGCGCGGGGAGTTCGAGGCCGAGCTTTTGGAGCTCGGTGAGGAGCACCGCAATGCGCTTGGCGGTGTCTTCAACGGTGCCGCAGCGAAGAACGTCGTCCACCACCGCACGGATTTCGGCTTCCTTCTGCTTGAAGACCACCTTGCCGCGGTCGCTCAGGAGCCCGCGGTAGCCTTCGAGAAAGAGCTTCGAATCGCGGGCGGCGGCCGCGGCCACCATGCGGGTCACCTCCGTCTGTTCCTGCTCCCCGAGGGTCGTGGCGTTGCCGAAGTCGATCACGGTGAGGCGTTCCTTGTCGATCATCATGTTCCCGGCGTGGAGGTCGCCGTGGTAGAAGCCCTTCCCGAAAATCCCCTCCGTCACCCACTGCTTGGCGAAGTGGGCGAGGAGCTGATAGCTCACGTAGAGTTCGTGATGAAGTTCGAGGAGCTGGCGCTGCCGCTCAAGCGAGTCCTCCTGACTGATTCGCTCGTGGGTCCACGTGCGCACGCGCCCCGCAGGCGCGTCTCCGGTGGCGGCGAGCGGATCGATGAGGGCGTCGAGCTTTCGGCCCACGTCCGCGAGATACTTGTCGACCGTCTGGCCGGGCGCCTTGTCGATGACGAGCGTGTTGGCCGTGGGTTCGACGAACTCGTTGAGCGACATGCTCGCGATGGCGGGGGGATTCCCGTTGACCGGCTTGAGGTTGTAGATCTGACCCTTTCGGATGTTTTCGGCTTCGATGCGCAGATCGAGTTCGTCCATGATGCGGGCGAGCTGCCCCTCGAACGTGACGGGCATGCCGTTTACCCGGCGGGCGGCCGAGCGGAAGATCTCCGCTTCCCGCTGCGCGCGGGCCTTGGCGTCGGGACGAAGAATCTTGATCACCACTTCGCGGGTCGAGCCGTCGGCAAGCGTCATGTTGCAGAGCAGCGCCTGTCCGACGGAGGCCGCGCCCAAAGAGCGCGTTACGTCGATCGAGCGGATCTGACCGTGCGAACTTTCGACCATGTGAAGGAGATGGGCCTTCACGACGTTTTCCGGAATCGGGGCGAGGTTGCTCTTCATGTCCTGAAGCGCCTCGCGGAAGGTGGGATCCATTCCGGCGACGTTGAGGCCCTGGAGCATCTTCTGCATGATGGGGCCCGCGCCCTTGAGGAGCGCCCCGAGAAGCTGGCCGGGCGAGGCGTCGTCGGGCGCGAAGCGCAGCATCGAACTCAGCATGGCGCGCTGATCGATCTCGGGCATGTCTTCGAAGTAGCGGTCAAGGACGAGCCGCATGAAGCGGCCGTAGCCGTCGCTCTCGAGGTCGACGCCGCTCTTCGTGAGTTTGTAGTCGAGCCACTCGACCGTGCCGCGAGCGGGTTCGGGCTTGGCGTCGGCCGCCGGGGCGCCGTCCCCAGCGCGGTCGGCCATGAGGTTGGCGAACTCCCGGCGGACGGTCTCCTGAATCTCCGACGCGGCCCGCGTCGTCATTTCGCCGATGTTGAGCTCGAGCTGCGCGTAGGTGCGCTGATTCACCACGGCGTTCGAGGGATCGGAGAGAACCCCGCGCAACTGCTCGGCAATCGTGGCTTCCGGCAGAAGAGAGAGGGCGACGTTCGCGGCGAGGTTCGACCGATAGGAGTCGATGAAGTCTTCCACGGCCGGGCGAAGGGGCGCGGGGAGCGATTGGAGTCCCGACGGATCCTTGATGAGATGCGCGATCGTGTCGACGTGCGCGAGAAGCGTGTGGCGGACGCGTTCGCCGGGCTGCTCGGCGTAGCGGTCGACGATGTCCGTCTCGCGGTTGAGAATGAGGTCCGCGAGGAGCTGCCGCGTCGCGGCGCCCGGGTCGCTCGCCGCGTCGGCCTTCGGTTCGCCCGCGCGCAGCACGTCCGTGCGCACGACGCGGTCGACGCTCTCGCGGCCCGAGGCGACGATCTCGCCGTCGAGTTGCGCGAGGAGTTCGAGCACCTCTTCGTCGTTGATGCGCTGCGCGTTGCCGATCGTGTCGAGAAGATACTGCACGTCCTCTTCGGTACGCAGGTGTCCGCACGCGGCGGAGATCGCGAACTGCGCGAGAAGCTTCGTGCTCGTCGTGCTGAGGTCCGCCGGGCGGTAGCCGAGCGTTCCCTCGAGCGTCAGGAGGGAAAGTTCCCGCAGACGGCTAGAATGGGTCGAAAGGGCTTCGTCGGGAGGAAGAAGGGCGCTCTCCCGAGAGAGAATCCGGACGGCTTCGTCGCGTCCGTAGAACTCGAGGTGCGAAACCATGTCGTTCTCAAGGCGGTCGACGAGCGACGCGGGGTTGTAGTTGGATTGGATCCGGTGCACCTGCCCGTCCTCTTCGAAGGAGACCCAGAGGGGCCCGTCGACCTGAGTCTGCTCGAGAGTGACCTTTTTCCCGCCGACCATGGCCATGTGCAGCTGGTTCACGGGGAGGCGGGAGAGCTCGTCCTTGAGGTTGATGATGTCTTGGGCGAGCGCCGCCTGATGGGATTTGCTGACATGCTCGACGATGGCGAGCGCGATTGCGCCGATCCCGAGCGTAAAGATCCCGAGGATGACCTTAGTGGCCGTCGAGAAGTGCGTCGGAGCGAGTTCGTCGAGGTTTACGCTGTGATCAACGAGAAGATCAGCGTTGATGCGGTTTTGTCCGCTCAGTGCGTCGATGCCGGTCATGGTCTGTCTCGCGTGAGGGGCGGGTGCCCTGAAAAAGGATCGGCCGGGCGTCCGTGCGGGCAGAATCCGCGCACGGCGTTCCGGTCGGCTGAATTTACCCGAGAATGCGGGTGCGCGCCTGGTTTTCCGACTGTTGGATGGCGTCCTGGGCGCTCGTCGCCTTGTCGACGACTTCGCGAAGCGCGTCGATCAATTCGTTGACCTCTTCGGTCGAGGCGCGAAGCATTTCGATTTCGGCCTGAATGTGGGTCTGCGCCGCCTGGCCGATGCCCGTCGCCAAAGTTTCCCCGGCGCTGAACATCTTTGCGGTGCCCTGAACCGATTCGGCAACCGCTCCGACGCGCTGGGTCATCGCCGTGAGCGACGCCGCGCGTTCGGCCGCGTCGTTGATTTTTGCGGCGTCCGACATGGCTTTGCCGGTGCCCGCGATCGAGAGGACCGAGGCGCCGATCGAGATGATCGAGGAACAGATCGAACACGCGAACGCGGCCGTCGCCTGACTGCGGATTTCTTCGGCCTGATCGTGGAGCTTGTTCACCGTCGCGACCGTCTGCTCGGCGCGGACCATGGCGTTGGCGCGCCGCTGCTCTTCGCTGATTTCCGAAATCTTGGCGAGAAGGGCGCTTCCGAGGCTCGCGGAGGCGGCCGTAAGCGGCGGCAGCGTGAACTCCGACGAAGAGCCCGTCTTTTCGGTCGACTGCTTGCCCCCGACGACGGAAGCGTTCATTGCGCTTATGGGGGCGTTGCGGATGGAATCAATCATGTCGGTCTCCTTCTTACGCCGTGGCAGGTGCGTTCGTCAGAACGGCGGCGGTCGTTTGGGCGCAGTTTTGCGAAATTTCCGTCACCTTTTCCATAAGGTCGTTGGCAACCTCGAGTTCGTGCTCGACGAACTCTTCGGAGGTTTCCATGTCGGCGCGCATGCGCTCGAGGATGGCTTCGATGTCGACCTTGCGCGCCTTGATCTGTTCGATGTCGTAGTTGATCGAAGCGAGCACGGCGTTCGAGACGCCCGTGCCGACGCCGACGACGCCCTGGCCGATGTTGGTGACGACCGAAGCCTTGCTCGTGATGTTGAGAAGCTTGGCGCCGAGGTCGGTCGCGCCCCTCACGGCCGAGGCGGCCGAACTCGCCGCGGCGCCGCCGAAACTGATCGCGACGGCCGCGACCGTGAGCGCCATGTTCATGCCGAAGCCGAACCATTTCGCGGTGTTGTCGCTCAGGCCGAAGACTTTGCCGAGTTCCGTAAATCCGGCCGAAAGGCTGACTTTGCCGCCCGTCGCTTCCGATACGACGCTGTCGATCGTGAGAAGAAGGGCGGCGACGCCCGCGACGATCAGGGCCGGGTTCCCCATGGCCGAGCCCGCCGCGATGGTCGCGATCGAGGCGATGAAGCCGAGCGCCATGCCGATGCAGCGAAAGACCTTGCAGATCTTGTCCCAGATCGACTGGTTTTCCTTCTTGTCGATTTCCTTGGCGATTTCCGCGAGCTTTTCCGAGTACTTCTGATCGATCTCCTGCGCCTGCGAGTCAATCGCGTCGAGTCCTTCTCGAACGCCCTGACGGCGCATTTCGTTTCCGATCGCCGCGACGAGCCGCTCGATGGACAGGGCGTGCGCGGGCGCTTCAAGCGTCGGAAGGTCCGAGGGGGGGGACGGTTTTCCCGTCCGCGGCGGGGGGAACGTCCTCGAGCGTGCGGTTCGCAAGCCTCGAGAGGGGATCCGTGAAAGTGACCGAGGGATCGAATCCGGCGGATCCGACTTTGTCGATGTTCGTCATACTGTTTTCCCTCCCTTGAGAAGCGCAAGGAGCGATTCGGCGCGGCGGTGCACGTCGGCGTGACGGGGATTGGCATCGTCGCCGATGCCGAGAAGACCTTCGAGTCCTTCGACGGCCTCCGCCTTTTTGTTCATCTTCAGAAGACAGCGCGCGGCGAAGAAGAGCGGTTCCGGATCGGAGAGCCCCGTCGTGAGGGCCGCCATCTGATAGGCGTCCGACGCCCCTTCAAAGCGTCCCTGCGCCTGGCGCGAACCGCCGAGCCCCATCCAGTACTTGGGTTCGTGGGGGTTGTAGAGGCAAAGCGCCCGAAAGAGCGTTTCGGCGTCGGCAAAGCTTTGCGATCCGTAGAGATTGTGCGCGAGCGCGTAGAGCTGTTCGAGCGTTTCGGGCGAAGTGCCCGTGATCTGCGCGACGGTCGCGCCTTTGCGCACGGCCGCGACGATTCTGTCGACGACTTCCTGGGAAACGATGTGTTTGGTCAAAGGAATATCCTCCCGTGTCGGTATCGGTCTCAGGGTTTGGGCGCGCCCGAGAGCAGTTCGAGAAGAGCGGCCGCGCGGCTGCGGCATTCGGCCGTGCGCGCGTCCGAGGGATCGCCCGTTCGCAAAACGGCCTCAAGCCCCGCCTTCGCCTCGTCTTTTTTCTTCATCTGCAGGAAGCACTGCGCGGCGTAGAGGAGGGGTTCGGGGTCGCCGAGGCCCGAAGCCAGGGCGGCGAGCTGATAGGCGTCGCTTGCCTCGGAGAAGTGTCCGAGGCCCTGTCTCGCGCCGCCCAATCCCATCCAGAAGCGGCGGTCCTTGGGGTTCAGAAAGGCGAGCGCTCGAAAGACCGCTTCGGCGTCGCGGAAATTTTCGGCCTTGTAGAGGTCGTGCCCGAGCGCATAGAGCGACTCGACGCAGGCGTCGTCGACGGCGGCGATCTCTTTGGCGGTGGGACCGTTTTCGAGGGCTTGCCAAAGGGCGAGCAGGGCCTCGGGGGAAAGTACGGGTTTCGTCACGGCATTTCTCCGTTTGTATGCGGGAATCAACGGCCGGTGAGGATGGCGCGCATCGTGGAGGCGCTTTCCTGAACGGCGGCGTTGGCGCCCTGCAGATAGCTGTTGTACTGACTGATGAAGTCCTGCAGATAGACCATCAGGGTCTGGGTCTTGCTGCTGATCGACTCCTGGTACTGCGTAAGCGAGGCGAGGTTGTAGCTCCAGTCATCGCTCGAGCAGCTGCTCGCGCTCCCCTTCATGCCGAGCTTGTGCGTTTTCATATAGCTCACGACCTCCGCGGGGACGCCCGAGCCCTTGGCCTCGGCGTCGCGGGCCTTGGTGATCATCTCGGCCGCCTCTTCGGCCTGGTCCTGAACCTGCTCGATCTGCCCCATGTAGTTGACGGCGTTCTGCCGGCACTGATTGGCGTAGTTGAGCTGATAGAGCGCGAAGCGGAACTGGATGCTTCCCTTGAACGCGATGTCTTCGTCGATCGTTTCGCTATCGGGCGTGTTGACCTTGTCCGTCTGTATTGCGGAGGGATCCTTGATGTCGGAGTCGGGGTCCTGCGTGATGACGTTCCCTTCTTCGTCGACCTGCGGGGGGACGCCGAGCGAGACGCTGCCGTTAATGGAGTTGATGCTCATGATGTATGCCTGTGAAAAGAATGAAGACGGATGGGACCGACCGCAATGCCGTCCGAAAAAAGATTGAGTTCGGAAATGGCCATGAGCGAAATCTCGGAAAGCGATCGGAAAAGGAACTCGGAGCAGACGGTCCGATCAGATGGAGAGGGCGCCGCGGCGGGCGCGTCCCGCAGGACGGGAGGCACCCTGGCCCTGCATTTCCTTTACGGCCGAGCGGCCCGCTTCCTGAGCGCGCTCGACGCTCTTTTGGAGCGCTTCGCGAAGCGCGGGCGGAACCTCTTCGTCTTGGGCCTGGGGAAGATCCCCTTCGACGCCGAGAGCCTTCTTCGCCTGGTCGAAGGCTTCGTTGAGACGGGCGAGTTCGCCCTTCATGCGCTCGAGCGCTTCCTTTTGCTGCAGCAGTTTGTCTTCCGCCATGACGGCTCCTTTGGCTGAATCGTCCCGAATCGACGTTCGGAAACGATCGTGAAACATGATCCGGACGACCCGGAAGAAATTCCCGATCCGAAAAAAGCGGGAGGGGACTACAAAAGATCATTGTAAACGGTGTGCATTCATTCCGTTCTTTGCGTTTCGGTCGATTGGGAATAAAAGGAAACGATAGGATGGCCTTCGATGCGCGGGGGCGTAGGCGGGACGGATTTTGAGGCATAATGGTCGAATGGACGGGAGTCGGCTCAAGTCCCCGTTCCGCGCGCGGTTTGAGAGATCCCGCGCAGCCTTTCCCCGCGGTTTACACGATAGATGCATCTATGAATTTTCAAGAAGCCCTGAAGACCCTCACGAACGAAACCGGCTGGACAATGCCCAAGGCCGGCGCGGACGGGGTCTTTCGCTTTCATCTCGAAGACGGGCTTGACTTCGCTCTTCATTCTCCCGACGGACGACTGTGCATTCTGACCTCGGACATGGGGGAGGCGCCTTCGGAGAACGAACCCGACTACGCGGAAAAGAGCGATCGTCTCGGCATGGTGTGCGCCGCCCTGATGCCCTACGGTCGGGCGCGTCTTTGCGCCGACTCGGGACGGCTGCTGCTCGTGCGCGACTTTTCTCTTGACGGCCTTTCCGGCGACGGTGCGGTGCGCGAGGCGGAGGTTTTTCTCAACGAGGCGGCACGTTGGAAGAAGACGCTTGAGGGCGCTTCGGGGGCGGCGCCGCGTCCGGCCGATTCTCCCTTTTCGCAGTTTGGGACCGACTGGTTTGCGCCCGGTCTGAAATTCTGAGGGGGCGAATCGTGATGAACCGTCGTTTTCTTTCGTCTCTTCTCGGCGTCGGGGTCGCCTGTCTGCTCGGCGCGGGCGCCGCGTTGCCCGAGACGGTCCTCTCGGCCGAACTGAAGAAATCCTTTTCTTATTTCGCCAACGGACATGAGCTCCGCACGGTCCTCACGGGCTTTGCGAAGACCCAGGGACTTTCCGTCGCCTTTGACGGCGACGCGGTGAAGGGAAGGGTGAGCGGGCGCTTTCAGCGCGTCGCTCCGAACGACTTCCTATCCGCCATGAGCGAAGCCTACGGCGTGGGTCACTACGTTCTCGGGGACACGATTCACTTTTATTCCGCGTCCGACGTTCGCAAGGAATTCCTTACGGTGCCGAGCGGTTCCGCCAAGGCGCTCGTCGATTCGCTCAAGCGATCGGGCTTCGTCGCGGCGGAGCTCCCCGTCTCGGTGAACGCCGAAGGGAACATGCTTACGTTGAAGGGGCCCGAAGCCTATCTCACGTCGATCCGCGCCGCGGCGGACGCCTATCTTGCCGTGCAATCCGAGAAGATCGAAATGCGGGTCTTCCCGATCCGCCACGCTTGGGCCGACGACATCGAACTCTCGAGCATGGACCGCACCGTCACGGTACCCGGGATCGCGTCGATCCTGCGCGGCATGGTGCTCGGACAGTCCGTGGGCGGCACGACCGTCTCGGGCGGCGCCAACGGGCCGGCCCGTGCGGAAAGCGTGCCGAGTCTCGGCGCCGAGGGACTCTCGAGGCAAAAGAAGCGCGATGCGCAGCCCGGGCCCGTCAACGCGACGCCCGTCGCTCAGGGGGCGGTGAGCATCATCGCGGATCCGCGCGTCAACGCCGTGCTCGTCTCCGACTTCGCCTACCGCATGCCGTATTACGAAGAGGTGATCAGGAGTCTCGACAAACCCGTCGAACTCGTGGAAATTCACGCGGCGATCGTCGACATCGACACGAACGCAAGCCGCGAGCTCGGCGTCAACTTCCGCGGCAAGGGCGGCGGCAACTGGCAGGGCGGAGGGTCGCTGGGCTCGGAAAACACGCCCGTGGGAGGCGACACGCCCGGCATCTCGTCGGACCTCTCCTCGGGCGGGGCGCTCCTCTCCACGATCTACACGCACGGGTCGGACTACTTCATGGCGAGCATCAACGCGCTCGAATCGGAAAACGCCGCGCGCATGCTCGGCCGTCCGTCGGTCCTCACCGTCGACAACGTGGAGGCGGTGCTCGAGAACACCACGACCTACTACATTCCGCTTCGCGGACAGGAGGCGGTGGATCTCTACCGCGTGGAGGCGGGTACGGTCCTGCGCGTGACGCCGCACATCATTCATGAAGGGGGAAAGACCTCGATCAAGCTCGCCGTGAGCGTGCAGGACGACCAGAACGACGCGTCGTCGGGCTATCAGACGGTGGGAGAGTCGGGCGACACCCTGACGGTGAACCCCATCAAGCAGACGAGAATCAACACGCAGGCCATGGTCGAGGCGGGACAGTCGCTTCTGATCGGCGGCTACTACTACGAACAAAAGTCCGAGGGCGACAGCGGCGTTCCGATTCTGAAGGACATTCCGATTTTGGGGCACCTCTTCAAGTCGAGCTCGACGAGCGGCCGACAGATGGAGCGGCTCATCCTCATTACGCCGCGCATCGTGACGGCCGACGGCGACAATGTTCCCGCCCGGGTGAATCAGCCGGGCTTCGGGCGAAACGCCACGGGCGCCGACTACGAATGGAAGGCGCTCCCGCAGGCCGACGCATCCGCCGACAAGGCGGACGGGGAGGGCTGATATGCGCGCGGCCGTATTCGAACTCTTCTCGGGACTGCACGCCGGAGCCCGGATCGAACTCACCGAAGGAGACTGGGTGATCGGATCGGACGATTCGTGCGACCTGATCCTCGCCGACGAGGGCTTTGCGCCCCGTCACGCCTCGGTCTCCGTGAAGTCGGGCGAAGTCGGCATCGTGACGCTCGACGGCAAGGTGACGACGCTCGACGGCCGCGCGGTCGTGAACGAAGTCTGGCCCAAGGGATCGGTTCTCCTTTTCGGAACGGTGGCCGTCGCCTGGGGCGCGCCCGACGATTCGGACGACTACTGGTCGGATCTGCGGTCCCGGTGGCGCGAAACGCTTACGCCTTCGGCTCCCGCCGCGTCGGCGAAGGAGAACGCTCCTTCGGACGGCAAGAATCCGAAGGCCGAAGGGCAAAAGGGCGCGGACGCTCCCGAGGCGCCCGAGGCCGAACCGACTTCCGAAGCCGAACCTCCGAAGAAGGGCAAGGGCGCCCTCGTCGGGACGGCTCTCTTTCTCGCGATTTTGCTTGCGGGCGGCTGGACGCTCGCGCGCGACGCGGAACTTCGCAAATCGTTCGAGGCCGATCTCGCCCAAAGCAATCCGAACGCCGTGACGGCGCTCTATTCGAGCGTCTTCGGGGGCGACGGCCTTCTCGCGCGCTTCGGATGGCTCTCGCCCGAAGCCGTTCCCGATGAAGAACTCGTCGCGGACCTTCGAGCAAAACTTTCCAAAGAGGGCTTTACCCGCGTCAGCGCCGAAAAGGCGGGAACGGGCGCGTGGCACCTTACGGGGCGCGTCGCCGACGACGCAGAGCGCGGACGTCTCGTGAAACTCGCGCGCTCGCTCACGGTTCCCGCGGTCTTGGACGTCGACGTCGACACCGACCGCACGGCGCCGTGGCTCGCGGCCTTCAGCGCAAGGGGCTTCAAGACCGAAGTGCACCTCGAAGGAACGAACGAGGCTCCCGTCCTCACCGTTTTGGGCTTCATGCGGACGAGGGACATCGAGGACAAGGCCTTCGCCGAAGTGGCCTACGAACTCTCCCACGATCTCGTGGACGTGAAGCGCAGGATCGTGCACGAAGCGGAAGTGAAGCCGCTTCTCGAGCGTGCGATCAAGGAGCAGGGGCTCGACGACGTGACGGTCGAATTTCATCCCGGACGCATCACGCTCTCGGCGCCTCTTACGCCCATGACGCGGAACATGCTCACGGCCGCCCTGCAGCAGGTCGGCCGCACCGTGCACGTGCCGCTTTCCTACGAGTTTCTCCACCGAGAAGCCAGGAAGAGCGCACCCAAGCCGGCCGTCCGACAAACGGCGTCGAAGGATTCGATGACGCCCAACTTCCGCGTGACGGGCGTCTCGGGCGGGAAGCTCAAGTTCGTGACGCTCTCCACGGGTGAAAAGGTCTTCGCGGGAGGCCGTCTCCCCGGAGGCTTCACGCTGGAATCGATTTCTCACAACCGCTTGACGCTCTCGAAGAACGGCAAGCGAATCAACTATCCTCTGAAGGTGAGCAGCAAATGAGTGAATTCATCTCCGTTGCCGATGTCTGCCCGACCGGGTTCGCCCGCGAGCAGAAGGAAGTGCGCGACGAAGTGGCGGAAATCGCCTTTCGTCTTCGCCGCGAAATGGACCGCGGTCTCACGCCCGACGAAATGAAGGTCGTGCGCGAAGAGGCCGAGGCCGCCCAAGCCGCAGAGGAAATCCTCTCGCGCATTTTTGAATGAGGAGACAGTCGTCAATAACCCCTGTCTAAAGACAGAGGCTTGATAGCCCTTGTGGCTGAGCCTTGATTGACTAGCCTCAGGCCGCCGAAAGGCGGACTACGTTGGTTGGGAA
>OGIO01001385.1_pt1 | contig 20287 bp, 10 predicted proteins | sample 1571841 | NCBI WGS metagenome assembly OGIO01 (sample SAMEA2582111, study PRJEB24529) | metagenome | biome: Human gut stool | place: China | collected 2011
CACCGGAAGTATCATCTCCTCCACTGTTGTCTCCACCGGAAGTATCATCTCCTCCGCTGTAGTCTCCACCGGAAGTATCATCTCCTCCACTGTTGTCTCCACCGGAAGTATCGTCTCCTCCACTGTAGTCACCGCCGGAAGTATTATCTCCTCCACTGTAATCATCACCGCCGGAAGTATTATCTCCTCCGCTGTAATCACTGCCGGAATTGTCACCTCCTCCGGAGTAATCACTGTCATAGTTATAATCACTGCTTCCGCTGTAATCCGTATTATCAGAGCTTCCATCACCGGTCCATACAAAAGTATCAGTGTTATCAGCAGTATCCGTCTCTTCCGATGTTGCAGCAGATGCATCGTCAAGCTGCGCCTCACCGCCTACGATCTCCAGGATCTTATTGCTTCGTGCAACCACTTCTGATGATGGAGTGTAATCCTGGTCATCATAAAGGAACTTATGAAGTTCCACAACATTGTTCTCCAGATCAACCGGAACGATAATACTTCCTTTGATATTGGAGAATTTATACTTGGACGGGAATCCGGTGCTGTCTGTAAATTTATATCCGATCAGAGTCGGGATCAGACCCAGGATATCCTGTTTGCTGAGAGATGTAGTTATCATCGGGAATACATCATCCATAATCTTAAAGATAGAAGACAGACCTGCTGTCTTTGCCTTATCAAATAACATTCCAAGCACACGTCTCTGACGCTCTGTACGTCCCATATCCAGACTTGCTGTGTATCGGATACGGCAGTAAGAAGTTGCCTGAACACCATTCAGATGATAAGTTCCAACCGTTGCTTCCTGATCTTCCGGTTTCGGCTCCGGCAGTTCAATCGGAGTATATTCCCTGCCTGTCAGCTCAGAAGTCTCCACACAATAGTTATTCATATGCACAAGCTCTGCATAGGACATCGGAATGTCCAGTCCACCCAGATCATCGATCACCTCTGCCATAGCTGAGAAGTCAGCAGTTGCATAATCGGAAATATCCAGATCAAGGTTGGTGTTTAACATGGAGATTGCCTGTTCAGCACTGCCCCTTGCATAAGCTGCATTCGCTTTTGTATAGGTGTCATCTCCGATATTCAGAAGCGTATCTCTGTAAATAGATGCCATTCTTACTTCCTTGGTATCATTGTTTACACTCACAATGATCATGGTATCGCTGTTCTGTGCGGAATACTGAGAACCAGCTCCACGGCTGTCGATACCGAATAATACATACGTTTTATATCCGGTCATCTTCGGTGCTTCCTGATTTACCATGATCTTCTCTTCATCCAGTTTCGGCTGCTCGATCTTGTCCAGTCTGGAAGAAATCTGTCCATACACGTACAGACCGCCGATAAACAGGAGTAACACTACAATCTCAAGCACAAACAGCAGTTTTTTCTTTTTTCCTGGTTTAGCCATACTTTTTCCCCTTATCTTAATATGCGTTCTTGTTAATAAAGCCTTTGAAAAACGTCAGAAAAATAATCTTGATGTCAAATCCAATGCTCCAGTTCTCAATGTAATACAAGTCACATTCGATTCTCTTTCTGATGGACGTATCTCCGCGGTAGCCATTCACCTGTGCCCATCCGGTCAGTCCCGGACGAACCTGATGCTTGACCATATATCTTGGAATCTCTTCCCGGAATTTCTCCACGAAAAACGGTCTCTCCGGCCTTGGTCCTACAAGGCTCATGTTGCCTTTTAATATATTGAAAAGCTGTGGCAGCTCATCAATGCTTGTGTGGCGCATGAATTTACCCACAGGTGTAACCCTTGGGTCATTTTTTACAGTCCATGCTTTCTTCTCTTCCGATTCCGGCTGTACTTCCATGGAACGGAATTTATACATCCAGAAGGTCTGATTGTGAAGTCCGACTCTCTCCTGCTTATAGATCAGCGGTCCCGGTGAGGTCAGCTTGATAATCAGGCACATCAGCAGCATCAAGGGCGATGTCACGATGATTCCCACGATCGAACCCACAATATCCATTGTTCTCTTTATCAGTGCGTTAAATGTATTGTTCAGCGGCACATAACGGATATTGATGACCGGAAGTCCCAGAATATCCTCTGTATAAGGCTTGGTTGGGATAATCTTATTATAGTCCGGGATAAACTTCGTGTGTACTCCTGACTTTTCGCATAATGCTACGATTTCCTCAAGGCGGTAATATTCACTCAGTCCCAGTGTGATCGCGATCTCATCCATCTGATTCTCCGGAAGGATTACATTCAGGTTCTCAATTCTTCCCAGAACTTTGATCCCCTTGTACTCTGTTCCTGCCGGAATATTGTCATCCAGGATTCCCCGGATCACATATCCCCACTGTGGATTCGCCTGTACACGGTCAATATACTCTTCTGCCGCACGGCTATATCCCACACAGATCATCTGCTTCTGATTGAGCCCTTTCTCACGCATATCTTTGAGAAGGGTAAAGATCAGCATTCGCACTGCCCACTGAAGCACAATGTTGATCACATAAAACATAATATAGGTGGAACGGGAAAAATCTCCCTCGTCTACCATATAAAATGTAAACATCAGAATGAGGAGTCCCAGGGAATTCGCCTTTACAATATTCGCCAGAACCAGCCGCCGTCCCTGCATTCGCATGGGAGTATAGAGCGTAAATGCCTGATACAAAAGCAGATACACCGGTACAATAAGGATCAGCATCATCATATACTGCCGGAAACTTCTTGTCCGGACTGCTGTGGCTGCCATAGGTCCCACAAAGCGGATCAGCCATGCGAGAAAATAAGACAGCACCAGTACCACGGCGTCGACGATCATATGGAGACGGCTGAAGTTCTTTTCATTGTCCTTTAGCAATCTTTTGTCACCTCAATTTTACATACCTGCGGTTTCATTATGATACTTCATTCCCGCAAATTCTACATTATAATATATTATAATAGTTACTTTCCAAAAGCAATAATATCTTATTCTGTATTTTATAAATTTTCTATTAATAATATTCTGTCATCCGTGGAAACGTCTGGCAATATTTATCCATAATTCCACCTGTATTTTTAGATAATTAGGTAAATTCCGGAATTTAAACGGAACTTTTCTGTCTTTTTTGCTGATCTGAAATCCGTTCTTGATCCCCGCAAGATATTCCTTTCCAAATCCCTTCAAAGTAAAGAACAGGAGCTTCGTCCCAAATCCCACGATCAGAAACGGAAGGTTCAGGATGATCTGAAGCAGCGGCATATTTTTGTAGATCAGATAGACATTATTTCTGGAGGAATAACGGGTCTTGAAATGATTGTAGCGGGAACCGCTGGTTCCGCTTCCCACATGGTAAACCATTGCCTTCGGCGCATACCAGTTCTCGTATCCGTTGATCCTTGCGCGGTATCCCACATCCATATCTTCCAGATAGGCAAAATGTTCCTCATCAAAATAACCGATCTTCTCGAAAATCTTTCTTCTGTAGATGGCTGCCCCTGCACAGGAGGCAAAGATTTTCTCCTCTTTTTCACAGGTATGAATATCCTTACCCTTACCTCTGGCATACGCCCATCCCAGTGCACAGTAATAATTGCCCGCATCGTCCAGTCTGTCTCTGTCGTAAAACTGGATCATTCTCGCAGCACAGGAGAATGCTTTTTTATGCCTGCGTATGGCGGCAAGCATTTCTTCGATAAAATCCGGTGTCACTTCGATGTCATTGTTTAAGAGCAGCACATAAGGGGCTCTGGATGCTTTGATTCCTTCGTTGACTGCTTTGCAGAAGCCAAAATTCTCCGGTAACTCGATCATATGCACCCAGGGATAGGAAGAAGCCACAAATGCACAGCTTCCGTCACTGGAGCCATTGTCCACAAGGATCACTTCAAAATTTCTGACCGTCTGGCACTCCAGTCCTGACAGCACCCCGTCCAGATACGCCATTCCGTTAAAGTTCGGAATGATCACAGATACTTCCTGCATGATTGCCTCCCGTTTTCTTCTTTTTTCCTTTGTCTTTTCCGTCCATTCCAGGAAGCGGTTTTAACGAATAATTCCATTTCGTAAGGGAAAGATTTTTGTTGTAATAAGGATCTCCGTTCTTCAGGATATCCAGCCAGTGGCAGCGCATGTATTCAATCTCTGTCTGGAAACGGCGGACTTTCTCCTTGCTGTCCTCTGCACCTCTGGTCTTTGATTCCATATGGTACAGTTTCGCATATGGATCATAGACGATAAGAGCATTTTCTTCTCTGACTTTCAGACAGAGATCCACATCATTAAAGGCAACTGCCAGTTCCGGTGTAAATCCCCCCACCTTTTCAAAGATTTCTTTCTTCATCATCAGGCAGGCGGCTGTCACAGCACTCATGTCCTGAAGCAGAGAGGCTTTATGAAGATAACCGGTACGCTCTGCCGGCATATCCACAAACATGTGTCCGGCAATTCCACCCATTCCGATCACACATCCGGCATGCTGGATCGTATTGTCCGGGTAGATCAGCTTCGCACCGACTCCGCCTACTTCCGGTCTCTGGCACACACCGAGCATTTCTGTCATCCAGTCCGGATTGATGGTTTTGATATCATTGTTCAGGAAGAGAAGATACTCTCCTTTTGCATGGGCTGCGCCGAAATTGTTGATAGCTGAATAATTAAATTCCTTTTTCCATCTCAGAAGATGAATCTGAGGATCTTTGGAAAGTTCCTTATAATACCGGAATATTTCATCTGTGGTACTGTTATTTTCTACAATAATAATCTCAAAATTCTTATAATCTGTATTTTTTTTCAAAGATTCCAGGCAGGTCCGGAGGGTTTCTTTCTCATCTTTGTTCGGGATGATCACAGATACCAGTGGTTCTCCCTGAACCGGGTACTGTACACGGTAAAATCCCAGATCCGGTGTGTGGCTTACCACTCCTTTTACACCGTTTCTCTCAAGATGTGCCTCAATCGCCCGTTTGCCCGCTTCAAAGGCATACATCTTACTTGCAGGATTGTCTGCGGTCGATGCCTTATGCGTTCGCCAGTGATACAGGATCTCCGGAATGTGAACGACTTCCCTGGAGTTTTCTGTACAGCGGAAAATGAAATCATAATCCTGGGCACCGTCAAACTCCTTCCGGAATCCTCCGACTTTCTCAACAATGCTTCTGCGCGCCACAAAGAAATGACAGATATAGTTATTGGAGCGCAGCAGATCCAGGTTGAAATCCGGTTTCAGATGAGGCTGAAAATGTTCATCCAGTTCTGTAGTCACCTTGTCCTCGTCTGTATAGAATGTATCTGCCTGTGGATGTTCCTGTAATGCCTGTACAATCTCATACAAAGCATTCGGCGCCAGAAGATCATCATGATCCAGCAGTCCCAGAAATTCTCCTTTCGCCATGGCAAATGCCTGATTGGTATTCTCTGCGATTCCCAGATTCTCCTTCAGATTACAGAATCGTACTCTGGAATCTCTGGCTGCATAATCTGCCAGGACTCTCTGCATCTCTTCATTATCCGGGCTTGCATTTGCAATACACAGTTCCCAGTTCGGGTAGGTCTGTGCGATCAGGGAATCTATCATCTGTTTCAGAAATTCCGTCGGTGTCTGATAGGCAGGTACCGCAATACTGATCAGCGGAGTCTTTTTGAATTTATGTTTTCTTTGTTTCTCCAGTGTCTCCTCATCCGGGATATATACTTCATACCAGGGACCGTATGGCACCTCCTCCGGTTCGAAGCGTTCATGAAGCCTTATCCAGAATTCTTTTGGTCCGTAATGTTTCAGATAGCGGAACCCCTTCTGGATCGTATAGGGAGACAGTTTCTTTAATACTTTCGTCCACTGGATACTTCCCCCTGCGGATTGTTCTTTACTCATATTGTCTGTAACCTCTTTTTCGCGTTCTGTTCAGAGCCGCTGTTCTATTTCTATCAACAACAGCATTAAAAGATAGCTTATTTTAACATTCTATGATATTTTTTGCAAGAAAGCTGTTGATTGTGTTATACTAATCGTGATTGCGTAGTTACTGTTCACTGGTAATATCCCGCGAGGTGTTTTTTGTGAGCGAAGGTCACAGAAAACCCGAGACATATGGCGCGAATTTATGCGATTAGCATAAATTCTGTGCATCGCGAAGCGTGTTACTGAGAACGGAGTGAACAGTAACATTGCGTATGTCACAAATTACAGATACAACTGGCATTACAGTTATAATAGTATTATGATTTGCTATCAGGAGCAGAAGTTATTCGTGCCTGCACGCTACAGCTTTTGCTTTCACAATTTCAATAAAACAGGAGTATTTTAATAGCATGAAGATTAAGAAAAAGAACAGGATTACCGCCGCATTTCTGGCTGTGGGATTAAGCGTCACTACTCTTTCCGCCCAGCTTCCTGTATCTGCGGCTGAAGACACAGAGGATGGAACTGAAGATTTATTTTCCGACACTGAACAAATTGATTATGATGACGCAGACACCGATTCTGATACCGTATATGACGAAACTCCGGTAGATGATACCGGTTCCGATACAGACTATGAGGATCAGGATACCGGTGCTGATGCTCAGATTACTGATACTTCCGGCACTGCGGAAGCTGTGGAAACCCAGGATACAGCAGTTCCCGATGTGGCAGCAGATGCAGGAAGCTCCGCTGCGGATGCCGGTAACACCACAGAAGCAGAAACTCCGGCTGCGGATACCACAGCAGAAGCCCCGGCCGCTGACTCCGCTGCTGCGATTACAACCAACAGCATTTCCGGATGGCCGCAGGCTTCCGATATTACTTCCACTGCTGCCATCGTGATGGAGACTTCCACGAACACAGTTCTTTTTTCAAAGAATGCAGACCAGCAGCTTTATCCTGCCAGCGCCGTAAAGATCATGACCTGCCTCATCGCCCTGGAGAACAGCAGTCTCGATGATCAGGTGACCATGACTGCCACAGGCGTGTCCGGTGTTACAGACGGAGGTGCCAATATCTCCGCACAGCTTGACGAAGTTTTTACCATGGAGCAGTGTCTCTATGCGATCATGGTTGGCTCTGCCAATGATATCGCCTTACAGGTTGCAGAGCATGTCGGCGGTTCTGTGGAGGCTTTTGTGGAAAAAATGAATGCCCGTGCGCAGGAACTTGGCTGTACCAATACTGTCTTCACCAACCCGACAGGACTTCCGGATGAAAATCAGCATATTACCGCACATGATATGGCTCTGATCATGGAAACAGCCATGGAAAACGAAACCTTCCGTACGATCGCCGCTACTTCTTCCTATACGATTCCGGCGACCAACGTCTCCGGAGGAGACCGTGTACTCAGCAACAGCTTTACCATGATCAACAATGCAAGTGACGGATATTATGAAGCCTGCATCGGCGGTAAAGAAGGTTATACTGTAGCTTCCGGCAGTACCCTTGTCTGTGAAGCATCCAAAAATAACATGAAACTTGTCTGCGTGGTATTAAACGGAGCTTCCGGAGTAACGGATGATGAAGCGATCGCACTTCTCAATTATGGATTCGATAACTTTGTTCCGCTGACTCTCCCTGATGATGATTTCAACCGTATCTCCGGAGGCACTGTGATCGTTCCTTCCGGAACTACAGAAGATTCCCTCACTACGGAAGATACTTCTGCGGACGGTCAGATCACCCGGCAGTACTATTTCGGCGGTACCCCGGTAGGAACTGCTGTTCTGGAGGATGTACAGCAGCAGGCAGATGATGCCGCTGAAACCGGACAGAGAAATATGAAAGCAGCTCAGCAGTTTTCTGCTTCTCATACAAATACCCCTTACTATATCATCGGAGCGATCGGGGCAGCAATTCTTCTGTTTTGCCTGTTCCTGATGATCCGTGTGATCAAATCCTGAAAAAAAAGCCCTCCGCCTGCGGCGGAGAGCTTTTTTTCTTTCTGCTTATTAATAGCTTAACAGCCAGCTTTCTTCTTTTTCCTCTCATATCTCAGCATTACAAAATAAATCAGCCAGCATACGGCAGATGCCGCTGTCCCTGCTTTCAGTCCGGGCGGGTGGAAGGTCAGTGTCAGCCGATGTTCGCCTTTGGTTACCGGGAAGGCAACAAATCCCAGATCTCCTTTTTCAGTCGTTACTTCTTCCCCGTCCACGGTGACTTTCCAGCCTGTTTCATAAGGGATCATACACAGGACATAACCATCTGCCTGAGCAGATACGGTTCCTGTAAGATGAGAATCTTTCTGTGGTGCATCCAGTGTCACAGACGAATTTTTCTGTTCTTCTGAAATTTCTTTTAACTGTGACAGGTCCGAAATCTCTTCCCCATCCTCGAGTGCCAGTGAATTCTCCAGCAACCTCTCCCGGCTCTCTCTGTCGCACAGATTTTCCAGCGATTCCTCAGAAATCGTGTTGGTATAGAATCTGGCAACATCAGACTCCCGGATATTGCGGTACAGATAAATATTGTCTCCAAATTTACGGATCAGCTCATATTTACTGCTGTCCAGTTTGCTGTTTTGGGAAATCAGATACCTGACCCCTGTAAAAGCCGCCAGAAAATTATCATTCGCATTTGGCCAGAATGCATATCGGTTCTGATCCATGTAATAAAGTTCCGGGTAACATACATCCACAAAGTTTTTCAGATTTCCGTTCAGAACAGAATTGTAAGTGCTGATTCCCCTGTATCCCTGTGCGAGTGCATCCATCGTATAAGTCGCGGAGGAATAATCCTTCTCCACTCTGTAAAATTCCGGGTCTGTCTCTTTCAGATAATTCAGGGCATCCTGAAGATCCTGCCTGTATAATTCTGTAAAATATCTCTGCGGCTTATAAAAAGCTGCCCTGCTTTTTTCCTCGGAATCTTCTGATCTGGCAATGTCCGCATAGACCTCCAGTGCTTCTGCAAGCTGCTCTGCCGGAACATCTGATTTTTTCAGGACCACACGGTCCACATAACTGATCCCGCCTTCCGAAATTACATTTACAAGCAGTGCTGCTGCAAGGATTCCTGCTGCCACTTTTCTTCCCTTACAATGATCTGCCGGAGTTTTTCTGTTTCCCAGATAAAATATACAGGCTGCCATCACACATCCGGTCACTGCCAGAATCACTGCATTGATCCTGTATTCCCTGAAAATACTCTGTCCGTAACCAATACGATACGCTCTCAGCATAAGCACCGTCGTAACCACCAGTGCCGGCACACTGATCCTGCCGCCGGCACAAAGATAATCCCACATCCATGCAAAAACAAGCAAGAGAACAACCATCAGAATATATGTGTAACGGTTTGTAGGCTCTGTGAAGGCATTAAAAACCATCCCTCCCAATGGCAGAAACACCAGGATCAAAATCAGCGCAGCCGCTGTATAGAGGGAAATTTTTACCCGTTTTTTCTCCTGGCTTCTCCACAATACAAAGAGAAACTGCACGGCAAAGAAAACAGCCAGCGTAGAGCAAAACAGTACCGGATCTTCATAATAATTTGCCATTCCTTCATACTTCCCGTCTCCAAGCGTCTGCAGGTTTTCCAGATTTGTGGAAAACGGGCGAATGAGCAGGCATTGATAATAGGCAATATCATAATGAGAAAAACACGTTTTTAACAGTGCCAGGATTCCATTCTCACCGGACGTGATCCTGGAAGAATTCATCAGTGTAGCCGCAGCCGGTAAAAATGCAGCCAGGCTCATTCCGATTCCCAGCAGCATCTGCGCACAGCCGCCGAAGAATTTTCCCAGCCGCTGTTTCCAGCTCATTTCCTCTTCCATTCCAAGCCGAAACAGCAGATAAAATCCAGCCGCGATCAGACTCATATAGGAAAAATACACACTGTAAATCCCGCTTAAGAATACAGCCACAGGAAAAAGACCTTTTCCTCTTTTTCCTCTGAAAAATTTCTCCTCAAAAAGCAGGATCAGCGGCAGATAGATCGTAACCATGCCGAACTGGTAATGCTGTCCCCATATCATCAGATATCCGCTCAGCCCGTAAGCAAAAGCCGCCAGGAATTTCGCCGGTCTGCTGTAATTAAATTCTGAAAGAAACAGATAAAAAACAAAACCTGCCACCAGAATTTTCAGGATCTGGATCCACACCAGATAGAACAGCATATGTGCTGCTCCCAGGATTACTCCGATCACATACAGAAGGATCAGGGAAGGATCAAACAGACTTAACAGAAACATATTCGTTCCCATTCCATTCGTAAAATCCCACAGCGAGAACGTACCTGCACGGAGATGATTTACAATGGAAGCATAGTGCATGGTGTACTGCTGCCAGGTATCCCCGCCGACATCGTCAAATACCATAACCGAATCTCCGAATAAGTAGCTGCGGAAAATAAACAGGCTGCTAAAAAACAAAGCTGCCAGAAGCAGCAGCCTTGTTTGAGATTCTTTTGTTATAATGATTTTTGATTTTTTCTTATCACTTTTTTTCATATTTTTCTTTCTTAACTTTCTTATAATCCATCGTAACTGTTTAACCGAATCAAGTAAGTCCCTGACTCAATCGCAAATATCCGCCTGACTCCCCTCACAGTTACGGTTCCTGCTGAAATCTCTGACAATTTCAGATCCGTTTCAGTGAGAAATCCTGGCTCTTAAGCGTCAGATTTGGATTGTAATAAGGGTCACCGTTTCTTAAGATATCCGGCCATCTCTTTTCGAAGATAGATATTTCGCGGTTAAATCTTGCCACCTTCTCCGGGGTATCCTCCAGACCTCTGGATTTGGATTCATAATGGTAAAGTTCTGCATAAGGATTGTACACGATCAGATATCCGGCACTGCGCAGTTTCATGCAGAAATCAATGTCATTAAAGGCAACCTGCAGTTCCTCTGAAAGTCCGCCCACCTCTTCAAATGCAGTTCTCTTAACCATCATGCAGGCCGCAGTAACTGCGCTGTAGTCCTGTGCACAGATAATTCTGTGGCAGTATCCTGTCGTTCCCCTTGGCTGGAGCACAAAACAATGTCCCGCGATCCCGCCGAATCCGATCACAACACCGGCATGCTGGATGGTATCATCTTCATAATACAGTCTGGCACCCACAGCACCTACATCCTTACGCATGCAATATCCCAGAAGTTCTTCCAGACAGTCCGGATTGATGATCTCCGTATCATTGTTCAGAAGCAGCAGATACTCTCCTTTTGCAAAAGAAACTCCATAATTATTGATGGCAGAATAGTTAAAGACTCCGTCCCAGTAAACCACATGGGCTTTCTCATTCTCCGCTTCCAGTTTCTTATAATATTCAAAGGTTTTCGGATCTGTACTGTTATTTTCCACGATAATGTACTCATAATTCTTATAAGTAGAATTCTGTTCTATGGAATCCATGCATCGTTTCAGGTCATCAATATGGTCTTTGTTTGGAATGATGATAGAGATCAGCGGATCATAATCTCTGATAAATCTGGTTCTGTACAGTCCCAGAAATTCTCCGTTTTTCACTTCCGCATGGATTCCTGTACGGTTGTAATGCTCCTGCACTGCACGTCTGCCGGCATCAAACGCATATGTCTTGCTCTCCGGATTCTCAGCCGTGGAATCTTCATGGCATCTCCAGTGATACAGGATCTTCGGAACATGATAAATCTCTTCATCCTTCACTGCTTCCACACAGCGGAACACAAAATCATAATCCTGTGCACCGTCAAATTCTTTCCGCAGCATTCCGACTTTATCAATCACTGTCCTTGATACCACAAACAGGTGGCAGATATAGTTGACGGTACAGAGAAGGTCCGGGTTGTAGTCCGGTTTGAAATGCGGCTGGAAGAACTTATGACCATCCATGGACATTTTGTCTTCATCAGAATAGATCACCAGAGTTCCCGGATGATCGTTGAGTGCTTTCACACACTCGAACAGTGCGTGAGGTGTCAGCTCATCGTCATGGTCCGCAAATGCAATAAACTCTCCGGCTGCCGCTTCTATGGCACTGTTTGTATTCTCTGAAATCTGAAGTGCACAGTCATGAGAGATCACTTTGATCCTTGCATCTTTTGCAGTCAGTTCTTTCAGGATTCCTGTCAGCGGGGAGTTTGCTCCACTGCCGTCAGACAGGCACAGTTCCCAGTTGCTGTAAGTCTGCTCCTGCACAGACTCCACCAGTCTTCTCAGATATTTTTCCGGAGTTTTATACAGTGGTACCACAATGGAAATCTTCGGGCTGTATTTCAGCTTTGTCTTTTTCTGTTTCTCCAGCTCTGCTTTTCCCGGAAGATGGCGCATGATCCACTTCTGATAAGGAATCTCTCTGGTGGAAACCGTTTTTACCTTGGAAACGATCTTCTGCGCAAGAGCCGTGCTTCCCTGGGATTTCCAGTAATGAAGTCCCTTCTTCGCATACTTGTCCACTTTTTTTGCCAGAACTTCCAGTTTTCTCAGAGGCACTACTTTTACGGTCTTTTTGTCTCCTGCATAAAATACCACATAGAGGCATTTCCCGGAGACATTGGTCACTTCTGTAAAAAATCCCGTCTTGTCCGGATGTTCCAGTTCTTCATAAAGCTGGTTTACATCTACACGGTCTGTTCTCTGGATATCCGCAGAAACCGGCTGTTTATTCTCATCGAAAATGCGGATGGCCACCGGCTTTGCAGCGATCGCCCAGCCTCTTAAACGTACCAGGCCCTGCTGCACTTTTTCCTCTTCAAAATAAACCTGCGGCCTGTCTCTCTTTTTCTCAAGTTCTCTGGCAGAAATAGAAAACCAGACCTGTTTTTTATCAGGCATCTCTGCATAAATCACCAGTTTCTGAAACTCTGACAGGCTGTCCGGCAGTTCCAGGGCTGCTGAAATCTGCTCGCCTCTCATCAGGTCAGGGTCTTTAAAACGCTCCAGCGCACTGACTATTTCTATTTTCTTTACTGTTGTTTTTAATTTTTTCTTATCCAGGTATGCTTCCATTTTTGCATCTTTCGGCCAGCTTCCCTGTACCAGATACTGATTTCTGTCCAGTAAATGAAATCTCTCTCTTGTTACTTCAAATATTTCCTTCGGCATCTCAATCCCCATTTCTTTCAGCTTTTCTCAGGGAACAGTCTCCTTCTTTCAGTGACAGGTTCGGACTGTAATAAGGATCTCCCTTTAACAGTTCTCTCTCCCATTTTCTGCGGAAGCACTTCACTTCTCTGGAAAAACGCTGCTGTTTCTCCGGTGTGTCCTCCAGTCCTCTGGACTTGGATTCATAATGATAAAGTTCCGCATAAGGAGTAAATACCACTTTTTGTCCCACACTTCTTACTTTCATGCAAAAGTCAATGTCATTAAAGGCAACCTTCAGTTCCTCATCAAAACCTCCGACTTCTCTGAATACAGAAGCCTTCACCAGCATACACGCAGCAGTAACCGCACTCATCTCCTGTACGCATACCATACGTCCCATGTATCCGACTGTCTCTCTTGGTGCCTTGCACATAATATGTCCTGCGATTCCGCCCAGACCTACGACCACACCGGCATGCTGGATCGTGTCATCCGGATAGTAGAGCTTTGCTCCTGTGATCCCTACCCCGTCCTGCTGACAGTTCTGGAGCATTTCCTCGATCCAGGAAGGAGTGATGATCTCCACATCATTGTTCAGGAAAAGAAGATATTCTCCACGGGCTTCCTTCACTGCAAAGTTATTGATGGAAGAATAATTGAACTCTTTCTTCCAGGTCAGGATCCTTACATTGTCATATCTGCCTTTGAGTGCTTCGTAATAGGCAAAGGTTTCCTTGTTTTCGCTGTTATTCTCTACAACAAGAATCTCATAATTCTTCCAGGTCGATCTCTCCTCAACAGAAGAAATGCACAGTTCCAGATCATCGATATGATCTTTATTTGGAATGATAATGGAGATCAGCGGCTCACCCTGGATCTCTACATGGCTTCTGTACCATCCGGGTCTTTCTGTCATTTCTACGGCTGCCGGGATTCCCATTCGTTTGTAATGTGCTTCTATCGCTCTTCGTCCTGCCTCAAATGCATAACGTTTGCTTTCCGGGTTGGCTGCTGTGGAATTCATATGGGAACGCCAGTGGTAAAGGACTCTCGGCACATGGACAATCTGTTTTGCCTGCTCACAGCAGCGGAAAATCAGGTCAAAGTCCTGTGCACCGTCATATTCAGAACGGAAGGTTCCCACCTGTTCCAGAAGCTCTTTTTTCACTGCAAAGATATGGCAGATATAATTGTTCTCACGCAGACGGAAAAGATTGAAATCCGGCTTAAAGTTTGGTTCGAAATAATGTTTGCCGTCCATGCTGACTTTATCTTCGTCCGTGTATACCACATCTGCTTTCTTCTCTGTGATGGCTTTTACAATATGGAACAGTGCATCCGGTGCCAGCACATCATCATGGTCGCAGAGCATGATATAATCTCCCATTGCCAGTTTGATGGCTGCATTGGTGTTCTCGGAAATTCCCTTATTCTCTTTGAGTTTCTTGTAGGAAATGCGGATTTCTTTTTTGTATTTCTTTCTCAGAAATTCTCCTGTTTCCTCGCCTTCACTTCCATCAGCCAGACAGAGCTGCCAGTTCCCGTAGGTCTGTGCGATCACGGAATCCACGATTTCTTTCAGGTATTCCTGCGGAGTGTTGTACAGAGGAATCACGATGCTGATCAGAGGCATATAGGAAAAGACTGCGTTTCTCTGGCGTTTCAGCTCTTTTCTGCCTGCTGCATGGTCTTTGAGCCATTCTTCATAATCCAGGACAGCACCTTCCTGCTGGTGGCTTCCCAGATAACGGACAAACTGTCCCAGACCATTCTCTCTGATATAGGCTGCATTCTTTTCCCTGTTTTCCCAGGCAAGAACCCGGCGCATCTGATGGAATACAGAATTTTCTGCTTTTAATTTCTTTATGTTAACCGTATAGGTTTTCTTTGTCTCCGGTCCGCAGAAAAGGATCGTGATTTCTCTGGCTGTGATTTCTTCCAGATTTACGGAGATGGAAAATCCGAGTTCCGGCTTTTTTTCTGTATGAATATTTCGTTCTTCTTCCACATCCGGACGTCTGACTCTGGTGATCGTGCAGTTTACCGGTCTTCCGGATTCATCTTCCACCCGGATTTCAGCTTCGCCTCTCTGATCCAGAACCCATCCGTCTATCATCAGAGTGTTTTTCCCCATGATCTGTTCTCTGTCAATTTTGTATTCCATCAGACAGTCTGCACAGAATTCTTTCAGTTCTCTGGTTGTTTCTTTCCAGATACTGACTTTCTCTCCTCCATTGACAACGAAGAGTTCCAGTTCTGCATATTTTCCGGCAAGTTCCGGTATTTCCGGAATTTCCGCCCGGAAACCGGCATTGACTTCCCCCAGCTCCGTAAGTTTTTTGGCAACATCCGCTCTGTAATGGCGGGAAATTTTCAGAGCAGGAAGCTCTTCCCCGTCTCCGTAGAGAAGCAGTTCACATTCTTTCCTTTCTTCTGTATCGGCTGCCCAGCCACTCAGGATCAGCGTATGCGCACTCTGATCATTATATTTCTTTTCATCTACACTCCAAAATATCTTTCCCATTTCCCTAAATTCCTTTTATCGCACGATATATTTTCCATATCCGACTGTTCTCCACAGTATGGACCTGTTTTTCTCTTGTGATCAGATTCTGTGCAGCCGCATTCAGTTTCTTTTCTCTGGCGATCAGATCCTGTGCAGCCACATTCAGTTTCTTTTCTCTTTCCAGATAAGCCTCCCAGAATTTCTGGCCGGTTCTCTGCTCGTTGAGAAGTTCCATCTCCAGCTCCAGAGTTCCTGCACCTTCCGGGATCTCATCAATGTAAAGCTGCGGGTCTTCCCCGCCAAAATAGAAAATGTCTTTGTCAAAACGATAGCCTTCTGCACGGCGTTTTACTTCCTCTCCATTTCCCCAGCGCATCTTTCTGATATAAATGCCTGTGCGAAATTCTCCCGGATCCAGTCTGAGTCTGGTGGTATGTTCCGGAAGTTTCAATGTAATGGAAACTTCGTCATTCTTAAATGGATACCGGACAGAATCTTCCTCGTTAAAATCACGTCCTGCGTCCCAGAAGATCTGCAGTTCTCTGGATGCCCTCTGTTTCTGTTCTTCATAAAATTCCAGGGCATTTGCTTTTCCCGGAGAAATCCTGTCATAGAGACTTAGCATGGAAGTGTGTGTTCCCAGCATATATTTCTGGAAATTCTCTTCCATTTCTGCATAAATTTCCTGTTCCCTGACAGTAATCCCGGCTTTTTCATAGAAATTCAGACTCTTCAGCGATCCTCTCTTTACATCGCTTTCCATATAATAGTGAATCATACGGTATACCAGAAACTGCGATGGTACCGGGAAAAAGAAGGTCCACTCATAATCAATGACAGAGACTCTGTCACCATCCAGAAGGATGTTTGCAGGTACAAGATCGATGTTTGATACAGAAGTACCTTTTAAAGTTTGTTCCAGATTTACATCACCGAATACACGGATGAAATCTTCCGTCTTTTCAAATGGTTCCTTCTCATGGATGCGTCTGATCTTTTCGATATAAGAAAACAGGAGAGCTTCCAGTTCTTCCGTCTTTCCTGCTTCGAGAAGCGTATCCAGTTTCTCTTCCAGAGTGATCCCGCCAAGAAATTCCAGTTCTGCGCCCTGAGCTGTGCAGTGGCAATAGTTGATCCCGATTCCTTCCGGCTGATACATCACTTTCAGTTTCTCATAAATTTCTTCGAGTTTCCGGATATGAGATTCGGCTTCTTTCTCTGCCGGGAATTTCTTTACCAGAAGTCCGTTTTTGTCTTCCCCGGTTTGGGATTTCCCGTTTTCCATATCTCCCTTTACCTGCTTTTCGTTTCCCTGCTTTTTGCAGATTTCTGTGCAGATGGCAAATCTGCGATCCCGCTCATTGGAAAATTTCGCATAGACAGTCTGCATCTGAGGCTGTTCTTTTCCGATCAGCAGTAAGAAAGAATTGGCAAACTGCGGATAAAGGTCATTTTCCAGAAGGGTATCATACACCGGTGACTCCTGAAACAGCTCCAGGCGGAATCTGTCAAAATTATATTCTGTCCGGTTCAGCTCACCTTTCGAGGGAAGATGTTCCTCTGAGTAAATCGTCATTGGAAATTTATAGTCCGGGAAAGGATAATACCAGGCTGCTTTGAGATCTCCGGCTTCCTTCAGGATTTTACCAAATTCTTTTTTAGTAAATGTTTTTACACCACTGGTACGGGGATATCCTTCCAGTCCCTCAAATAAAGTTCCGAAATGATCTTCCGTACATCCTGCCCAGTATTTCAGGCCCAGACGGTTCTCAATGGCAAGAACGATCTTTCCGTCCGGTTTCAGATGTGTGGCAATGATCTTCAGGAAATCCACATACGGAGTCTCACTCTGAATGTAGGCTTCCCCGTATTCAAATACCCCGATCAGGGTAATATAATCATATTTTTCTGTCAGATTCTTCTCAATCTCCTGGAAGTTTCCCACCAGGATCTTCAGGTTTTCCTGATCTCTGTGGCGGTAAGCATTGATCTTACTTCGTTTCATGGAAAGGTCAATGCTGGTGACTTCTTTTGCTTTTTTGCACAGAGCACCCGTGACCGCTCCGCATCCGGCACCAATCTCGAGAACCTTTTCCTCCCCTGTAAACGGAAGCCAGCTTAAAATGTTTTCTCTGATATGAGAAAAATGATAAAGGATCGGCCAGCTTTCCCTGTCTCTGATCACGCTGTTAAATTCTTCCGGTGCACAATCTCTGGCAATCGCCAGCATCTCATCCTCTATGGCACCGTCACTGTATAAGTCCTGTCCCGGATAGTATGTGGTATCCAGAAACACCTTTCCGATTGTCTCTCCCATCTTTCTTCCTCACATTAATTTTCTGATGTAATTTCCACCCTGGAATTCATATCATAAAATCCTACTGTATTCTTGCTGGAAACTACCGTGATATTGCAGGCATCATAAAGTCGGTGGAACACAGTAAAGTCTCCGTCCTTATAGCCCGTGCATCCAAAGGAAAGCAGATACTCTCCACCCTGAAGGTTCATCTCCTGGGTAAAAGTTGCAGTACAGATATCTCCTTTTGCGGATTTCTCAGTCTGTACTTTTTCAAACATGGTATTGGTTCCTGTAATCTCCGTTCCTTTAATGTTCTTAAAAGTGTATGCCATGATCGGCTCCTGAATATCCTGATTGAAACGAACCTTCATCCGAATCTTGAAGGTACTTCCTTTCTCTATGGTATTGGAGCGAACCCCTTTGTCATCGAGAACTTCAAACTTAATGATCTCAGCCATTCGGTTTCCATATTCGAGCATATTAGGATTCGCCTGAAAGCTTCCTGCATTTTCCTTTTCTTCTGTTTCGCCTGCTGTTCCTTCAGCACCGGTTTCTGCGTTTGCACTTTCGACTTGTTTTACAGGCTTTTGTCCTACCAGAAGCTGTTTATAAAGGTCTACCATCTGCTTCGGGGAACCTTCATCCAGTTTTACGCCTTTGTTCAGCAGAATGACTCTGTCACAGTATTTAGAGACACTGCTCAGGTCATGGCTTACGAACAGAATGGTTTTTCCCTGTTTCTTAAATTCTTCAAATTTATGGTAACATTTGGCCTGGAAAAAGACATCGCCTACGGACAACGCTTCATCTACCACAAGGATTTCCGGGTCAATGTTAATAGCGACAGCAAAAGCCAGACGCACGAACATACCACTGGAATATGTTTTTACAGGCTGATGGATAAAATCTCCAATGTCTGCAAATTCCAGGATATCGTCCAGTCTGGCATCAATTTCTTCTTTGGAAAATCCGATCATGGTTCCATTCAGATACACATTTTCAAGACCGGAATATTCCATATTAAATCCGGCACCCAGTTCCAGCAGTGCGGAAATTCTTCCGTCTACTTTTACCTCTCCTTCTGTAGGAGTCAGGACACCTGTGATGATTTTCAGAATGGTGGACTTACCGGAACCATTGGTTCCGATAATGCCCACACACTCGCCTTCACTGATATCAAAATTCACATCGTGCAGTGCATAATGCTCTTTATAAAGTTTCTTTCTGGTAAGCCCCAGAGCCTCTTTGAGTCTGTCAGAAGGCTTATCATATAATTTATACATTTTGGTGAGATTTTTCACCTGAATTACTTTCTTATTTTCCACGTTATTTCCTTTCCACTGTTCCACTGTTTTTATTACAGGACATCTGCAAAATGGATGCGCAGGCGGTTGAATACCCAGCTTCCAAATGCGAAGCAAAGAGCAGTAAACACCCAGAAATAAATGCTCCATCCTGCATGTTCCCAGAACCAGTTTTTCATCAGAAAGATATCTCTGTATCCGGAAACAATGTAATACATCGGATTGAGTTTCAGGATCTTCATGATAACCGGATTTCCCACCAGAGGGGTATTTTCCACGATCCACATGATCGGTGTCAGCCAGACTCCTACCTGAAGTACAATGTTGATGATCTGTGTCAGATCCCTAAAAAAGATCACGATCGCGCTTGTCGCATAGGATAATCCCAGAACCAGCATAAACACACATCCGCTGTAATAAATGATCTGCAGGTAATAAAGATCAGGAAATTTCCCGTAGGCTGCGTACAGGACAATTGTAAACAGCACAAAGAATGCATGAACAAACATGGCAGAAATAATCTTAACTACAGGAAGTACGCTGATATTAAAGACTACTTTTTTTACCAGATAATTATATTCCAGCAGAGAGTTCGTTCCTCCGATCAGCGCATCCTGGAAAAAGAACCACGGCACGATTCCGGCTACCAGATACAGAACAAAAGGAACTCCCAGATCTCCTGTGCCTGAGCGGAAACCAACTGAGAATACAAACCAGTATACAAGAATCGTGATCACCGGCTGAATGAATGCCCACACGATTCCCAGATAAGAACCTGCATATTTGGTTTTAAAGTCATTCTTCGCAAGCTTGGCCACAAGCCGTCTGTTTTTATAAATATCCATGGGTAAAGAAAAAATCGTATTCAATCTCTCGTTCTCCTATTATTTGCGGTAATCTTTGAAGCTTCCCCATTTAGTATCTTTGTCAGAAAAGCTTAATTCCATGCCTTCCGGGATCGGCCATTCTACTCCAATATCCGGATCATTCCAGATCAGGCCGCCTTCATCGTTTGGATGATAGAAATCAGAACATTTGTAAACAAATTCTGCATGCTCGGAAAGTACCAGGAATCCGTGTGCAAATCCTTTCGGGATAAAGAACTGCTTCTTGTTCTCAGCGGAAAGTACCACACCGAACCATTTTCCATAGGTTTCAGAGCCTTCACGAAGGTCTACTGCCACGTCGAATACTTCTCCGTTTACCACGCGTACCAGTTTGTCCTGTGGAT
>OGIO01001390.1_pt1 | contig 20194 bp, 10 predicted proteins | sample 1571841 | NCBI WGS metagenome assembly OGIO01 (sample SAMEA2582111, study PRJEB24529) | metagenome | biome: Human gut stool | place: China | collected 2011
TGTCGGGCAGACGGTATGGAGGCTATTTCTTTCTTCTGTGCAAAACAAAAAAAGATTATAGAAGTGTAAATTGTGCCCTGTCTTTTTGCGTCCGGCACTCTATAACACTTTCATTTCATCTTTTTGTACTGAAAAAGAAAAAACAGTAAATTTCTACTCGGCGGAGTTTTCAATTTCTGTACTTTCTTCTTCACTCTCCGGATAATCATCGTAATTTAATCCCTGGAATGCGGACAGTTTATCCGCTGACATCAGATAAATATTATTGCTTCCATCGAGCTGAACATAGTAAGATCCGTCTTCAGCCTGTTCTCCCACATAGAGAGTTCCGCTGAGAATTTCGGCAGATTCGGTTTCGTTTGCTGTTTCGCTTTCTGTTTCGGAAGAAGTGTCTGTTTCTGACTCGGCTTCCGTTGTAGCATCATCCGAATTTGTCGCTTCGGTATATTGGAAGTTTATCGTCATGGACGGATTCTTCAGTCCGTATTTTTCTTTGTTTTCTTCTTTATGATCCACAAAACTGTCAAAAGAAAGATTTCCGAGGTGGTCCACAAGGGTTGTCACGGTGTTTACGGTTGCTTTTTCAGGAGTACTTTCTGTTTTACCTCCGTCCTGAGACTGGGAAATCTGCCAGGTTTTTACCGAACCGGTGGTACTGCTCTCAAAAAGTAGTGTCGTACCTTCTTCGGTTATCGAAAGCTCCTGGACATTATCGGAAGAAATCGTCGGAAAACTTTCGATTTCAGCCAGATCCGTTAACGTTTTATGAAAGGAATCTGCAAGGGAAGAGCTTACGGTATAAATTTCTCCGCTGTCTTCACGTTTCAGATAATAATCACCGGTCATACTGTTGGCTTCGCCAAGAACAAAGCTGCAGTTTGTACTGTCGGAAGAAGTGAGCGTGACCGTAGGAGCGTTTTCCGAAAATCCATAATTTTCCCCATCCTGTGCAGTGCCAAGATCACGCACAGCCTGGAGGGAAGTGAAAGTATTTACCAGTTCGGAAGCAGCATCGTTGGATAACGGAAACGTCTCGTCCTGAACACAGATCCAGCTGTTGTCTGTTTTTGTCAGCGTAAAAGAAGTATCACCGTCTGCCAGCTGAAAAGAAGAGACTTTATCAGAGGCGATCGTTGCTACTGCTACACCGGTTTCCGATTCCGCAGCAGCTGATTCCGACTCCTGTATCCGGTTATGGTTGGCAAGCAGTGCATAACTGCCGCCAAGTACGATCAGAACAGCAACGGCCGCCGCCAGTCCGAATGATTTTTTCTTCATTATTTTTTCCTCCTTTTCAGCCAGATCACACCTCCGGTTACCAGGAACAGAACCGGAAGAACGGCAATGGTAATAATGCTCCAGAGGTTGACATTTGCAGATGTCAGGGTCAGATAAGACAGCTGCATACTCTTGGAAGGAATGGAGATACTGGAACTCTGTCCGCACATCCAGCTTAAAGCGTTTGTGAGAAGTTTTGTATTGCCGCCGGAAACAGCAGAGTCTGTATTGCTGGTCAGAAACTGACTGCTTGCAAGAACGACCAGCCTGGTTTCTTTTGCATCTTCGGCAGCTTCTGTTTCGCTTTCAGCCTCAACCTGAGAAGCACTGCTTTCTCCTTCTACAATAGTTTCTGTTTCAGTCTCTTCTTCGGAATCAGATCCGCTTCCGATGGCTTCGGTAATGGCTGCTGCCAGAGTAAACGGACCGCTTTCATCGTTCTCTTCTTTGGAAAGGCTCTCCATATTTTCCGGATCTGCTTTTAAATATGCAGAACTGGTAGAAGTCAGCATATCGGTTACTGTGATGTCATCGGATTTGCTGTCCAGTGTTTTGATACTCTGACCGATCGGCATCAGCACATAGCTGTTTGAGCCGGAAAGGCTTCCGGTAGCATCGCAGGACTGGATCTCCGGCACCAGATAAAGAGGATTTCCGGAAACATAATGATTGTTGTCACCTTCCAGAACAACGCCTTTTTCAATAGAAACGCCATACTGTTCCAGAATAGAATGATAATTCGGCATTTCCGTTGTGGTATATCCGGATACCAGAAAAGCATGACCGCCATTTTGCAGGTAGGTCAGAATGGCACTGGTCTCATCGTCGGAGAAATCTTTCTGCGGAGCATTGATCATCAGGCAGGAGGCGTCTTCCGGAACCGTTCCGGCTGTGAGAAGATTCAGTTCCTGAACTTCGATATTTTCTTTTTCGATAGCAGACTGCATGGAGGAATCAAGATCATTTTCTTCATGTCCTGTTAATGTATATAGGATCGGAAGATCCTCTGTTGTGACATAGGCGATCGCACTGGTGACCTGACCTTCACCGTCAAATGCAGTTGTTTCCATAGAGTAAGTCTGGTAATTGACACTGCTTTCATACAGATCACTGTAAGGGATCACCTTGCTTCGTTTGTCACTGACAACGATCACACTGTTGGAAGCAAGATCTTCGTCGGTATAGGAAGAAGCAAAGCTTGGATTCAGAACCGGGTCCTTTTTCTCATATTTAATGTGAGAAGAGAGATCTGCATAACGTGTCAGAAGTTCGTTTAATGTAGCATCCTCACTTCCGTCTTCTGCAAGAAGATAAAGGGTAACATCTTCTGTCAGAGAAGAAGCAACGTTCTTTGTCTCGTCACCGATACTGTAAAGTTTATTTTCACTGACATCTATTTTCGTTGCAGAGGAAGGAAGCTCACCGATCAGAAGATTCAGAAAGACGGCGATCGCAAGGATGACAACCGTAAAAGCAAGGCTGTAAGATCCCTTCTTTAAAAGTTTTTTGTTTTTTGGCCGCAGCATATTAGCCGGCTTTTTTGATTTTAAATTGATGTTCATGGCGACAACCTCCTAATTCCAACGTCTTTTCTGAATGCTCTGAACCGTCAGAAACAGCATAATTCCAATAAAGGAAAGATAGTAGACAACACCGGTAAGATCAAGAATACTATTCGTAAAATTGCTGAAGTGACTGGACATATTGAAAAGATTCAGTATTTTCTGGATGATGCCTTCGAACATGCTTTGTTTCACAAAATAAAGAACGGCAAGGACACCTTCACCGATGACACCGATCACAAGCGGAAGCAGGATGTTCTGTGTGGTATGATAAATCAGCAAACCTATAAGCAGAACAATGACAACAAGTGCAAAAAAGGAAGCACCGGCAGTTTCCGGGAAAAATCCGCTGATTCCATCCATCAGATAACATACCAGCAGAAAAGCGAAGGTTCCGACTGCGGCTAGAATCTGGCTTTCCGTAAGAGACGAGAAGAACAGTCCCACAGCCAGGCAGGTACATCCAAGCAGAAAAAAACCAAGCAGTGCCACGTAAGTAGATGCAAAAGCAATGCTTCCGTACTGTGCCATGATCAGCGGATAGAAACACAGGATCACGACCGGAAGAAGAAAAGTGACGATCAGTGCCAGGTATTTTCCAAGCACAATCTGCCATACCGTCACCGGTGCAGTGAGAAGCAGCTGGTCCGTCTTCTGTTTGCGTTCCTCTGCAAGCGTTCGCATGGCAAGGATCGGTGACACGATCAGAAACAGAAAGGTGATGGAAGAGAGCGTATAACTGAACAGTGGATAGCCATAATTCAGGTTATAGGCAGTAAAATAAATACCCGCCATCAGAAGCAGGAATGCACCGAACACCCATCCTATCATAGAATGAAAAAAACTTCGGATTTCTCTTTTACATATGCACAGCATTTTCGTTGTCTCCTTTCTCTGTATCCGATTCTGTCGTGTCGGTATCGGTATCGTCCGCATTTTCTGTAGGGGAAGATGGTGTACCGGTAATCACTTTTTTTGCTGCCTGATCATCGGCAGTCAGTTCGAGAAAGATATCTTCCAGTGACAGTCTCACAAGCTGCATGGCAAGGATCGGAAGATTCTTTTCTGCCAGCTGATAGAAAAGCAGTTCCCGGATATCGGAAGAAGGATCGATTTTGATCTCTGCTTTTACACAATGTTCTTCTTCGCAGTCGCCCATAAAGTGAAATTCTTTCACGGCTGTGATGCCTCGCAGAATTTCTTTCAGCTGTTCTTTGGAAGATTTCACCGTTACGATCAGACTATTTTGTCCCTGCATCAGTGAAGTAAGATTTTCCAGAGTGTCGCTGGCTACCAGTTTTCCGTGTGAAAGGATCAGGACGTAGTCGCAGACAGCACTGATTTCCGAAAGAATGTGGGAACTTAAGATAACCGTATGTTCTTTTCCGAGTTCTTTGATCAGATCACGGATCTCCAGGATCTGTTTTGGATCCAGACCAACCGTAGGCTCATCCAGGATCAGGATTTCCGGTGATCCGAGCAATGCCTGTGCAAGTCCTACTCTCTGACGGTAACCTTTGGAAAGATTTTTGATCAGACGGTTCTGTACGGCATCCAGTTTTGTGGTTGCAGATACTCTGGTTATCTGATTTTTCCGTTCCGCTTTTGGGATTTTTTTCAGCTCGGCGGCAAATGCAAGATATTCTTTTACCGTCATATCAAAATAAAGCGGCGGCAGTTCCGGCAGATAACCGATGTTCTTTTTTGCGGCTTCTGCGTCTTCCAGAATGTCATGTCCGTTGATCGTAACACTTCCGTCGGTGGAAGCGAGATAACCGGTTATGATATTCATTGTGGTGGATTTGCCGGCACCGTTTGGACCTAAGAATCCATAAATACGGCCTTTTTCAATCGTGAAATTCAAATCGTCTACAGCGAGCGTGTCACCGTAGCGTTTGGTTAAATGTCTGACTTCAATCAAAACAATATCCTCCTTAAATAAATAACATATGATCTTATAAATCAGGGCAAAAACGCCCTGATTTTCAATCTTTTCAATATTTTATAAGGATTGTGTGTTTGATATGAGATGAAATTGTGTTTTTTGTTTGAAAATTGTGTGAAATGCAGACAGATCCTAAAAAGAAGGGAAGTGCTGGTAAGGTTCTCCGGAAGGAACAGTGATGCCAAGATCTTCCAGTTCGATGGGGATTTTTTCTCCGTTTTTATCGACGGTACAATAATAGATGGACAGATCCTGATCCTGTGAAAAATTCACCTGTAAGGTATAGCAGATACTGTCAAGAATCTGACGATAAAGCTGATCCTTGCTGTAGATGGGAAATGCTTCCTTTTCAGCGGATGCAGTGCCAGTAAAAAGAGAGCAGGATCTGGCAAAACAGACTGTGAGGCTGTTCTCATTTTCTCCGGTGACAGATTCGGCAAGATCCAGATTCCATCCGGTCAGATCAGCCATTGCAGCGATCAGAGATTCCGGCGTGACAATATCTCCGCCGGCATAGGGATAAGCACGGAAACTTCCATTGCTTCCTATATAAATAGATGCAGAAACAACTTCGGATTCTGTGCTGGATTCTTTTTGGTGTTCCGGTTCCTGGATCGGCAAGCGGATCGTACCGGATACGGACTGTGATTCCGGCGTGCTGCTTTCAGTTTCTGTTATATAGCCTCCGATTTCTGTTTCCACTGCAGGAGCCTCCGTGATCAGAGGTTTCGGTTCCTTTCGTTTGCTGCATCCGCCGGAAACCAGTAGCAGGATGCCAAGAAGAGGCAAAAATAAATGATATTTTTTCATATATAATCCTTTCCAATTTCAGTTACATTCTTACGATTTTGGCAGGAAGTCCTTCGACCTGTGCCCGATATTACAGATACTGTTTTGTTTCATTCAGTATAGAAGAAAAGTGAAAAAAATGCAATAAAATGGAAAAAAGTTGCTTGCACCTTTTGGAAGGATGGTATAAGATACAGGAAAAATGTGTTTATGAGGTGAGAAAATGGCAGATTCCAATATCACAAGGAATGCGATGGCAGCGGCGATGAAAGCTCTGATGAAAGAAAAAAAGCTTTCCAAGATCAGCATTTCCGATATATGCGGAGCATGCGGTATGAATCGCAACAGTTTTTATTATCATTTCAAAGACAAGTACGATCTGATCAACTGGATCTTTTATACAGAATTTGTGAGCAATATCCATCTGGAGGAATATAAAGATGCATTGCAGCTTCTGGAAGATATCTGCGATTATCTATATCAGGAAAGAGATTTTTACCGTGTGGCATTGAAGATGGAAGGACAGAATTCTTTCCAGGAATATTTTTCAGAAGTGATGGATCCATATCTGAAGTATCTTGCGGATCAGATCATGGGTGCCGGAAAAGAAGAAGCTTTTTTTCTGCGGTTTTTCGGAGATGCTTTTTTGATGGCGATTATCCGCTGGATAATGGATGAGAATATTATGCAGCCCAGAGAATTTGTCCGACAGCTGGATGAGACAATTTCCCTGGGGGCGAAAAAGATTCTGGAAGTTAAACAGAAGAAATCAGCCGATTCATCCGTTCTGTGATATGAATCGGGAGCGGATCACCTGAAATAATCTCATTGATCCGTGTGATATCAGAATAAAAATCAACAGCTAAAAACGGATATGCCTGCTTCATGCGGGTATCCACGGCAAATCTGGAAGCGGCACTGCTGGTGTCGCTTTTTCTGTCTTCTGATAAAAAAAACAGAAATGGTGTGCCAAGAGAAGACAGAAGCCCCAGACTTTTCCGTGAAATGCATTCCCGGATATTCTGTTCATTATATAGCTGATAAACGCCATAAAGTTTTTTGTGGGCACTTAATATCTGATGGATTTCAGATTCCATTAAAGCTTCCATTTTGAAGATTGGCATTACATTCTGCACATCTTTATAATCATCCAGATTGATACAGAAAGAATCCACATCCGGAAGAAACCATAAGAATGCACAGTCATTCTGCTTTTGAAATACCTCCGGCAGAAACGTGTTCTCTGAAAAGGAGGCAGATGGAAGGAAAGCATAAGTGCAGACACCATATGTTTTCCAAAAATCAATAAAAGCATTGAGGTTTTCAGCTGTCCATTCGTTCTGTGAGAGATCCAGTATCTGGATCCAGGAAGTTAAGATGCCTTCATTATCCCTTTTTGCACGGATTTTTTTTGCACCGTCCGTCCAGCTGTTGTAACCGAGGTTCATACCGAAAGTAGTCAGATTTTCTGCCGATACATTTCTGACGAGATTCTGCATAACAGAAAAATAAGGACTGTCTTTATATCTGAGACACTGCTGAAAAATGCCGAATATTTCTTTTTGCACCGATCCTCTGGCACATACTTTTCCGAGATCTGCCAGTTTGCGGAGCGTTCGTTTCGGATTACTTTCCATACCGCGAAAAGCTCTTGCAAGTTCCAGACGGATAACGGAGCGTGTTACGTCCTGTGTATTCAAAATATCACCTTCTTTTTTATTTATGAGAAAAAAACACAAACAAACCCTATAGTATTCTTAACTTCTTTCTACTATACTACTTCTTAGAAAGAAGAAAAATAGGCAAAGGAAGCGGCGATGTAAAAAAATTGTACACTTCCGTAAATGTGTCGAAAAATTATACATCATCTCAATAGTGACTAATGAAATATAAAAGCCGCAAAGCATATAATGTCACGTGAAAAGAGGAGCTGGCTTAGAAAATGTCGCAGAAGAGGCGGCAGCAGGAGGTAATAGATCATGGCAAAAAAAATCAGAAAAAATGTAAATACAAAAAAAGTTGTTTATAGAGGAATTGCAGTGGGAATGGCTGCTGTAATGGGTGGCGTGCCGGTAAGTGCAGCTGCCGCAGATGTATCAAAAGAAGAAACCGTTTATGTCAATGCGGATGCATCCGGAAATACGACAGACGTTACCGTATCAAACTGGTTGAAAAACAGCAATGGTGACAGTACGATAAAAGACAAATCCGATCTGCAGGATATCGAGAATGTAAAGGGCGATGAAACTTACACCGGAAGCGGTGACTCCATGAGCTGGCAGGCAGACGGTTCCGATATTTATTATCAGGGTACTACAAGCAAAGAACTTCCGGTATCTGTAAAGCTTAAATATTTTCTGGATGGTGTAGAAACAGATCCAAATGATCTGGTCGGCAAGAGCGGAAAGCTGAAGATTCAGGTAAATTATGAAAACAAAGCAAAAACAACAACAAAAATCGACGGCAAGACAGAAAATATTTATAATCCATTTGTTATGGTGACCGGAATGATCCTTCCGGATGAACATTTCTCCAACATTGTGATCGACAATGGAAAAGTGGTATCCGATGGAAGCAGAAATATTGTGATCGGTGTGGCAATGCCAGGTTTAAAAGAAAGCCTGAACCTTTCCAAAGATCAGGAAAAAGATATCACACTTCCGGAGAGTCTGGAGATTACAGCGGATGTAACGGATTTCGAGATGGACTCCACCTTCACCGTAGCAATGACGGACATTTTAAAACAGCTGGATGTGGACAGCATCTCGGATACCGATGAGCTGACAGATGCCCTGGATGATCTCGAGGATGCTGCACTGAAACTAGTTGATGGTTCCAAAGAGCTGTCTGACGGTGCAGATACTCTGAATGAGAAATATGGAGAGTTTGATGACGGAATCCAGACCTTAAAGGATGGTATCGATCAGTTGAACGGCGGTGCAAAACAGCTGGACAGCGGAATCAACGCGTATACACAGGGTGCAGAACAGCTGAATCAGGGTATCCAGAAATATCTCGGAAGCAAGGGTGTTATGACCGGAAAAGTAACAGAATACAAAAATGGTGTAAACAGCATCGTATCCGGTGTACAGACCTATACAAAAGGAACCTCCACACTGGCAGACGGTGTGACTTCTTACATCGCAGGTGAAAAGAAACTGGCAGACGGTGCAAAAGCACTGAAACCGTTGACAACAGGTCTTTCACAGGTGAGCACAGCGATCGATCAGATGTATGCCGCAATGGACGGAGAAGGCAGTACACAGGAAGATCTCAAGGCGGCTTCTTCTGCTCTGGCAGCCGGAACGGCACAGCTTGAGAGTTCTCTTGAAAGTCTGTCCGGACTGGCATCACAGGTTAACGGACTTGCTCAGACAGGAAGTGAACTGATTACAGAGGGCAAAGAACTTTCAGGTGCAGTAGACAGCTCCATCAAAGCACCGGCAGCACAGCTGATGGCAGACGGACAGTCACTGGCAGCACAGCTTCAGACAATCAGCACTGCCCTTACTACTTTACAGACACAGGCACAGACTGCGATCGCAACAGCAATGGGCACATCCGTTCAGAATGTCAATGCACAGATTGCAGACCGCAACAGCAAACTCGATGCAGCAAAATCCTCTGTGAATTCTGCAGTTGAAAGTGCAAACAGCCAGGTGGCAGCGGCAAATGGTCAGATTGACACGGCGAATGGTCAGATTGAGAGTGCAAGAGCCGCTCTTGATACAGCGATTGCAGCAGCACAGGCAGCCGGCAATACAGATCTGGTAAATTCTCTGACCGCTGCAAAATCAAATCTGCCGAGCGTATCCAAAGTGGATACCACCGTATCTGCAGATACTACTGGCGTGACAGCGGTAGATCAGGTAACGGCACCGGATGTCGAAATCAGCATGCCGGGTATCGACACGGCATCACTGACTGCAACACTTCAGAATATGAAGACCAGCCTTGAGACCCTTCAGAGTGCAGCTGGACAGATGAGCACAAAACTGGATGGCATGCAGACAAAACTGGCAACACTTTCCGGTGTGAGCATTCCGGAAGCACCGATGACACAGCTGACAACCAGTGTCAAAGTACTGAATACAGGCATGCAGGGACTGGATGCTGCAATCGATACACTTGCCGGAAATGTAAAGACTCTGAAAACACAGACTGCATCTCTTCCGAGTGCGGGAGCCGGAATCGCAAGTCTGCTGAGCGGATTCGATTCACTTGGCTCATACAACGATCAGCTTACATCCGGAGCAAAAGAACTGAAACAGAACGCACCGGTACTGAATGCAGGGGTCAAGACACTGCAGAAAGGAACCAAACAGCTGGCAAGCGGTGTATCTCAGCTTTCCACGCAGCTTTCGGCAGGAGCATCTACCCTGGTATCTAATAATGCAACTCTGACAGATGGCTCTGCAACCTTGCTTTCCGGCGTAGATGAGCTCTTCACAGGAGCCGGTACCCTTCAGACCGCAAGCGGACAGGTAGCAGATGGTATCAGCCAGCTGGCAGACGGAGCAAAAGAACTGGCAGACGGAACTTCTGAATTCGAAGAAGAAGGCACCAAGAAACTCAAAGAAACCGTAGAAGATGATCTGCTCACGGTGATCGACCGCATCAAAGCACTCAGCTCTGATGAGTGCACATATGATACTTTCAGTGGAAAAGCATCCGGTGTGGACAGCAATGTGAAATTTATCATTGAAACAGATCCGATTGAGTAATTTACGTCAAACTGGTGTGATATCCGGCATATAGTATATGATTTAAAAAACAGGCAGGTGTATCAGCGGTATAAAGCAGATACACCTGCTTTTGATATACCTGTGCAGCAAAAGAATTCTCAAAAAAATGGTTTTGATATGCACGAAAAATGCAGGAAATAACAGAAAATAATTAAAAAAGCAGCACAAATAATAAAACAGAAACGCAATATTGGTGATAAAACTGGTGATAAATTACAAAAAGACTTGAAATAGAATGAAAAGTATAGTATACTATACCTAATTTTGAGGCGAAGAAGTCTTGGAATAAAATAAGAGTGGAACAGCATGAGATGTTTCACAGTGCAGTAACAGCAGTTACCACAGGGAGAAGCAGACAGCGATACAGATGTCTGCCATAAATATTTATGAAAGGAAAAGGTAAAAACGTATGAAATTCAAACAGGTTTTAGCAGGATTACTGGTAGGTACTATGGTTGTGACAAGTGCACCGGTATCCGGACTTGGAGCATTGAGTGCTCTTGCAGCTTCGGAAGAAGCAGAAACAAAGAATTATAATTATACAAAACTTACAGAGGGTCTGACAGCTTCAGCAGATTGTGCTGATGGAACAAATACAATGAATGCTGTATTAAATGGAAACCCAGACGACTACTGGCATTCAGCATGGGAAGGTGATAATCAGCCGGTTAAACAGGGCGGCGAAGTTATCATGAATTCGAACAACAATATCACCTTGACTTTGACTGAAGCATCAACTGTCAAAAAATTGGAATATGTTTCAAATGGTGCAGGCAATAATGGTACGATTAAAAAATGCAATATTTATTATAAGACATCAGCCGAAAATGCAGAATTCAAGAAAGTACAGGAAGATCCATATACGTTGAGTTTTACAGAAAGTAAAGCAACGATAGAATTTACAGATGCAATAAGTGATGTGAAAGAAATTAAGATAGAAGTACTGAACACTGCAGGTAATCCGAACAATACTTTTATTTCCGGCAAAGAACTTTATGTATACAGGGATGACAGTACAAAAATAGACAGTGGCAATATTTTGGCAAAAGCAGAGTGCTCCTCCCAGGGCGATGCAGCATTGAAGAATCTTGTGGATAACAATGAAGCTACAGGATACCATTCAAGCTGGGGCGGAAACAGCGGAACAGTTGCAGCGGATGAGGGATTTACTACAGTAGTACGTCCTGGAACCACAATTACTCCGTCTGAACTGGTTTCCAGAAACAATCTGTATATCAACCTTGCAAGCTCCGAAACAATCGGAAAGATTGCTTATCTGCCTCGTCAGGGATCAGGAAATGGTGTCGCAAACGGAAGAATTACCGCTGCCAATATTTATATCTCCAATTCAGATGTTGATGATGTTTCTGCGATCACAGACTGGAAGCAGGTGGCAACAGCAGATTGGGAGAATAATTCTGATGAAAAAAATGTGACATTCTCGCCGGAAACAGCAAAACATATCCGTATCGAAGTAAAACATTCAGCAGGCGATCAGACAGATGCCTATATTAATGCCGCAGCGATTGATATTTATAAAGCAGAAGAAGTTGTTGCAGAAGACAAAGTCATAAGTAAGCCTGTACTTACAGCAGTTGCACCTGTAACAGGAGAGACACCTGCTGACGTAACTGCGGCTGAGCCGGAAGGGTACACCGTTGCAACTGCATGGGCAGATTCCGATGGCAACACAGTAACAGAATTTGAAGATGGAAAAGATTATACCCTGACAGCTACCCTGACAGCAGAAAAAGGTTATAAATTCACAGACGAAAGCAAACCGTCCACCATCAAAGTTGACGAAGAAGATCTTGAAGTGACCGCAGAAGTAAAGGACAGCGGAAAAACCATGACTCTGAGTTATACATTCAAAGGGGCTGAAATAGGTGGGGATTCCGTACTTTCAAAACCTGAGATTACGGTAACAGCACCTGTTAAAGACGCTGAACCGAAAGATGCACAGACAGATGGATTCGGATATGCTGCTACTTCAAAATGGACAAATAAAGATGGAAATTCTGTAACAAAATTTGAAGCCGGACAGAATTATACTTTAACAATCGCTCTGAAAGCAGAAGAAGGAAATATATTTGATGAAACTAGTATTCCGGAGAAAATCCAGGTTGGAGAGAAAGAAGTTGCTGTAAATACATCGGATGTAGTTATATCAGAGGAAGGAAAAACCATGACTCTGACTCTGGTTTTCAGCGTACCGGCAGAGACAACAAAACCATCCGATAAAGAGTACGGAAAACTGGAAGGGCTGACTGGTAAGGCCGACAGTGAAGAGCCGACCGGCGAAGGTGCAGGACAGGGAACAGTTGATAAGGCACTGGATGGAAATGAAACTACATTTTGGCATACAAACTGGAAAAATGCATCTGCACCAAAAGCAGAATATGAGACGGATGAAAGTGGAGCTGCAACAAAATTGACTGGCAATAACACTTACACCATCACGTTGGCAAAATCCACAAAGGTGAAAGCATTTACTTACATACCGAGAAATCATTATGATAAAGAAGGAAACATTGCAAATGGTGCGATTTCTGAATGCAAAGTTTTTGTATCCACAGACAATGGTGCAAACTGGACTCTGGCAGGAACGGTAGAAGGTGATGCTGCATGGACTTATGTAAAGAAAGATGCAGAAGGTGCAGATCAGAACTTTGTTGAGAAAACATTAGAATTTGGCACAGAATACGCAAATGTCACAGATGTAAAAGTTGAAGTTATCAAGACAGCCGGTGCTGAGGCGAATATGTTCATTAACGCAGCAGAATTCGGCGTGATCGGTGAAAAAGATGCAGTTCCTGTAGAATCAGAAGCACGCAAAGCTCTGGCAGCAGCACTTGCAGATGCAGAAAAAGTAGAATCTGCTGATAAATATACCGAGGATTCTTACAAGACATTCAAAGAAGCCTGGGATGCAGCAAACGCTGTTACCGATGAGACAAAAGATGAGGATGTTCAGAAAATTGCAGATGCACTGAAAAGTGCAATTGAAAATCTGAAAGAAGCTGAAACACCGGCTCCGCCAGTTACGGAAGATTCTGTGATCACAGCACCGAGGCTTTCTTATACAGCACCGGTAGCCGGAGAAACTGCAGTAGTACCAAGCTATGTTGCAATGGAAGACCAGTCTGCGAAACCGGCTACACTGGAAGTGAAAGATGACGTTCCGACAACGGTCGTTGTAGATGGCGGCGTATTGGCATTCCAGGGAAGACTGACTGCACCGAACAACGGAGCAAACAATGATAAATTTGATGTATCCGGCGATACACCGATGGTTCTTCGCACAAAAGTAAAACTGAACAATAAAACTGATGAAGTTGTAAATATCCTCGGTAAGATGGATTCTCAGTATGGTATCCAGGTAGACGGTGCAAACGACCGCGTGATCCTGTACTGCTGCGATGCACAAGATAAATGGCCGGAGGTACAGTATAAATATGATGCCGATACCTTCTGGGGAGAATGGCATGATATCGCACTGGTATATACCGGAACAAATATGCAGCTTTATGTAGATGGAAAAGCTGGTGAAGCTACACCGGGAAGAGTAAATGCATCAGATGGATACCAGGTTGTATTTAAATCTTATGCATCCAGTATCTTTACAATCGGATACAATACTGAAAAGAGTACAAACCACGAGGCAGATGGAAACGGTGTTAAATACTCCACACTGGATCAGGTAGATGGTAAGATTGCAGATATCAAACTTTACAAAGGCACCGATTATTCAGAAGGTCTGACAAAATCTTATGATGAGATCAAGGCCGCTCTGGAAAAGGTGGCACCAGATGCTGATATTTCTGCAATTCCATACACAGCAGTGACAACATGGTCAGCAAACGGTACTGCTCTTGAAAAAGATGCCAAGTTTGCAGGAGAGACGGTATACACGGCAACAACCGTATACACGGCTCGTTCCGGATTCAAATTTACTGACATCAGCAAACCAAGCGTAGATGGTGATGCAACGGTTACGATTGCGGCAGACGGCAAGACCATGACCGTGACAAAGACATTCCCGAGAACTGCAAAAATTGTTTGCTCCTGTGTAGTTGGCGAGATCACAGGTGTTGCAGATCAGACGATTAATCTTGGCGTAGAAGACAGCAAGACAGTAACACTGAGTGCAAAAGCACAGGTAACCGGTGACTGCAAGGTAGAAGGACATGACGGAACTGTAAACTATACCTACACAGTAACAGACGCAGGTACAACAGGTGCAACTGTAGAAGACAATGCAGTGACAGTGACAGCAGCAGGTACAGCAAAAGTAAAAGTAACAGCAACTCTGGCATCTGATGCAACCAAGACAAGCACAAAAGAGATCACACTGACTGTTACAACAAACAAAGCATCCGCAGAAGACAAAGCAGAACTGAAAACAACAATTGATTCTGTCAAAGATATTGTGGAAGCTGATTATACAGAAGAAAGCTACGCACCTCTGAAAAATGCTCTTGCAAAAGCAAATACACTGAAAGACAAGACAGATGTATCCAAGACCGAAATCGAAGACGCAATCAAAGCAATCAGCGATGCGAAGAAAGGTCTGAAGACCAAAGTTGCTGCTAAGAAAGAAGAACTGAACAGTCTGCTGACAGCTGTTTATGATGATCTGATGGCAAATGGTAACAAATATACAGTAGCATCTTATAATAATGCAGTGACAGTATATAAAGCAGTGAAAGATCTTCCAGGCAAAGACGGAGTAACCGTAGCAGAACTTGAAAAGGCAATCAAAGATCTGAATGATGCAAAAGATGCTCTGGTACTTCAGGAAACAGCTGATCTGGAAAAAGCAAAAGAAAACGCAGCCAACACACTGAAAGACGCAGCGGCGATTGCAGATGCAGGACAGAAAGATTATGAAGAAGCAAGCTGGAAAGTATTTGATGCAGCTTACAAGGCACTGAAAAATGCTCCGGCAGATGCAGATAAAGCAACCCTGGAAAGACTGACACTGGCACTTAGAAATGCACAGGCAGCCCTGAAGAAGGCAGAGACTCCTGCAGTTGCTCTGGATGCACCGAAGGTAAAAGCAGCAAAAGCAAAAGTTACCAAAACAGGTGTTGTTGTAAATGTAACGGTAGAAGCAGTAAAAGATGCAGCATCTTACGATGTATACCGTGTAGTAAAGGGCAAGGCAACCAAGGTTGGTACAACCGCAGCAGGCAAAACGACCGTAAAAGATAAGAAAGCAGTCAAAGGTGCTTCTTACTACGCAGTGGCAGTTTCCAAAGACGGCAAGGTTGTAAGCAAAGCCGGTGCAGCTGTAGCAGTGAAACTTGCAAAAGCTCCGAAGATCCAGAAAGCAACAGCAGGATCTAAGAACGCAAAACTGAGCTGGAAGAAAGTAAAAGGTGCAAAAGTTGTTGTATATCGTTCTACGAAGAAAAACAGTGGTTACAGAAAAGTGGCTACTACCAGAAAGAACGCAACTTCTGTTACAAACAAGAAGGGTCTGAAGGCAGGTAAGAGTTATTACTACAAGATTGCAACGATCAAGGGAAAACTGATCAGTGCAATGAGCAAAGCAAAAAGAGTTAAAATTAAAAAATAAGATTTTCAAAGCATGGAAAACTTATAATTAAATGAAAGAAGAGGGGCGGTACTTCGGTATCGTTCCTTTTTCTTTACCATTTTGGTATCTTTAAAAGACAGCACAGGAATGCTTCTGTATGTTTGATTTTGGAATCTTTGGAATTATTGTATCATGCAGAAAAAACGTGAAAATTCCAAAAAATAAAAAAGTTTAAAAAAATTAAAAAAAGGTGTTGACATTTCCTGAAACATGGTATATTATTAAGGAGTCTTGAGGCAAGACAAAAAACAAAAGATAAGGTTCCATGGTCAAGCGGTTAAGACGTCGCCCTCTCACGGCGAAAACAGGGGTTCGATTCCCCTTGGAACTGCTAAGAAGGCTGTTTTGTTAGAAAACAAAGCAGCTTTTTTCTTTGCCCCGCAAGAGAACATTTGTTTTGGGGTGTGATAAGAACAAGCATGTTTTTGAGCAAGGAGGAAAATATGGCAAAAAAAAGTACCTATGATGCCAGCAGTATTTCGGTACTGGAAGGTCTGGAGGCTGTCAGGAAGCGTCCTGGGATGTATATTGGCAGCGTTTCCAGAAAGGGTTTGAATCATTTAATATATGAAATCGTAGATAACTCGGTGGATGAACATCTGGCTGGTTTCTGTGACCGCATTGAAGTGACACTGGAAAAAGACGGCTCTGCAACCATCAAAGACAATGGACGTGGTATTCCGGTGGGCATGCACGAAAAAGGCATGTCGGCAGAACGTCTCGTTTTCACGACGCTGCATGCAGGCGGTAAGTTTGATAATTCGGTCTATAAGACAAGCGGCGGTCTGCATGGTGTCGGATCTTCCGTTGTAAATGCCTTGTCCGAATGGCTGGAAATAAAAGTAAGCCGTGAAGGTTGCGTGCACTATGACCGTTACGAGAGAGGGATTCCGACGGTCGAACTGGAAAACGGTTTGCTCCCGGTTATTGCAAAGACCAGAGAAACAGGAACCTGGATTCGTTTTCTTCCAGATGCGGAGATTTTTGAAAAGACTCGTTTTTCGGCAGCAGAAGTAAAGAGCAGGCTGCACGAAACTGCTTATCTGAATCCAAATCTTACGATCGTATTCAAGGATCTGCGGGATGAAGAGAAAGAGACGGTCACGTTTCATGAGCCGGACGGTATCGTCGGCTATATCCGGGATTTAAATAAGAAAAAGGAAACGATCCACGAGCCGGTTTATCTGTGTGGAGAAGCGGATGGCATTCATGTAGAATGTGCATTTCAGTATGTCAATGAATTCCATGAAAACGTACTTGGTTTCTGCAATAATATTTACAATGCAGAAGGCGGCACGCACCTGACCGGTTTCAAAACCGTGTTTACCACGGTGATGAACACTTACGCAAGAGAGCTTGGGATTTTAAAAGAAAAGGATGCCAACTTTACCGGAGCAGATATCCGAAACGGTATGACGGCGGTTGTTTCTATAAAACATCCGGCTCCGCGATTTGAAGGTCAGACAAAGACCAAGCTGGATAACCAGGATGCCTCAAAAGCAACGGCGAAGGTGGTAGGAGATGAGGTGGTCCGCTATTTTGACCGAAATCTGGAAGTATTAAAGAGCGTGCTCTCCTGTGCGGAAAAAGCAGCCAAAATCCGCAAAACAGAAGAAAAAGCAAAAACAAACATGCTTACAAAGCAGAAATATTCTTTTGATTCCAACGGAAAGCTGGCAAACTGTGAAAGCCGCGATGCTTCAAAATGCGAAATTTTTATCGTGGAGGGAGATTCTGCGGGGGGATCTGCAAAAACGGCAAGAAACCGTAATTTCCAGGCGATCCTGCCGATTCGCGGTAAGATTTTGAATGTCGAAAAAGCAAGTATTGATAAGGTTCTTGCTAATGCCGAGATCAAAACAATGATCAATGCATTTGGCTGTGGATTCTCAGAAGGATACGGTAATGATTTTGATATCACAAAACTCCGTTACGATAAGATCGTGATCATGGCAGATGCCGACGTGGACGGTGCTCATATCTCAACCCTGCTTCTGACGCTGTTTTATCGTTTTATGCCGGATCTGATCTATGAAGGACATGTATATATCGCAATGCCGCCGCTTTACAAAGCGATGCCTTCCAGAGGAGAAGAAGAGTATCTGTACGATGATAAAGCACTAGAGCGTTACCGCAAAACACATAAAGGCAATTTCACGCTGCAGCGTTACAAAGGTCTTGGTGAGATGGATGCCGAGCAGCTCTGGGAGACCACACTGAATCCGGAAACACGTATTCTGAAAAGGGTAGAGATCGAAGATGCACGTATGGCTTCGGATGTGACGGAAATGCTGATGGGAAGCGATGTTCCACCAAGAAAGGCATTTATTTATGAACATGCTCAGGATGCAGAACTGGATATATAGAACGAAACAAAATATAGAATCGCTTCGAACAGATGAAGCATCTGATGGCAGAATCACAAGAACAGGATTGAAATAAGGAGAAAGTTACGACATGGATAGAGAACAGGAACAGATCATCCGGACAGAGTATTCGGAACTGATGCAAAAATCATATATTGATTATGCGATGAGTGTCATTGTCTCAAGGGCACTGCCGGATGTGCGTGACGGACTGAAACCGGTACAGAGACGAACACTTTATGATATGTATGAACTGGGCATTCGCTATGACCGCCCTTATCGTAAATGTGCCCGTATTGTCGGAGATACGATGGGTAAATATCATCCGCATGGCGACAGCTCGATCTATGAGTCTCTGGTTGTGATGGCACAGGACTTTAAAAAAGGACTGCCTCTGGTGGACGGTCACGGAAATTTTGGCTCGATCGAGGGTGACGGTGCAGCGGCGATGCGATATACAGAGGCACGCCTGCAGAAAGTGACTCAGGATGCATTTCTCTCGGATCTGGACAAAGATGTGGTGGATTTTGGACCAAACTTTGATGAAACAGAAAAAGAACCTCAGGTTCTTCCGGTGCGGCTTCCGAATCTTCTCGTAAATGGATCAGAAGGAATTGCCGTTGGTATGGTGACCAGCACACCGCCGCACAATTTGGGCGAGGTGATCGATGCCGTCAAGGCAACGATTTTAAATCATAAGATCACGACGGAAGAACTGATGCAGTATATTCAGGGTCCGGATTTTCCGACCGGCGGCATTGTCATCAACAAAGACGATCTGCTTTCCGTTTACGAGACAGGGACAGGCAAGATCCGCCTGCGTGGACGTGTGGAGATTGAAAAGCTCAAAGGCGGAAAAGAACGCATTGTGATCACAGAGATCCCATATACCATGATGGGGGCAAATATCGGCAAATTTTTAAATGATATCGCAGGGCTGGTAGAGAACAAAACCACCACAGATATCGTCGATATCTCCAATCAGTCCTCGAAAGATGGTATAAGGATCGTTCTGGAGCTCAGGAAAAATGCAGATACGCAGAATATCATCAATATGCTTTACAAAAAGACCAGACTGGAGGACACGTTCGGTGTCAATATGCTTGCCGTGGCAAACGGAAAGCCGGAAACGCTGGGATTAAAAGCGATCATCGAACATCACATTGATTTTCAGTTTGAACTGGCAACCAGAAAATATAAAAATCTTCTTGGTAAAGAAAAAGCAAAACAGGAGATCCAGGAAGGACTGATCAAAGCCTGCGATGTGATCGACCTGATCATTGAGATCCTGCGTGGCAGCAAAAACCGCGAGCAGGTCAAAAAATGTCTGGTGGAAGGCATAACAGAAGGAATCCGTTTCCGTACCAAAGCATCTGAAAAAGCTGCGGCAAAACTGCATTTTACGGAGAATCAGGCAAATGCCATTCTGGATATGCGTCTTTACAAACTGATCGGGCTGGAAATCGAGGCACTGGAGGCGGAGCATGCCCAGACCCTGAAAAACATTGCGGCTTACGAAGATATTCTGACAAACTACCGTTCTATGGCAAAAGTGATCATGAAAGATCTGGATCGTCTGAAAAAGGAATATGCTTCTGAACGAAAAACTTCCATTGAGAATGCAAAAGCAGCTGTTTTTGAAGAGAAGAAGATGGAGGAAGCGGAAGTGGTGGTTCTGATCGATCGCTTTGGCTATACAAGAAGCGTGGATCTTTCGGTATATGAACGGAACAAAGAATCAGCAGATGCGGAAAACCGTTTTGTGGTGCATTGCCTGAATACCGACAAGCTCTGTATTTTTACGGATACCGGACGTCTGCATCTTCTGAAAGTGGCAGATCTTCCTTATGGACGTTTCCGTGACAAAGGTACACCGCTTGACAATCTCTGCAATTATTCCAGTACGG
>OGIO01001392.1_pt1 | contig 20180 bp, 18 predicted proteins | sample 1571841 | NCBI WGS metagenome assembly OGIO01 (sample SAMEA2582111, study PRJEB24529) | metagenome | biome: Human gut stool | place: China | collected 2011
CTCTCTTGCAGCAGCAGCTATCTTATCCTTGGTAACACCGAGAAGAACAAGCTCTCCAAATACTAAAAACGGCAGACAGACAATGCCCCATGCAATACAAAATACCGGAGGCAGATATCCTTCCATAATATGCATGGCATTTGCTGTCGGTGCCACAGCCAGAATAGCTGCCGCTGCATAAACAGCCTTTGCAAGCCACGATATCTTCTGATTTTTCATTTTTTCTGTGTTGTTTTTTCTTTGCTTCTTCATTTTGTTTTCCTGTTCCTTTTCTTTTTTCTTAAAAAACGTCTGCAAATGACTCTGTCACAAACCAGCTGTCACATATTATAAAGCAGTGCATTACAAATGCAGGCTGCGATGTTGCTGCCTCCTTTGCGTCCTCTTGCTACAATATACGGCACATCTGCCTGCATGATCAGTTCTTTTGACTGTACGACGTTGACAAAGCCGACCGGAACACCGATCACAAGTTCTGGTTTTAACTTTTTCTCTTCGATCAGCTCATAAAGCCGGATCAGGGCAGTCGGTGCATTGCCGATTGCAAAAATCAGCGGTCTGTTCATGGCTGCCGCCTTGTCCATACAGGCAGTTGCTCTTGTCGTCCCGTTTTTCTTTGCCCTCTCTGCCACATCTTCATCTGACATAAAGCAGAAGACTTCTCCGCCGTATGCTGCCAGTTTTTTCTTATTGATCCCGGATTTTGCCATCTGCGTATCGGTCACAATGCAGGCTCCGTTTCGGATCGCTTCTTTTGCTTTTTCGACAACACCTTCGGAAAAACAGAGATTATCTGCATAATCAAAATCTGCACTAGTGTGAATGCAGCGTTTGATGATCGGTTCTTGTTCTTCCGGAAAGGTTCTCTCCCCAAGTTCTTCTGTGATCAGTTCAAAACTGCGTTTTTCAATTTCCCTCGGAAGTACATTTTCCAGTTCAATCTTCATCATCTGTCCCCTCTTCCATAATTTCATAAATACGCGAAATATCCATATGTTTGCGAAGTGCATCTGCAAGAATATTGTACTGGATTTCTTTGAATTTTGCAAAATCCACGCCTGCGATCTGTGTCATATCCAGTCCTTTGGCTTCTCCGATGGCTGTTACGATCGCTTTTACTACTTCTTCTTTTTCAAAAATTCCATGTACATATGTTCCATAAACATTTCCATGACAGACGCCATCTGCTTTTGCCGCACCTTTCTCTTCTCCGGCAAAGCTTGTGATTTCTGTAAAAGCAGCTGTCTGTTCTCCCAATGTCGTGCTGCCCATATGGATTTCATAACCTTCCATTTCCATATCACTTAGATTTTGCAATATTCCGCCAACCTTTTTGAATCTTCCGGTTACTCTTGTCCTGGTCTTTTTCTCGGTAAATACCGTGTCCGTATCCAAAAGCCCGATGCCTTTCATCTCACCTCCGGCCTCCACGCCATGCGGATCTTTTAAGGTTTTTCCAAGCATCTGATAACCACCGCAGATCCCGAAAATAATCTTTCCCTCTGCCGTCGCTTTGCAGATGGCATTTTCCAGTCCGCTCTGCCTCAGCCATTTTAAATCTTCCATGGTATTTTTTGTTCCCGGAAGCAGGATCATATCCGGATTTTTCAGTTCAGAAACGGAAGTCACATAACGCAGTGAGACACCCTCCATGCTTTCAAACGGATTGAAATCGGTAAAATTGGAAATCCGCGGGAGGCGGATCACTGCAAGATCAATCGCAGCCACTTCCTGGTTCCCGCAGAAACGTTCGGTCAGGCTGTCCTCGTCCTCCACTTCAATGTGCAGATACGGCGTAACTCCGACCACCGGAATCCCCACACGCTCTTCCAGCATTTCAATGCCCGGATCGAGAATGCTTTTATCCCCACGAAATTTGTTGATAATAAGACCTTTGATGCGAGCACGCTCTTCTTTTTCAAGCAACTCCACCGTTCCGACCAGCTGTGCAAATACGCCGCCGCGGTCAATATCTCCGACCAGAAGCACCGGTGCATGTGCCATCTTTGCCATGCCCATATTTACAATGTCCTCGGATTTCAGGTTGATTTCTGCCGGACTTCCCGCACCTTCGATCACAATGATATCGTATTCTTCTGATAACTTATGAAAAGCCTTCAGGATATCCGGCACCAGTTTCTTTTTATAACGGAAATAATCTCTCGCACTCATCGTCCCAAGCACTTCTCCGTTTACGATCACCTGCGATCCGACATCGTTTGTCGGTTTTAAAAGAATCGGATTCATATAAACACTTGGTTTGATGCCGGCTGCCTCTGCCTGCATGACCTGTGCACGCCCCATCTCCAGACCTTCTTCGGTGATAAAGGAGTTCAGTGCCATATTTTGTGATTTAAAAGGAGCTACTTTGTAGCCATCCTGTGCAAAAATGCGGCAAAGCCCGGCTGCCAGCAGACTTTTTCCTGCATTTGACATCGTTCCTTGTACCATGATTACTTTCGCCATCCGTATATCGCCCCACTTTCTTTTTGTTTCTCCCGGATAATATCCTGAAATATTTTAATCAGCTGATCGTTCTCTTCTCTTGTCCGCACTGCAATGCGGAAATACCCTTTTGAAAGCCCCCGGTAATTGCTGCAGTCGCGGATCAGAAGCCCTCTTTTTTGGCATTGCTCTTCCAGATCTTCCGGGCCTTTGAAAAACAGATAATTTGCCTGAGAATCAAATGTCTCCATCTCCAGAAGATGCAGTGCCCTTGCCAGATATTTGCGTTCTTCCCGGATCAGCCAGCGTGTATTATGTACGTAAGTATCTTCCGAAAGTGCCGCAATGCCTGCCTCCTGTGCCGGTATGGAAACGCTCCATGGCTGTATGACATCCCGGATTTTTTCCATAAGATCTGCATCTGCACTTAAACCATAGCCAAGACGCAGCCCCGGTATGGCATAAATTTTCGTAAAGGCATCCACAAGAAACAGATGCGGAAAACGCTCCAGAAACGTTCGCATGCTGTAACTGTCCGGTGCCATCAGAAATTCGTGGAAACATTCATCCAGCAGAAAATGTATCCCATACTTTTCACATTTCTCTGCAATCCGCACCAGAAGCGGCTGCTGTATCAGAACACCGGTAGGATTGTTTGGATTGCACAAAATAATCATATCCAGATCATCTGAAAGTGCTTCCAGATAAGCAAGATCCAGTGCATAGCCCTTCTCTTCCCCCAAAGGATAATAAAAAATCTCGCATCCGACTGCCGAAAGTGCAGCCTCATACTCCGCAAATCCCGGCTCCAGAAGCAGTGCTTTTTTCGGTTTTAAGGCCGCTGCAAAAGCATAGAGCAGCTCAGACGCACCATTGGTACAGATCACCTGCTCTTCTTTTACATATTCATGTTCTGCGATCGCATGGCAGAGCTTCCGGCACTGTACATCCGGATAATTTACAATCTGTTCCATGCTCCGATAAACCGCCTCAATTACAGAAGAGGGCGGTCCGAGTGGATTGATATTTGCGGAATAATCCAGAGTGCAGGCCTCTGAATAAATATCTCCGCCATGTTTGTGACGCTTGTTGTTCATGGTATGTTCCCTTCCTAGCATCATAACAATGTGAGTATGTTAAAGCTGCAATAAAGAAGCATAACAACGATAAGAAGCAGCCCTGCAGACGCATACATCAGCCTGTTTGCTCTTCTGATATCCTCACATTCCACGGGACGCAGTGCATCTCCGATCGTTTTCTTTTTATATAAAGTTCCAAAATACCAGGCATCTCCGGCAAGCTGCACGCCGAGTGCCCCTGCCATGGCTGCCTCCGTCTGTGCCGAATTCGGGCTGGCATGGTTATAGCGGTCTCGTTTGAAGATCTTCCAGGCATTTTTTGCCGACAGACCGGTAAGTCCTGCTGCCGCCACCATAAAAAGAGCAGACAGTCTTGCCGGAATGTAATTGAGTACATCGTCCACCTTTGCTGCAAAACGACCGAAATACAGATATTTCTCATTCTTATATCCGACCATAGAATCCATCGTGTTGACTGCCTTATAAAAAGCTCCGAGTACAGGCCCGCCAACTGCCAGATACAGAAGCGGTGCCATCACTCCATCTGAGGCATTTTCTGCCACTGTCTCTACTGCTGCTTTTGTTACACCTTCTGCCGTCAGCTGATCCGTATCTCTGCCAACAATCATGGAAACAGCACGGCGTGCTGCCTTTAAATCTTCTTTTTTCAGTTCTCTATAAACCTTCATACTCTCATCTTTCAGAGATTTTGCCGCCAGCATCCAGTAGCAGAACAATGCCATCACAGCCAGATGCAGATACGGATGGATTTTTCCGGCCAGATACAGCACAGCTGCCACCGCTCCGGCTGTTACGCTACAGACGATCACTGACAGAAATACACCGGCTGTTTTTTCGCCCTGTTCTGTCTTTGGAAAAACCGCCCGAAGCCCTTTTTCCGTAACGGAGATCAGATTGCCGACCAGCCGGATCGGATGATAAAAGCAGTGCGGATCACCGATCAACAGATCAAGAAACACACCGAGCAAAAGTGCCATCATCCCTTCTCTTCCATATATCATGATACTTTTTCCCTTTCCAGTTTTTTTGCCATACAATTTTCCAGGAACCGAAATGCGAACATCGGATTGGAATAATAATATAGGTGCGGAAATCCCATCAGACTGCCATCTTTTGCATAACTGCAGCTCCAGCTTCTTTTCCCGGCCGGTTTTTTTGCCAGACAGGCACTTCCCGGATCGGTGCTGTCAAAATAGTGGAATTCATGGGCACGCACCGGAAATCCCTGATGCCATATGTTTCTTGCCTCTGCCTGTTCTTCGTTCAGATCCAGTGTGATATATCCAAATCTTCCCAGCTTTTCGGTGCGGTACGCAACTGCGTTTATCACGCCTGCCATCGGATATGTCTTTCCTTCCATGTCCTGCATTTCCTGATGAAGGTACATAAAACCGCCGCACTCTGCCAGGATCGGAATCGCTTTTTTTTCACAGGAGCGGATCGATGCAAGCATTTCGCTGTTTTCGGAAAGCCCTGCTGCAAACAATTCCGGATAACCTCCCGGCAACAAAAGTCCATCTGCGTTTTCCGGCACTTTCGCATTATGGAGCGGCGAAAAGAATGTGATCTCTGCCCCCAGTTCTTCCAAAAGCTTCAGGTTGTCTTCATACAGAAAGCAGAATGCCTCATCTTTTGCCACTGCGATCTGTGGTCTCTGAGTGCGTATCTTCTGAACGTGTGGATCTGCAAAAAGCTGTTTCAGGGATTTCGGCATATCGTCCTCCATCTCTTTCGCACCTTCCGCCATCTGCAAAATGCTTTCCATATCCAGCGTTTTCTCCAGAATATCCGCCAGACGCTGCATCTGCTCTCTTAAATCGCTGATCTCGTCCGGGAGTACCAGACCGAGATGACGACTCTCCAGATGCCAGTCTGCAATTTTCGGGACATATCCAAACACACAGATTCCCAGTTCCGATTCGATCTTCGGTGTCAGCATGCGGCAGGTCATCTCAGAAGTTTGATTTAAGATCACGCCTTTTATTTTACTGTCTTTCTGATAATCCAGAAAGCCTTTGATCTGGGCAAGGATGGACAGGCTCATGCCTTTGGCATTGACGATCAGAATGACCGGCGTGTCGGTGACCCTGGCAAGATCATAGGAACTTGCCTTTGTGCGGATGCCGCCAAGTCCGTCGTAATAGCCCATCACACCCTCGATCACGGAAAGATCGGTCTGCCGTGCCGTTTTTGCAAACAGACAGCGTGTCATCTCTTCTCCGGTAAAAAAAGTATCCAGATTCCTGGAGATGGTACCGAGCACTTTTGTGTGAAACATCGGATCAATGTAATCCGGTCCGCATTTAAAGGAAGAGACACGATATCCTCTGTTTTTTAATATTTGCAATATCCCGCAGGTGATCATCGTCTTTCCGCTTCCGCTTGACGGTGCTGCAAGCATAAATCTTGGCTGTTTCATGCTGTTTCACCTCCTGTGCAGGAGAAAATATAAACCGGATTCTGCCCCATCATCATCTCATAAGAGCCCAGTTTCTTTCCCTTTGCCACCGATACCTGTGCGATATCCACATCGGTAAACGCCATGCTCTTCAGGCACTGCATCGCTTCTGCTACCGTCTCCAGAGCAATCGCATTGATGACAACACGCACCCTTGGATTCTGTTCCAGCAAAACTTCCAGGATTTCTTTTAAATTTCCAGAAGAACCTCCTATAAAAGCATGTGTCGGTGCCGGCAGCCCCTCTAATGCCTCCGGAGCCAATCCTTTGATGATCTCAAGATTGTCAGTTCCGAATTTTCGTTTATTCTGCTCCAGCAGATCAATGGCTTCGTCTTTCTTTTCAATCGCATAGACAACGCCGTCTTTTGCAAGACTTGCCGCCTCAATGGAAACCGAACCGGTTCCGGCTCCGACATCCCAGACAACAGCATCTTTGTGCAGTCTTAATTTTGACAGCGAAATGCTCCGCACTTCGCTTTTTGTCATCGGGACTTTCCCACGCAAAAACAGATCGTCATCCAGTCCGTGACCGATGCGTTTTTTCACATCCGGATTGCAGATCAAAAGCACACTAAGCGATGCAAAATCCTCTTTCATAAGGCTTTCTGCTGTTCCCTGTACGATCCGCTCCTGTTCATAGGACAGATCAGTCCCGACTGCAACCTTCACATCGCCAAGACCATATTCTTTCAGTTTACAGCAGATTTTTGGAATTCCGTCTTTTTCACCACATAATACAAATACTTTCTCATGATATTTGACTGCATCGATCAGATTCTGTTTTCTGCCATGCAGGCTCAAAAGATGGACATCCTCCCAGGAAACGCCCAGTTTTCCGCAGAAATAGACCACCGAAGAAATGCCGCTGACCGGGTAAATTTCTATCTGTTCCAGTCCTTCCGTGCGTTCAATCGCATCGTACAGTTTTTTTGCTCCGCTGTAAAAACCGATATCTCCGGATAAGAGTACCGCTGCCGTCTCATACTGCGGATGTTCTGCCAGATAAGCGGCAATCTCGTCCGGTTTATAAGATTCAAAGACTGCCTTTCCTTCTGTTTTCACGGATTGCAGCATTCTTCTGGCACCGATCAGAAGATCCGCCGACTGACAGATCTGTTCTGCCTCCACGGTGCGGTTCTTTTCATTTCCCATGCCAATCCCGACCAGATACAGCTGTCGTTTCGGACAAATGCCAAGCCGTTTGCCAAGAAGGCTTCGGATCTGTCCTTCATCACATATTGCATATAAATTTTCTTCCTTTTGATCTTCCGCAATTTCTTCGGATCGCTCCCCCGGTCGTTTTATGACGACCAGCTTTGCTCCTGCTTTTTTTGCCGCACGCAACTTTTCCAGAAAACCTCCGGCTTTTCCGGATTCTTTTGTCACCATCCATGAAGCCTGTGCCTGCCTGAGCATCGCCACATTCAGATCTTCCGTAAACGGTCCTTGCATACAGATCAGATTCTTCCCGGAAAATCCCAGCATGGCACACTCCGATACTGCCTCCGGGGTGGAAAGCACTCTTGCCACCACCCGGTCCTGATAATCCGGGATCACCTGATAGGCAGAAAGCTCTTTGCTTCCGGTCGCCGCAAAGATCCGCCCCTCTTTTTTTGCAAGAAAAGCTGCCGCTTCTGCCACGCTTGCAACTTCTGTGACATCCTCCATCTCCTGTTTCCAGGAAGCATCCGTCTCTTTTCTCGCAAGACGGATGTACTCTGTTCCCGTCCGGCTGCATGCCCTGCGGATATTTTGAGATACGATCACCGCATACGGATGCGTTGCATCTATAACCAGCGTGATCTGCTGCTTTTGGATCTGCTGCTCCATCTCTGTTTCGTCCAGTCTTCCGGCGTGGACATGAAGATACTTCCCTTCTTCTAAGAGAGTCTCTCCATACTGCGTTGCCACACAGACTTCCGTCGGTATCTGATTTTTCTCCAGAAATTCTGCCAGATTTCGCCCTTCTGTCGTCCCGGCAAACAATAAAATCTTATCCATGGATATAACCTCTTGGTGTGACCATTTTCCCATTCAGCATTTTGGTCTGAGAATTTCCGATATAAACCGTTGTAAACATATCCACCCTGATATCCCGCAGCTCTTTTAACGTCATCACACGAAACGTTTCTCCCTCACGCCCGATATTGGAAACTGTTCCGCACACGGTATCCGGATCTTTGCTTCTCATCATCAGATCACAGGCCTTCTGCAGATAGTCGTGACGTTTTTTGCTGGATGGATTGTAAAGGCAGATCACAAAATCCGCTTCGCTTGCACAGAGCAGACGTTTTTCAATCTTTTCCCACGGTGTCAGCAGATCACTTAAACTGATCACTGCGAAATCGTGGATCAATGGTGCTCCAAGCACAGCTGCCCCGCCATTTGCCGCCGTCACACCCGGGATCACTTCCACTTCCACATGCGGATACTCCTGACCGATCTCCAGCATCAGACCGGACATGCCATAGACTCCGGCATCGCCGCTGCAGATCATCGCAACGGTATAACCTTTGTTTGCTTCTTCAAATGCCAGACGGCAGCGTTCGATCTCTTTTTTCATCGGCGTTGTCAGGAAACGTTTGTTTGCAAAATGTTCCTTTACAAGCTCCACATAAACGGTATAGCCCACGATCACATCACACCTGCGAAGTGCTTCTGCCGCCCGCATCGTCATCTGCTCATAAGCTCCTGGTCCAATTCCTACCACATATATCTTATTATCCAAAATCCACACTCCAATCTTTGAGAGCCAGTGCGACAGTCACGCCGTTTGCCGCCCGCTTTTTCAGAAGCAGCTCTGCACCGCTTCCTGCAAGAATGGCACTTCGTTCACAGACACAGTCCACACCGGTTGTCTCTTTTACAAATGCTGATGCCGTGAAATCTCCTTCGAGATCCATCAGTTCTTCTTTCGTATAAGTATAAAATGGAATCGCATGCTTTTCACAGAACGCAAGGATTCCCGCTTCTTCTTTTTTCAGATCAATGCTGGCTGCCGCAAAAATGCTGTGTATCGACACATGACAGCTTTGCAGTGCTTTTAAAACTTCCTGCTCGACCGTCTCCTGCGGTGTGCCTTTTTTGCAGCCGATCCCAAGGCTTACGATCCGTGGGATCAGGTGCAGCGTCACGGCAAACGGGTTCTTTTCTTCGTTCAAGGAAAGCACCATACCGCAGTTTCCCTCAAATCGCTCTCCATCCGCAAGTCTTTGCAGTTCGCATGGGATTTCGCCTGTCACCAGAAATTCACTGAAAAATCCGACCGGCTCTTCATCGAGCACCGCCGCAGAAACTGCTTTTGCCGCTTTCAGATCTGAGATCCACAGATTCTGCTTTTTTGCAAACACATCGACCGCAAAACGTCCGTTGATATCGGTTGCTGTGGTAATGACCGGAATCGAACCGGTCAGATTTGCGAGCAGCGCTGTCAGCTCATTTGCCCCGCCCAGATGCCCGGAAAGCAGGGAAATCGCAAAAATCCCCCTCTCATCGAGAACAACAACGGCCGGATCTTTGTCTTTTCCCTGAAGATAAGGTGCTATGCTCCGCACCGCAATGCCGCACGCACCGATAAAAAGCAAAGCATCCATACTTTGGAACATTTTTTCTGTCCACGCTTTTGCGGAAACCTTCAGTGGAAACAGATGATATTTTCCTGCATATTTTTCCGCTGCATAGGACTCGCATACATATCCGGAACGCTCCAGCATTTCCCGCAGCCGCTCATTTAACTGACTGCCATGCTCCGTAAAACTGACGATCCCAAGTTTCTGTCCCATTTTCCTGTCATCTCTCTTTCGTTGCCTGACGAAATTCTGTTGTAAAGGCCGGATTGTAAAGCTCCGAACGTTCATAATGGCTGTGCGTTACCGCATCTCCGATGATCATCAGTGCAGTCTTCGTGATGTTGTTTTCTTCTGCTGCCTTTGCTAATGTTCCTACGGTGCAGATCACCGCTTTCTCATCTTCCCAGGTTGCTTTATAGACAATCGCTGCCGGCGTATTTTCCGAATAACCTCCTGCAATCAGACGCTTGGATAATTTTTCTGCCATACCAGTGCTTAAAAAGATTACCATCGTTGCCTGATGTGCCGCAAAGGAAGCGATCTCTTCTTTTTCCGGCACCGGTGTACGGCCTGCCATGCGTGTGATGATCACGCTCTGCGATACACCCGGAAGCGTGTATTCCATATTTAAAGCAGAGGCTGCCCCACAGAAGGAACTGACACCTGGGCAATAGTCATAAGAAATATTTTCTGCATCCAGTACATCCATCTGCTCACGAATTGCACCGTAAATGCACGGATCTCCGGTATGCAGACGCACCGTCGTCTGTCCGTCTTTTTCTGCCTGACGCATCACATCCAATACTTCCTCCAGCGTCATCTTTGCACTGTCATAAATCTTGCACGCCTCTTTTGCATAATTTAAAAGCTCCGGATTGACCAGAGAACCGGCATAGATGATCACGTCCGCTTCTTCCAGAAATTTCCTGCCTCGAACAGTGATCAGATCTGCCGCTCCGGAACCGGCTCCGACAAAATGTATCATACTAATTCTCCTTTACGATAATAAGCGAATAATATCCGGCATTTTCCGGAATCTCATCCACCGTTTGATAAATTTTTTCATTTTCCATACCGCAGTTTTCGATCATCATCGCCTGCATACCGGCTTTTTTCAGAAGCTCTTTCACCTGTCCGATCTTTCTTCCTGCTTTCATCAGGACTTTTGTTCCGGGCAATTTCAGGGCATCTTCGATCTGATAGGATGCCGGTATCACATGAAGCTCTTCTGCCTTTTCTACAAGACCGATATTGAGCTTTGCCGCTACTGCACAAAATGAAGTGATCCCGCTTGTCAGTTCCGTCCTGTAACCACGCTGTGCAATCCGTTTATGTACATAAAGATAAGTGGAATACACAGTCGGATCTCCAAGTGTTAAAAATACTACATTCTGTCCTTTTTGCAGACACTCCTCCACGCGGTCTGCCGCCTCTTCATGACTTTTTTCCAACAATTCCCTGTCTTTTGTCATCGGCATCGGCAGTTCCAGAAACGTTTTCTGTTTTAATTCTTCTACTGTCTGCACGGCGATCTGGTATGCCACGGTTTCTTCTGCTTTTTCTCCGGGCAGGGCAATGATCTCATTGTCACGGATCAGTTCCGCTGCCCGGAAGGTCATCAGTTTCGGATCTCCCGGTCCGATCCCGACGCCATATAAGGTACCTGTATTCATTGTTGCGTATACTCCTTCTGTTTTTCCATTTAATACGTTTTCAGTGTTCAGCGTGTCAATAAGTCTAAAGTGCTCATTTGTTTAAGCACAATCACACTTTCGTCTTCTGACACTTAATCATATTATTTTATAAGTCATATTTGAATTTTTCGGCAAGTTTTTCGGCTCCTTTTGTCTCACCAAGATAGCCAAAACGGTTGGAAAAGAGAATCGCCTCTGTCTGGATTGCACCCTCTACCCGGTGCTGCATATACTGATGCACCTTTTCTGCCATCTGCTCCATCACCGCATCCTGAAGTCCGTGCATCCTGATAATCTCCATGGCTTCTTCTGTAGTGATGGTCTCAAGGATCGCTTTTGCCGTCTCAAGATCAGCTCCGGATCGCAGGGCATGTGCACACATCAGCTCTGCCCTTGCATCTGAATGTCTGGAATGCGTGTTCATAATGCCACCGGAAACCTTGACGAATTTCCCGATGTGTGCCACAAACAGCACGCCCAGAAATCCTAATTCCACTGCCATATCCAGCGTCTCACCGACATAATTGCTGCACTTCATCGAGCTTTCCACATCAAGCTTTGTGTTTTCTTTCACAAAATCGGCACCGTAATTGCCGGGTGTCAGAAGCAGATACTTGGCACCGTTTTTTCGCTTCATCTCCATCTCCAGACGGATGCTGGCAATCAGGGCCTTTTCACTCATCGGCACGACAATTCCGCTTGTGCCAAGCACCGACAAGCCACCTTCAATCCCAAGTCTTGGATTGAACGTTTTTTTTGCCACTTCTTCGCCGCCCGGTATAGAAATGCAGACTTTTATCCCTTCCGAATATTCACACATTTCGCATACTTCACGCACTGCTTCCGTGATCATCTCTCTGGGAACACGGTTAATCGCTGCCGCTCCGACCGGCTGCTCAAGCCCCGGCTTTGTGATCCGCCCGACACCTTTTCCGCCGTCAATAAAAACCTGCTCCTCCTTTGTTTTTCCGCATTTTAATACGACTGCATAAACCAGCAGCCCATCTGTCGCATCCGGATCGTCTCCGCCATCTTTCCGGATCGCACAGGAAGCCTGCTGTTCATCAAAGCAGACATCCAGCGGCATCAGATGTAATAAAATGCCGCGTGGCGTCAGAAGATCGATTTTTTCAATCTTTTTCTGTGACAGAAGCATCCAGGTTGCCGCTTTTGCCGCTGCTGCTGCACAGGATCCGGTTGTATAGCCATATCTGAGCTTTTTACTGCCTTTTGTCACGAAATAACCTTCCAGTCCATTCTTCTGTTCTGCCACTGCATTTCCTCCTTCTTAATGCCGTTTCCGACATACTTTGCAGTAAATAATTATAAACTTTTGCTTATATCATGTCAACGTTTACAGTCCCTGCACGCATGCAAAATTTCCTCACATCACTTTTTTCTGTCATGAAAAAGCAGGATCCATTCCGGTAAAATACAGGTAGCACTGGATTTTTCAGAAAAAACGTACTACAATGGCATTGCGGTACATAAATTCAGGAATGCCTCCGGCATTCTTGCCCTGCTATTTTGAAAGAAGGTGTTTGTATGACTCGTTACTATGTCTCTCACTATTTTGATTTTAAGAATATCGGCATTTTTCTGCTGGTTTCGCTGATCGGACTGATCACCGTGCTTGCCATCGTACTGATCACGGCCAAACTTCAGGTTCACAAGCGGCTGAACTATGAAGGGCTGGACGAATGCGATGTGGCAGAGATCACAAGAAGACACCGGTTCCGTGAGATCGGCATGATTGAAAGCTTTTACGAAATGACATTCTCCAGTACCTCGGTTCTTCTGTTTCTTTCCCTTTACTATATCATTGACGCAAGGATCCCTCAGGCATTTTTCTACTGGAGTAAATATCAGGATTTTATCCTGTTGCTTTTTCTGATCCTGTCCGTATTTTTTACCGGATGGCTGGATCGTTTTTTAGTTCCGCTTGAGTATCTGCCGCCGGATCAGAAATCTTCCGTAAGACTGGTGTCGTCCTTTTATATTATTTTAATTCTTATGTACATAAAATTTATTTACGACGATTCCAACTATGACGCCCTGATCCTGTATTTTGTTTCTCTGGCGATCGGCCGATTCGTCTACTTTGATTTTACGGCAGAAGATTTTATAAGCACCATCTCAAAACTGTTGAAAAATCTCTACCTGCTGATCCTGATGGGCTGCTATTCCGGCTTTGTCTGCTGGTTTGGCTTCCACGTCGGTTTTCTGCTGACTTCAAACGGCGTGATCGTCAGCACACTGCTCGCCCATCTGTTTATGGATGCCTCGATCTTTGTACTCGACAGAACCCGTCTGATCCGGTTTGTCCTCTGAAAAAAACAGATATCACAAAAGACACAAAAAGATCCCCTGTAAAGAGCATGGCATTAAACTCTTTGCAGGGGATTTATCCTTCAGTATCGATCGATACGATCAGCGATTCAATGTCTTTTAATCGATCAGATCATTCTGGAAACGTGACAGGTGCTCATACGGCAGAATCAGTCTGCCATGGTACAGTCCGCAGCCATCGTTGATCAGGCTCTTGCTCATCGCCGTGAACATATTAACGTCTATTTTTGTCAGATCCAGATTCAGAAGCTTCATGCCTCTTTCATATGCTTCATCAAAATAAATGCATTCACCTTTCGGGATCGTGTCTCGCTGGATACGTTCCTTTTCTTGGCGTTTTTCGTATTCCAGATGGTTCGCCGGTCCGATCTCGGCAATGTCATCCATCCGCTTGGTACGCAGCTGCAGTTCCATATAGCTTCTGGAACTGTTGTCGTAAAATGTAATATGAAGGGACTGATATCCATTGTGGCTTTTGTTGCATACATAATCGCGATAATACGGCTTTACATCGTCATTTAAGAGTGGGAAAGTGCTCAGTTTGACTCCTTTTGCATCTTCTGCATCAAAGCCACGCTCTTCAAGAAATCCCGGCAGAGCATTGGCGATCTCATAGAGGCACTTCAGCTCCTCCGTTTCCAGATCTTCTCCCTGTTTCAGGTGACATTTCGGCATACAGATCACGATGCGGTATGCGATAAAATCACGAAAACAGCTCAGGCGGCTCTTAAGCTTGTTCACTGACGGGTACTTACCGTATTTTGTATAGTAGTCATAAATATAAGAGACAATATAACCGTTGAATTTTTCTTCTGCACGGATCAGCGATTTGATCCTTCCTTTAAAAGTAAAAGCAAGGTACGGATACTGTTTTGCCATATATTTATAAAATTCCCGGATTTGCTGTGACTGAGCAGTCAGGAAATCATTGTGCTCCAGCAGTCCCTTAATCAGAATCAGAAAATTGCTGTGTGCCATGTCAATCTCATTGTGACTTTTTCTTGCCTCTTTTCGCAGTGCATCGGTATACTGCTGCAGAATACGGAAGATCGTATCTCCGGAATATAAATAGTCATTTAAAGTAATCATTTGTTTCTCCTGAATGTTAAAAAGTTACTTTGTAACGAAGCAATTCGCAGGCATCTTCTGGTGTCTGGTAATGTGCTTTGGCATTTTAATTTTATTCTAACAGAATTTTTTCATCCGGTCAAAGAAATTCGCTTGTCAGGAAGAAGAACAGGGCGTATAATAAGGTGCCGCATATCTGGATTCATACAAATGAGGAGGATTTCTATGGAACAAAATAAGGAAAACACATCTTCCGTTTCCCGTACTTTAAAAGAATACTTTATTATTACCGTTGCCGTACTCATTATGGATATCGGCATCTATGTTTTTAAATTTCCAAATAATTTTTCTTTCGGCGGAGTATCCGGAATGGCTGTTGTTTTTGCAAAATTTCTTCCCTTTACTGCCTCTGTAATCAACCTGGTCATCAATCTGGTTCTTTTGGTGGTCGGTTTCGCTTTTCTTGGAAGAAACTTCGGACTGAAAACAGCCTACGTCACCGTTCTCTCTTCGGTACTATTAAATGTTTTTGAGCATCTTTTCCCGATGTCAGGACCGCTGACCGATCAGATTTCGCTGGAGCTTTGCTTTGCGATCTTGCTGCCGGCAATCGCAGCTGCCCTGCTTTTTTTCGAGAACGCCTCCGGAGGCGGGACAGACATCATCGCCATGATCATCAAAAAGTACTCCACGATGAACATTTCCACCGCTTTGCTGCTCTGCGACCTGCTCATTGTAGTTATGGCATTCTTCGCTTTTGACACTCTGACCGGACTTTGTTCCATCCTTGGGCTGATGGCAAAGACACTGGTCATCGACAAAGTGATCGAACGCATGAAGCTGAACAAGTTCTTTACTATTGTATGTGATTATCCAGAACCAATTTGTGATTTTATTACAGAAGAACTCGGTCACACTGCAACCACTTATCATGCCGAGGGAGCCTACTCTCATACACAGAGAACCGTTATTTTGACCGTTGTCGATGTCAATCAGGCAATTCTGCTGCAGCGTTTTATCAGAAAAAATGAACCCACTGCTTTTATTACCGTTACCAAAAGCAGTGAGATCATCGGAAAGGGATTTTCCAATTACATCTGAGTTCCCTTATTTTGGCATATTCGCCTGAGAGTAGGATTGCCAAGTCCTCCCTGCACCAGAAGATATTCTTTTCCATTTACCGATACTTCCTGATACAGGTAAAGTGAACATTCACAATCCGCTTCGCGAGTTTTTCAAGTTATCGCGGCAGTCGCCAAGGTCTGTGCAAGCACAGACTTTGGCTCGTTGCTCGCGTAAATAAAAACCGATAATCCTGATTTTTCAGTATCAGAATTAACAGCTCTGCGTCTTAAGCGTCTGGCTTTTATATTACCTCTTCAAATTATTCTTATTATACTTTGCAATTTCTTTAAACTTCTTTTTCTTTGCGAGCATATAGTTTCCAGTATCTTCCATATATGAATTCTCTGCCTTTAACTTTTTATAGGCTTTCAGACGTTCCTCATCAATCATCCCACCTTCCATTGCTGCTCTTACTGCACATCCTGGTTCAGATGTATGTATGCAATTATGGAAACGACATTTTTCTGCCAATTTCTCAATATCAGAAAAAGCATGTTCAATTCCTTTTCCTGCCTTCCACATTCCAAGTTCCCGCATTCCCGGTGTATCAATAACCATTCCACTATCAGGAATCAAGAACAGTTCTCTATGAGTAGTTGTGTGTCTTCCCTTGTCATCTTTTCTAATTGTATTGGTTTTCAAACATTCTTCACCCAGCAATCTATTGATCAATGTTGATTTTCCTACACCTGAAGAACCAATGAACGCAACTGTCTTTGTTTTCTGCAGATATTGCTTTATTTGCTGTAGACCATCTCCTGTTAATCCGGAAGGTTCCATCACCGGAACACCAACCGCTACATTTTCAATCTCAAATCTCTTTGCCTGTAAATCATCACACAAATCTATTTTTGTCAAAATTATGACCGGAACAGCTCCACTGTCCCATGCTATAGACAGATAACGTTCTAACCTTCTTATATTGAAGTCCCCGTTTAATGCCATACACAAAAATATGGTATCTATATTAGCGGCTACTACCTGCTCCATACAATTTTTCCCAGCAGCTTTCCGAATAAAAACGCTTTTTCTCTGCAGCACTTTGTGAATAAGTGCCACATCATCTTTAAAAGAATGTTCTACAAGAACAAAATCTTCTACAGATGGAAATTCTGAAATTGCAGAAACATTATATCTGAATTTTCCCGAAACTCTTGCCATGCACTCTTCTTTATCCATGACCAGACGAAATAAATCTTTTTCTTGTGATATCACTCTTCCAAGTTCATATTCTGGATGCACTGAAGCAATTTTATAATATTGCTCACTTGCTCCCCATTGCTCTAATCCCATTTCACATTCCTTTACCCAAAATACAATTACTGTTTCATTTCTTCTACAATTTTGTCCAGCATATATTCAAACTGACATTTTGCTTTCGTCTTATCTGTTGCTCCATCATATACACTATAATAGAAAAACATATTTGCATAAAATTTAATTGCATTCTCTTCTGGATTTTTTATTTCCATATTTTTGAATAGATCCTTCACATATTCTGTCAATCCGGATACCAGATATTGCTGATATAAATTCTGCATCTCTTCACTGCGAAACTGCTCTATTGTCAGCATCTTCCGAAATGACGATGCAAAATCTTCCTCTGTCCAATACTCAAACATTGATTTGCTGTATCCTACAAAATCTTCTACTGATACGTTCTGATATTCTTCCGGCATCTTTTCAATACTTTCTTCTGGTACTTCATTCCGCCTGGATTTTCACCATCCTTCTCATATGTACATACCAGAATAAAATCCATACTTGCCAAAATACCGAAGCACCTATCTCCTCCAAATTCAGACTCTAGTTGATTCCCCAGATAAGTTTTCTGATCATCAAGGAATTTCACTTTTTGTCCGTTAGGCAGAGTATATTCCATATTCACATATTTCCCCACAAGTGCATTTAGCTTGTCTACCCTTGGAAGCCCGTCTATATGCAAATCATTAATTTCATTTATCAATTGCTTTTTAAACTCTTCAAACTGCCCATTGTCACTAAGCCCATCATACCTTTTCCAGTAATCCAATTTTGGAAGCATTTCCTTCAAATAAGAGCGTGCCTGTTCTTCTGTAAAGTTTTCATTTACCATATTCTTTACACACACATCAATCAATTCATCCATATTATTATATGTGTATGTTCCATCTGCATAGCACCATTTACAATACTCCTCATTTAATGTGCCATCCTTATTACGTCCCAATATGGAATCATCATCAATCGGCATCCCGCAGCACTGACAGATCAGCTTTCTGGGTTCTCCCAAAAGCGTATTGATTGAAACATCAAATTCTTTCGATAAGAGCTTAAGTGTATCAGTGTTTGGAACTGTATCACCATTTTCCCAACGTGATACTGCCTGCCTTGTTACCATAATTTTATCTGCCAGCTCGTCCTGTGACATTCCTCTTTCAGTACGAAGTTTCAAAATAATATTTTTTGTTTCCATAGTCGTCACCTCCATAGCCATATCATACAGACAAATTCATGTTATGAAAAGCAACCTGCTGTTGCCATATCATACAGACAAATTCATGTTATGAAAAGCAACCTGCTGTTGCCATACCCGGCGTAATATCCGGAATATACACGAACATAAAAAAGGAGCATATTTATCCGCCTGTCTGCCTCTTTCAAATTTATCTCAATATATTGGCTGCCCTTTGGATTTCCTACATATCCGTTTGGGATAAGTACCTTGTCCTCTGCCGCTCCATTGCACCATTTACTGATCTGTTCTCCTTGCAGAAATGTTGGTTCTAACATGACTTTTTCTCTAACAATTCGGCACCATACCCACATAGAAACGAGCAGGCAATAATCAATACTATCTTTATTGACGATTATTTAAATCTTGCCTTGTTTCTTCCAAGGAAGGTGTTGAACTCGTCAGGTGTCCAGACAGGCTCAATTCCCCTTGTGATATCCTCGACCGTAATCTCGGCATCGCCATTGTCGATATCGATTATTGTGTATAGGTCATTGCCCATTCCAAGCTCCTTCATGTAGGAAAGCTGTCTTAAGCCATGTCTTGTCTCAACACGCTCAATCATCGCCTTTCCACCGCCCTCAGGAAGATTGTAGATAACATCCACGCAGGCATTGTCAACAGCAAGAATATCATAGCCTGCAAGAATTCCGACATCCGGAGTCACGACAGGCTCAGCCTCACACCCCTCACAGTCACAGGAGACAGACATATTTCTCATAACATTGATATATGATACATGTCCCGCAAAGTGGTCGATTGTGCCCTTGGTTGACTCTGTCATTCTCTCCATGAACGCTTCTTTTCCGATAGACCACATATTGTCAGAACCCGGTATTGTATGAATCTCTCCCTTGCCGATTCTTCCGTCCGCGCAGCCGATTCCGATGTTCTTGTTAGAACCTCCGAAGCCTCCCATGGTGTGTCCCTTAAAGTGTGTGAGCACAAGCAGTGAATCATAATTCGGAAGATTCTTTCCGACATGAATCTCATCAAGCCACTTACCTCCCTTGACAGGGAATGTCGTCGCACCATCCTCATCAAGAATATCCACCGGGCAGAATGTCCAGCCATTAGTCTCAAGAGTCTTTCTGTGAGCCTCGGTTGTGTATCTGCTTCCCTCATAATATGTATTAGTCTCAACTATCGTTGCATCCGGCAGCTTATCATTATATAACTCTTTAACCCAAGGGCGCGGTATGATATTAGGTCCCTCAGCCTCGCCTGTGTGGAGCTTGATTGCCACCTTTCCTTCAATTCCCTTTGACACACGGTCATAAATCTTCTTAAGACCCTCCGGAGACAAATCTCTTGTAAAATATACTACCGACTTCTCACCGGTTCTTTTTTCATAAGGAACATAAAGATTGCCGTCAGTTCCCGGCACTGCATTCTTATCAGACATTGTAAATGTCCCCCTTCTCATAAAGTAAAGCGGACATAAGCATCCCCCTTACCCACCGCTTAGTGCTCTACACACTTGAAGCGGGGGATTGCTTATTCTGCATTCAATTCTGATTGAATTATAGCACTTAAACCTTACTTTAGGTCAATAGCATTTTTACCTATGTTATTATTATTTCCCCATGCTCAAACAGCAGTTCATTCAGCATATATAAATCGTATCCGTTACTCAACGCAAACATTATACAGACATCCCTCTGAACCCTTGGATATAATGTTCCAGCTCCGCTAAGGCGAAGAACTCTCTGCGCCTCCTCACAATTGAGCGGAAAACCCATGCATATCTGAATCAGTTCATGGCTAATTAAAAGGGAACAAAAAGAAAAGAAAAACCAATCCAGACGGTATCAGCGGCAAGCTACAAGAATAAATTGTGATTTCACAAGATTGGTGCTATAATAAGAGAAAAGTT
>OGIO01001394.1_pt1 | contig 20138 bp, 16 predicted proteins | sample 1571841 | NCBI WGS metagenome assembly OGIO01 (sample SAMEA2582111, study PRJEB24529) | metagenome | biome: Human gut stool | place: China | collected 2011
AGCGAGAGCGTGCCTTCGTGTAATGTTTCATTTGCATATACACTTACAAAAATTTAAGTGTTTTGCAATTACCTAAAGAAATTAAAACACAAGGAGAGAAAATGGCATCATTTAATCATCAACAGAGGATGGCGGTAGAACATGTGGATCATCCCTGTCTGGTTCTGGCAGGGCCGGGGAGCGGAAAGACCACGGTTATTACACACCGTACAAAGAAACTGATCGAAGAAGACGGAATCAGTCCATCCAATATACTTGTTATCACATTTACAAAGGCGGCAGCCATGGAAATGCAGCAGAGATTTCTACAGCTTATGGGTGGGAAACGTCTGCCGGTTTCCTTTGGGACATTTCATGCCGTTTATTTTCAGATTTTAAAATATGCGTACAATTACAGGGCGGAAAATATTATCCGCGAGGAAAAGAAATACGAGATACTGAGAAATATCGTGCATAAAACAGAACTCGATATCAGCGATGAGAATGAGTTTGTGGCAAATCTGATCAGCGAAATCAGCAATGTCAAAGGGGAAATGCTGGATGTTGCTTATTATTATTCCAAAAACTGTCCGGAAGAAGTATTTAAAAAGATCTTCAGGGAATACAATGACACCCTGATCCGGGCAAATCTGATCGATTTTGACGATATGCTGGTTATGTGTTATGAATTACTGACTAAGAGAAAAGATATCTTAAAGCTGTGGCAGGATAAATACAGGTATATCCTTATAGATGAATTCCAGGATATCAACCGGGTGCAGTATGAAGTTATCCGTCTTCTGGCGAAGCCGCAGGATAATCTGTTTATTGTGGGAGATGATGATCAGTCCATCTACCGATTCCGCGGGGCAAGACCGGAAATTATGCTGAATTTTGAAAAGGATTATCCGGAGACAAAAAAAATCATACTGGATACCAACTATCGATCCACACCGGAAATCGTTGCGGCAGCCGGAAAATTAATCCGGAATAATAAAAAACGTTTTGAAAAGCAGATACGGGCGGAACGGGAGAATGGCAGTAAACCGGTTATTCTTCCTTTTGACAATGTCTATAAGGAATGTAATTATATCTTAGAGGAAATAGAACAGTTAATTGCAAAGGGACTGACCTATCAGGACATGGCGGTGCTGTACCGCACCAATACAAATCCGCGGACATTGCTTGAAAAACTGATGGAGCATAATATCCCATTCTGCATGAAAGATGTTATTCCGAATCTGTATGACCATTTTATTGCGAAGGATATCATTGCCTATATCAATGCGGCGGTAGATTTCCGCGAAAAAGGAGTTATGAAGCGGGGAGATATGCTCCGGCTGATTAACCGGCCGAAAAGATACATCAGCAGAGATGTTTTTCCGCGGGCAGAAGTCAATCTGGAAGATGTGAAACGATTTTATCAGGACAAGGGATATGTGCTGGAGCGAATCAGCAAACTTGAATACGACCTTGTCATGATCCGCAATATGAATCCGTATGCAGCCATCCAGTATATCCGGCATGGCATCGGCTATGAGGAATATCTTACAGAATATGCAGAATACAGGCGTATGAAACCGGAAGAACTCTATGATGTATTAGAGGAACTGTCGGAGGCGGCAAAGCCCTATAAAACATACCGGGAATGGTTCAAAAAAATAGAAGAGTATGGCGAAGAACTGAAGAAACAGGCAAGGGAGCGCCAGGAAAAGAAGGATGGAATCACACTGGCAACCATGCATTCTTCCAAAGGACTGGAATACCGGGCGGTATTTATTATAGATGCAAATGAAACCATTACCCCGCATAAAAAGGCACTCCTGCCGGAAGATATAGAGGAAGAGAGAAGACTCTTCTATGTAGCGGTTACCAGGGCAAAAGACTGGCTGTATATCTGTCACTGCCGGGAAAGATATGGAAAAGAAACGGACGTTTCGAGATTTGTTGAGGAAATGGTCAGTATGCTGGATGAACTGACAGTCGGTCAGGAAATCAGGCATAAAAAATTTGGAACCGGAAAAATCACACAGATTAGAGATGGAAAAATCAAAGCTGTGTTTGCAGATGGAAAAGAATATGTGTTTGATGCGAAATTCTGTCTGGGGAATGGGATTATAAAGGTGTAGGATATTTGTATAATTAAATAAAAAGAGTTCGAAATATTAACAGAACAGGGATGCAACAATTTTTATAAAATGTTGCATCCCTGTTCTATTTCATATGAAAGACTTGATTTTTACAATACAAACCATAAATATGAAACTGGCAGTCATGCTGACCACATATTCAGGAGGTATCTATATTATGGGAACAAATCAGCCAATCAAAAACAAAAAAGACATTACTGCATTAAAGGAATATTTTCTGACGGAGGATTTCAATCTGCGGAATTATACCCTGATAACAATGGGAATTAACACAGCACTGAGAATCAGTGACATTCTGGCATTAAGATGGAAAGATGTATACAACACGGACGAGCAGTCTTTCCGGAGTCATTTAAACAAACGGGAACAGAAAACAGGAAAAAGCACCTGCATTGCTTTGAATCAGAGCGTGATACAGGCTTTGACACTTTATCGGAACAAGCTTTTATTTTTTATGGAAAGACACCTGACAGACCTCTCTGCCGTTCACAGGCATACCGCATTATAAAAAATGCCTGCCACCAGCTTCGTCTTCCGGATAATATAAGCTGTCACTCTCTCAGAAAAACCTTTGGTTATCAGGCATTACAGGCGGGAGTAAACCCTGCCATACTGATGCTCATCTACAATCATTCTTCTTTTCAGGTCACAAAAAGATATCTTGGAATCGATCAGGATGATAAAGATAATATCTTTCTGGAAATAAATCTTTAATTTTTTTATTTCAGGGGTTAAGTTTTATAAACTGACTCCGATATATATAACAGAACAGGGATGCAACATTTTATAAAAACTGTTGCATGGCATAATGTCAGGAAGACATGCAGAGAACATGGAGGTTAAAAATGCTTAATTTTACATTAAAACCCGGAGATTATTTTATGATTGGCGATGATATCAAAGTCGTCATGGCAGGTGGAACTGCAAATAACTGCAGAATTATGGTCGAAGCACCGCGGGAGTACAATATCGTCCGCAGCCGTGTCCTCGAAAAACAGGCAGTTACACAGAATGAAAAAGAAAAAATCCACAAATATTATCCGGAGCCACAGATTCCGAAAGAAGATATCCAGAGATATATAGCGGAACAGAGAGCAGAAAGACAAAAATAATCAGTCAGATAGTAACCTGCAGATTATCCTGGGGATTTGCAGTTCACTATAAATAAGGCGGAATATTCCGCAGAAACAATAATAACAATAAGTGTCAGGAAACGGATTTCAGACACGGAATATAACACACATGGAGGTAAAATATTATGGTTATTCAGCACAATATGCAGGCAGCAAATGCCAACAGACAGTTAGGAACTATTGTATCAAATCAGTCAAAGGCTACTGAGAAATTATCATCTGGTTACAGAATCAATCGTGCAGCAGATGATGCAGCAGGTCTTTCCATTTCTGAAAAAATGAGAAGCCAGATCAGAGGTTTAAATCAGGCTTCTACAAATGCAGAAGATGGTATCTCATTAATTCAGACAGCAGAAGGTGCATTAACAGAATCACATTCCATTCTTCAGAGAATGAGAGAACTTTCCGTACAGGCAGCCAACGGTACAGAAACAGATGACGATAGAGAAGCAGTACAGAACGAAATCTCACAGCTTCAGGATGAATTAGACAGAATCGCAGACACAACAGAGTTTAATACCATGAAGTTATTAAACGGAAACCTGGATGGTTCTTCCAGTGCAGATACATCAGCAGGACCAAAGTTTGGTGTGTTTGATGAGAAATTAAAAGCATTTGTATCATCTGATGTAAATGATGTTAAAGTTAATACTACGATTACAGCAAAGGCTGGTGCGGAAAGTGCCATCTGGGATAAGACCGGAAAAGAATTGACATTAAATCTGGTAAAAGATAAAACCTACAGCCAGTCAGAGATTGATGACCTGATAGCAAAGGCAAAGCAGGAAGACAGTCAGGCAACCGGAACTCCGGCAAATGTCAGTGTAAAATTTGCATCCGGAGTGTTAACAGCATCTGCAGCTGTTACTGGTACTGGTACTGCAGCCGGCAAAAAAGCAACAAGCGGTATAACAAAGATTTTAGATGATACTTCAGGTTCATTTGTTGGCGCAAATTCCATTAATATTACATCTAAGAAGTATGGTAAAGATAATAATGTTTCCATTGCTATTTCTTTTGATGCTGAGGTAGGAAAGGAAAGTATTACAAAAAAGACAAATGCAGCTTCAAACTCAGCAGGAGCAGTTACAGCAGGTGGTGGATATGAACTTAAGCTTCAGGCCGGAAAAACATATACAGAGGATGATATTGAGAAATTATTAAAAGAGGCAGGACTTGACTATGATGTAGAATTATCAGGACCGGCTCCGGATAATAAGGACACTGCGAATACATTATTTGTAACAGCAGCTGGTACAAAGGTTGATGTTACTTTGAAAAATGGTGCCGGACTTGGAGATGCGGATGCATATCTTGGCGATTCAAAATATGATGTGAACTCAGGTGCAGGCGGTGGATTAACACTTCAGATCGGTGCAAATGAAGGTCAGACCATGGAGCTTAGCATTGGTGATATGAGTGCCAAAGCATTAGGGGTATCCGGAAGTGCTATCAATATCGCAACACAGGATGGTGCATCGAAAGCAACTACAGTTATCGATGATGCGATTAAGAAAGTATCTGCACAGAGAAGTGCATTAGGTGCGGTACAGAACCGTCTGGAGCATACGATTTCAAACCTTGATACATCTTCTGAAAACCTGCAGACAGCAGAATCCAGAATCCGTGATGTAGATATGGCAGAAGAGATGGTAGAATACTCAAAGAATAATATTCTGCAGCAGGCTGCACAGTCTATGTTAGCGCAGGCTAACCAGTCAACTCAGGGTGTATTATCCTTATTACAGTAATGATTGAGTATTGTAACAGGTGAATTTTCATAAGTGAACTTAGAAGGGGATATGCTATTGTCATATCCCCTTCTCTGGTATAAATAGAACAATGGATTTTACTGAGAGGAGCATATATGGGACAGGCAGAAGATATTAAGATGCAGGAATTATTACGGCAGCGAAAGACGGATGAGCTGAAACATTATATAGAAGTTGCCCGGACACATTCAAAAAATATGGAAATTATAAATCAGGTTCTTATCATTTTTCAAATAGAGAGTAGAAGAAATGTAAGAAGCAAGATATTAGACAGATCATTGGAAGTAGAGAATCTGGTGCAGCATTATACTAAAATCAAATTGCTGATTCGCCGGTTTGACTTTGGTGTATTACAGGAATCAGCAGATGAGCTTTATGATTATATAATAAATGAGAGAATATCAGATACGATGCTCGTGTACTTAATAATGACGAATATGTTTCATAAAGAGAGAGTTATTGAGTGCTTTATGAATATGTTTAAAGAAAAAGAAGGAAACAGTTCTTATCGGACAGAATATTATAAAAAAATTTTAAGAGGAATGAAGGAGAGAAAGTAAGCATTATGGATGATAAGAAAATATGCTTTATTGTATGTGCAAATAATGAAATTCAGCTCAGAGAGTGTCGGCTTTATATAGATAATCTTATAATTCCGGAGGGATTTTCCGTAGAGATTGAAGAAGTATGGAATGCGAAAAGTATGACCGGCGGATATAATCAGGGAATGAAGAGAAGTATGGCAAAATATAAAATATATTTGCACCAGGATGTGTTAATTATTAATCGCAGATTTTTAATAGAAATTGTAAAATTGTTTCAGGAATATCCAAAACTGGGAATGATAGGGATGGTCGGAAATACCAGACTGGGAAAAGAAATTACACCATGGTCTGAGGGGGCAGTACGTATCGGACAGCTGTATGCTGACGTTATAACAAAAAATGCAAAAGCAAAATTGGGCATGGCAAATGGAAAAAAGCAAAATGTTATTTCTATTGATGGGTTGTTAATGGCAACACAATATGATCTTTCCTGGAGAGAAGATTTATTTCAGGGCTGGGATATGTATGATTTATCGCAGAGTATGGAGTTCTGGAGAGCCGGATATGAAGTGGCAGTGCCGTATATGGAAGAGCCCTGGGTGTTTCATGATAATGATGTTCTTAATATGGAAAATTATGAAAAGTGGAAAAAAATATTTGTAAGAGAGTACCGCAGAGACTACACCCGTTGGAGTGGAAAGCAGTTAGAGGGTACAAAACCATCAAGAGCTGTTTATCAGATACTGGACAAAAAGCAGTATAAGATATCTTTTCCATATCCACCGCTATATGAAGAAGATGCAGATTATCTGTGTTTTACGGATTGTAAGAATCTGACTTCAAGTTACTGGAATTTGATTTTTGTAGAGGATGTTAACAGTTCAGAAACGAAAGAAAAGATAGAAAAAATTTTATCAGGATATAAAGAGTGCAGGGAAATAAAACAAAATGAGATACAGACGGATACACTTTTTGGAAAAGAACAGACACTGCATTCTGTAATGAAAGTGCCGACATTTGAAGAATTGGGAATATCAGGTTTTCAGCCTCAGAATATTGTCAGTGTAAAAGATGAAAACGGTAATTACAAATATGAAAAAAACCCGGTTTATACGGATGGAAAATATGAAGGAAGAGAGTACCTGCTGACAATAGGTATGCCTGTCAGCAACCAGATTCGTACTATAGACCGGTGTTTGTCACATATAAAGCCATTACTGGATCAACTGGATGCAGAACTGGTAGTTGCGGATACGGGAAGTACGGATGGTACAATAGAAGTGTGCAGGGAATACGGAGCAAAGATAATACACTTTCCGTGGTGTGACAATATGTCGGCTGCCAGAAATGCAGTTATGAGAAATGCAAAAGGATTATGGTATTTGAGTATTGATGATGATGAGTGGTTTGAAAATACAGAGGAAATAAGTGATTTCTTTATCAGTGGAAAATATAAAAATTATGATGCCGCAAGTTATGTGCAGAGAAATTATATGGATCAGGGAAAAGACGATTATGTGGATTTTCATGCATTAAGATTAGTAAAAATCAGGGAAAAGACACATTTTGAGGGAAGAATACATGATGCCATTGTGATAGGGGTGACTCAGGGAATACAGATATGTAATCTTGGTGCTTATGCACATCATTATGGATTTGCAAGGGATGATATGAATAAAGTTGCAGATAAAGTCAGGAGAAATTTACGGGGGCTATTGAGTGATATATATGAATTTCCGGAAGATTTGAGATATATCTTTCAGTTTGCAAACGAATATCAGGTAATAACAGATTATGTAGCTGCGGTCAAAGTTTTCAGTGTGGCAGTGTCCATGTCAAAAGAGTTACACAAATATCAAAAGATGTGTGCTATTAATTTGTTTGGCTGTGTGGCTTCATTGGCAGATGAAAATCTGATTCATTATTTTGATATGCTAAAGGAATATGTAGAGTATACGGATGCGGAATGGGCATATATGTATTATGAATTGGCACATTGGGCATACAATAGCGGAAATAAGTCTCCACAGGAAATTTTAAAATATTGTAAGAATGTGGAAGAGTATATTCGAAAATACGAAAAAAATAAGAGAGAAAATTGGGAAGCAACAGAAAAAGGTCTTTATATATGTACAGATAAAAATCATATTATGGATATTCGGATCATTGCATTAAAGCAATACCTGACATTAAATGATTCATTTAATTCAATTAAGACATTGGATAAAATAGAGTGGCAATATGTAAAAGAAAATGAAGAATTGCTTATTGACAGTATCTGGAACTCAGAAAAGGTAGTATTTGATTATGCAATCAATAGAATTTCTCCATATATTTATGAACGATGGGGACAGTCCTTTTTAAACCAGATGGTAAACAGTGTAAGAGATATTATATCTGAAGATGCACTTTATAAGGCTGAGAGAGTTTTGGAAAAAATAAATATCCATACATTAGAAGTATCAATGCAGAAAATAGATGGGTCAGAAAAAATGATGCGTCTTTTTGATTATAAGATCGGAGATAATACATCTATTCAGAAGAAATGGATAAGGATGTATGCATTAAAAGAAAAATATAGAAAAAATAAGCAGAATCAGAATAATTTACCGGATTCTCTGGAGAGGTTCCTTTTGTATTGTGAAGCTGTGTATAAGTTTGTAAAAAGTTATTATTGTCCGGACGTTTTAGAAACAGAAAATGTGTTGCCACTGGAGCAAAGTGCTGCATATCATGTTGCCAAAGCAGTTTTTCTGGAAAAATGTGATATGAAGCAGAGAATTTCATGTTTAAGCCGGGCTGTTAGAGAATTTCCTGGATTTAAAACTGAAATAGAGCAGATGATAAAACAATTGAATTTCTAGGAGGGGACAAATAATGATATATAAAATTACATTTGAGCCGGGGAGTTTAAGTGAAGAGACAGCGGTCAGGGACGATAATGAAAGATATAAAGAATATAGTATAGCTTATGTAGGCATGGGAACGTATTGTTGGAGTATGAATATAGATAACGGAATTGAAGGTGAAGCAGATCAGAAAGGAAGGATAAGTTCAAATCTGCTGATAGGTGCATTTAATTCCATTGCATATAATCTAAGAATTATTCTTGGCAGAAATCACAATATGAAGCGGGTCGAACTTGGGGCATTGGGACTTATGCTGGATCAGATAGGAATGGGAGCTAAAGATGAAAATTCTCATTTTCGTCAAAAAAGTACGGTGATTATACAGAATGACTGCTGGATAGGAGAAAATGTAACTATAATGGCAGGTGTTACTGTACATAACGGAGCTGTTATTGCACAAAATTCGCATGTTGTTTGTGATGTTCCGCCGTATGCAGTGGTTGGAGGAAATCCGGCCAGGATAATAGGATATCGTTTTGAACCGGAAATAATTGAACGGCTGCAAAAGATTCAGTGGTGGTCCTGGGGATTAAACAGGATTATGGAAAATGCAAATTATTTTAATGAAGATGTGGCAGGGTTTTGTGATAGATTTTTCCCGGAAGCAGAGGAAAAATGCAAAGAAATGCAGGTAATGAAAGAAGAAAAGGATACCTATTTTATGTTTGTAGATTATTATGAAAATTATTGCAGTTATCCATATATCTTGGAATCATTTCTGGATACCTATATTGTAAATGCACAGAAGAAACTGGTGTTATTTATACAGGATGATACGAAAGAACCGATGATTTCGGACAATATTTTTGAAAATATCCAAAAGACAGTGAATGATATCAGTGCTATGGAAAATATAAAATGTGAGGTAATTCTGGAGAGGGGAAGTAAAGAGAAGGCAAAGGAAATATTTTATAAATGCAGACATTATATTGTGTCCAGAACTTATTATGCAGTGGAATTTTCCTGTTTGGCAGATATGTGCGGAATAGAGGTTATTCCGGGATGCGATGATAATATACCATTTGTAAAGAAGAATAATATATACAAGTCATAGAAAGTGAGATTATGGATAATGGAACAAAAACAGGGAAATATTGCGTATTGCATACCAACCTATAATCATCCGGATACAATCAGAGATGTGTTAGAAAAAAGTGCGGCTCTTTATAAGGAATATGATATTGATATCTATATATATGACAGCAGTGAAGAAAGAGATACAGAAGATATCGTGAATGAATTTATTCAATGTGGATATGATAATATTTTTTATATAAAAACAAATCATAATCTTACAGAAAAAATAGTAGATATTTTTAAAAAGGTTGGATGGACGAAGAATTATAAATATTTTTGGCCAGTAAAGGATAGAAATTATTTTGGGGAAAATACTTTAAAAGAAATAGTAAAGTATATAAATGATGATAACAATGTGATATTTATTCCGATTATGAATAAACACCCAATGGAAAAAAATGATAGTAAAAATATACTATATTATAAAGATGCAGCAGAATTTTATGGAAAATGGGGTTGGTTATGTAGCTCTCTAGATGTTGTTATATTTCAAACAAAATCAATGTTAGAGGATATAAAAATTGAAGAAATATATCAGAAATATCCAAAGGTAGTAATGGAAGAATTCGATTTGTATGTATTTTTATTTGATATTTTGTCATTGAAACAAAATAGATGTAGAATTAGGGTAATTACAAAAATAGAAGTATATGAATCTGCCTATTCAAAATCATCCTGGTATTATAGAAAATTGGAAGTAGTACAAAAATGGGCAATGGCAAATGATATACTACCGTCCTGCTATGATAGATATAAAATAAAAAATATTAAATGTTTTTGTTCGTTGCCTTGGATAATAGGAAGTATTGATGAATTAATTAATTTAAAGGAGTTTAAAGTACTGAATATAGATTCATATCATAATTTAGAAAATCAATGGGAAAAATTAGTAGATATTCCAATTAACTGGGTTTATTTGATTATTAATGAGCGATACTTTGAATTAAAACAAATAGTTTTGAAACAAATAGAAGTATTAATAGAAAAAGAAAAATATGAACAGGCATATTGGATTTATAAAACTAATACATGGATAGGACGTTATGATAATGATATAGAGTATAAAGTTTTGAACAAGTTTTTTGTTATATATCAAAAAGAAAAAGACAGAGAAAACCGGAATGATGTTTTTTATGCTGTAAAGTCGTATGAAGATATGAAAAATAAATATTTTTCATTAAAGCATCTTTTATGGAGATTGGAATATGAAATAGGAGATAATGAAGAGTTTTATTTGTTGGAATATATGAGAAAATATAAGGTTTCAAATATATTTTTGGCATATTTGATATCAGAATCGTGTGTAAATAAAGATAAAGTTGTAAATTTACTGATGAAAAATAAAGAATGAGGAGTAGCATATGGAAGAAAAAATACTGGATGGGAATAAAATTTGTTTTATTGTCTACTCGGATACATTTAATAAATATAGCGATAGCAGACAATATATCTTGGATTTGGAGACATATGGAATGCAGGTGGAGTACTATACGGTAGAAAATGCTAAGAATAAATACATTGATTTTAACCAGATACTTCAGATATCAGATGCGAAGTACAAAGTATACATGAGTTCGGATTGTTATATTATTAACAAAAAATTTATTGGAGATATTATTGCATTAGCAGAAAGCAATCCTTTTATAGGTGCTGTTGGAATTAAAGGGACAGTTTTAAAAACATTTGAGCATGAGGAGATGGTATATGGGGAATGTCTGGTAAATAATTTAAGTGATGGAATGAAGATAGAAAAATATCATGAAATAGAAGATATATATGGAGAAGTAGATTGGCTGGATGAGAAATTTATTATTACAGTACAGGATATTTTTTGGAATGAAGAAAAGGATCATGCGGATATCATTCATGCGATGGATATGCGGGAGGCAGGATATAAAAATATAGTTGTACGTCAGGGAAAACAATGGGTTATGCTTGAAAGATAAAGGTATATTATGAAAGTAGTAATTTTAGCAGGCGGGTTTGGAACCCGTATATCAGAAGAATCACAGTTCAAACCAAAGCCTATGGTGGAAATCGGAGGAAAGCCGATTCTGTGGCATATCATGAAGGAATATTCCTACTATGGATTCCATGAGTTTATTATCTGTGCCGGATACAAACAATACATGATTAAGGAATGGTTTGCCAATTATTTTTTACATAACAGCGATATTACATTTGATTTTACGTCCGGGAAAAATGATATGACAATACATGAGCAGCACTGTGAGCCCTGGCGGGTTACAGTAGTTGATACCGGACTGCACACCATGACCGGAGGAAGAATTAAGCGGATTCAGAAATATATCGGACAGGAAACGTTCCTCATGACGTATGGGGATGGCGTATGTGATGTTGATATTGCGGAAGTAGTAAAATTTCATAAAAAACATGGTAAGCTGGCAACACTGACGGCTGTCATGCTGGAACAGCAGAAAGGGGTACTGGATATCGGCGGGGATAATGCGGTGAAATCCTTCCGGGAGAAAAGCCTGAATGACGGTGCGCCGATTAATGCCGGATATATGGTACTGAATCCGGAGATTTTTAACTATCTGGAGGGAGACAGCTGTGTGTTTGAAAGAGAGCCGTTAGAAAGGCTGGCAGAAGAGGGACAGTTAATGTCCTACATGCATCGGGGATTCTGGCAGTGTATGGATAATAAGAGGGAAAAGGATATGCTTGAAAAACTGCTGGAGGCAGGAAAAGCACCATGGAAAAAATGGGAGGACTGAAATGGCAGGATTTGATATTTCATTTTATAAAGGAAAGCGGGTGTTTGTGACAGGACATACCGGATTTAAAGGAAGCTGGCTGTGTCGTATGCTGGTTCATGCAGGCGCAGAGGTAACCGGTTATGCACTGGATCCATCCGGGGAGCATCTTCTTTTTGAAAAAGCAGAAATCCGGGAAAGAATACATTCCGTAACCGGGGATATCCGTGATTATGACAGCCTGAAAAAGACATTTGACAGGGCAGAACCGGAAATCGTGTTCCATCTTGCTGCACAGCCGATCGTAAGGGAAAGTTATAAAGATCCGCGGGGGACTTATGAAACCAATGTCATGGGAACGGTAAATATTCTGGAGTGTGTCAGAAACAGCAGAAGTGTGAGGTCTTTTCTGAATGTGACCACGGATAAAGTCTACAAAAACAGGGAATGGGAATGGGGGTACCGTGAAAATGAAGAACTGGACGGGTATGATCCGTACTCTAATTCCAAATCCTGTTCGGAGCTGATTACCCATTCTTACAAGAGAAGTTTTTTGGGGGATGGAAGTATTGCCGTGTCAACAGCCAGGGCAGGAAATGTGATAGGCGGAGGAGATTTTGCAAAGGACAGAATTATTCCAGACTGTATCCGGGCGGCAGGGAGACAGGAAATAATAAGGGTAAGAAATCCTTATTCTGTCCGGCCATACCAGCATGTATTGGAACCGTTGACGGCATATCTTATGATAGCTGCAGAACAATATAAGAATCCGGATGTCCAGGGCTATTACAATGTAGGACCGGGGGAGGAAAACTGTGTGACAACGGGAGAACTGGTAGGATTATTCTGTGAAACATGGGGAAGCGGGGCTGAGTGGAAGAACTGTATGGAAAAAGATGCACCACATGAATCCGGCTTTCTGAAACTGGACTGTAGCAGAATAAAACATATCTTTGGGTGGAAACCAAAATGGAATATCGGAAAATCAGTGGAAATGGCGGTGCAGTTCAGCCGGGTATGGACAGCCGGCAGAAACATTGCGGAGGAAATGGACAGGGAAATAGAGGAATTTCTGGAGGAATAGCGGATGAAGCACTGGAACAAAGAAGAAGAGGCAAGAAAAGAAATCAAGGAACTAATCACACAGTATTATCATCAGTTTAAGGAAAAGAAAGAGCCGTATCACAGGGGAGATCGGATTTCCTATGCGGCAAGGGTGTTTGATGAAAAGGAAATGTGCGCCCTGACGGATGCCATGCTGGACTTCTGGCTGACAACGGGGCGGTTTGCCGAACGGTTTGAGAAAGAATTTGCTCAATGGATTGGGGTAAAATATGCCCATCTGGTAAACAGCGGTTCTTCGGCAAACCTGATTGCATTCATGGCACTGACGGCAGAGGAACTGGGGGACAGAAGAATCTGCAGAGGGGATGAGGTAATCACGGTTGCCTGCGGCTTTCCGACCACGGCAGCACCGATTCTCCAGTATGGTGCCGTACCGGTTTTTGTGGATGTCACAGTTCCTTCTTATAATATAGATGTGGAAATGCTGGAAGAGGCATTTTCGGAGAAAACAAAAGCGGTCATGATTGCACATACCCTGGGGAATCCGTTTAACCTTGCAGAAGTCCGTAAGTTTTGTGACAGACATCGGCTGTGGCTGGTGGAGGATAACTGCGATGCACTGGGTTCAGAGTATACCATAAATGGAGAAACAAAATTTACCGGTACCTGGGGGGATATCGGAACATCCAGTTTTTATCCGCCGCACCACATGACGATGGGAGAAGGCGGATGTGTATACACGAATAATGCAAAGCTGAGCAGGCTGATATTGTCTTTCCGTGACTGGGGACGTGACTGTATCTGTCCTTCCGGGCAGGATAATTTCTGTGGACACCGGTATGACGGACAGTTTGGACAGCTGCCATTCGGTTATGACCATAAATATGTGTACAGCCATTTTGGATATAATCTGAAGGCAACGGATATGCAGGCAGCCATCGGCTGTGAGCAGTTAAAGAAGATGCCGCAGTTCATGGAAAGGCGGCGTGCGAACTGGGACAGACTGTATGGGAAACTGGAAAACATACAGGATAAGATTATTCTGCCGCAGCCGGAGAAAAACAGCAGACCGTCCTGGTTTGGATTTGTCATCAGCATCCGTCCGGAGAGCGGGATCCGGAGAAATGATGTGACAAAGTATCTGGAAGAACATAACATACAGACCAGACTGCTGTTTTCTGGAAATCTGATCAAACATCCATGTTTTGATGGAATCCGGGGAACAAGTGCCTATCGTGTGGCAGGAAGTCTGGAGCAGACGGATTTTGTCATGAATCAGACATTCTGGATCGGGGTATATCCGGGAATGACAGATGAGATGATTGATGATACGGCAGAAGTTATTATTACAGCAATAGAGTAAAGGAGATTCTGTTTATGAAAGTAACAGATTATATTATAGAGTTTTTTATTAAGAAAGAAATTACAAATATATTTGGTTATCCAGGTGGTGTGATTTGCCACCTGTTAGACTCTGCAAAAAAATATGAAAATCGGATTAAATTTCATCTTAATTATCATGAACAGGCATCGGCATTTTCGGCATGTGGATATGCGCAGGAAACAAATGGTTTGGGAGTAGCTTATGCAACATGTGGGCCGGGAGCAACAAATTTGGCTACTGGCATTGCTAATGCATATTTTGATTCTTTACCTGTTCTGTTTATTACAGGTCAGGTAGATACATATAATTTAAAAGGAACTATGAATGTGCGTCAGAGAGGTTTTCAGGAAACAGATGTTGTAGAAATGTTTAAATGTATTACCAAGTATGCAGTAAGGGTAGATAATCCTGAAGATATACCATATGAATTGCAAAAAGCATATGATATTGCACTTTCAGATAATCCAGGACCTGTTTTGGTAGATATTCCAGCTGATGTTCAACGAGCAAATATTAATCCTGAATTATGTAATCCATATATAAAAGATGAAAAACAAAGTGATAATGTTAAAGAAATTGCAAATTTTATTTTAAAAGAAATTGGGACTGCAAAGAGACCATGTTTTATTGTTGGAAACGGAGTAAAACAATCTGGAACGAAACAATTTTTTGAAAAAATTGTGCATAATTTAGGAATCCCAACTGTATTTAGTATGCCAGCTGTAGATACTTTACCTTATAATGATGAGTATAATTTTGGATTTATCGGAGCAAATGGACATAGATATGCTAATTTTATACTTGGAAAGAGTGATTGTATTATTACTTTTGGAACGAGATTAGATTCTAAACAGGTAGGAAATAACAGAACTGAATTTGCAAATCAGGCAAAAATAATCAGAATAGATATTGATAATGGAAACTTTCAAAATACACTCCATAATGAGTTGGATTTTGTTGCAGATTTAAAAGAGTTATTGCCTATAATAGCGCAATATAAAGAGAAAAAGGTTTTTGAGGAATGGTTGGAAATTTGTAAAAAAATAAAAAGCGAATTAGAGGGATATGATACTGAAGAACACACAGATTTAATAAGGAATTTAATTAAGAAATTGCCAGGTGATATTACATTTACAGCTGATGTGGGGCAAAATGAAATTTGGGTAGCACAGCAGCTCCAGGTAAAAGAAGGCGGGGCATTACATTTATCGGCAGGACATGGGGCAATGGGGTATTCACTGCCGGCAGCTATAGGAGCTTATTATGGAAAAAGAAATTTAGTGTGTTCTTTTTGTGGAGATGGGGGTATTCAAATGAATATCCAGGAATTACAATTTTTAAGCAGAGAAAAAATTCCTGTTTGGGTAATTATACTTAATAATAAAACATTAGGAATGATAAAACAATTTCAGGATACTAACTTTAATGGAAATTATGTTCAAACAGTTGAGAAATTTGGATATTTGGCACCTGATTTTCAAAAAATTGCATATGCATTTGATTTGAAATATTTGTATATTCGTGATAAAGAGGATTTAAAAAAAATACAGGAGTTGCAATACGAACCAGCATTAATAGAAGTTAGAATTAGTAAAGATGCAGAAATAAAACCCAACTTTGGAAACAAAGGAGTAATTCAGGCTCAAAAACCATATATTGCTCAAGAATTATTTGATAAATTAATGAGTTTATAGGAAGTTGAAGTATATAGTTATGATTAAAGTGTTAGATTGTACTTTGAGAGATGGAGGATATATTAATAATTGGAGGTTTGGATATTATGAAATTAAAAGTATAATAAATGAAATGGAAAAGACAAATATAGATATATTGGAAATAGGATTTTTAAAAGACGAACCATATCAAGCTGATCGGACAATCTTTAATAGTACTAGTCAGATATCCAAATTAATTTCAAATAGAAAAAATAAGATGCAGTATGCGGCAATGATAGAAGCGGCCTCTCCTATTCCGGCTAATCAAATCGAGCCTTGTTCAAAAGAAACAATAGATATTATACGTGTTGTTATATGGAAAACAAAATATGATAAATACGGGAATATAGTGAATAATTTAATGGATAGTTATGAATATTGTAGACATATTGTAGAAAAAGGTTATAAACTTTGTATTCAACCTGCACGTATAGACCAGTATACATATGAAGAGTTTATTTCAATGATTAAATTATTTGAAACACTCAATCCGATGGCAATATACATAGTAGATAGTTGGGGGATTTTGAATATAGAGCAAATTTTGAAATATGTCAAAATTGCTGATGAGAATATGAAACAAGAAATTGCTATTGGTTATCATGGGCATAATAATATGATGCAGGTATTTGCATCGGCAGCTGAGTTTATTTGTTATTCTACAAATAGGGATTTAATAGTAGATGGAAGTATTTATGGGATTGGAAGGGGAGCAGGAAATTTAAATTTAGAAATCTTTGTAAAATATTTAAATAATAAGGGTTATAAAAAATATCAGATGGAACCTATTTATAGGATTTATGAAAAATATATTAGTCGTATTTATGAAAAACATAAATGGGGATACAATTTTTATTATCTTTTAACAGCCATATATCATTGCAATCCAAATTATGCAGAATATTTGGGAAATAAAAAAAATATATCAGTTTCTGAGTTTGAAAATATATTGAGAATAATGAATGAAAAGGAACGTATTATATTTTCAAAAGAAAAAGCGGATGAATATGCAAAAGCAATAAAGGAGATTTAAGATATGGAGCAAATTTTAAAAGTGTTGAGAAAAGAAATATTGTATTTGTCTTATAAATGTCAGGATGGAAATTTGCAAAGTGCATTTTCGTGTGTAGATATTATTTGGGTTTTATATGATAGAATAATGAATTGGTCTGTAGAAGAAGCATTAAATGAGGAAAGAGATTTTTGTATTATTAGCAAAGGACAAGCAACACTTGCGTTATATGCAGTTTTAATTGAGAAAAAAATGTTTCCCATGGATATTATAGCAAAAGAAATTGGAAAATTTGACAGTAAGTATTGTATTCAGGCGGATTTAACTAAATTTCATGGTGGTATTGAGAATAGTGCTGGCTCATTGGGGCATGGATTACCATTTGCAGTAGGAATAGCATATGCAAATAAAGTTAAGAAGATGAATTCTAATGTATATGTATTATGCGGTGATGGCGAGTTTTGCGAAGGTACAATGTGGGAATCCTGCATTTTCGCAAGTGCAAAAAAATTAGATAATATATGTATAATAATTGATGATAATAATTCGGTTGGGAAAATGGTATCATTAGGAAATCTGAAAAAAAAATTTGAAGCATTTGAATTTGATGTTAGAGAGGTTGATGGACATGATATAAATAAATTAGAATCTACATTAAATGAAATAATGAAATTAAAAAATGGAAATCCAAAACTGATTATAGCCCATACCATCAGAGGATATGGCAGTGAAACTATGACAAAATTCGATGTATGGTTTCATAAAGCACCAAATAGAAACGAGTTAGAACAGTTAGAAAGAGAGATAGACAAATTTTGAGAAGAACATTTTTAGAGAGAATTTCACATATGATTATAAACGAAAAGGATACAATGTTTTTTACAGTGGATATTGGTATGTGGGCTATTAAAGATATTTTGGAAAAATATCCAGATAGATGTATGAATGTCGGGATTTATGAAGATGGTATGATTAGTATTGTTGCAGGAATAGCAAGACAGGGATTTATTCCTACAATTTTTGGAATCCAGCCATATCTTATAGAAAGAGCATTGGAACAAATAAAGCTTGATTTTGCATATCAGGGAATTGGAGTAAATATTGTAGGAACGGGTGCGGCTGTAGATTATTCTAAGTATGGGTATTCACATTATTGTCCAGAAGATGTACAACTTATAAAAATGATACCTGGATGTGAGTTTGTTGCACCTGGTTCTGCTAAACAATTTTTGCAAATATTTAATAAAACTTATAGAAATGGGAAACCTACTTTCTATAGGATAAGCGATCATCCAAATAATAAATATGATGTGGATGTAGAATTTGGAAAAGCAAATATTATCAAAAAGGGAACGAAAGCAACTGTTATTGCAGTATCAATATTGTTGGATATGACGATGGAAGTTTGTAAGGATAAAGATGTGACTATATTGTATTATACAACACTGGAACCGTTTGATTACATAACATTAGCTGAAAATAGTACTTCTGGAAAAGTTTTAATAGTTGAACCAGAATATAATGGGAGTTTATTATATGATGTGCATAAGGCATTTCCAGGAAGAACACTTACTATAGAAACAGTAGCATTTCCGAGGGAGATATTCAGAAATTATGGAACATATTCAGAAAAAATGGAATATTATGGATTGACTGCTAAAAATATCGAAAAAAAAATAGAACGATTGATAAAAGAATAAATAGAATTGGTTAGAGGATTAAAATATGTTACATATCAACATAGAGGATTATAAATCAATAAAAAATATAGAAAATTCAATATGTAAAAATAAACTTTCTGATAAAGTTATATTTATTACAGGAGCTACGGGATTTCTAGGATTTTATTTAGTACATATATTAATGATGCTAAATAAGAAATTATCATTAAATAATAGGGTTATAGTGTATGTAAGAAATTTGAAAAAGGCAATAACCTTATTTGATTATTATTACAATGAAAAAAATTTTAAGATATTAGAAGGTGATATTACGGATAAAATATTAATAAAGGATAATATTGATTATGTTATTCATGCTGCTATGGTATCAGCAAAGTTATCAAATGAAAATGTGTGTCGGGTATATGAAGATGCGATTATTGGTAGTAAAAATATAATTTCGTTGGCATTAGAAAAGAAAGTAAAGTCTATTGTTTATATGAGCAGCATAGCCGTTTACGGAGATATTGAAAGGAAAAAATTAATAAATGAAGAATATAGTAATCGACAGAATTGGCGAAATGATAAAGATGCATATGCTTTAGGAAAGCAAGGAGCAGAATTTTTATTATTAGCAGAAAAAAGAAAAAATAACTTACCAATCAAAATTTTAAGACCAGGATATGTATTTGGAGCAAATCCTACACATGATGATAGAGTCTATAATTCTATTATAGAGTGTGCAGCAAAAAAAGAAAATATTATACTATATTCAAATGGGATGTTATCACGTTCTATAGTGTATGTTATTGATGTTGTTAAAGCAGTGCTTTTAGCATTGATTTCTGATGAAAATGAAGATTATAATGTTTCAGGAAAAAATATATCTTTAAAAGAATTTGCAGATATGGTAGCTGAAATAGCAAATGTGAATGTTTTATATAATAAAAAGTATAATAATTATATAAAAATAAATAATAAAAATAATATTTCATCAAGTAAAATAAAAAAGAAACTGG
>OGIO01001395.1_pt1 | contig 20136 bp, 20 predicted proteins | sample 1571841 | NCBI WGS metagenome assembly OGIO01 (sample SAMEA2582111, study PRJEB24529) | metagenome | biome: Human gut stool | place: China | collected 2011
TTGCTTTTCCTCGCACATTTTCTACCAGCACACCATTTTCTTCGAAAATATCCGAACACCTCATACATATCCAACCGGATATATAAAAATATTGAAAGTAAAAGTCCCGGCAGCATACCTGCCATACACAACACATACAGTCGATGATAAACCGCTATTCTGTTCTCCATGTTATTCCCCCTGTCTCTCCTCTAATGCTGCCAGCAAATATTCTGCTTCCTCCATCTGCTGTATCAGCCGATCCTTAATTTCTGAAAATGCATCTGCTCCACCCAGGTCTTTTCCTGTAAAATCCTGCTGCAGATGCGTCCGTACCTGTGCCAATTGTTCCCGGATCCTGTCTGCCCTGGCTCCTGCCTCCAGGAAACTCTCCCCATGGAACAATACCTGTCCGATCAGTTCCTCATACACAACAACCGCTGTCCGCTCATTATCTGTCATTACAATATTTCCCGCTGAAACCTCCACCAGATCATCCCAGTACTGCTTATAATCTACCAGGTCATCCCCCGCAGCATCCACCAGACCGATCCTTGTATAGTATCCGGCAATCAATGAAAGTTTTTCTGCTCTGATAAGATGTGCTCCTGTCAGACAGCCCGACTGTGCTGCCAACCTGAAATAACTCTGCGCCTGCTTCTTATTTTCCGTCTCTTCGTATTTATAGTAATAGGTCACCCCTGCCTCATAGCAAAATGCAGCATAACCTTCTTTATTTTTTGAAAATACACTTTCAAAGGACTCTCCAGATGCAGTCTGTTCCGTAAGAATCCCACGAAGACGCATACTTTCCTCCACCGTCAGCAGTTCATCATCCAGGAAGCCATGCTTTAATAATTGAAGATATGCATCTTTCTCCCCTGGTCTCAGGCAAATCGCCTTTTCATAATTGTCCAGTTCTTCTTCCTTTGCAGCAGCATTTCCCGCAGCAGTCAGATAAGCCTCATAGGTATTCTGATTCGCCTGCGTCTCCAGCCCGGAAAAGATAATTCCACCGATTCCAAGACAAATACTTGCTACAACCGGAGTGAGAAATCCTGCCAGTTTCCGTTTCTGCTGCTTCTGATACCGTTCGTCCATTTCCAAGGAATGTTCCAACGCATACTTTAATTCTATACAGGAAGAGAATCGCTCTGCCGGATCTGTCTGTGTACAGATTTCCAGAATCGATTCCAAACCTGCCGATAATTCCGGTCGTATCTTTCGCACTGGGCACAATCGATGTGGACTTTCCCCTGTCACCAGTTCAAACAACATGACTCCAAGACTGTAAATATCCGTTCTTGCATCTGTCTGTCCCTGACTTTCATACTGTTCCGGTGCAGCATACCCTCTGGTTCCCAACAAGACCGTATCGCCGTCGCTGTATCTTCGGTATTCCCTGGCTGCTCCAAAGTCGATCAGCACCAGCTTTCCATCCGGCTTTTTCATCACATTAGATGGCTTCAGATCCCGATAGATCACAGGCGGCTTTCGAGTGTGCAGATATTCCAGCACCTCGCAGAGCTGGATCCCAATATCCAGTACCTCCCGCTCACTACATACTCCCTGTTCCTCTAACACCTGATCCAGCGAATGGCCCTCCACGTAGTCCATGACGATCAGCTGACTTTCCTTCTGCTCGATCACATCTACAATTCCTGCAATCCCCGGATGATGAAGCTTTTTCAGAAGATCAGTCTCCTTTTTACTGATTCCTGCAGCCCTTGGATCAGTTCGGATCAATTCTTTGACTGCCCATGACCGATTGGCTTTTTCATTGATTGCCAGATAAACGATACTCATACCGCCTCTGCCAATCACATCCAGAATCTTGTACTTTCCATCTACAAGAAATCCATTTTCCAGCATATGGTTCCCCCTTTTCTTCCTGCAAACAGGCGCAAACACCCACTGCACCCATTGTCAGGTTTTCTTTTTCAGTTTTCTTTTTTCTTTTTGGAAAAACTTTGAGGCGAATGCCTCGGAACAAATTGTTAATAAAATCTTACGGACAAAAATAATTTCTACATCTCTTACTCGCCAAACTCTTCAATTAACTTACTTCTGAACACATCATCTCTGGTTGCACGTTCCAGATCACTTTCGCGCCCGGCACTCACAAGTTTCAATGCAAACATAAAGCCATCCAATTTTCCAGTTTTCCTGCCTTCCATAAGCCCAGACTTTCTTCCTTCCTCAATTCCAACCAATTTACCTTTTTCCATTGCTCGATCTAATACATCACACATTGTTTTAACTCCTCCTTCTCCTTTTTCCAGTTCTTCGTTATAAATATCTTCAAACCTGGCATCATCTGTCATGATACTGAACAATTGCAGAACTTCTTTCGCATGTTGAAGCTGTTGATTACTTGGGGTATAGTCAAGCTGTTTTCTCTTCTGAGAAAAGAATTCTGCAACAACTCGAAAGTCACTTTTAAATTGCTGAATCTGTTCATCCGACAGATATGCAATCTGATACAAATTGAACTTGTAATCATTTACATAATCATCTAAACCATCAGGAATTTTCAGCCGATCTTTCAAGGAAATCGGTCCGTTCCACAGATGCTCATATCCAAAATACAGCACCATTGTTATCACTGGGTATCGTTCCTGTTTCCTTGCCTCATCTGGTTCATCCACAGTTTTCTTCAACAACTGCGCCCGATACTCCATTCCATCATAAGCGATAACCCTCAACGGCATATCTGAATCTGAGCTTGTCTGATTTTCAAAGCCCACGCATGCCAGCCGCAGATTACCAGTTTTCCATCTCTTCGCCACATCCCGGTCGATTTCATGTAGCTTTCCGTCCGCCTTATATGCGCTTATCGTTGTCTGATCCTCCAGATCATTTCCCTGTATGACCTCTTGTCCTCCAAATAGTAGTACATTTACAATGTCCGAAAATACATCATTGTAAGCCAGTAGTATTTTTTCTGCAATATCCTTTTCCCCCATTTAAGTCCCTTCCTTTGTATATTTTATAATATAAACAAATAATTGTCACTACTTTTTGTTAAACAAAATACAACTATTTGTTTGTTTTTTATAGGAATCTTTCTCTCGAATTGAGATAGATTTTATGATTTACTGATTATAAATATGATAATACCACACGCTGTGTGGATAATACAAGTAGAATTTTAAAAATCGGATTTGTATGCATCCAGAATGTCTCTGATGTAGTAATATCCGTGATCCGGAACATAAACGATTTTGTTCGCCATCAGAATCATCTGCGTCCCAGATCACACGTTATCCGTCTGTTCAGCGGCTGCGCCCAGAAGAGTTTGCCGTCCAATGTACCTTCCAGATAATCAACATCAAAAGAAAATTTTCCAATACCTGATTATGCATATGTCCGCTCTGAATATGCTGTATTTCTTACAGCCTCTTTTCAATTTCATTAAACGTATTAATACAGATTTCTCCAATCTCCGCCAGATCATAGGCGTCAAACGCTCCCGGAAAATTACTGGAAAATAAAATCTGTGAAGATGCTGGAAATTCTTCATCCCCTTCCCAAAAAAGAAATCTCAGATAAAGATTTTCGAATATCTCCAGTTCATACCCCTTATCAGCCATATGAACCTGCGCAGCGCCAAGAGTATCCATAATCCGTTCCATTGTTTCCAGCCTGTTCCCATATTTACGGTTCAATCGAAAAATGCATCTTCCCTGAAACTGCCGATAATACAGTTCTCCCGATGGAAGTTCACGATACGCACAAAAATCCCCGTTGTGTGGAAATACGCTGGCGTTCAGAAGATACCGCAAAACCAATATTTTCGCATAAATATCTTCTTCCAGCGGATAAAAACACATTTCCGATTCTTCATGACTTACCCGAAAATCCGGATAGGAAACATGGTAATTAACACCCATAAAAAATATGGTAAACTCCGATTTCTGAACGTCATATGCAATACCCAGTCGATTACTGACCTCTATAGGATCAGCCTGCAGGTATTCCTCTATATAAAACTCATACGGCCTTCTCTCCATATTGTCTTTCGCATAATCAAACGGAAATTTTTTATCCTCCTGACTTTCAGTCTTCTTTCTTACGGTCTGTTACCTTCAATATCGGTTCCTGCGCCTCAATCACATAACCGCATTCACAGACCGCATCCTCCATGATCCTTCCTCCCAGCAAAAATACTTCTATGTCCCTGCCGCATTTGGGACAAACCCTATCCTCTATAATTGGTGATCTGTTTTTATCTTCACATCCGAAAGCGATCATAAGTTCTCTCCTCCCATTCTCTGTATAATATCTTTCACTTCTTTTACCAGCTCCGGGCTACAGTCATATGTTCGTTCCTCGATCATTTTTCGCATTTTAGAAATAGGCTCGATGGAATCTACCATATCCTCCGGAAACCCTAATGCCAATCCCAGATTTACATCCAGATCTGCCCTGTCTTCTATAGTCCCAGCTTCTGCACAATATCATGAAGCGCACTGCGTACAGGCGAATCCTTCGGAAGCCGGACGATCGGTTTTCCATCGCAGTCATACTGGTACACGTCCTGATCCTGCGGCACAACGCCCAAAAGTGTTAAGCCCTGTTTTTCAACTTCTTCCATAGTTCCTGCATCGAGCTTTCCTTCCGGAGCCCGGTTCACAATCAATCCCACCGTTTTCGGTTTGAAATTCAGTTCTTTCATCAATGCCGCAATTCTGCCTGCTGCCTGCACACCTCTTCTGGAACAGTCGCTGACTAAAATGGCAATTTCCATTGTCGGAATCAGTCCCCGGCTGATATGCTCCATGCCGGCCTCATTATCTACCACCACATATGGATAGTTGCTCTGCAGCTTCTGTATCTGTGTTTGTACCAGACCATTCACAAAGCAATAACAGCCCTGCCCCTGTGTGCGTCCCATTACCATCAGATCATAATCATCTTCCTCTGTGATGGCGTCTGCCAACCGTGCTTCCAGATATGCCTGCTTCGTCATTCCAACAGGGATCTGATAGCGGCTGTCCACACCGGCTCTTTCAATTTCCTCCCGCAGTTCTCCCAGTGTGCATTCGATCCCCACACCAAGAACCTCATTCAGGTTCGCATTTGCGTCAGCATCCACTGCCAGCACCGGTTTTTTCCCACTTTCACACAAATACTGAATCAGCAGGCCTGTCAATGTTGTTTTCCCTACACCGCCTTTTCCTGCAACTGCTATGATATGTCCCATTATGTTTACTCCTTTTATACATCATGTCCTTTTTCTGAACACACTGTTGATTTTTAACGTCAAACTAATTATAATAAACCTATCCGATAATTCAATCGTCAATATTTTCATATTGATATGTTTCTGAACAAAATTTAAAAATTGTATAGAAACCAAAGGAGATTCTATGGAAAAAATACAGAAAACCGACCGTCGTACCAGATACACATGCCAAACCATTAAAGATATCCTGCTAGAAGAGCTGAAAACTAAACCCTACAGTAAAATTACCGTGACAGAAATATGCAAAAAAGCAGAAATGAATCGGGGTACTTTCTATCTTCATTATTACGACATTGATGATGTTCTAAATGATATATTAGAGGATTTTCTTTCAGATACATCAAGCGTTCTGGATCATGTACTCTGTCCTTACAAGTTAAACTGCACTTATCCGTTCTGTGAAAAAATCCGTTCTGCATCCCATTATCAGGTGCTGTTCTTTGATGATGTCACTGCCGCCCGGATGCTGGAAAAACTGGCTGATCTCGGCAAGGAGGATTTCATTACACGCCTGATGAAAAACAGCCTTCTGACCTTTGAACAGGCAGAAGCTGTCTTTTATTTTCAGATGAACGGATGCCTTGCGATTAACCGCATGATGCTTAAAAATCAATGTACCGACTGGACTAAAATACAGCAGACCATTGATCAATTTATCAAGGGAGGATTGGAAACCTTTCTAATCCATGACCAGCGGGAAGAGATTCTGTAGATTTATAGAAGCAATATACCAAAGCCAAAATGATCACTTTCTGTTATCCAAGGACGTTTCAGCTTTGTCACTCTCCTGTGCCTTCAATTTCGACAGCAGAATTTCTCCAACCGTAACCGCGTCCTCCATAGTCAGATAGTGGTCGGCGCTTCTGCTAAGATAAAGTTTCCCGGACGCTTCAAACTCTTCATCCGCAAACCATATCTTCAACCAGACCGGATAGTTTGGCAGAAAGTGAAATACTGCACACAGATCGGCATTGCTGTCTGCAAATTCTGCCCCAAGGGCTTTGCAGATCTTCCGAATGCAATCCGGTGTTTTTCCATTCAGAAATCTCTGAAGTTCCTTTTCCATGTCATGGTCAAACTTCGTCCCTCTGATAAGACCATCCTTTAATCCTCCAAACGTAATGACCTGATCAGAAATCGCAGTCCCATCTGCCAGAGCCAAATAATGAAGAATCACCAGTTGATGCCATTCCTCAAGCCTGGGAGAAAATGTATATTCAGGAACTGTAATCCGAACCGTTTGGTTCAGGCTTTGTAACTCCAATACTCCATCACTTTCGTGAAAGACTGCTCCGCTTCTTTGGGCTATGTTATCCGGTGACAGATGTTTTACCTGTTCCTTTGCTGGACGAAGCATCTCGCTAAAGGCTCTGTTGTTCGGAAGCGTATCTTTAAAAAAGCTGTCCATTTTTTCACACCCTTTTTGCAGCATCTTTCAGCACTTTTGCAATATCTCCCTTAATGACCATTCCCTTTTCCTCTATGTCTTTTGGCAGGAAATCATATTGTGCGTTTACGGCAATATAATAGGCATCCGGAAGGTTCAGTGTCAGGTTCCAGAAAGGTTCCTGTATAAACATCGGTGTCATTCTCCCCACTCCCAGTTCCATGAAGAGTATCTTTTTCTCTTTGTTGTTCATGATATACTTCGAAATTTTCTGATATTGTTCATCGTATTTTCTTCCCTGCAGGAAATTACCGTAACCGCGCACCCACGGAAACGCTTCCTCGCCGCAGACCGGGCAGCGCGGAATCAACTCTTCGGGAATACTTGTACCATCTCCCATGGCCTCTATCATTTTTTCTACCGGCTTTATCGCATCCCATGTCCGGTCGCAGCACTGTCTGGAACACTGGAAAAAGCGGTGATCCCCCTGAATCTGTGCCACCTTCTCCTCCGGATAAATCTTGACAAACTGTGTGTCCTGATTCGTAGTCAGAATAAAGAAATCTTTTCCCTGCAAAATGGCGTCCAGATCCAGATAGGGTTCCCTAATGGGCGCAGTCTGCGTCGTATGCAGGAAGGTAGCCAGATAAGCCCAGAATTCCCCGCGGGTCTTATATGGATACCCCATGCCTGCAAACGCTCCCTGAAACCCATATTTTTCTGCAAACTTCCCGAAATAACGGCGAAAGGACGGCGTATCCTCATAGTAAAAATCCCCGCCTCCCGCGGAGGACAGTCCAGAGGCTCCTCCAACTACAATGCAATCTGCTTCTTTTATTTTTTCGATCAATTTCTCAATCTGCTTTTCGTAAGGCAGTGGTTCTCTGTCGCTTAATCTGACCGGAGTTTTTCCGGCGGCATACGTTCCGTAATATCTGGAATAATTCATCTGCGTCTGCATAACCAAGTTTTCATACATGCTCATTTTCATTTCCTCCATCCTTAGTTTCTTTCTTCCGAAGCCTCTTTCAGCCGTTCCAATATCTCTGTCATGTCTCCATCAAGACCATAGGATTTTGCCACAATCTCATCCGGAATATAGATCTCACCTTTGTTTATGGTAATATAAGCCGCATAAGGCTCTTTCTTCACCAAATTCATAAGTGGTGCCTTGATCAGTTGATTTCTCCAACCAATTCCAAGTTCCAGAACAACCAGCTTTTTTCCATGATATTTCTGAACAAAATTCTGAAACCGCCTCTGTATCTCCCTGTCTGCTGCTGTCATATACCTTTGGGGAGAATGTCCAATCATAGTCCCACCGCATTTCGGGCACCTGGGCACAAGTTCCGATGGGATTTTCATATTCTTCTCGGACGCTGCCATTTCTGGAATCAGAGGGAATAAGGGATACAAGGTATCATGGCAGCCCTGTTCGCACTGCATTTCCTTCCAGCTTCCCTCAATCTCCCAGATGCAGTCCGGGGAAAATCCGGCAAGTTCAAAATGATTTTCTCCGTTGGAAGTCACAAAGAAATATGGCTTGTCTCCGATGAGCGTTTTTAATGTCTCTGTATTGGGACTGCCCGTGTACCCAATGCTATAGTGATGGATCAGCCTGCTTAAGAATGCCCATTTTACTTCTTCCGAGGGCCATTCGGCAAAAAAACCCGAAAGGATATTCCGAATCCCATAGGCTCCTTTAAAATCTCCGAAAACCTCTTCAAAAGCCTGATTGTCCGCAAAAATATGAAGTCCCTCCGAGATGGAAAATCCATTACTTGCACCAATCAAAATTGCATCTGCTTCTTTCAGTTTCGCTACTATTTCTTTATATTCGCCCATAAAATAATCTCCTTTCCATGCATCAGTTTCTTGACACTCTGTATGGAAATGATTATACTGTAAAAGGCATTCAAAGTCCTATCCAACATCCTGCGGGCAGGAACAATTCTTTACAAATACTCGAATTTTGTATAGCACTTTTTATGGAGGAAACCAAATTGACAGTAAGAAAAACAGACCGAAGAACTATCATGACTAAAGGTATGATCAAGGACGCGCTTCTTGAGCTGCTCCAGAATACACCCTATGAAAAGATAACTGTTACCGCCCTGTGCAAGCAATCCGAGATTACCAGAGCCACCTTTTATCTACATTATAATAATATCGACAACGTTTTAGATGAACTGCTGGACGACGCCCTCCGACTTACAGAGCTTGACGCCATTCAGCCGTTCTCCTCTGCCATCTCCAATCGGAGCATAGAAAACGAGAAAAATATCGAAGAAAGAAACCCGGATCCCGACGCCCTGCTTCCGGCCTGTCAGCGTGCCGCAAGCAATCCAAAATATCGGATCCTTTTTCTGGACGAAAGCTTATCTCATCATATCCTAAGGAAGCTGTATCAAATGCAAAAACCGCAGCGTATCCCGGAAATCATGAGAAATTATCATGTGACCGAATGGGAGGCAGAAAAAATCTTCCTTTATATGCTCCATGGAAATTTTGCCGTGAATAAGTCTCTGGGGTGGGAAAAAAATGAAGACTGGTACCATATACAGAAGGTGATCCAGGATCTCCTGAAACCATAATGCGCCGTTATCCTCCCAACCTTTTTTCCTTTTATGCTTGCGTGTGAACGGATTAAAATTGATGTATAAAAATTCTTTGATAAGAGTAGGTCTGCATCGGAGGATAAATCTCCTCCATCAAAATTTATTTTAATCTGTCTATTGCTTTCTAGTTATAAGGTGTTTACAATACTCATAAAGGGCTCTTTCGGGTTATTATTTAAGATTCGACACCTTAATTTTACCACAAATGGATGCTCTTTTTTCATTCACTTGATAGGTGAAAAGCAATATTCAATTAAAATACAGTAATTATGTGGCTTTCAGCCACTTACACGGCTGTGCCGTGAATAATCTAGGTTTATTACTTCCATAATACAGAAATAATGGATCTATCATATCAGGGTATTTTTCTAATAATGACCCTATCCTCATCGGTTCTGCTGGAATTTTTTTCTTTTTGATTCCTCAATATCTCCACAGCAGAAAAAAACCTGAAGCACTTCTTCAGAAAGCACTCCAGGTTCTAAAGATTACATAATAAATTTTCTATTTCTCCATCGACAGCAGGATTCGGTCATTATCCAGATCTTTTCCTGCTTTTGTGTGGAATTTTTCCAGAAGATCGGTCACGGTCATATTTTCCCGTTCTTTTCCTTCTACATCAAGAACGATCTTTCCATCATCCATCATCAATGTCCGATTACCCATGCTCAATGCCTGCTGCATATTGTGAGTCACCATCAGACAGGTGGTATGATTTTTCTCAATGATCTCCTGTGTCAGTTTTAACACTTTATCCGCAGTTCCCGGATCCAATGCTGCTGTATGTTCATCCAGCAATAACAGATCTGGAGGAACCATGGTTGCCATCAGAAGTGTCAGTGCCTGACGCTGTCCGCCGGACAGGAGTCCCACTGGATTCTTCATCCGGTCTTCCAGCCCCATATGAAGCTGCGACAACTGTTCTCTGAAAAAATCCTTATCTTTTTTGGATACACGACTGAACGGCGCATTTCCTCGGGAAGTACGAAGATATGCCAGCGCCAGATTTTCCTCAATGGTCATATGAGGAGCTGTTCCCTTCAGGGGATCCTGAAAGAGACGACCAATCACGCGGCTTCTCTTATATTCTGGAGTGAAAGTAATATCCTTTCCACCCAGGATCACAGAACCTTCATCCACATAAAATACACCTGCAATGGCATTCATCATTGTAGATTTTCCTGCTCCATTGGAACCAATGATCGTTGCAAAATCTCCCGGCTTCAGATGAAGGGACAACCCCTGCAGTGCACATTTTTCATTGACGGTACCAGGATTAAAGGTCTTTTTGATATTTTCCAGTCTTAACATATCATTTTCCCCCTCTTCTGGCTGTTGCACTCATCTTCCGTTTCTGGAAAGCGGCCCACTTCTTCAGTTCCGGTCCTGCAATCGCCAGTGCAACCACAATGGCTGTCACAAGCTTCAGGCACTCGATGGGAACAATTCCTGTCTTCAAAATGATCGCATAGATAAAACGATATACAATACTTCCGATCAGCGCTGCGAGTACATTTCTTGCCATGGATCTTCGTCCGATCAGCGTCTCACCAATGATCAGGCATGCAAGACCAATCACAACAATTCCGGTTCCACCGTTGATATCGGCGGATTTCTGATACTGTCCGACCACTGCGCCGGACAGTGCGGTCAGTGCATTGGAAATGCAAAGACCAACGGTAATAGTAAATACTGGATTGACGGAGGATGCACGGACCATGTCTGCATTATCTCCAGTGGCCCGGATGCTCAGTCCGATACGGGTTCCCAGAAACCATACCAGGAAGAGTCCGGCCAGGATCGTGATTCCGGCTGCCAGGATGAGCTTATACCATGCGCCTCCAATCCCGGTCTCTTTCATCATGGTAAACAATGTACTCTGCTTTAAGAGACTGACATTGGAGCTCCATCCCATGACCATCAGGTTCACCGTATAGAGACCTGTGTTTGTAACGATTCCTGCCAGGATAGACGGAACACCCAGTCTGGTCTGCAAAAATGCTGTCACAAATCCGGCACAGGATCCGGCAGCCATCGCTGCCAGGATTGCCAGGAACGGATGTCCTGCGGCTGCCACCGTTACGGATACTGCTGCTCCCAGGACAAATCCGCTGTCCGTGGTCAGATCCGCAATATCCAGGATCCGGTAGCTTAAGAAAAGAGCCATAGCTACCAACGCATACATAAAGCCCAGCTCAAGGGCTGTCTGAATCACATAAACCATTTTTTACTCCTCGGTAGTGGTTACTTCCACAACCTCTCCCATGTCATTAAATGCGGAATAATCAATTCCAAGTGTTGCTGCTGTCTCAGTGTTGACTGTGATGATGCCGCCATCCATCAGATAGTAGTCATCCATGTCTGCCATGCCAGCGGTTACTGCCTCATATGCAAGATCAGCGGTTTTATGTCCAAGATCAGTGTAGTTCACGCCACAGGTAGCAAATGCACCATTTCTTATGAAGGAATCAGCTCCCGTGTAATGCGGAATACCTGCATCTGCAAAGGTCTCATAGATTGCCAGCTCTGCTGCCATGATCACGTTATCGGTAGGAGTAAATACTGCATCCACACCATCTGCGACCAGTGCGCTTGCTGCAGTGATAACTTCATCATTGGTGCTTGCTGTCTTCTCTTCGTAAGCAATTCCCTTCTCATCCAGATATGCTTTTGCATCCGCGATCGGCTTTGTGGAGTTTGCCTCGGACAGAGAGTAGAGAAGTCCGACTTTCTGTACATCCGGGTTCTGTTTGAACATCATATCCATGATAAAATCGGTGTTCAGTGCATCAGAAGTACCCGTTACATAATCGATTCCGGTAAGCTCTGCTGCATCCGGATCAGAAATTGCTGCGTATACAACCGGTGTCTGTGTCTCTTCTGCACAATTTGCCATCACCTGTGCTGCCAGTGTTGCGATCGGAATGATCACATCTACATCTTCGGAGACCACCTGAGTTCCAATCTGATTCAGAACTGACTGATCACCCTGTCCGGAATAAGTCTCATATTCAATAGTTACTCCGTTCTTTGCTGCGATAGCATCCAGCTCTTCCTCAACTGCATTGGCGATCTCATCCAGAGATGCATGATCCATCTGTTTTACAACGGCTACTTTAATGGTATCTCCGGTTGCTGCTTTGGTGGTGTCTGCTGTGTCTGTTGCTTCCGTATCTTCAGCTGCCTCTGCGGAAGTATCTGCTGCGGTGTCTGCAGAACCGGTGCTTCCACATCCTGCTACCAGAGTTGTTGTCATTGCTGCTGCCAGTACTACGCTCACTACTTTCTTTTTCATGTCTTTTTCCTCCACTATTCAAAAAATTCAGGGCTGTTTCGCTGGCTTGAAACGGTTGCCCTTCGTTTTTATTATACAAAAAAACCGTCCCAAGCTTTTTCTGCTTGAGACGGTTATAAATATCTTATAATCGCGGTACCACTCAACTTGACATTGCTGTCCACTTTCGGTGTACTGTCATACACTCCTCATTGATAACGGGTTTGGTTCCCGACGGTTCCTACTCTTTTCATTTCGGGCCGCCCTCGAAAGGCCATTCAGCAATCTGCTCCGTACTGCAATCCCACCACCTGCAGTTCTCTGTAACTTTGCCTGAAAGCTTACTTCTCTTTCTCATCGGTTTTAGTATTTTGTTATGTTCTCTTGAACTTGTTTGTATTCTATGCCTGTTTCGAAGAAATGTCAACCACTTTTTGAAATTATTTTGAAATTTTTAAATATTCAAAAAGGCTTTCCAGTCCAGATTTTTTCCATTCAACACACATTCTTTCAGTTCATCAGACTCATAATATAACTTCAATGAAAAGAACGGCACCTCATCTGTAAGCAGACGGAAAAATACTTTATCCCCTTCCCACAGATCAAGGGTATGGATCTGATCTTTTCTGACCCACTCCAGATTGCCTTCCGGGCAGTCTTCCTTCATCATGCCTGTCCAGCCTGTGGCTGTATAGAGACACATATACTGCGTCTCCACATCTTTCATGGCAAAGGTCACAATGCCCCGGAAGCGATAGTCTGTAAGGGACAGACCGGTCTCTTCCTGTACTTCACGAAGCAGACAGTCCTCAGGGCTTTCATAGTCCTCTGCGTGACCGCCCACTCCAATCCATTTATCCTGATTCATATCCTGTTTTTTCTTAACTCTGTGCATCATCAGATAGCTATCGTTCTGTTCCAGATAACACAGAGTCGTCACTGTCATTGGTAATGTAGTCATTTTATTTTACCAGAACTCCTATATTGAAAATCTTTCTATCACACACGAATGACACTTTGTCTGCTTATCATAATTAATTCCTGCCAGCAACAGATTTCCATGATAATCTTTTAAAGCATCCGTATAACCTTTTTCTTTAACCTGGGCAATGGCTCCCTCTGCACTCTTATCCCATTTCAGTTCCATAACAACAGCCGGTTTATCTGCATATAACCTTCTTGGTATAAAGCAAACATCTGCGAAACCTTTTCCCGCCGGCAACTCTCTGACAACAGTATAATATTCCCTTGCAAAATAAAACGCAAGATTGATTGTACAACTTAAAGAGTTTTCATCATTATACTGTAAAATAGAAATTTCTTTGTGCGCCTGTTCAATTCCTGATGCAACTGCATCGGCATCCATATTCCAAAGTGACTCCAATAATTTTTTAGATGCTTTCACAGATGCTAGCACTTCATGCCAATCCATAGTACTCAGGGCATTGATATACTCCTGCGCAACTTCTTTATTCGGTATAGACACAACTTCCTGCTCACTGTCGTATGTTAAATATCCCAGATGAACCAACAATGTCAGTACATCATCTTTAGTCGAAAATGTAGTCATATCATTGCTGAAAGTTCCAGTATGAACAGGTATTCTGGCCCCTGCTATCATTTCAACAACTGCATCTTTCAATCCATCTATATTCATCTGAATATACATCTTCAACGCTTCATAGGTCTCTGTCTGATTCCAGTATGTATCAAATTTATGACGCAGCATTGCTTCTACCACTGATTTGGGACTATACATCGAATATTTCTGAGTACCTGAAAGAGCATGCGTAACCAATCCATAACCATCGTACCAGTCATGAGCATCTTCATAATTCATATGATATTTTTCACACAACACTTTTACTTCTTCTTCTGTAAATCCAAAATATGGAGCAAACTCTCCCGGGGCTGTCATAGAATACTCATAGAACATATTTAAGGCAGAATGAGAACCATACTTTTTAATCGGCAAAATTCCCGTCATATATGCCAATGCCACGTAATCTTTATCTTTCAGCCAGGCACGTAAAAAATCCAGATACTGCTTCTGTGCATCTTTATCCTGCTTATATTCCCTGAACAGACAGTCCCATTCATCAATCAAAATAACAAACGGTCTTCCTGTATGCGAAAAAATATCCTGCATAGCAAATATCAAAGGTTCATCAATAATATGATCCTGATATTTGCGCTTCAGTTCTGATACGATTCTTGTCTGCAGAAGATTCAGCATATCAGACACATTATGCGTCATACTCAGGAAATCCTGCATATTCAATTTCAGGACATCATACTGATTTAAATGCTCTCTATAGCTGGAACAATTGCTGATCTGCAGCTTCTCAAACAATTCAGCCGTATCTTCCGCACAATCATAATAAGCCGCCAACATATTGGCTGCCATAGATTTTCCAAATCGTCTCGGACGACTGACACACAAGAAACGTTGCTCCGTGTTCAGATATTCATTTGTCTTTTCAATAAGCCCACTTTTATCAACGTATATTTTAGAGTTTAAGCTATTGCGAAATATAAAACTGCCCGGATTCAGATAGCTACCCATGAATGTCCTCCTGATTTTCATGCTTCTTTCTAAACTTTATTATACTGTTTCAGTTCATCAGCGTCAACGGACAGTTCCTTTTCTGCTCAGCATTATGTTTTACTCTTTTTACTCATCTGACCGCCTCGTCATCTCATCCAAAAATCCACAAGTGAATACCACGGATAACTATTTACAAAATCTTCTGCCGTATAGGTATCCGTCAGACTCCGACCGGTCGAACTGCCTTTCACCGTGATCTCATTCCGTGGGAAACCGACTAATTCAGAAAATGCGTCCTCATAAACAGACTTATTCGTCTCTTCTCCATCAACGTAGTAGGTTACAGTTTCTCCTTCTGTTATACATAACTGACTCCTTTTCCGAACTGAAGTTCTTAAAAAAAGATAAAATGTCTGCACCATAGAGCTGCTATCAGATCCCTTTGTATCAATGATCATACTTTTCCCAGCTACATATTCTACATTGCCCCAGCTTCCAAACTCTCCTGTTTCTGAGATTTTTCCATTCTCAAATGCGTATATTCTGACTCCATCCTGCTGTTCTGCCTCTGCTACACTGACAAGCAGCTCCGGTATACCATCTACATCCAGCTGTGCCATATCATAACAATAAGATTTGCCTGCATCTGCATTTTCTTTCAGGTCTTTTATAAGCTCTATGTAAGCACCTCTCCATTGATCATGCGGTTTTTCTGACTCTGCCTGCCCTTCCGCAGTAGACGGATCTGTTACTGTAATCGGAAAAACATTACTATAACCTGTTCCATAATCTTCGTCCGATATCATAACCTGTGCTTCATAAGTCCCAGGTGTATCTATAGAATATGTTGCAGATAGACTTCCACCCTTTGACTCAAGTTCCTGTTGTATTTTCTCACCGGTCTCTTCACTCGTAAGAATCAACTTACCACTCGCTCCATCATAACCTTCAGGTATCAATACAGTTGCTCCGTCAACTTCAAGATGTGCTTTTACAGCAAATTGCTCACCCGCATTAAAAATACTTCTGGATATCTCTACTAATACATTTACTCCATATTCACCAAAAGGCTCTCCCGATATTATCCTATATGAGTCATCTTTCAATGCCACCATCATACGACTCACTTCTTCAGCTTCCTTGTCAATTTTACTATATTCTGTGTACTCTGTATCTGTATCCTCTTCTGCTTTCTGCGCTTTCTGCGCGATCCCACAGGAAGTCAATATCATACTTGCAGAAATTATTCCCATTATTAACATTTGTTTATTTATTCGTTTCATTGTCACTCCTCGTACTCTACCGTTTCATATTCATCTTCATCCAACGATATCACTTCCATTTCTTCTGTCATCCATACAGGAAGTTTTAACTTTATTACTGTGTCATGCAGAAAGCAGTCATACAGACTTATCAATAACGCTGCAAAATAAAGCCCCATTGCAATCAGATCAACCTGGCTTTTCGGATTAACGACCGTACTCAGATAACCGCTCACCGCCAGATATGTCAAAACAAAATAAAGCGTAATGTTAAATTTTTCTTCTGTTGGTATTCGTTCAAATTCATTCCTGGTTCCAAAACCAAACAGAGATGCACATCCGATGAATCCCAGCAGTAGGATTACGATCCATATAATCTGCTTCTCTTTCCAGACATAAGATGTATCCAACAGCCACCCGCGAATATTCCAAATCAATCCTGTTATCGCACAAGGCAGATATACCCCCATTTTCAACCCTTCCATCCACGATTTCTTATCTGTATGCCTTTCTCGAAAGTTCAGCTCCCACTGTGTATATAAAATCCTGTCATGCACATAATAACCCTGATATTTTTCTGACCGTACTACTTCATAATGTGGGCATATCTTTTCTTCCGATGCTTCATCCGTTAATGCATATGCCACTACTTGGGTCAGTTCCGAGTCACCCTCTAAATCAATCTCCTTCGTTTCCTTCCAGACAATCTGTCCATTCTCTATGTAAATCGAGAAGACTTTCAACATGCTTTCTTCCGGCTCAGTAATTTCTTTTGAAAATATCCCATACAAATCACCTTTATATGATATCGTTGCTATAACCTGCAGCTTTTCTCCTGTTCCCAGTATTTCCGCCATTACTTTTGAATCTTTTCTGTTCATCCATTCCTTTAACATTCTTTACTCCTGCAAATGATCTGTCTGTTTTGTAAAATCGATTGGAAAACACCCGATATCAAGATGAACCATACAATACATCCTCCCGGTTCTATAATAAACGATTCCACAATCAATCCCCATTTCTCTTAACACCCAGGTAAACATCATGCACTTTCCTTCTATCGTTGTCACCTCCGAAACCACCGCATTCAAGACAGGATATTCCACAGGTGTTTCTATGACAGAAATGTTTTCCTCAAAATATTCATATACCGCCGCCATTTGCATCAGCTCGATCCGATAACGGCTTGCCATTTTTACAATCTGCGCAACCCTGTCTTCCGGAAGGAACTCTCCTGAATACCGATAATGGTCTAATTCTATCACTACCGCTGTTCTGGAACTCCAGAATAGTCTGTACTTTCCCGTCAACTGATACATCTCTACATGATCTCTGCGAAATGCCTGAATTGCTTTCTGCAGATCCATCTCCACATTATTATTCTCAACAGAGAGCCCTAAAAGGTATTTGTTATTCACGTTCGTAAGCTCGCTGTAGATTTTTCGATAGTATTGTTTATGAATCGGTGACAGAAAACTGTAATAAAATTCATCGTATTTTCGCTCTAATGGTTTTTCCATAACTACCTTCCATGTTTACTTTGTTTGCTTCTTATCTATTATAAAAATTCATAATAACTATTTAAACTTCCCACACCAAAAAGTGTGTTAGTACCTTGAAAACTTTATATTTTTGACAGTAAAAAAGGCATATATCCGTTCCTGCATGGTATAATTGAATCACCAAAAACAAAAAACCGTAGGAGGATTATGCCTGTGTCTATTTTACCACATACCAATGAAAATGACCATGAGTTAAATACTTCTGTTTCTCGCTTTATCAAAGATTACAAAATCAGTAAACTGCTTCGTATATGCAGAGCCGAGAAGGAAAAGGGTGTTCCAATCATTAACGTATTCCAATATCTTCTCTGTCTGGTTTTTTCTGATAGAAGTATGTATATGCAAATCAAGACGAATGCTTTCAAAGCATCATTTTCCAAGAATACTGTTTACAGATTTCTTAACTCTGCGAAAACAAACTGGCTATGCTTTACTACACTGCTTTCTGAAATGGTGGTAAATCAGTTTATGCGTGATCTTACGAGTGATGAACGTGAAGATGCCTTTATCATTGATGATACTTTGCATGCAAAAGCCGGATACAAAAAATCAGAACTGGTATCCAAAGTTTTTGACCATGTGACCATGAAATATAAAAAGGGATTCCGACTTCTTACTGTTGGCTGGGGTGATGGAAATTCTTTTGTTCCAATTAACTTTGCTCTGCTCGCAAGCTCAAATGAAGAAAACGTACTTGGACCACATAAGGATTCTGATAAGCGCTCTGTTGCCGGTCGACGCAGAAAGCAAGCACAGTCAAAGGCTACGGATGTACTGATCGATCTGCTTAAAACAGCTATTCATTCAGGTCATTCTGTAAAATACGTCCTGTTTGACACATGGTTTTCTACTCCGAAAACAATCTGCCAGATAAAGAATGACTGTAAACTTGATGTCAAAGAAATCTATTCCCGTAATAAAAAGCGTCGTGGCCGTTCAAAGTATCTTCTATCCGTGCCTGTGAACATCACAACCAAGGATGATGAAGGAACACCGATCAGTATTCCTGCAAAAATCGTATATGTGCGGAACACAAAGAAGAAAAAGGACTGGGTTGCTTTGATCAGCACTAACACTGATCTTTCCGAAGAAGATATCATCCGGATTTATGGGAAACGCTAATATTGTAATATTAGCTCTTGATCTATTGGTCGAAGATTTAATATTTTACATGCAATATCTATGGCAGAAACGTTTTCCTGAGATTTTCCTGATTCAATTTGTTCTTTCACAAATTCCATTTTTTTCTTCTATATTCTTGACGTCATCATCATACTCAGTTTGATCTGTCAGTTCCAATGCTTTCTCATAATCTACAATTTCCTGTTTGAACATCTCTTCATGATCAATTGTTTCATCGCTTTTTACATAATCTACATAAGTATCAGCTCTGGCAACATAAACAACTGCCTGCTTTGGATCAATTTCAATTGCTGCTGTAAACGCTACAATTGCATGTTCATAGTCTCCGTCCTCCAGATACTACATACCCAAATCATAATGCATCTGCCAGCTTGTCTGTGCATTCTCCCCACAGCCAACCAATAAAAAAACTAATACTATACATATTAAAACTTTATTTTTAATCATATTCTTTTTACCACTCATTGGTATACTCTAGATTCCCCTCTGCGTCATACTCACTTACTCCAATCATATATCCATTTTCATTTCGTTCATATACGCTATAACCAGCTAATGTTCCATCTGAAAAATATTCATCTTCACGTATACAATTTCCATTTTCGTCATTTTGCATTACAACACGATATATTAATTGATTTTCTTGATATGTTAATTCTTGTATTTCATAACCATTTTCATCATACTCAAATTTTATTGTCTTAACATCATCTCCATAGCTATATATTTCTTCCAGCATTTTCCCAAATTCATCATAAGTATAAGTTCTCTCCGAAAAAGGACTTAAATCTTCCGATGAATTATCACTTAATAAGTACCAAGCTTCTTGTATTTTGTTCCTTTTCTCATCAAACTTTGACTTGACAAGGTATAATTCACCACTTGCCGGATCATATCCAGCAGATTGAATATTATTTCCACTTTCGTCATACAAAAACTCCACCTGCCCAATTTCCGCGCCCTCTGTATTATACGCGATTTCTTTACTTATTTTTCCATCTGCATCATAATTCAAATCATGATACCAAAGTAAGTTTCCACTTTCATCAAATCCTCGTTCTCTATGGGTCTTTCCATCAGAATCTTTAATATCTCCATTTTCTAATTCATTAAGT
>OGIO01001408.1_pt1 | contig 19981 bp, 17 predicted proteins | sample 1571841 | NCBI WGS metagenome assembly OGIO01 (sample SAMEA2582111, study PRJEB24529) | metagenome | biome: Human gut stool | place: China | collected 2011
CAGGGCATCCGTGAACTTCTGTTGTATATCCGGTTCCCCAGGCAAGCTTGCTTCCGTGCCAGATATTCTCCAGATGACGCAGGCCATAGTTAGTTCCGTCTGTAGTATTTACAGTTACACCATAAACCTTATCTGTGGTTGTATCGAGCAGTGATGAAAAAATTTCCTTGTCCAGATCCAGTTCATAATCACCGTATTTTGTTTCTGTTTTTAATGTAGCATCAATTGCAACTGTCTTTGTCTGAGCGCCTTTCATTGCTGAGAATGAATAGCTGCCATCTGCATTTACAGTAAGTTCTTTGTAATAAGACGGTGTTTCGCTTAAAATGTAATAAGAATAAGAGGCATTTTCAATCAGGGAATCTTTTCCTGTATAGGTATTGCTGCTTGTCTGTCCTTTGTTTGTCACAGTAATTGTAACAGAGTCAGAATCTGTTACCTGTTTCTGGTCTTTCAGGAGGGAAAGATCACTGACTTTTACAGGGAATGTAACACCTGTTACATCGGTTCCGTTGGGGTTTACATGATAAGCGGAATTTCCGTTCATCATTCCGGAAGTTCTTGATTTATTAAGGGTTGCAGATGTAAAGGCATCCACTTTTACATCATTGTTTTTCAATTCTGCCTTATAGAAATCATCATATGGGATGTTCATAAGAACATAGGCTTCGCCCTGCTGTGCTTCTGCAGCAAAAGCATCCTGGACATCTTCGGTGGTAAATTCTTCCTGCGCATCCTCGGCGTCAAACTCTTCGGAAACAGAGAAATCTGTACTGTCTGTAAGTACCTCACTGTCTGTAAAATCAGATGCCAGAACTGCATATGGCATGCTGGTCATAGCAACTGCGGCACTCATTACAACAGGTGCTATTTTTTTCATAAGCTTTTTGTTTGTCATGGTTTTCTCCTCTTCTAAAATTTTTCTTTTTGCGGAATCACTCTTACCAGAGGGTTAATCAACTTATTAACCAAAGGGATTTTACTTTTACCAAAAGGGAGTGACTTCTGCCAAAGATATTCATATAGGATTGCTATAGGTATGCTGTCAGCAGTAATTATGCAAATTAGCCACTACTAACTTATAAAATAGTAACATGTCTGTCTGAAAAAATCCACACTTTTTCACCGGGGATATTCGTCATTTTTTCTCAATAAATGTTTTCAGTAACAATCGGTATTAGTTACATCTAACTTGTGGTTGCGGGAATATTTTTTCTATGTTAAAATGTCTGAAGAATTCTGAGAATTCCATTTTGGATTTTTTTGAGAGGAGAAAATAGATTTATGAAGCAAAAAACAGCCTGCCTTGGGCTTTTTTCAGCTGTGGCGATCATTCTGGGATATGTGGAATCACTGATTCCGGTTTTTGCGGGGATTCCGGGGATTAAACTTGGGCTTGCCAATCTGGGAGTACTTTTTATTTTGAAGAAATATTCATTTAGGGAGGCTGCTCTGGTTTCTGTTGTCCGCATTCTGGTGATTGGATTTATGTTCGGAAATCTGTTCAGTATCCTGTACAGTCTGGCAGGCGCTGCGCTTAGTATGACGGTTATGACACTTATGCTGAAAAAAACCTCCTTCAGTCTGATCGGTGTCAGCGTTGCAGGAGGTGTTTCCCATAATATCGGTCAGTTAATCATTGCCATGCTGATCGTACAAAATGCAAGTGTGTTTGTATACGCACCGGCACTTCTGGTGGCAGGTGTTGCTGCCGGAGTAGTGATCGGCGGACTTACTAACGAGATTTTGAAAAGAGTTCATCTATAACTTTAAAAGCATCAGTTATCTGAATTTATAATCTTTCAGATAACTGATGCTTTTTTCAATCTTCTTCTATATGTTCCCGTCCCTGGTTGATGATCGTGCGGACATGATCATCTGCCAGAGAATAGAAAATAGATTTTCCCTCTCTGCGGCTCTTTACCAGTTTATTCTGTTTCAGAATACGAAGCTGATGAGAGATTGCAGACTGAGTCATATTCAATGCTTTAGCGAGATCGCAGACGCATACCTCTGCCTCAAACAAAACAAACAAAATGCGTATTCTGGTAGAGTCTCCGAAAACCTTGAAAAGTTCTGCCAGATCATAAAGCTCTGTCTCCTCAGGCAGAGTCTCATTTACAATCTTCAACAGATCTTCATGAACCTCAAAACCATCACATACTTCATCTTTACGTTCTTCCATTCTGTCACCTGTTTCCTTTCTCATTACTGCCAATTTTATCCATATTTACAGTTTTTTCACAAATAACGCACGGATGGCATTCAATACCGCAATGATCATAACTCCTACATCTGCGAAAATTGCCATCCACATATTTGCAATACCAATGGCACCCAGGATCAGGCAGATAACTTTGATACCTATAGCAAAATAGATATTTTCATATACAATGCGAATACATTTACGTGCGATCTTAATTGCTTTGGAGATCTTCAGCGGGTCATCATCCATAAGCACAATATCTGCTGCCTCGATCGCTGCATCGGAGCCAAGGGCACCCATGGCAATACCGATGTCTGCTCTGGACAATACCGGGGCATCATTGATACCGTCACCTACAAATGCCAGTTTTTCTTTGGCTGTTTTTTTATCCAGAAGTTCTTCCACCTTTGTTACCTTATCAGCGGGAAGAAGTTCACTGTAAACTTCATCAATTCCCAGCTCTGAGGCAACCTGATCTGCAACCCGTCTGGAGTCGCCGGTAAGCATAACAGTTCTGGAAATGCCGGCCTTCTTCAGTTCTGTAATGGCCTCTTTTGCATGAGGCTTGATAATATCAGAGATCAGGATATGTCCTGCATATCTGCCATCTACAGCCATGTGTACCACGGTTCCTACGTGATGACATTCCTGATAGGCAACACCAAGCTTCTTCATCAGTTTTGCATTTCCCGCTGCTACAGAGACACTATCCACTTTGGCGATCACACCGTTTCCGCTGATCTCTTCAATATCTGCAACACGGTTTCTGTCAACAGGTTTGCCATATGCTTTCTGCAGACTCTTGCTGATGGGATGGGAAGAAGAACACTCTGCAAGTGCTGCATACTCTAACAATTTCTCATCAGACATTTCATTGTGGTGAATACCACTTACCTCGAATACACCCTGGGTCATGGTACCTGTTTTATCAAATACCACATATTTGGTCTGTGCCAGTGTTTCCAGATAGTTGGAGCCTTTGACAAGCACTCCCTGGTTGCTGGCACCGCCGATTCCTGCAAAAAAGCTTAACGGAATACTGATCACCAGTGCACATGGACAGCTGATTACCAGGAAGGTAAGTGCTCTGTAGATCCAGTCACCCCACATTGCAGGTTTTCCCATGATCAGCAATGCGATTGGCGGGAGCAGAGCAAGGGCAAGGGCACCGTAGCACACAGCAGGAGTATAATATTTTGCAAATTTGGAAATAAAGTTCTCGGATTTTGACTTTCTGGAGCTGGAATTCTCTACAAGCTCCAGGATTTTAGATACTGTGGACTCACCAAATTCCTTTGTTGTGCGGATTTTCAATAAACCGGTCATGTTGATACAGCCACTGATCACTTCATCTCCTACCTTTGCATTTCTTGGAAGACTTTCCCCTGTCAATGCACTGGTGTTTAATGTGGAAGTACCTTCTGTGATCACACCATCAATGGGTACTTTCTCTCCCGGCTGTACAACAATAATAGTTCCGATCGCTACCTCGTCCGGATCCACCTGTTCCAGCTGGCCGTTATTTTCTACATTTGCATAGTCAGGACGGATATCCATCAGTTCACTGATATTTCTGCGGCTCTTTCCTACTGCATAACTCTGGAAAAGCTCTCCGATCTGATAGAAAAGCATAACTGCTGTGCCCTCTGTATAATCTCCCAGAAGGATGGCACCTATGGTAGCCACTGCCATCAGGAAATTTTCGTCAAAGACCTGCTTATTTTTAATCCCTTTGAATGCTTTCTTCAGAATATCATATCCGATGATCAGATAAGGGATCATGAAAAGACCAAACCGCAGATAACCCTCAACCGGAAGCTGGGAAAAAACAACCAACAGAATAAGGGATATGATAATTCTTACCAGCATTTTTTTCTGCTTCTTATTCATCTCAATACCTCTTTTCTTATTACAATTTATAACTGTTCCATAGTCAGGCGGATAAAATCATCCGCTTTACTGCTTGCCTATAACCGAATCCAATCAGTAAAAAAACAGGGGCTGCCGGCAAAAAGTTTATCCACCGGCAGATATGGCGGTAAATTATTCTTTATGCAGCAGTCCCTGAAATACTTTTATTAAAGGAAGATCTCGCAGTCGTCTTCTACTTTCTTGCAGTTCTTTAATACGTCTTTCATAACTGCTTTCGGATCCTGTCCGTCTTCGAATTCAACGATCATCTTCAGCATCATGAAGTTAACAGTTGCATCTTTAACACCGGCTGTATTCTTAGCAGCCTCCTCCATTTTATTAGCACAGTTTGCGCAGTCTACGTCGATTTTATAAGTTTTCTTCATAATATTTTCCCTTTCCGCTCATCTCTCTTATATTAACATATGAGCACTTGTTCATTTGTTTGATTTTATTATAGCATTATTTTTTCTTCTGTCAATAGTTTTGAGGAGATTTCTTTACGGAAATAAAAAGTTATGTTATAATCCATGTTATTATAGTTTAACGTATTGCTTTAATGTTAAAAAAACAGGATATTATTATCCGGCAGGTATCAAAATCATAAAAAGAAATATGATACTCTTTGACAGAACATAACTGCCTGTACTGTTTGCGTACAGCAGTTCACAGCAGCAATATCGGAAATAAAAAAGGAAGGAGTATCAATATGGCGATACATGAATCAGGAGAAGATTATCTCGAAGCGATCCTTATGATCAAAAAAAGAAACGGTAATGTCCGCTCTATCGACATTGCACATGAACTGTCTTTTTCAAAACCGAGTGTCAGCGTTGCAATGAAGAATTTGAAAGCCAGTAATTACATTACGATTGATGAGAACGGATTTATCAATCTGACGGAAACAGGGCAGGAAATTGCAGATAAGATTTATGAAAGACATACCTTTCTGACCGGATGGCTGACTTCTATCGGAGTTGACCCGAAGGTTGCTGCCGAGGATGCCTGTAAGATGGAGCATGCGATCAGTGCAGAGAGTTTTGCTGCCATTAAGAAGTCTATTGCAGGCACGCATGAAAATTAAATAAAAACATAATAAAAACCATATTCCGGATTTTCAGAGACTAAACATCTGTTGCTTTATCATGAAATTCCGGATATGGTTTATTATAGTTGGCTTTATGCTTCCTCTTCTTTTGGAAGAAGATTTCTCATACTTCTTAAACTGATAGTCAGTGTTGACATGTTATGAAGCAGTGCGGATGTTGTAGGCATAATGATACCTGTAACTCCAAGTGCGATCAGACCGCCGTTTATACCGATAATAGTTCTGTAATTATTGTGGATACGCTTCATCAGCGCTGTACTCAGTCTCTTTAACGTAACAATCTCATGGAGATTATCTGCAGAAATTGTAACATCTGCGATTTCACGTGCAATAGCTGCGCCATCACTGATAGCAATTCCCACACTTGCAGAAGAAAGTGCCAGAGAATCATTGATCCCATCGCCGATCATAATAACTTTATGACCCAGTTCTTTTTCTTTCTCCACGAAAGATGCCTTATCTTCCGGCAAAACTTCAGAATAATATTCATCTACTCCTACACGTTTCGCAATAGCTGCTGCTGTACGTTCACTGTCACCGGTCATCATTACGACTTTTGTAATGCCGGCTTCTTTTAATTCACGTACTGCATCTGCAGCCTCTTCACGAAGCGGATCTTCTACACAGATAACTGCTGCAAGTTTTCCTTCGATTGCAAGATACAGGTGAGAACATTCTAATGGCAGGTGTTCAAATCTGTTTTCCATTCCTTCCGGAATTACACACTTTTCATCTTCCATTACGAAATGCCAGCTTCCGATCACAGCCTTTTTGCCTTCAATAGTTGTAGAAATACCATGAGCTACGATATATTCTACTTTTGAGTGCATTTCCTCATGAACAAGATGTTTCTGTTTGGCTGCATTGACAACTGCTCTTGCCATGGAATGAGGAAAATGTTCCTCCATACATGCTGCAATACGCAGAAGCTCATCTGCACTCAGCTCTTCACTGAAAGATACCACATCTGAAACTACAGGCTTTGCTTTTGTAAGTGTGCCCGTCTTATCAAATACAATAGTTGTGGCATCAGCCATTGCTTCCATATATTTACCGCCCTTTACAGTAATACTGTGAGTACTTGCCTCACGTATAGCAGATAATACGGAAACAGGCATGGCAAGCTTCAGTGCACAGGAGAAATCTACCATAAGTACCGCAAGGGTTTTGGTCATATTTCTGGTAAGCAGATAAGTTATCCCTGTACCTGCAAGAGTGTATGGTACAAGTCTGTCTGCAAGATGTTCTGCATTACTTTCCACAGAGGATTTCAGCTTCTCAGAATCCTCGATCATGTTGACAATCTTCTCATAGCGGCTGGAACCTGCTGCTTCTTTAACCTTAACAGTGAGTTCGCCCTCTTCCAGAACAGTTCCTGCATAGGCAAAGCTGCCTTCTGCTTTACGTACAGGTGCAGATTCACCTGTCAGAGAAGTCTGATTGACCATTGCTTCTCCTGCTGCGACATTTCCGTCAAACGGAATCACATTGCCCATATGTACGCGTATCAGATCACCTGCTTTAACAGAAGACGCAGGTATAAGAACTTCCTGTCCGTCTTCGTTTACAAACCATACTTTCTCTGCATTGATAGACATGCTTCTTGCAAGGTCATTGACGGATTTCTTATGTGTCCATTCCTCAAGGATCTCACCGATTCCAAGCAGGAACATGGTGGAACCTGCAGTATTGAAGTCACCGCGGAGCATAGATACACCGATTGCTGTTGCATCCAGAACAGGTACTTCCAGTTTGCCCTTCATCAGAGTACGTACACCATGATAAATGTATTTCACTGATTTTACTGTAGTGATTGCTACACGTACCGGGTATGGCAGAAACATTTTATTTAATGTACGCATTACTACAGAGCTGATCAGTTTTTCTTTATAGGTTTCATTTAATTCACGTCCGGAATTCTCGAGTGCTGATTCAGATACCTGAGCAGTTTCATAGGAAAATCTGCTCAGTAAACGAATCAGCCTGTCTCTGCTGCCGGTGTAGACAACAGTGACATCCTGAGTTCTTACATAAACCGATGCCTTGCTGATATTTGCCTGATTCTCCAGATAACACTGCAAAACATCTGCCTGTCTGTAGGTCATGTGTTTCTGGGCAAGGTGAATACGGATTCGTCCTTTTATTTCATGCTTAATAGCAAATTTCATTATTCCTCGCTGCCTTCTTCTGTTTCTTCTGTCTCTTCTTTGAAATCTGTTGTCTCTTCTGTTTCTTCTGCTGCTTCGTCTGCTGCATCTTCTACCACTTCCTCAGCTGCTGCTCTGTCTTCGTTGATCTGCTGTGCTTCTGCATAAATATCCTCAGCATTCTCCTGAATTGCGGAAGCTGTTTTCATTACACATGCTTTTGCACGTAAAACGGCTGCTGTGCAGTTTGTGTATAATTTCTTTGCATCTTTACTTGTAAGAATCTTGATACCTGCTGTACCGAAAGCTACTCCTGCTGCAAAGATTCCTGTTTTTTTACCGTCAAATTTAATCATTGATGTATCCTCCTGTTGTGATTTTTAATTTATTGTAACCGCTCAGCAACCTTTCGGTGCTGAGTGGTTATGAACTATTTTCAGATAAATATGATGGGCAAACGCATTATTGCGACATCAGCTTATTTACATTTCATGTATTATACAGCCAAAATTTTCATATTGCTACTATTTTTTTCTAATTGAGAAATGTTCTCATTTCAGATATATTAAGAAGGTTGACAGAAACTATATCGCCAATAAAGGACAAAAACCTGAAGAAAGATAAGAAAGCCACCGGAAATTATACTCTTCAGTATTTCCCGGCGGTCATCAGTTTGTTCTATATTTAAATTTTTACTTGTTTTCAATGTTTATTTAAAATCACAGGAATTTACGAACATCCGCTCGATTTCCTGTTTGTCAATGTATCCACAGGCTTTCAGTCCTGTCAGGACTACATTGTTAAAACTGTCTTTTGATAATTTCTGGACTGTATTATCATCCAGCTCGATGGTGCATACACTTTCATCTTTACAATCCGGATTTCTCACGATCTTATACATATTTCTTCTGCTGATCGCACCAATTTCTTCCAAAAGGTTTACCATACGGTACACCGTAGCTGATCCGATGCCCGGATCCAGGCGGGATGCGTTGTAATAGATTTCTTTACAGCAGGAACACTCATTTTCAAGAATGACTTCCAATAGCATTCTTCTCTGTTTGGTAATCCTGCATCCTCGCTTCTTTAATTCCTGGATTACAACATCTTTCTGCATTCGGGTTCTCTGGTAATTGGGCTCTTCACAATTTTCCTGTCTCTGTAATGCTGCTGCTCCCAAAATCACATCATCCTTCCGCTTGTTAATTTCTGTTTCCTGACATATGGCTGCTGTTTTGCATCAGGCTTCAGTAATATGCCTGATTCTCAATGGCACCCTCTGCAGTGGCTGCAGTCTCCGCCACATGATGACTTGCCACTTTTTTTGTCTCTGACGATTCCTTTTATAATCAGTCCGACAATCAAAACCAAAATTGCTCCTACAATCAATGTTCCCATAAATGACACCTCCTGCTTTATATCATTATCATACACATATAATCACTATACTGCAATCTGATAATCAGCAGTCCACTAACTGTTTATCAGAACCCGCACCACCAGATAGGACGCAGGCTCTGATCTTATTACTGTTTTATCTGGCTTTTGCCATACCCTTTACATTAAGGCTGCTGCTTTCCTTATAAGGTCTGAACAGCAGATATAAAAATCCGATGATAATTGCGAATGCAACCACTGTCCAGATACCGAAACCACCGCCTGTAACCAGTGTACCGATCTGATAGATACACAGAGACACAAGATATGCAAGTCCACACTGATATCCGATTGCAAATAAAAACCATTTTGTATTGTTCATCTCTCTCTTGATCGCACCCATAGCTGCAAAGCAAGGAGCACAAAGAAGGTTGAATACCAGGAAACCGTAAGCTGCGATCGGTGTCATGGCTGCTGCCAGGTTACCCCAGATCTCAGCACCGTCTTCTGCAACTTCTGCGAATCCATAAAGCATACCGAATGTAGCTACTACGTTCTCTTTTGCGATCAGACCTGTAACTGCTGCAACTGCCATCTTCCATCCTTCGCCGGCTTTTGTCCAGCCAAGAGGTGCAAAGATCCATGCGATTGCTGTACCGATCTTAGAAAGGATACTCTCGTTAAGTTCTTCAACCATACCGAAGCTTCCGCCTTCCCATCCGAAGCTCATTAAGAACCACAGAATGATTGTTGAAAGAAGGATGATTGTTCCGGCTTTCTTAATGAAGGACCAGCCTCTTTCCCACATACTTCTTAAGATGTTGCTGACTGTTGGCCAGTGGTATGCAGGAAGCTCCATAACGAACGGAGCCGGATCACCGGCAAACATTTTTGTTTTCTTTAAGATGATACCGGAGCAGATAATTGCTACGATACCGACAAAGTAACAACTTGTTGCAACCCATCCGCTGTTTCCGAAGAATGCACCTGCGATCATGGCAATGATCGGAAGTTTAGCTCCGCAGGGAACGAATGTAGTTGTCATGATTGTCATCTTTCTGTCACGGTCATTCTCGATCGTACGGGAAGCCATAACACCCGGAACACCGCATCCGCTGCCGATAAGCATTGGAATGAAGGATTTACCTGAAAGACCGAATTTACGGAAAATTCTGTCCATGATGAATGCTACACGAGCCATGTAACCACAGGACTCAAGGAACGCAAGGAATGCAAACAGCACAAGCATCTGAGGTACGAAACCGAGAACAGCTCCCACACCGGCTACGATACCGTCAAGGATCAGTCCCTGTAACCATGCTGCACAGCCAATCGCATTCAGTCCGGATTCAATTGCCGGAGGAATGATCTCACCAAACAGAACATCGTTTGTCCAGTCAGTTACGAAAGCACCAACAGTAGTTACAGATACATAATATACGATAAACATTACAACTGCAAAGATCGGCAGTGCCAGCCATCTGTTGGTAACAATACGGTCGATCTTATCAGATGTGGAAAGCTTATCTTTTCTTGCCTTAGTCACACACTGACCAATGATAGAAGAAATATAAACATATCTCTCGTTTGTGATAATACTTTCGGTATCGTCGTCAAACTCATCTTCCATTTCTTTGATCTCGGCAGATACATTTACGGATGTATTCATCTGCTCAATGATCTTGTCATCTCTTTCGAGAAGCTTGATCGCGAAGAATCTCTTCTGTTCTTCCGGTACCGCACCGGTCAGTTTATTCTCAACTGCTCCGATGATTTCTTCTGCTTTATCGCAGAATTCATGAACAGGTGTTACTTTCCTATGGCTCTGAGCAATGGAAACTGCCTTGTTTGCAGCTTCTGTGATTCCAGTTCCTTTCAGTGCGGAAATAGTAACAACTTCACAGCCAAGTTTCTTTTTCAGTTTATCAATATGTATTGTATCGCCGTTTTTCTCAACGATATCCATCATGTTGACTGCCATGATGACCGGAATCCCAAGTTCCAGAATCTGCGTTGTAAGATACAGGTTACGTTCAATATTGGTACCATCAACGATATTGATGATCGCATCCGGTTTTTCCTGAAGAATGTAATTTCTTGCAACTACCTCTTCAAGTGTATATGGTGATAAAGAATAAATACCAGGTAAGTCAGTGAGAATAACATCTTTGTGTCCTTTCAGCTTACCCTCTTTTTTCTCGACAGTTACACCTGGCCAGTTACCTACAAACTGATTTGATCCGGTCAGTGCATTGAACAATGTCGTTTTACCGCAGTTCGGATTACCTGCGAGTGCAATTTTTACTGACATAATCTCTCTCCTCTGATTTCTTGATCTCTTTCATTTTGATCGCTTTACCCAATCTTTCTGCTGTTGATATCAATTTCAACAGTTATTAGTCATCACTAATACTTAGTTTTTATTAACTATTAGATAATACTAATTGTTAGAAAGTTCTAACATGATGTCAAAAAAATTATTCCACAACAATCATTTCGGCATCTGCTTTACGTAAGGATAATTCATAACCTCTTACAGTTACTTCTACAGGATCTCCCAGAGGTGCAACTTTTCTTACATAGATTTCCACGCCTTTAGTGATTCCCATATCCATGATTCTTCTCTTGACCGGGCCTTCACCGGTAAGCTTCTGGACTTTAACGGTTTCTCCAACATGAACTTCTTTTAATGTCTTCAAGCTTCTTTCCCTTCTTTCCCCCGGAGCGTGTTTGAAAAATCATTTTCATGATCTATACTATACGCTCTGGAATTTTATTTTTCTTTCAGGAAGAAATTATGGTTCAGACCATAATCTTGCTTGCCATATCTTTTCCAATGGCAACCCTGGATTCTTTAACATTAACGATCAGGCTTCCGTTAATCTCAGAAACAACTGTGACAACTCCTCCTACTACAAATCCGAGCTCTTCAAGATGTCTCTTAACTTCTTCTTTGCCACCGATCCTTTTAATTGTAAAAGGCTCACCGGCATTTACCATTGATAACGGCATTTCTTCATCCCTTCCTTTGCATTTAATAAGTGATAAACATTATCTTTATCATGTGGTTAGTGTATTCTAATTTTGGTTAGATGTCAATAACTTTATTAAAATTCTTAATGATAAAGTTTTTCATCTTAAAACATTAATATTTTTTTTCATTAATTCATCACTATATTATGCAATATATACAAGAAAAATATTTATCAGCAACGTGCTTCAAGAATACCGTTAAGCGCATTTCCGCTGCTGGTATGGCAGCGTACAATATCTGTAGAAGCGCCAACCTCGTCCAGTGCGCATTTTACCATCTTATGGGATACGGTATTTGTAAAAAGTACCAGAAGATCTGGACATCCTATCTTTTTACCGAAGTCGGCCTCCATCTGTGTAAATACTTTACATTTACATTTATAAGATTTGCAGATTTTTTTGTACTGTCCTACCATTCTGTCATGTCCGCCTACGATTACGATACTCATATATTGTCCTCCTTTGTTTTAATATATTTTATGAGTGTTATATTATAGTATGCTTTCTTATATTGCCAGAAGTTATTTGCCTCTAACTATAAGTTAGTATAAACTAACGCACTGCTTTTGTCAATACATTACTATAAGATATATATATTTAAAATAAAGTATATTGAAATACTATGAAATATGCAGTCAAGAAGGTAAAATCATCCGTTTTGCTATATGTTTCTACAACAAATAACTAACTTATTGCTCTTCTCAACCTCCGCAGGGAACTTACTTGATTCGGTTAAATTAATTATTCGTGTTTATCTGATCGATACAAAAAAGAATCCTGCTTGCAGGATTCTACGCCTGCGGCGGGTCGCTTCAGCGACATAATTTCTCTCCGCCGCAGTGCGATCCTGCCCGGAGGGCTTTGTTATGTTATAGGAACATTACGGAGTAATTTCCTATAACATAATAAACAAAAAGACCACCATACTTTCTTGTATAATGATCTCTTTAGCAATTATAAATTATATTTTAGGTGCTCATCTTAGAACGTGTTTGAAAAAGGCTTTCTGCAAAATATCCTGCAAATTATGGAAGTGCAACGTGCTCTATAATTCCTGTAAGATGAGCAATCGTTATTCCATAATTTGTCATTGGGACATATTGATTTCTGGCTTTATCAATACGGTACATTACATATTTGCGATTAAACATACAGGCACCGCATTGGATGATCAGATCATATTTAGTAAGGTCATCAGGAAAATCTGTTCCGCTTACCAGACTTACATCCAGTTTCTCTCCAAAACGTTTTTTGAGCATTCGCGGAATCTTCACTCTTCCGATATCTTCCTTCAGAGGTGCATGGGTACAGCATTCTGCAATGAGAACATGTGAATTTTCATTAAGAGTATCAATTGTCTTTGCACCTTCTATATAATATGGTAAATCTCCCTTGTATGCTGCAAAAAGAACTGAAAAAGAAGTCAGCATACTCTCCTTTGGTTTATTTTCATATACATAGGAAAATACCTGAGAGTCTGTAATGATTAATTTCGGAGGTACTGCGAGATTTTCCAAGGCTGACAGATACTGATCTGTTGTCACACTCATTACCAGACATTTTTTGTCCAATAGTTCTCTTAAAGTTTGCACCTGTGGTAATATCAGTCTCCCCTTTGGTGCCTGAATGTCCTGTGGCATCACAAGCAGAACCAGGTCACCGGTATCAACCAGATCACCGGTAATCATCCTGTTTCCATATCCTTCCGGAATACTTCGGGCAAGCAGTTCCTTCAAATTACGGATTCCCTCTCCTGTTTTAGCACTGATCAGACAGACTTCTTCCCTTGTGTTCCTTTGAATCAGGTGAGCAAGTTTTTCTTTTTCTTCCTGCGTGTACAGATCTGTTTTATTGAGAACGGGAACCATAGGCGTATTTTTCTCTTTAAAGTAACGATACCATTTTAATTCCTGCGACATTTCTTCTTCACAGAAGAGAATAATTGCCAGGTCCGTCTTCTGCGCTGCAAGTTCTGTTTTTTCGATACGTAAAGCTCCAAGCTCACCTTTATCATCAAATCCCGCCGTGTCGATCAGGACGCAAGGGCCGAGAGGGTAAATTTCCATAGCCTTGTATACAGGATCCGTAGTAGTTCCCGCAACATCTGCTACAATAGATACTTTCTGTCCGGAAAACGCATTGATAAATGAAGATTTTCCGCTGTTCGTTTTTCCAAAGATTCCAATATGCAGACGATTTGCAGAAGGTGTTTCATTTAATGTAACAGCCATATTTTTTCCTTTCACAATATAATAAGTCAAACGAATAAAATCATTCGCGTTTGCGACGTGGCTCTACACTGGATAACTGTTTCGCAGATGATTTCTGTCAGAATCTGAAATCACGCTGCCCATTTACGATATCTGCCAGATGTTCTTCTGTAAGCCTCTTTACTTTTTCACTTGGAATATTTTCGAGTTCATTCTGAATCAGTTCCAGACCGACTTTCTTAGTTTCAGGACTTGCATAATCCTGTAAATATTCCATTAAAGTCATCAAGGCATTTGGATGACAGCAGTTTGAAATCTGTTTACTTTTGCACAATGACATAAAACGGTCACCGGTTCTTCCGGCTCTGTAACAGGCAGTACAAAAGCTTGGGATGTCTCCCATATTCATCAGCCAGTTTACGATCTCATCAAGCGTGCGCTGATCGCTGACATCAAACTGAGCAGATGTAATCTCATCTTCCGTTTCAGGCTTATCATATCCACCGACACTGGTTCTTGAAGCTCCACTAATCTGAGAAACACCCAAAGGAAGAACTTTCTCACGAACAGCCTGACTCTCTCTTGTTGAAATAATCATACCTGTATATGGAACAGAGATTCGGATCAGTGCACAGATTTTTGCAAAAATCTCGTCGCTGATACTGTTGTCAAATGCAGAAGGATCAATGTCATCCGCATGTTTGATACGTGGCACACTAATCGTATGCGGTCCTACACCATGAACTGCTTCCAGATGTTCCGCATGCATCAGAAGTCCTGCAAATTCATATCTGTAAAGTTCCAGTCCGAACAATACACCTAAACCGACATCATCAATACCGCCTTCCATCGCGCGGTCCATTGCCTCTGTGTGATATGCATAGTTATGTTTTGGCCCTGTTGGATGAAGTTTTTCATAGCTTTCTTTATGATATGTTTCCTGGAAAAGAATGTAAGTACCGATTCCGGCTTCTTTTAATTTACGGTAATTTTCTACTGTTGTAGCCGCGATATTTACATTTACACGACGGATCGCACCATTTTTATGTTTGATACTATAGATCGTTTTGATACATTCCAGAATATATTCAATCGGGTTATTGAGCGGATCTTCACCCGCTTCAATAGCGAGTCGCTTATGTCCCATATCCTGCAATGCGGTAACTTCTTTTACAATTTCTTCCTGTGTTAATTTCTTACGGGCAATGTGCTGGTTTTTCTTATGATACGGGCAGTATACACAGCCATTTACACAATAGTTAGACAGATACAGAGGCGCAAACAAAACAATTCTGTTTCCGTAGAATTCTTTCTTGATTTCCGCTGCCAGATCATACATCTCCTGAATTTTCTCAGGAATTGGACAGGCAAGAAGAACAGACGCTTCTCTGTGCGTAAGACCTTTACATTCTTTTGCTTTCGCAAGAATCTGATCGATCAGTTCCACATTCTCCTTGTTTGCGTCAGCGTAGGCAAGGGTTTCCCGGATTTCCTCGTCGGAAATGAATTCTTCTGCTTTTAATGATTTTGGATTATACATAGGCTTTTTTCCTTTCTTTTCGGTCAGGAGCTTTCTTATCAACTGCTTTCCGATTAGTTTCTATTTTTCTATATTCAGTTTTATATTCCGCATACTGCGGATGCTTAAGTTATTCAGAAGTGACTCTTTTTGTAAAGCATTCTGGAACTTCAGAAAAATCAGCTTTACATTCAGACCTTATAATCGCCTCTGTCCGTCACTACTTCATAACCAATGCTCTTCATTCTTGCTGCCATACAGGCCTTACATTCTGCTGCTTCGTCACCGGTGCAGATTTTGTTATCATAAAGTTTGTATTTATCTCTGACATTAACCGGAGAAAGGTTAGGCATTACGACGTTTCCACCAGCCAGAATTCCCTTCTCTCTTCCTTTAGGATCAATTGTTCCAAGTGCAGTTGTCGCTGGCAGAAGAACATGTGGATGAATCAGTCTGATGATTGATAATAATCTCAATGTCAGATCCAGTGTCCCTGCAGGCTGATCTGCAAACGGAGTATCCTTATGAGGAATAAAAGGTCCGATGCCAACCATTTCAGGTTTCAATTCTTTAATAAACAGAAGATCCTGATAAAGGGTGTCTACCGTTTGTCCCGGTGATCCTACCATAAATCCGCAACCTGTCTGATAGCCGATTTTTTTCAGAACTTTCAGGCAGTTTTTTCTGTTGTTTAAAGACATCTGTTGTGGATGGAGTTTTCTGTAATGTTCTTCATCTGCAGTTTCGTGTCTTAACAGATATCTGTCGGCTCCGGCATTAAAATATGCCTGATAACTTTCTTCGCTCTTCTCACCAATGGATAAGGTTACTGCACAGTCCGGATATTTTGATTTAATTTCCTGAACGATGTGGCAGATTTTCACATCTGTATAATAAGGATCCTCTCCTCCCTGTAATACAAATGTACGAAATCCCAGGTTCCATCCGGTTTTACAACAGGATAGAATCTGTTCTGTTGTAAGGCGATATCTGTCGGCTTTTGCATTCGCACAGCGGATGCCACAATAATAACAGTTATTTTTACAATAATTAGTAAACTCAATCAGACCGCGAATGTATATTTTATTTCCATAGATCTGTGTCGCTGTCTGCTGTGCCTTTTTATGAAGTTCCTGTATCAGAAAGGAATCTTGTATCTGTAAAATCGCACCCAATTCTTCCCTTGAAATACTTTGCGTATTTTGGATACTCTCTAACATTTTTAAATCTGCTGACACTATGTAATCCCCCTCTTGTTATATGTTTTCTGCCTTTTTTGAGCAAACTGTTTTTGCAGAAATCCCTGCAAGCCGCCCGATTTTTCCTGTCATTGCATTAATCATATCCTGGGGGGCATCCATCGCCACGCTGATAATATTAACACCACGCTGTCTGTATGGGATTCCCATTCTTCCTATGATATATTCACCATATTCGTGAAGAATCTGATTCAGCTCTTTCACAGAATCAGGCTCTTCAACTATAATTCCAATCACCGCAATTCTGCTCGCCATAGAAACACCTCATTTCAGAGATTTTCTCAGATAATTTTCAAAATTAATATGTACAGAAATTTACAACTCTCTGAATCTGATGACTGATCGGATAATAGTCGTATCCATAAACTCCAGTCATCCATCCTGCATACTGAGCCTCCGGATCATAGTAAAGGCCATTTATTTCTACCCAGCAATGACGTGTAAATCCATCTGCCGCTCCATCTCTGCTTCCCGGTACCCGTCCACAGATCATATATGGTGTATATCCTATTTCTCTTGCAAGAGCAGCAAAAATACAGGAAAATCCATAACAGTTGCCATATCCTGTACGAAACATCCTCAATGCCTCACTGCGCGCCCAGCCACTCTGGTAAATGTTAGGATCCGAACCACCATAGTAAAATCCTCCGTAAACAACATATTTCCAACATGCATAAAGCTTCTGGCTCTGACTCATACCTGAATTTGTGATTGACGATACAATCTGCATCACACGCATTTTCAGCAGAGCATTATAATCTTTTCTTGCAGCACCGGAATTGGTAAAATAAAGCTGGCCGTTCTGTCTGGATTTCTTCTGATACAGCCTTCCTTTTGGATCCGCATAATACAGATTATTCTTATAGATAAAATATCCAATGCTGGCACGGCCGTGTTCTGTCCTTATATGATAAATATTGGATCCGGATTTTACAATTTTATTCTGTTTATTCTCAAATAAACGTCCTTTCTCATCAAAAACATAAACTACATTGTTGATACGCTGTCCTCCCCGCACAGCATTTCCATTTGCGCCAAAATAATACTTATAGCCATTATATCTCTTCCATTTGTTCTTAACCATTTTTCCCTTGTAATAATAGTAAATCTTGTTTCCCTTTGTAACCAGTTCTCTTATGGGAACCGGAGATGGCGTCGGGGATACCCCGGGCTGCTCTGTAACAGGAATATCACTTTCCGCAGCCTGTACACCAAATACCGGCATAGCTAAAACAGCAACTGCCATTATGATAAACAGCAACTTTTTCAATGTTTTCATAAACCTTTTTCTCCTTACACATTTTCATAATCTCAGAAACAAAAATATAACTACACACCATGACTACAATCCTGTCTCTTCCATTACCTTCTTCACTTTAGTGTAACAAAAAATTTATCTGATTTCCACACTTTTGTGGCATTTTATCAAAAAATACTGCTGTCCGAACTTTTATCAATGTTTCGAACAGCAGTATCTGCTATATCTCTGAATTATTATAATTTCTTACCTGTAAGCATTTCATAACCCTGAAGATATTTTCCGATTGTCTTATCTACAATATCCTGCGGAAGTGTCCAGTCATTGTCCGGATTTGCTTTCAGCCAGTCACGTGCAAACTGTTTGTCAAAGGATGGTTGGCCATGTCCCGGTTCATATCCTTCAGCAGGCCAGAAACGGGAGCTGTCCGGTGTGAGCATCTCATCACCGATCACCATGTTTCCGTCTTTATCCAGACCAAATTCGAATTTGGTATCTGCGATAATGATTCCCTTGCTTAATGCATATTCCGCACATTTCTTATAAAGTGCAATTGTATTATCACGAAGTTTTGCAGCTAGTTCCTCTCCTCTGCCCGGGAAATACTTTTCAAGGTGAGCGATGCTCTGCTCATAGGAGATATTTTCGTCATGATCGCCAATCTCAGCCTTTGTGGACGGAGTATAGATCGGCTCAGGAAGCTTGTCAGATTCCTTCAGTCCTTCCGGTAATTCAATGCCGCAGACTTTACCTGTCTTTTTGTAGCTTTCCCAGCCGCTTCCTGTAATATATCCACGAACAATACACTCGATAGGCAGCATTTCAAGCTTACGGCACATCATGCTGTTTCCGTCAAATTTCTCCTGCTGGAAAAATTCAGGCATATCTTTTACATCTACAGAAATCATGTGGTTCGGCAGAATGTCTTCTGTCATGTCAAACCAGAACTTGGACATCTGAGTCAGTACAGTTCCCTTCTTGGTTACCTGATTGTTCAGGATAACATCAAAGCAGCTGATGCGGTCTGTCGCAACCATGATCAGGCTGTCACCGTTGTCATAAATCTCACGTACTTTACCTTCTTTGATTGGTTTCATTTCCTGCATTTTTTCGCACCTCAATATTCGTTATGTAGTTAGATTTTACAACTCTCCGGCGTCTGTTTCTGAATGTCCGCCGGATTTACTGTATTACCGTAACACCAGACCTGTTTCCTTGTCAAGATGCGAAAAAAAATTTAGGTGTGCTGATAAAATGTGGAGATTTTGGTTCTTTCTGCCGGTAATTACAGACAATTCTTTCTGGTTTCCGTATCTGACAGGTTCGGTTTACTCTTCTCTGGCCCAGCCGAAAGAATATTTCACCGCTTTATTCCATCCTTTGATCTTCTCTTTTCTGGCTTCTTCTGTGATGGACGGATAGAATATCTGGTCAATCGACCAGTTCTTTCTGACTTCTTCTTTGTTTTCCCAGTAGCCCACAGCCAGTCCTGCCAGATAAGCGGCACCCATGGCAGTTGTCTCTACGAGATACGGACGTTTAACCGGTGCATTGATGATATCTGCCTGTGTCTGCATCAGGAAATTATTGGCACTGGCTCCACCATCCACTTTCAGAGCTGCCAGATTGATGCCCGAGTCTGCTTTCATGGCATTTAATACATCATTCACCTGATAGGCAATGGACTCCAGCGTGGCACGTATGATGTGATATTTATTTACTCCTCTGGTGATTCCCACGATCGTTCCTCTTGCATACTGATCCCAGTGCGGGGCTCCCAGACCGGTAAATGCCGGAACCACGTAACAGCCATGCGTATCCGCAACTTTGTTTGCCATATATTCGGAATCTTCGGAAGAGTCGATCACTTTCAGTTCATCTCTGAGCCACTGAATCGCCGCACCAGCCACAAAAATCGAGCCTTCCAGCGCGTAATTTACCCTTCCGTCCAGC
>OGIO01001423.1_pt1 | contig 19856 bp, 20 predicted proteins | sample 1571841 | NCBI WGS metagenome assembly OGIO01 (sample SAMEA2582111, study PRJEB24529) | metagenome | biome: Human gut stool | place: China | collected 2011
CCATTTTTGCATACAAAAAGGACACTTGCCAAAATCTGCCAGTGTCCCTACTATACAGGTTTGCCTTTAAAATAATCTCTTTTTTTCAAAAAAACATACCACGTGGTTTTCCTCACGTCAATAATTTTTTTAAAAATCTACACATATTTTACTTCTATTTTTGCGGATATTCAATCTGTGTAAGGCACAGCTGTACCCCCGCCGCTTTTGCTTCCTCTGCCAGGTTTCCAGATCAACAAAGGATTTTGGAAGCTCCCATCCATGTGCTTCTAATAAAGTTTTGTTATATGTAATGCCTATACAGCTATAGACTGACGGAAGCATGTAAATGGCACCATCATCTGAGACATCCTGCAGCCTCTTCTTCCTGTCCTGCACATATACCCAACAGGCAATACTACTGGTCTGAGAGATAATTCCTGTTATAATTTTACCTCTTTTTCTCACATGCTCTGATTTGATCTCAATAGGGTAGAGAGAAAATAAATATTTTCGCCCCTCCCATTGAACCGTACGTACGGGTCTCGTATACGGCTCTACAATTTATATTCCAACTTTAACCAGGTAATAGGATAAGGGATTGAGCAAACCAACTCCATCTTTTATCCTATTTTCAAGTAAGTCCTTGCTGATAATGAAATTCACTACGTTCATTCCACTTCTTTTGTACCAACCCAGTCTCGAATTTGCGACTTTAAATATCTCTTCATGGCTAAATCCGTTCTTATGTTCCCAATTCAGATAGCTTAGACTTCGATAAATGGTTTTGGGTCTCTTCCATTGCTTTATGACAATTACTCCGGGGTTCATTTGAACCCCCCTTGAAAAACGGTACTTGCAGGTATAAAGAAAGGCAGGCGGTCTCATTATAAGACTACCTGCCTGTTGATTATTCTTATGCTGTTTTCTGTATTTCGCCAGTTCGACAAACTTGAATCTGTCGAGTTCGTTACATAGATGAAATTTTACTAGCCCTCTCCATATAATTCCGTACGAATCAATCTCGCTGTTTCCATAAACTTTTCTGGATTTATTTCTTCTGCAAAAGCTTTATCCATTGTTTCAGCAATAATTCTTGCAATCTCCTCAACTGTGCAATTCTCTGAGATAACATCTGCAAACTTGTGTGAATAACTATCAAATTCATCATTTGGTGCACAACTAGCAAGTAATCCGTAATAATCAAACTCATCAATATATTTTTTAATTACATCAAATTTATTCATTCTAAGTCCTCTTCTAAAATTGGAATTTGACTTAATATCCATGATCAACATGCTGCCACTTTCCGCCATCTGTTCTAACTAAAATCCACTTCCAATCACTGTATGTACTATTTGGATTCAAAGACCCGTTTCCACCAGATGAATCAACATCGAATGAAGATAATAAAACAATGACTTCATCTGCATTGTTTCTGTCTGCCCAATCTTTATGATCTTTCGTGCAGTCATCTCCGGCATAGTAAATTTCTGTGAGAGTGCATCCTTTCCAGTCACTCTTAAACTCCTTTTTTATTGTGTCAATAGCGGCTTTAATATCCTCTTCTGAATAGCTCTCAGATTCAACATTATGAGTTTTTACTTCACTGACATCTCCACCACAAGCACTCAAACCAAATAAAAGCATAATACATAGCATTGCACATACGATTTTCTTCATACAAGACCTCCTTAAATCCCGATTTGCGATTACATAATCTGGGAGTTGTCTGTTATTAAATACCTGCGGCAAATTCTTTTATTAAACTGTTTATCAATTCCGGTTTGTCTGTATTAGAATTATGTCCAGCTCCTTCAATCCACTTCAAAGGAATTTTGCTCTTTTGGTGCCATGCTTTGTTATACCTTATACATGAACCAGCATGGTCTTGAGTTCCACATATTAACAGAGATGGGCACTTCAGTTCATATGGCAGATTCTTTTCCATTGCCTCTGCCAAAATACGAAAACCATGCCCAGCAATTTGCGCATAACGCTTTTGGTCACCATCATAGACCAGCATCATTTCACGCATTAGATTTCTGCCATAATCAGACGTGGCAACTCCTTCCGTCCCTGATTTCAAAAGCAATTTCCACGGATAATGAGCATATACTGGTTCCATTCGCTTCAGAAGCCAGAGTTCAACCGTAGTCACATAGTTTCGTTGCAACGGTGCGGAGTCAATGGAGACAAAACCTGTTAATCGGTTTGGATAGAGCTGTGCATAAGCCTGCCCAACATATCCGCCCATAGACTGCCCAACAATGACCGGTTTGGCAATTTTATCTTGATTTAAAATATCGTTCAGCCATTTTGCCTTATCGAACAAATCGAAATCAAACCGAAACGGCCATGAAGCGGCGTGTGCCGGTGCATCCCATACCACAACATTATACTTCTCCTTGAAATGTTGAATCTGCTTATCAAACAATCTATGATCGGCAGTCAATCCGGGCAGAAAAACAAGAGTAATTTCATCCGGGTGTGAAACGTTTGTCCAATAGTGGATTGTTCCGCAAGGAGTCTGATATGTTTTTCCTTCCATTAATTTTCTCTCCAAAACTTCCGATTTATCTCACTGCCCATCTGCCCTGTAAACCACATCAAAATACTCGCAGACGCACTTCATGCTTTCGTCAAAGTTCCTGCCGATTTCCTCACATGTTGCGGCAAACGCCCTGCGGTGGGCTTTCTTCCAAGCGGCAAGGGTGCCGTCCCCCTCGGCGGCGGCACAATCTGCCGTCACATCTTCAAACGGGACAACCTCTACCTTTGTGGTTCGGGTAATGCAACGCGGCTGCATATCGCTGTCCAGCACGACCGTGTAATCACCCGTGCGCGGCAGCAGCTGCATCTGGGCTTCAAACAGGCTGAACAGCCCGGTGTTGGCGCGCTTTTTGCCGCAAAGAATGTTGTCCAGAATCTCGTCGGTGCCGTTGCTGTCATAAAAACAAACATTGTAGGCAGGAATCCTCAGTCCCGAATCTTTTACAAATTTCTTGATTTGATCCATAGACCCCTCTCACGCAAGATCATCAAAGCCCAACTGCCCGTCGCAGCTTGTGCGCAGCAGCAGCGGCGGGCGGCTGCAAAGCAGCTCCAGCGCTGCGCCCGCGTCCACCAACCACGGGCGCACCTGCTCGTGGGAGAGCAGCAACGGCATACGGTCGTGGATGGGCGCTACCGAATCGTTGGGCGTGGTGGTCAGAATGATAAAGCAGTTCACACCATTTATAGTATCATAAATGCCCGCCAAGTAAATCGGCTGTCCCGGCATTTGGAAAAAATATTTGTGCTTGGCGGCGTCCCATTCATAAAAGCCGGTGGCAGGGATCACGCAGCGCTGGAAGGCAATACTGCGGCGAAACATAGGCTTTTCCGTCACCGTTTCGGCGCGCGCATTGATAATTTGCTGCCTGCCGCGAAAACCGGGCAGTCCCCATTGCTGGAACTCGCCCACGATTTTCTCCCCGCGAGAAACCAGCACCGGTGCCACCTGTGAAGGGCAAATATCTCCTGCCATTGGGAAATTGAGTTCGTTACCCTCGCTACGGCGCTGTGCATCGCGCACGATCCGGCGAATCTCTTTATATTCATCGGCAGAAAACTGATATCGTCCACACATACGCAGCGCTCCTTTCTTATCCTACTACAATACCGGCGATTCTGAATTCGTCCTCCTCCCGCACAGGGATGGGGGCGTATTTTTTATTCAGCGAGATTAGCGCAATGCCGTTTTTGTCCTTGCGCAGCTTTTTGCAATAGCCTTGGTCGTTCAGGGTGCATAGCACAATATCGCCGTTGTTGGCATCTTGTGCAGCCTTGACCCATACGGTTTGCCCGTTCACAAAGCGCGGCTCCATACTGTCACCAGCGATGCGAACGCCGAACTCCGCCCTGGCGGGCACGGATTCGTCCACTTCGGTCATCTCTTGGGCATCATCGTCCAGCCACTGCCCGGTACCGGCAGAGGCGGGCTGTAAATAGACCGGCAGCAACCGCAGAGTCGGTTCCGGTTTCTCGGTAAACTCTGCCGTGTGCAGCAGCATGGAACGGTATTCCCCCAGACGCTGCTGCCCCGTCGGATTCAGTTTGGGTTCAGAATCCAGATATAAATCTGCCACATCCTCAAACCCCAAAGCCTTTGCCAACGCCACACCCACGGTGACGCGGGGTTCACGCTCGCCGGCCTCCCACGAAATCAAGGAACGTGTGGTCACAGCCTTCTCGGATTCCGGCAGGAACTGCTGCATTTTCTGTACGACCATCTCACGGGTCATCTTCTGCGCCTCACGCGCGGCACGAATACACTTATTCCAGTTGCTCACGGTATATCACCTCAGCTATATTGTACTGCCTTTTGTATGTAAAGTCAAACGTACTATTACACGGATTTTCATTTGAAATTTAGCGAATCAAACTTAAAAGTGAAACATTGTGGTGTTACAATAGGCGTATAGGAGGTGGAAACGATATGGGACAGCGGCACATACTGCATTGCGATTGCAATTCCTTTTACGCAAGCGTAGAAATGCAGGAACACCCGGAACTGCGCGGAAAAAGCATTGCCGTATGCGGCGACCCGGAGGCACGGCACGGCATTGTACTTACCGCCAGTTACCCCGCCAAGCGGATGGGCATGAAAACGGCAATGCCTATCTGGGAGGCAATGCAGCATTGCCGCGACCTGATTGTGGTTCCCGCCAGTTACGGCAAGTACCAGAAGTACAGCAGCTATGTGCGCGAGATATTCCGTGACTACACCGACCAAGTGGAGAGCTTTGGCTTGGATGAAGCGTGGCTGGACATTACGGGCAGTCTGGGATTGTTCGGGGACTCTGTAAAAATTGCCAAGGAAATCAGTGAACGCATTAAGCGGGAGCTGGGAATTACAGTATCCATTGGAGTTTCCTTTAATAAAATCACCGCGAAACTCGGCAGCGATTATAAAAAGCCCGATGCCATAACGGTCATCAAGCCTGATACCTATAAGCAAATTGTCTACCCGCTGCCGGTGGGTGACCTTTTGTATGTGGGTAATGCCACACAGCGCAAGCTCGGCAGTTACGGCATCCGCACCATCGGTCAGCTTGCGGAAACGAACCCTGAAGTCCTCAAGGGTTGGTTTGGTGTGATGGGCTATACGCTCTCTGCATTTGCGCGGGGCTGGATCAGACCCCTGTTGCCAAACAAAATGCGCATACCGCCATCAAGAGCGTTGGCAACAGTGCTACAACGCCGCGCGATTTGACCACAGATGAGGATGTATGGCTGATGTTGGTGCTGCTCTCCGAAAGCGTTGCCATGCGTATGCGCGACCTCGGCAGCAAGTGCAATGTAGTGGAGATTTATGTGCGGGACAATGAACTGTCCGGCTTTACGCGCCGCCGAAAGCTGGATAACCCCACCAATGTAAGCATCGAAATTGCCCGCATTGCCTTTGATTTATTCAAGCGCAATTATTCGTGGCCGAAACCCCTGCGCGGCATCGGCGTGCGCGGTGCCGACCTGTGCCCTGCAGACTGTGCAGTACAATTGGGCTTTTTCTCCAATGAGGAAAAGCGCGAGAAGCTGGAGCACATCGACAAAGCCGTGGATACCCTGCGCCAGCGCTACGGCTACCGCAGTGTACAGCGGGCGGTCGTGTACACAGCCCCTGCTTTGGGCGGCATTAACGCCTACAACGACAACAACATCCACCCGGTCGGGTATTTTCATACGGCATAGGCATAGGAAGCATCGTAAATGATTCAACGAGAAAAGCGCTATGTGGAAGTCGATGTGCGCTTCAGCACCGAGGGACGATTGCGACCCTTGCAAATTATTTTTGATAAAGGGCAGGTCTACAAAATCGACAAAATCAAGGACATCTGCCGCCGCGCCGCCGATGTGGGCGGCGTTGGGGACCGCTATACCTGTATGATTCAAGGCAAAGAGCGCGAATTGTGGTTTGAAGATGGACGGTGGTTTGTGGCGGCGAAGGTGGCCGCCAAGCAAGCGTCCTCGTCTAACGCATAAGGAGCCGGATACTGCGTCACGGACATTCCTGTGCCGGAGGGTACCCCCATCTTAGCTGCCCACGGCGGCACGGTGCTGGTCAGCGGCTGGAATGACAGCTACGGCAACCACCTGCATTTTGAGGTAATGCAAAATAGCGTGAGAATGAACCCCTTGCAGCTAGTGGTCGTACCGCAATAGTGGTGTACGGGCATTCCGGTAGCCATTGTGCAGAATAATCCACATAATTTAAGAATGTGCCTTGAATAATTTTGCGCATACTGTATACTTAAATGTGAAAGGGCAAAATGCTATCCCTCTAAATTAGACAGAGCAGGTGCAAAATGTACAAAATTTTGATCGTCGATGATGAATCCATCGAACGCGAAGGCATTTCTTTCCTGATTGAAAAATATAAACTCCCGTTGGAGGTCGCACAGGCAACCAACGGGAAAACGGCGCTTGAATATATGCGAACCCACCCCATCGACATTTTACTTACGGATGTAAAAATGCCGCAGATGGACGGCTTGGAGCTGGCACGGCACACTTTTGAAAAATACCCCGATGTGCGTATCCTCGTTTTCAGCGCCTACGGGGAATTTGAGTTTGCCAAAAAGGCGATGGCGGCACAGGCTGTCAGCTACCTGCTAAAACCCATCGAGGTCGATGAATTCCAGCGCGTTATGGCACAGATTCTGGCACGGTGCGATGAGCTGGCTGAAAAGAAAAAAGATGAGCAGCAGCGCGGCGAGGAATATCGTCAACAGCTTTTATTCCGCCTTGTGACAGGAACGGGCTTGGGGAAAGCACACATTACGGAAGAATGGTTTTCTGGACAGACGCTTTGCTTACTTCATGTGCAGACCGAGAATGACTACTTTGCTACAAATGAAGATGCGTTTTGTCAAATGCTGAAGGATTGTACGCAATATAAGTTTGAATACATCAATACCTACCCCGATGAAGCATTCGTCCTCTTTTACAGCAAATATGATTTGTCAGATCGTCTGGGCGATAAGCTGAAAGGCATACAGGAAAAACTCCGGCAGAATGGCTGCGAGGCATCACTGCTGTTGGGCATAGATTTCACCGGCTTGGAGAATATCTCTGCCCGTGTGCAAGCGTTGTCAAGAATTCGCAACGAACTGTATGAAGCACCCGATGCGCTCCTGCTGGAGAAGGAAATCGGTGAGTCGGTCAGCTACTATGCAGAAGCCATAGAAAAGCTCCGTGCCGAGGTGCAGGCCGCATTGAATGAACATCACCCGGAGATTTTTCTGTCCACGGTACAACGCCTGATACAGCAGCTTGGGCAGAACCGTTCTTTGAGCAAGATGTATATGTATCATGTCCTGTATGATCTGCTCGCGCAGATGTACCGTGCTTACGGCATACAGGACCTCAACGAGATTGGGCGCGGTATCAATCGGATTTTAAGCTGTAATACGGCAGCAGCCATGTGCGGTGTGCTGGAAGAAATCATGGCATCTTTGCAGGGAACACCAGAACCGCAAACGGAGGACAGCTCCGCTATCATTCGTCAGGTGCAGAAAATTGTGGATGCCGAATACGGCGAACCGTTAAGCCTGGAATACATTGCGGAAAAAGTATATATTACGCCTTCGTACCTGAGTTACATCTTTAAGCAGATGACGGGGCAGAATCTTATCAAATACATCACAGACCTGCGTATGTACAAGGCGCGGCGCATGGTAGCAGATGGCAATTTGAAAATTTCCCAAATTGCCAAGAACTGCGGTTACGACAACCCCTCCTACTTCAATAAGCTGTTCAAGAACTATTTCGGCGTAACGCCCCGCCAGTACAGGGAGGGCGAACGCGATGAAAGCATTGTATAAATGGTTCGCCTATAAGCTGCCTATTCGCAGTAAGCTGCTGATCAGCTTCAGCATTCTGGTTATGGTGCCGATCCTTGTGCTGGGCATTTACAGCTACCAGCAGTCGAAAGAAAACACCGAGCGCCAAATACGCAGCACAATGGAAAGCAACCTGACGCGCCTGACCTCGGAACTGGATACCCGCTTCCAGCGGGAAGCCTCCACGGTGCGGTTTCTTGCGTATAATCTGACATTCCGCAATGCGCTGGAAAACAGCGGTGCCAGCGCCATGACGATGGCGCAGGTCATGAACACCTCGGTCGAGCCGACCTTCTGGTACTTTATTGCAGGGGACGCCTATGTCAAGGGAATGGAGGTCTACTCCACAAAAGTCCGCGACAAAATCGGCAACTTCCTGCTGCCGGTGGATGATACCGTCAGCCAACAGGCTTGGTATCAACAGGCACTTGACAGTTATGCAACCCATTGGACCTATGACGGCTCAGAGATTTGTGCAAACCGTGCTATACTGGATACCCATTCCAGCAGTGAGGTGATTGCTGTTTTCCGGATGTTCTGCTATCCGGCATCGCTTCTGGATGCCACCGACAGTATGAATTATCTGGACAACGGCATCCGTATCGTGGACGAAAACGGTCAGACCGTCTATGCCCGCAACAGCGGTGTGGATGCTTTGGACGAAGCCGTGCGCCTGTTGGCCGAGGATGGCAGCGAGACCGCCGCGCTTGAGCAGGGGGTGCTCTATAAAAGCCGGATGGAAGTCAGCGGCTGGAGCATTTATTACTATCTGGACAAAGCGAACATCACGAAAGAATTGCAGCCGATTTTGAATACAACGATTTTGGTGGTGTTGATTTGCCTGTTCCTTTCCATTGCAGTCATTAACCTGTTGGCTACAGCCCTGACCCGCCGCATCCTGAAATTACAGGAGTACGCAGAATATGTGGCAGAAGGGCATCTGGATAAGGAACTTTCTACCACGGATACCGATGAAATCGGCGTGGTGACAAACAGCATGGGGCAGATGACGCACCGGCTGAATGATATGATCCATCAGGTCTATACGATGGAGATCGAAAAGAAAGCCAGTGAGCTGCGCGCCCTACAGGCGATGATCAACCCGCATTTCCTGTACAACAGTCTGTCCAACATCAAGTGGAAGGCGCTGCGCTCCGGCAATGATGACATCAGCGAGATAACGGGATTGCTGGCAAAATTCTACCGCACCTGCCTGAACAACGGTCAGCCTTTGACCACGGTGCGTTCGGAGCTGGAAAACATCAAGGCGTATGTGCGTATCCAGCAGCTGACCCATGACAACGGCTTTGATGCCGAATACGACATTGAGGAAAGCCAGCTTGATTACCGGATGCTCAACTTCATGCTGCAGCCCATCGTGGAAAATGCCGTCAAGCACGGCTTAGAGTATGAAGAGGAGGACGGAAAAGGGCATATCCGCATCGAATGCCGCGGCGAGGATGAGTTCATCGTGTTCTGCGTCATCAACAATGGCGGCGCTATCGACCTACAAAAGGTGGCCGAAGTCATGCGCACCCCCGGCACGGGGTACGGCATCTATAATATCTGTGAACGCATTGAGCTGTATTACGGTCCCGGCAGCGGACTTTTCCCCTCTATCACAGAGGACGGCGAGACCTGCTTTACGCTGAAACTGAACCGCACATTGGAAAAAGACCTGCCATCTGAAACCTGATTGCACCCCACCGATACAATTTCTGTCGGTGGGGTGTTCTGTAAAATAGTGTTAGTTTTCGAAAAAATGTTCTATTTCGCATTTTGGACATTTCGGGTACAATAAAGCCATCGAAAGCAGAACACACTGCAAGGAGGAAAACAAACATGAAAAAAGCAATCGCATCCGTGCTCGCAGCGTCGATGGCTCTGTCCCTCGCCGCCTGCGGTGGCTCCTCTACCGCCACCTCTAGCAGCACCGCCACTGAGAGCACTGCCAGCAGCACTACGGCAGAAAGCACCGCATCCGGTGACAAGGTTACGCTGCGCATGACCTACTGGAACAGCGAGGACACCGTCAAGGCACTGCTTGACTATCTGGGCGAGGCTGTTCCCGATGTTCAGATCGAGTATCAGTTCATCGACAACTCCAACTACGACACCATCGTGGATACCCAGCTTTCTGCCGGTGAAGGTCCCGACATCATCTGCGAATCTCCCGCTTCTGCCTTGAAGCACGCAAAACTTGGCTATCTGGCCGATGTGAGCGACCTCGGCGCGAAGTTCTCTGATGCCGGCACTTCCGTTTACAGTTATGACGGCAAGACTTACGCATTGCCCGGCATCTCCTGGTTCGAGGGCATCTACTACAATGTTGATCTGTTCGAGCAGAACAACATTGCACTGCCCACTACCTTTGACGAGTATCTTGATGTCTGCAAGAAGTTCCAAGACCTCGGCATCAAGCCGCTGGCTGCCGGTCTGAAATCTTGGGAGCCGATGCTGAAGAACTCCATGGCGTTTGTCACTGCCGAGTACCTCTCCACTGATGAGGGCAAAGACTTTGGCGGCAAATATCGCGAGGGTCAGGCTACTCTGAACGGCACTTGGAATCCGTACCTCGAAAAGTGGAGCGAGATGATCACCAGCGGTGTTTACACCACCGATATGACCGGTATCGACCACGATCAGGCTCTCGAAGAGTTCGCCACCGGCAATGCCGCTATGTTCTGCTCCGGCCCGTGGGATCTGGAGGCCATCCAGTCCAAGAACCCCGACCTCAACCTCAACATGATGCCTTTCTACGGCACCAAGGCCAGCGCCGGCTGGCTGATCGGCGGCCCCGGCTGCGGCTTCGCCGTTAACGAGAACAGCGCCAACAAGGAAGCAGCCCTCAAGGTTCTGGCTGCTATCGCTACCGAGGAAGGTCAGAAGGCCCTGTGGGAGAACAACCAGGGCGGTTCCTCCTACATGAGCGGTGTTTCCTTCGACCTGCCTGAGGTCTACTCCAGCGTTTCCACTGCCATCAACGCCGGCAATGTCTACTGCCCCTGGAACGAGTGGGGCGCTGCTGCTGGTGCCCACGAGGATTACGGCACCGAGATGCAGAAGTACCTGCTGGGCGAGGAAGACCTCTCCGCCGCGCTCTCCAATGTCGATGCTGCCGTTGCTGAGCTGCTGAGCAAGTAATCCGATCCGTAACTACAGCCTCAAACTTTCAATCGAGGGTTTGAGGCTCTTTTTTTCAAAAAACGGAGGTCAGAAATGCCTACTAAGACCCAAAAGAAGTATGTGCCCGGTTCGTTGGGCAAATACTTCGCCATGTTTGTGGCACCGGCGCTGATCGTGTATCTGGTGTTCAGCATTGTGCCGTTCCTGTTTACGATCTATTACAGCTTTACCGATTATACCGATATGAACCCCGTAAATCTGCACTTTACGGGCCTTGCAAACTACATAAAAGTCCTTGGCTCCCCGTTGATGCGCACAGCCATTAAAAACTCGCTGATTTACGCCGTGGTGCTGACCGGAGCGCAGGTTGTGCTGGGTCTGCCGCTGGCTGTCATCCTGAATATGAAGCTGCGCACCCGCAATCTGCTGCGCGCAACCTTCTTTTTCCCGGCGGTATTCTCCTCGTTGATTATCGGCTACCTGTGGAACTTTATCCTTTCCTCCTCCAACTACGGCCTTATCAACAACCTGCTGGCTAAGGTGGGGCTGCCGACTTTCAACTTTTTCACCTCGCAAAACGCACTTTACTCTGTCCTGCTCACGCAGATTTGGCAGTGGACCGGCTGGGCCATGGTCATCTTCCTTGCCAACCTGCAGAGCATCTCGGGCGATTTGTACGAGGCAGCTGAGATCGACGGTGCCAGCGGCTTCACCCGCTTTTTCCGTATCACCCTGCCGCTGATGTGCCCCTCGGTTAAGATCGTGGCGGTCACCGGTTTGATCGGCGGCATGAAGGCATTCGATGTCATCTACTCGATGACCAGCGGCGGCCCCGGCGATGCCACCCAGACCGTTATGATGGTCATGATGCGCAAGGGCATCTCGGACGGCTTCTACAATCAGGGCGCGGCGTTCGGCGTTTGCTTCTTCGTTGTCGTTATGATTTTGAGTGCTATCATGAACACGATTATGCAGAAATGGAGTGACTCTATTCAATGAATACGCGTAAATTTGAAAGACGCGGCCTGATCATTACCGAAACATTGATGGTCTTGCTCGCTGTTCTCTGGGCTGTCCCTATTTACTATCTGATCGTCACAACGCTGAAATCCCCCGCGGAGGCTACCGCCAGCCCGCTGGCGCTGCCCAGTGCTATCAATCTGCAAAACTATATCGACGCATGGCAGAAGATGGAATTTCCCCGTGCGTTTGCCAACACACTGTTTATCACGGCAATGAGCGTCTTTCTCATCGTGCTGTTCGGCAGTATGGCCGGGTATGCACTGGCGCGCACAAGCTCCAAGCTCGGCGGTCGGCTGTTCCTGTTCTTTCTGGCCGGTCTGGTCGTGCCATTTCAGATGAACATTGTCAGCTTGTACAAAATCGTCAAGGCGCTGCATCTGATGAACAGCCCCTTCGCCGTCATTCTTGTCGATGTGGCTGTGAATATGCCGCAGGCGGTGTTCCTCTTCCGTGAATTCGTTCACTCTACGGTGCCTGTTGAACTGGAGGAGGCTGCTGAAATCGACGGCTGCGGCACGATGCAAAAGTTCTTCACCATCGTATTTCCGCTGCTCAAGCCGGTAATGGCTACCGTTATCATCATCGTTACGCTGAATGTCTGGAACGAGTTTATGACCCCGCTGCTCTTCCTGCAGAGCCGTGCCAATGATGTTATCCTGCAGGAAGTTTCCCGCAACATCGGTCAGTTCTCCACCGACTGGACGGCTATGTTCCCGATGATGATGCTGGGCGTTGCACCTTTGATGATCTTCTATCTGTTCATGCAGAAGTATATTATTGCCGGTGTTGCTGCCGGTGCTGTGAAGGGGTAATTGAAAATGAAAATCACGGATTTTGGTAAAATCATGGTAATCGTTCCCCATCAGGACGATGAACTGCTTTTGACGGCTGGTGTGCTGTATTCGGCTGCCCACGCAGGGCTGAACCCCCATGTGGTAATGGTGACCAACGGCGACTACGGCTGCCACGACCACAGCGTAGGCTATGCGCGTCTGCGTGAAACACTGGCGGGCGTGGAAATGCTGGGAGTTCCGAATGAGCAGGTGACATTCCTTGGCTATGCTGACACCGGTATGCCGCGGGCGGAGAGCTTTCTTGCGGGTTTGTATGATGAAACCGATGAGAACAAGGTTCATCCCTCCCACTGCGGCACGGAGACCTACGGTCTGCCCGAAAAGCCGGATTTCCACGCGCAGCATTTCGGTAAGCCTGCGCCGTATACAAAAGCCGGCTTTGTGCAGGATCTGAAAGCCGTACTCGACGAAATCGAACCGGACAGCATCATTACCACGGCACTTTGCGATACCCACGGTGACCACAGCGGGCTGTACCAGTTTATCTGCGATGAACTGCGCAGCCGCCGTGAGGCTGGCAAAAAAGTTCCGACCCTCTATACCGGCATTGTCCATTCGCCCGCAGGGGATGAAAACTGGCCGCTGCGTGACGGTGTTCGTCCGCTGACCTGCCCAGAGGGGCTGGAAAGTGCCAGTACACTGCGCTGGGAGAATCGTATCGTTCTGCCCGTTCCGCAGGAAATGCTGAACGAAGATCTGGCGCAGAACCTCAAGCACCGCGCCATTTCCTGCCATAAAACGGCCTTAAAGCCGGATGCCGTGGATTTTCTGTATTCGTTTGTAAAAGCAGACGAGGTATTCTGGAAAGTAGACCTGTAAGGAGAAGTTGCAATGGATACCAACAAGACCCCAATTTATCCCTTTGAGCCTTGGAATGTAACGGAGGATCACCTTGATCTTGCGATGAACTACCGCAACGAAACGACGTTTGCGCTTTCCAACGGCTATATCGGCACCCGCGGCACCCATGAGGAAGCCTACGATTTTGACGAGCAGCACGGCTTGGAGGGCAATTTCCTCAATGGTCTGTACGAGCAGGAGCACGTCCGCTACGGCGAGTGGAACTTCGGCTTCCCGACCGAGAGCCAGACGATCCTGAATGTGCCAAACTGCAAGACGATTCGTCTTGTGGTTGACGGTGAGCCTATGGACATCCGTACCGGCACACTGCAAAATTACCGCCGCACACTGGATATGAAGCACGGCCAGGTCGTGCGCGGCTTTGAATGGACCTCCCCCAACGGTAAAACTGTCCGGGTGGAAAATATCCGCTTTGTCAGCCTTGCTCACAAAAACCGCATGGCACAGCGCTACAGCGTTACCCCCGTGAACTTCAGCGGTACGCTGACGCTGCACAGCGCACTGGACGCCGATGTGGAAAACCATACTCGTACCACAAATCCGCTGGTGGACTACGGTCCGTTTGGACGTCATCTGCTGCCCGATGCACTGACCGCCGATGACAAAACTATGACCTGCCAAAGCACCGCTGTCAACAGCAAGCTGGCGATGGCCTGCGGCTCGGTGCATCTGCTCTCGGAGGCAGCAGCTGCGACCCGGCATCAGGCAAACGATGTCGATGCTTGGATCGAATACGATTTTGCCGCCAAGCAGGGTCACACGATCACACTGGAAAAGCTGACCGTCTACACCGACTCCCTCGATATGGACAAGGACGCCATGCTCCCGTTTGTGAATGAGGAACTGACTGCCTTTGCCGCTGACGGATATGATAAGGAGTTTGCCGCCCACGCTGCCCTGATGGAACATTTCTGGGAGACTGCCGATATTCGCGTGGACGGCGATGTGCCTCTGCAGCAGGGACTGCGCTTCAACCTGTATCACATCATGCAGGCATCGGGACGTGATGGCAGAACGGGTATGGGTGCCAAAGGCTTGTCCGGCGAAGGGTATGAGGGTCACTACTTCTGGGACACCGAAATATATGTTCTGCCGGTCTTTGTCTATACCCAGCCGGAGCTTGCGCGCAGTCTGCTGGACTACCGCTACAGCACCTTGGATAAAGCGCGCGACCGTGCCCGTGTACTGGGGCATCCCATCGGTGCATTGTATCCTTGGCGCACCATCAACGGCGAGGAAGCATCTACCTACTTCCCGCTGGGTACGGCGCAGTACCACATCAATGCAGATGTGGCCTATGCGTTCCAGCTCTATGTTGCTGTCACCAACGATATTGACTACCTTGCCGACAAAGCAGCCGAGGTTCTGTGCGAAACGGCCCGCGTCTGGGCGGATGTAGGCTGCTTTGCCGAGTGCCGCGGCGGCAAATACTGCATCTGCTCCGTGACCGGTCCCGATGAGTATAATGCCATTGTGGACAATAACTTCTATACGAACCTGATGGCGCAGCAGAACCTGTATGCCGCCGTCAAAGCGCTGGAAACGCTGAAAGAACAGCGCCCCGATGCTTACCAAAAGCTGATCGAAAAAATTCATCTCGACCCGGACGAGCCTGCCCAGTGGAAAAAGACTGCCGATGCTATGTATTTTGCTTACGATGAAAAGCGGCAGGTCTATTTGCAGGACGATGGCTTTATGCTTCGCAAGCCGTGGGACGATTCCCGTATTCCTCCCGAAAAGCGGCACCTTCTGTACGAAAACTATCACCCATTGTTCATCTACCGCCAGCGAATGAGCAAGCAGGCGGATGCCATCATGGGTATGATGCTGTACAGTGCGTTGTTTACCGATGAGGAGCTGCTGCGCAATTACGACTTCTATCAGACCGTAACGCTGCATCATTCTTCGCTTTCCACCTGCATCTTCGGTATTCTGGCAAGCTGCATCGGACGCCACGAGGACGCCTATACCTATTTTGCCCAGTCTGCCCGTATGGATCTGGATGATTACCATGACAACTTCTACGCCGGTATCCATGCCGCCAATATGGCCGGCACATGGCAGAGCATTGTCTTTGGCTTTGCCGGTCTGCGTCTTGTAAACGGCGTGCCGGAGTTCAAATTCTATATTCCCGAAGCGTGGAACGGCTATCACTTCACAGTGAAAATCAAAGAGTCCGTACTGGCAGTGGATGTGCTGCCGGACGGCTGGACCATCACGCTGCAAAGCGGCGATGCTGTCAACTTCCTTGTCGAGGGCAAGCCTTACGAACTGACCGAGAAAGGGGCAACCTGCCATGAAGCACTATAAAGCAATCTTTTTTGATTGGGACGGCACAGCGGTTCTCTCCCGCAAAGCGCCTGTAGAGGATGCCGTCAACGCGATGCGCCCGCTGCTGGATAAAGGGGTAAAGCTCTGCATAGTCAGCGGTACGACCTACGAGAACATTGCAGGCGGAAAGCTGCACAGCTATTTTACGCCGAAGCAGCTGGAAAACCTGTATCTCGGTCTGGGGCGCGGCGCGTTCGACTATGGGTATGATGCTACAGGGCAGCCGACCATCCTTGTTGACCGTGTGCCGGATGCCAAGGGCATCCTTGCCGTACACGATGCCTGCTACCGCATCCACCGCGAGCTGTTGGAAAAATACGGCATGAACACCGATATTGTTTTCAGCCGACCGAATTACTGCAAGATCGACCTGATGCCCGCCAACAACCGCGGCGAGAATCTGTTTTTACAGGAGGGCGAGGCTGCACGCCTGCAGCACATCTTGCAGCAGCACGGCATTGACAGTATTGAAACGGTCATTGCGATGGCAGAATCCTTCGGTACGCCGGAAATGCCGCTGCGCGCCACAACCGATGCAAAATATCTGGAGGTCGGCCCCACCGGCAAAAGCGACAATGTCGATGCGTTGTTTGCGAGTTTCGGCTTTGCTGCCGAGGATTGCTGCTTCTGGGGTGATGAGTTTATCGGTGTAACGGATTCTATCTTCGGCAGTGATGCCGGTATGCTGACCCAAACGACCCAAAACGGCGATTTCTACGATGTTTCCGACTTGGAGGGCGTAAGACCCGAACAGATAAAGCGCCTTGGCGGCGGCATCCAAACCTTCTTGAATTTTCTGCGGGAGCAGTGAATGATAGGAAATAAGACCTCGATGACAGTGATATACAAAAACAGCAGATATTCCTTGGTTGGATAGAAGAAAAGTAAATTTGTTTTTGGCCCGACAAGTTTTTGGCTTGCCGGGCTTTTTCTTTCGGGTAGGCTTATTTATTTGAAAGGCGTATTGTATGGTAAAAGTGATTGACGTCCCGGTAAGCGGAGCCATGCCGTATTAATGTATGAATACACATATTCTTTGCTACCCCCGCTGTATCACCCGATACAGCGGTATTTTTATTGTCAAAAAAGGAGTTATTGCAATGTCTAACGAAAACAAAATCCGTATTCTGTATGTTCAGCCGGGCAAGTATCCGGAAGAACAGTTCGTTGCAAATGAGCTGCACCCCCTTCAGCGGCTTGTCGGCGGAGATATTCAAGCCGTATACCCGTGGTCAAAGGACAATGTGGCGCTTATCTGCAACGATTCGGGCAAGGTGGACGGCCTGCCGCTGAACCGCTGCATTGAGGACTACGATGTAATCGCGGGCAATTTCTTTATCTGCGGTTTTTCCGGGGAGGAGTTTTGCAGCCTGACCGACAAGCAGTTCCGGCACTACGAAAAGCTGTTTCGTGACCCGGAGCTGTTCTTGCCGACCCCCATTGGCATAATGCCGATGAAATGCACCCCTGACCAGTATAAACGCCTGATGCAGGAGCGCAGCGCCGCCAACCATGGGGAGCGCTGACTATGGAGTATAAGCGCAAGCGGCTGATACGCGCGACATTGCAAAAAGCCGAAAGCAAACACAGGCAGACAGTGCGGCAGGCGGAATCGGCAACAGATGCCGAGCAACAGACGCCGGAAGAATACGCCCAGACGGTTGTTTCCGAAAAAGCCATACACACAGAGGAGAACCTGCAAAGCAAGGCGCTGGACACAGGACGAATCAGCTACCGTCAATTTCGGATTTTACAGGAAAAGCGCCAGCGTGTGCCAACCACACATGTTGCCCAGCCCGCTGAAACAGAAAATGCCTCCTTGGGGCAATCCGCTGACAAGAGAGAAACCTTCAAGAGCCAACGCTTTCGGCAGAAGGCGTTGGATCAGCGAGAAGTCAGAACTCCCGATTTCTACCGTGACAAAATGCAGGCGCTGAAACGCCAACACCTCACGCGCGAAACGGTGCGCCGCCATCTGCAAAAGCAGGCGGGCGGCACGGTGCTTGGCAGCGGCGTCAGACTGCCCTATACAGCCCCTGTCTTTCACGGTGGAGGCATTAGACAAGCCGCGCTTGGCAGAGTTCGCACGGTGCTGCAAGCTGCCTGGCTGCGGCTGAAAGCGATACTGGCGCGCACGATACGGCGCGCAGCCGGTTCGCTGCTGGCGCTGCTTGGCGCAGGCGGCGTGGTGCTGTTGCTGGCGATGGTCATAGGCGCGGCTGCGGCGGTAATCGGCTCCCCGATGGGCATCTTGTTTGCCGATGAATCCGGCGATCCCAACAGCATCCCTATTGCCGAAATCGTAGCCGACACCAACGCCGACTTCGGCGCGGCCATCAATGACATCGTATCCGCCCACCCGGAGTGCAGCGAAACCACGATGGAATACGACTACGAGGACGGTCACACTTGGGCGAGTTACTGGCCCGAAGTGCTGGCCGTCTTTGCTGTACAGAACAACTTGAACAACGACGGCGATGTGATCGTCATTGACGAAGGCAAGAAGCGGTTGATTCAGGACACCTTTTGGGCGATGCACGAAATCCGCGCAGAGGTGGAGGAGGTGACCGCCACGCCGGAACCGACCGAGGACGAACCCGACCCGGAGCCGGTCACGGGGTACATTCTGCACATCACGGTCAGCAGCAAATCGGTGGACGCGCTGGCAGATTTGTACCGCTTTACGCAAGACCAGCGGGACATTTTGCAGCAGCTGCTTTCCGAGGAAATGCGCCCCAGTCTGCTTGCTCTGTGCGGCGGGATTGCTGTTGCCGATGGCGAGTTATGCTGGCCGCTGCCGGGGCATACTTATATATCCTGCCACTTCGGGGAAGTGGACGCCTTCGGCAATGCCGGGCACCGCGGCACGGATATTCCCGCGCCGGAGGGTACACCCATCTTGGCTGCCCACAGCGGCACAGTGCTGGTCAGCGGCTGGAACGACAGCTACGGCAATCAGGTGCTGCTGGATAACGGCGCAGGACTTTCAACACGGTACGCCCACATGACGCAAACTGCCGTTACCGCAGGGGAAGCGGTAACGGCAGGGCAGGTTATAGGTTATGTAGGCAATACCGGCGACAGCACAGGTTTCCACCTGCATTTTGAGGTTATGCAGAATGGTGTGCGTGTGAATCCTATGGATATGGTTTGTCTGCAAGAGAAGAAACAATAAGTAATCGGTTATCCTGACAAAAGCAGTCTTGAAAGTGTTTTGGCACTTTCAAGACTGCTTCATTATTGTTTATACTGTATCATCTGTGGAAAGTTGTGTGCTTTCTTTTCATGGTGATGGAGAGTGCAAGCATTGCAATGTTCCATAGCAAAGATGCACCGGAAAGACCAACAGCCGCTGTCGCAAGCGATTTTGCCGTAGCAGAGTCATTTGCTTCTTTGTTTGCCACAGCGGAAGTGTCGCGTACAAGACCGGCATTGATGGTCGTGCCATCGGTCATTGTAAGAATTAGGTAGCCGTCGTTATCAATCATGGCGTTGTCTATTCCGCGCCCGGCAGTACCATCCTGTCCATCCTTGCCATCCTGACCGTTTTGTCCGTCTTGACCATTTACACCGTTTTTTCCGTTAATTCCATTGGTGCCATTTTGCCCGGAAGCGCCATCGGCACCGGCATCGCCTTTTTCGCCTTGGACACCCTGAATGCCTTGCTCGCCTTGGTCACCCTTGTCGCCCTTTTCACCTTGGACACCCTGAATGCCTTGCTCGCCTTGGTCACCCTTGTCGCCCTTTTCGCCTTGGACACCCTGAATGCCTTGCTCGCCTTGGTCACCCTTGTCGCCCT
>OGIO01001425.1_pt1 | contig 19843 bp, 15 predicted proteins | sample 1571841 | NCBI WGS metagenome assembly OGIO01 (sample SAMEA2582111, study PRJEB24529) | metagenome | biome: Human gut stool | place: China | collected 2011
AAATGTTTGAAAGTATAGTGTTTATGCGGATAATCAAAAATCAGATATAAAATTTAATATAATTATTTATATCATCATCACTAGGATCATCTGTTGCCTTATACTTAGCCACTTCTGTTTCAACAACTGTATAAATAGAATGTGCTTCTTGAATATAGCGAGACTCTTTAGCTTCATTTACATAACCAATTACAGAAGGTACAGCAATCGCAGCTAAAATAGCTAAGATTACTAATACAACAATAATCTCTACCAACGTAAAACCTTTCTTATTTTTCATCTTCCTCACCCTAATTAACACTTACTGTTATATCTTTATTTCTTTTAATTACAGAATAAACATTCTTTCCATCATCATTTTTAAAATTAACATAGTACTTTGCATTATCTTTTCCAATATGACTACAAGTACCAAACGTCACATTTTGAATACCCGTTTTTTTTGTTATTGTTTCTGTTAATTCTTTTTTATACTCAGTATTATTATAAGTATCATCATTTAATTCATTGCCTAAAGCTTTATACCTTGCTTCCTCTGTTTGAATAACTGTATAAATAGAATGAGCTTCTTCAATATAGCGCGTCTTTTTAGATTCATCTACATATCCAAGAACAGCAGGTACAGCAATAGCGGCTAAAATAGCTAAAATCACTAACACAACAATAATTTCTACCAACGTAAAACCCTTGTTATTCTTCAATCTTTCCTTCATATGCCCATTCCCCTTTTTTGGTTATATTATAACACATATATATAAAATTTCTAATAATCCAACAATTTTCTCTCAATTATTACATAAAAAAACCATTCTTATAAGGAATGGTCATAAACTTCTTAGAATAAAATTATAATAATTTAAATTATTCAATTGATGTAATCTTAACTTGTTTATTCTTATAAAGTTCTGCTTGTATTTTTTTACCATCATCACTTGTCCAATGTAAAAGATAAACATAATCTTTTCCAGAATCATCAGAATCACCAGAATAAATAAAATCCATACTCTTTATTCCAGTTTTCTTAGCAATTATATTTTCACCATCTGGATTATCAGCTGTTTTATTACGAAGTTTTGTATACATATCTTCCATATTATGGTATGAATCACCTTTATCTGTGTAATCTATTTCATTTTCTAATCTAGCTTCTTCTACCTGAATAACAGTGTAAATAGCTTTAGCTTCTTCGACATATCATAAAACAGAAGGAACAGCAATTGCAGCTAGAATAGCCAATATTACTAAAACAACAATAATCTCTACTAATGTAAAACCTTTTCTATTATTAATCTTCTTCATAATATCACATTCTTTCTAATAGATTTAGTATATATTATTTATAAGCAAAGGAAGTCACTGAATATTCAGTGACTTTAATTAAATGATTAATCTAAATCAGTTAGAGCTGATCCTTTTTTATCAATTTTGATATCTTTATTTTTCTTAATAGTTGCTTTAACAAATTTTTTATCATCTGATTTCCATTTTACAACCCATTGAGTAGTTGTTTCTTTTCCAGCATTATTTGTTTCAACTGTAGCTTCAGCAGATGATACTTCTAAAGTTGTAGTTTCTTTAATTTGTTTTTTAAGTGTTTCTAACGCTTCAGCTTTCCCACCAGTAATAGCACCATAAACAGGATCAGTAACATCTGTAGCAGTACAATATTTACCATTATTTAATGCAGCAGCTTTAGCTTCTTCTGTTTGGAATACTACATAGATTGATCTAGCTTCTTGAATGTATCTAGATTCTTTAGCTTCATCTACATAACCGATTACTGATGGTACAGCAATTGCAGCTAAGATAGCTAAGATTACTAATACAACAATGATTTCAACTAATGTGAAACCTTTTTTATTAGATTTTTTTTGTAATTTCTTTAATAATTCTTTCATCATTTCTTTTTTTCTCCCTCTTTGATATGATATTTTAAAGAAATCCTATGACAGTTAAAAACCACCTATTATTTTGGTGGTTGCTATAACTCATAGACATACGAAAATATATCTTGATAGGTTAGGGTAACCGGCAATCATAGCACTTACGTACTTTAGACCCTAGGGCTTTGCGTCACTGTTTTTCAACAGCTTTGCCTTTTTCTTTTCTTTACAAATATATAATAATATTTTTAAAGGGAATTTGCAACAAATTCCCCTCTAATTCGACCTTTTTTCACATATTTTTATAATTGAACAATCAATTCTATTATTTTTTGATAGTTATCTTTAACTATTTGTAGAAGTTTACCTGCTTCTTCAAGTTCTTCATCATTTAAATTTTCTTTTTCTCTTAAACATTCTGTTAAATTACAACTTGCTTGATATAAATCATCAAATCCCAAATTAACACTTATTCCTTTCAAGGTATGAATAAAACGGAAGGCTTCTTTATAATCAACTTTATTAAAAGCATCAATAAGATTATCAAATGTTTCATCATCTTTAAATTTCAATACAAATTTTCTAATAAATTCTTCATTAAATAATCTTCTTTTAACATCTTCAAAGTTCCCACCAACTTGTTTGTAAAATTCTTCTAACTCCATAAACAACTCTCCTATAATATTTCTATGTCTCCTAATATCCCTAAAGCTTCTTCACCATCATAAATAACTTGTACAGTTATTTTAACATCTTTAATTGTATTATTGATTTTAAGTTTTGTATTCATCGAAAACTTATCTTTTTCTTTTTCTAAATCAATAGCTTGTTGTATGAATACATTAAAATCATTATTAATAAATAGTTTTGTAACTTTTTCATTACTTAATGGATCTATAATTTTAGGTTCTATATTTAATAATAATGCATCTTTTTTAGATAATGTAAGTAATGGTGGTACAACTGAATATTCAAATTGAATATTATTAGATAATTCACTGTAAAATTTATATTTTGATTTTTCAAAATATAAATCTTGATAAAGTAAATTAGATAAATTAAGACCTTCATCTTTTAAATGTTCTTGTGTACGTTCTTCAAAATATTCATTATCTTCATAAAATTCATTAATTTTTAAATCATTTTGAATGTATGATTCAATATCCATTAAACATTCTATAAGTAAAGGATTAAAAACACCACATTTGCCTTTTTGAATCATTTTTAAAGCTTCTTCATGACTATAAGCCTCTTTATAAACACGTTTACTTGTTAAAGCATCATATGCATCAACAATTGAAACAACTTGTGCCGCAATAGGAATTTCTTCTCCTTTTAAACCATCTGGATAACCATTTCCATCATATCTTTCATGATGCCATCGACATATTTGATAACCATATTTTACAATTGGTTCATCATTATAAAATGGTAAACTATTTAACATCTTTGCACCGATGATAACATGTGATTTCATGACTTCCATCTCTTCTTTAGTAAGGGATGATGGTTTATTTAAGATTTCTTCTGGAATAGCAATCTTTCCTATATCATGTAAAGAAGAAGCCACTTCAATTGAAATCATATCATCTAAAGTTAAGGAATATTGATTTGTTTTCTTAACTAAAATATTTAATAACAATTTTGTAAGTTTTTTAATGTGTAATACATGTAAACCACTTTCACCATTACGAGATTCAACGATATGACTTAAGATCATAATCATCATATCGTTATTTTTATATTTTTCATAGATTTGTTTATTAATGATGGTTGTAAGTTTTTTTTGTCTTTTATAATGTGAAATAATATTATTTATTTTTTTTAAGACAACAGCAGATGAAAACGGTCTTGTAATATAACCTGATACACCTAATTCATAGGCTTTTTCAATACTTTTATCATCTTTATCGATAGAAATAATCATCACTGGTACTTCTTCTATCAAATGATTTTGGTTCATATACTTTAAAACTTCAAAGCCATCCATTTCAGGCATGACAAGATCTAATAAAACAAGTGCAACACTTTTGCTATCAGATTTTAAATATTCTAAAGCTTCATAGCCATCTTTTGCTTCTATAACTGTATATTGATTTAATATTTCAGAGAGTATCTCTCGATTAGACTTTGCATCATCAACAATCAGTATTTTCCCATTTTTATCCATCCTAATCACCCTCATTACGCCTTATTAATTTAAAATAAATATCTTTTCCAGATAAAATAGTATATCTTCTTTTAAGCTTATTATACCATTTTAATCCCTTTTGATTTTGATACAATAAAACAATAAAATGAATAATGATATTTAGTTCAAATTCTTCTAACTCTATTTCACCATAAAAACTCTTTTCAAACAACCTACAAACTCTTAAAAAATCACCTTGATGAATCAAATCCATCTTTTCTAAAGTCTCATCCACTTCTATAGAATCTAACCCCAATTGATAATCTATACCATAAGATTTCAAATACATTTCCATTAAACTATATAAATATTTTGTTTTATTTTTAGAAGAAGCATGATGATAAATATATTTAACACCTATATTTAAAATCAATCTTAATAATTCTAATAAAATCCATATAATAAAGATAACTACACAAACAATTGTTAATACCCCTAAAGACATCATACCTAAATTTCCAACATGATCAATTAAATCATTAATCATGCCACCATTTTGACCATCATCAACAGATTGAGAATCTTGATATCCTTTTTCAATATTTGTATCACTTTGTTCTCCTTGAGGAGTTGCGATCATATTCATTAAAGTATACACATCATAATAATAACCAGGTGTAACATCAATTGGTAACCATCCCATACCATCAAAATATACTTCTACCCAAGCATGTCCATCTTTTGAGGTTAAAGTTGCATTTCCCTCATCATCAATTGCATCACTTTTTAAATAATAACCTTCTACATATCTAGCTGGTATATCGTAATATCTAAAAGCTTCAACTGCTACTGTCGAAAATAATACATCATTACCTGCTGTTTTTTGATTTAAGAAATCCTCTAAACTATCTTTATCACTTATTTGATCATCATATTTTAAATAACTTGTCATTGTATCTCTAACATGTTGACAAACAGAATAAATACCTGTGTTTTCAAAATCATCTTGATCAAATAATCGAGAAATTGTTTTTTCTAATCCTTTATCTACCGTTTGATAATTTTCATAAACAAATGATCTATAGATAGATTCAGTATCTAAATATTCTTTTTGTGAAGCATTTGGATTATTTAACCAATCACTTCCAACCATTAATTCACTTGGTGAAGTAGAGGAAGTTTCTTGATAGCTATAGCTTTTACTTCCAAATAAGGCTATTGATTGTAAATTTAAATCTTTTTGAATATTTGATGATGTAACATCACTTTGATTAATTGAATAAGGTGTATATAAGTATTTTTTATTTGCTGCTACGTTATTAATGGTTACATTTTGTTTTTGATCATCATTCTTTGATAGTTTTTGATAAAGGTTATATTGATATGTTGAAGAAAATTTCTTCTTTTTCAACCATTTCAACATACCTTCATGTTCACCATTATAACTTGCTTTTGTCAAATCTTGCCATTGATTATTTTCTAATGTACTTCCTACAAATCCTTTTAAATATAAATTCTTTCTTTGTGAAACTGTTATTTCTAATCTCTCTTGATTATTTTTATGAATACTAGAAGCCTTATTTAAATTACCTTGAGGTAAATTATCTTTACCATAACGAAGATCATCTACTTGTTGTAAAACATCTTCTTTAATTTGTTCAATTGTTAAATTATCTTGGTAACTTGGTATCGTAAGAGAAACAAAGATAATACAAAGAATAATAAACCATTGAATTGTTTTTGTATTAATTACTTTATTTTGATGATACATCCATACCATTAAAGCATTAATACTAAATAAAGAGCCTCCTACAAAAGAAAAACAATCTAACCATAATGTAAAAGAAAATAAAACAAAGAAAAGAATAGATAACACAGTATACTTTTCTTTCTTTATAGAATGATAAATATAATAAGTCATCCAAATAACAATTACTAAACTCATTGCTTGTATATGTGATGATGTAATAGAAGCAGCCATCATCATATTTCTAGCATCTTCAAATTTTGTATTATAACATTCAATAATATAATTCATTATTCCAAAGAATCCATAATAAAAACTTTGAAATGAATAAATAATTCCAATCATTATTGTCATCATGATTGGTAAAATAATTGTTTTTATTTTTTTATACGATAACAAAGATAAAGCTAGTAATAAAACAATACTCACAATTATTTCTAATAACCAAGAACTTATTACTACATTATGATAAAAACATAGAAAACTGATACCACTCATTAAAGAATAAAAGAAGGTCACAATGAAAGAAATAATTCTATTTTTTTTATTTTTTTCCATATTTGACCTCCTTATATTTCAAAATGATACATATTTTGATCAATTGAATCTAATGGTAATTCATATAACTGATTTTGAAAATGTTTGATTGTTTGTGCATTTTGAATATCATTTTTAATCGTAATTGCACTAATACTCAAAAAATCATTTAATCTAGATAACTCTTCATTAAAATCTCCAGCAGTTACATAAATCATCTTTGTAAAATATAAATCTAAATGCTCACTCGCAAACAAATGAAGTGCATCTCCACCTTGACTTGTAATACCTTTAGAAATCCAATTTTCCATGTTTTGATAATAATCTTGAAGACTATTCATTTCTAACCAATAAAAACTTCCTTGATCATATAAAGCAACATAATGCCCTATATTTTTCAATAATAACTTTTCAGACATACTCATTGCAAAAGCTAACGATTTAGATAAAACATGTTTATCAATTTCACTCGTTTGATCTTTTAAACCAATATCTACAAGTAAAACAGTTTCAAAACTACTATTATGAGAACCTTCCTTTAATAAAACTTCTCCTGTTTTAGCAGAAAGTTTCCAATGAACATGACGAATATCATCTCCAGGATAATATGTCTTTAAATCATAAATTTCAGACATATCTGTTCCTTTCTTATATTGGTACTGTAAAACACCATTTTCATAAGGTTTAGAAAGTTCATTATATAATAATTCTATATTTACTTTCCCTGGATAAACCACAAGATGATGTTTTTGAGTTTGTGAAATAGGAACTCTACAAAACCCAAAAACATCATATAAATAAACTTTTTCATATGAAATCATGACATTCCCACAATAAGTCGCAGTATATTCTTGATTCTTTCGGGCTGTTTTTATTCCTAATGGAATAAAAATATTTCTTTTGAGTTCATTTTTTAAAGTCATGTTTTTATAAACAAAAACATAATCTATTCTTCCAGAAACAAGTAGTCTATAACGACTCTTTACTTCTGTTGTAAATGATAGAGACTGACCTACTTTTCCTTGCTTTGGACCTTGGATATCCATTTGAATATATCTTAATTCCAGTTTCAATAAAGTAATTAAAATAAATGGAAAAACAATACCAATGATCCAAATAATTAAGAAGTAGAAATATGTAGAATAAATATAGGCAATAAGTACCAAGAAATTAATTATTCCATACAACAAATATTTATTCTTCATCTTAATCAGCCAAAGGAGGTTTAATTTCTTTTAAAATTTCATTTAAAATATCTCTAGCATCTAAACCTTCTATCCTTGCTTGTGGACGTAATATCATACGATGTGCACATACATCTAAAAAGACATATTGAACATCTTCTGGAATAACATAAATACGATCTTCTAAAACAGCATGTGCTTTAGCCATTTGTACAAGTGCTAATACTCCACGAGGAGAAACACCTAACTCTACTAAAGGTATTTCTCTTGTTTTTTCACATAATAAGACAATATATTTTAAAACATCATCACTGATACGTACAGAAGATAAATAGTTTTGTACTTCAATCACATTTTCTTTTGAAGCAACTTCTTCAATTCTTTCAATTGGATTATCGTAGCGACGTGATTTAATAATTTCTATTTGTTTTTCTAAATTAGGATAACCAATAGATAAACAAATCATAAATCGGTCCAATTGCGATTCTGGTAAAGGTTGAGTACCAGCAGAACCCATTGGGTTTTGTGTTGCTATCGTAATAAAAGGATGTGGTAAATCATAAGTAACACCATCAACTGTTACATTATGTTCTTCCATTGCTTCTAGTAAAGCAGCTTGTGTTTTAGGCGATGTACGGTTAATTTCATCAGCTAAAAGTAAGTTACTAAATACAGCCCCTGATCTAAATTCAAATTTTTGTGTTTCGTTATTTAACATTGTAAAACCAACAATATCTGATGGTAATGTATCTGTTGTAAACTGAATTCTTTTATAATCTAAACCTAAAGCTTTAGAAAAAGCTAACGCTAATGTTGTTTTACCTGTTCCAGGCGCATCGTTTAACAAAATATGTCCTCCTGCATAAATTGTCATTAAAACCTTTTTAATTATTTCATCTTTACCAATAAAGACTTTTGAGACTTCATCAATAATATGTTGTGATTGTTCAATTATCATTTTCATCTACCTCATTTTCTAAAGCTTCTTGTTTATTTTCATCTTGTTGATCATTTTGATTTTCATCATTGACTTCTTGTTGGTTATCTTCTGGTGCTTTTTCAACATCAGGAACAACTTCCTGATTGTCACCAGGTTGAGTACCTGTTTCTGGTAAAGTATATCCTAATAAACCAGCAATTTTCTTTACTGATTGATTAAGCTTTTCTTCGTTAACACTTGGATCATTATCTTCACAAGCTATGAAACGGTACTTCCAAGCATCTATGTATTTTTGTTCTAAACCTTTAGCTGCACCACTTAAAGTAATATGGAAATCTTCACTAGCCATGTCACCAAAAGTATATTCAGTAAATTTATTATAGAATAATTCAATTGGTGTTGCATTTTGGAAAACAATTTCACTTAAACTTTCATCCCCACCAAAAGTATTTGTCCATAAACATGCAGGATAATCTGTATCATTTCCATAAGTTTTTGGAAAAATAACTTTTGAAATATTTGATCCATAAAATGCAACTTGCCCAATTGGTCCTAAACCATCAGGTAAAACAAGTTCACCCGTTAAATTCGTTCCATAGAAGGCATAATCATCAATCCAATACATATCATCTGTCATATTAAATTGAATGGAAGTAATTGGCACATCTTCAAAAGCACTTGTACAAATTTCAAATGTACCTTCTTTAGTAGCCACATCCCCTTGAACATCTGTTGTGGCATTGATTAAATAAAATTCATCTTCTACTGTAACAGTGTTTCCATTTTGATCTGTTCCTCGAGCATATCCATAAAGAATTTCTCCACCATAAGATTCATCTATAAAATAAGCACCACTATATGTATTACCACCATTATAACCTTCTCCATCAAACGGGATATACATTTGTCTTGTTACTGAAGGCAAATAATCATTTTCAAAAATAGCTTTTTTAGCATTAAATGCCATATAACGTAAATCAAATAACCAACTATCTGTAATTTCTAAAGCATTTTCTTGAATAGTGATGCTATCTGTATTTTCAGAGAAAATACTTTCTAACGCCTCACAGCCATAAAAAGCATAGCTATCAATTTGATTAATATGTTTAGATAACTTGACATGTTTTAAATTTTTACATTCAGAAAAAGCATGTTGTCCTATTTCTGTAATTGTAACCCCTGGAATACTATTTTCGTCAAATTGTATTAAATTAGTAGGTGCATTTAATAAAATCGTCGCATGTGATCTATCACGATAATACATTTCTAGATATTCAAAACCATTCTTTGTTTGAAAACTTGAATCTGTTTCACTAAGTAGTGCAAATGAAGCTTGATCTATTTCATTCTTCCATTTATCATCATATAATTCATAATAATTTATTGACACATTAATTGCTTTTAATGAATCCGCTTGGCTAAATGTATCACTATTTGTACCTGGAATATCTTTCGTTAAAAAATTAACTTCTTCAACATGGCTATCTTTAAAAATTTGATGTCCTAATTCAACATCACCATGAGTAAAGATAATACATATAATTTTATCATTACCACTAAAAGCATAATCATCTATTTTTTCTACTGTTTCAGGAATAGCAATTGTTCCTGCGGCACTATCCATTGTACTCACTAATTCTCTTTCATCATTTAAGAAAACCAAATTATTATTCACCGTATAATCATACGATTCTCCATTTTCATTAATTAAATTTGTTACAAATCTTCTATAACTTTTCTTAAAATAATCCAAATAATATTCATCAGGGACATGAATAATTGTATCTGTTTGAATATTCTTAAATGAACTTTGATCAACCATACATGGACCATCAAAATAAACATCTGATACAAACCAGGAAACAATACCTTTAATTGCTGTAACTCCTTTAGGAATATAAATTGCATCCGCTATCGGTGTTTGATAAACAATTGTTTGATCTTTATTCATTAACAAGCCATCTTCATTAGAACTATATTTTGTATTATTTTCATCAACAATATACTTACCATAAAGTTGTAAACCACTCCATCCAAAATGGGCACTTTCAATAGAAGCAGGTATATAAAAATCGCCATAGAAATTTTGCCAACCTGCATAATTCATTTCTATACTGTTTACTTCTTCAGGTACATGAATATCCGCAAATTCATCACCACTATAACCTGTAAATGCATAATTATAAATTGTATATAAATCTTCCGCAAATACATATTCACTTTGTAATTGAACTTCATACCCTTCAGGTAAATCTTTCATTTCTAACGGAATAAGTGAAATTCTTCCTTTTTTATGAGCTATATATGCTGTTTGTGAATCAATATCGCTACCATCTTCATTTTTCCAACCCATAAATATTTGTGTTTGTGTTTGATAAGTTGGTACGATCAAATTATAGTATTTTCGTAAATCTTCTGTTTCCTCTTTTTTTAAGTAGAAATAACCTGTTTCTTGTTGATTGTAATCTTGTAATGAAATACGTGTTTGATATTCGACCTTAAATGTCACTTCATATTCTTGCCAAGGACTTGAAGCATTCATTCTAAAATAAAACTTTACTGTAAAATCTTCCGTTGCATATTGAGGATAAGATCCTATTTTAAAATTATCATTGTAATCTTCTATTCGATAAAGTTTAGGCAACTTACCTTCTTCATTTTCAGCAATTATTACTACCATATTACATAATAATTTCCAAGGAGTAATGACACAACCTTCATATAATTGATCAACACTTTCTTTAGATAAAAATTCTGTACTTAAAAATTGAATTGTATAACTAGCACCTTCTTTTTGAAGAATACCATCATTTGTAAATGTTGATGCATCTCCATAAATTAAATCATTAGACATATCTGGTAATCTAGCTATCGGATCAGGATCAACTATTGGTGTTTTATTATCATGATTGGTATTTTTATCTACTACTTCATTTGAAATACCTGTTCCTGTATTATTTATTGGTATCTCTTGTCCAGGAATAACAACTGTAACATTACCGTCACCTGTTCCATTTGGATTAACACCTATAGTATTATTTCCATTAACACCTAATCCTATTTGTCCATATATCTTTGTTGGATCTACTCTTCCTTGATTTTTAAAGAGATAGGGTGAATTGTTTAAATTTGTTTGTGATATTTTATCTAATGATTGTTGATTTTCTTTTAAATACTGACTTTCATCTGGTTCTTGATGAGTATGAGTTTGTTGGTCTTGATTTGAAAAAATGACTTGATTATTTTTGAGTTCTAATGCTTTTGATCGCGGTGAAAAGATAGAACTGTTTTGAGAAAGTTGATAAGCAGAAATCGCACATGAAAATGATACTACTGTGACTACTGCTACTTTTCCTAAATAAGGAATTGATAATTTATATGTTTTTTTCATCTATGTCTCTCCTTGAAAAGAATTGACCCAATTCTTTTTCCATTTCATCAAAATCAATCGGTTTAGAAAAATGTCCATTCATTCCCGTTTTCTTTGAATATCTTTTATTTTCAACATAAGCATCCGCTGACAAAGCAAAGATAGGAATTGATTGACTATCTTCTCTATTTAAACTTCTAATTGCTTGTGTTGCTTCATAACCATTCATTTCAGGCATTTGAATATCCATTAAAATCAAATCATAATAATGTTCAGCATGCTTTTTAAAAGTCTCTACTGCAACTTGTCCATTTTCTACACGTTCAACAAAAGCCCCTTTAGCATTTAAAACACTTAAACAAATTTCAGCATTAATATCATTATCTTCCGCAAGTAAAATACGTTTTTGATCAAAACTAAATTCTTCTACAACAACTTCTTTTTTATCTTCATATTGTTGATTAGTAGAAATTGGTAAATTTAAAAAGACAGTAAAATCACTCCCCTTTCCTTCTAAACTATCAACAACAATTTCACCACCCATCAACTTAACAAGTTGATCTGTAATAGCCATGCCTAATCCACTACCACCATATTTTTTAGAAATCTCTACACCTTCTTGTTCAAAAGGTCTAAAAATATGACTTAAGAATTCTCTAGACATTCCTTTACCAGTATCATGTACACGCATCATAATATTAGCCACTTGATCTTCTTTATACATTTGTCTAAATGTCACTTTAATTTCACCTTTTTCAGTAAACTTACTAGCATTAGACAATAAATTAACAAGAATTTGCATAATACGTAATTCATCACCAACAAAATATTTAACATCAAAATCAAAATATTCTATTTTAAACATTACATCTTTTTTCTCAATTGTTTCTTTGAAAATATTATTTAATTGAGGTTCTAAATGATAAATATTAAATGGTTTATTTTCTAATTCTAATTTTCCAGCTTCCATTCTAGACATATCTAATACTTCATTAATTAAGGAAAGAAGGTATTGAGAAATATCTTGAGCTTGTTGTAAATAATAATCTTCTTGTTTAGTATCTTGTGTATTTCTAGCTAATGTCAACATTCCAATAATACCATTCATTGGTGTTCTTATCTCATGAGACATTCTTGATAAAAAAGATGCTTTATATTCACTTTCATTTTTTGTAGTTTCTATTTGTTTTAAATAATCTTTTTCTTTTAAAACATCTTCACTATGATCATAGAAAGCAAATAAATGATATTTACCATTTTCTATCGCACTTACTGTAAGTACAAACCATTGATCTACATCTTTCATTTTAAAAGAGTATTTAAAAGAATTTTCTTGATTCCATGATTGATATTGTTTCATAAAATCACGATAAACTCTTTCCTCCACCATTTCTTTTAAAACCATAAAATCTACAACTATACGTTCTTTAGCTATATGAAATACTTCTTGAAAACGTGAAGAAATAAATAAAACTTTAAAATCTTTAGTTCTAACTAAAACATAAAGTTGACTTTGATCTTCATCAAATATTTGATTAGTTAAATCATTTTTATTAAAATGAGAGTTTTTATATTTTTTATAAAAGAATGAAATCATATTTAATACAATAATGATACAAATAATCACTAAAATACCTAATAAAATTGTTTGACTATTCTCTCCTGCAGCCATAATAATCTTTTTCATACAAAACCCTCCCATTTGTCTAATTACCCATTTTTTATTATAGAACCAAACTAACATTTATGCAAATTTTCATTTTCTGTTCATAAATTATAGTTATAATAAATAAGAGGTGATTTTATGAATGTAAATCAAAAAGAGATTAAAAAATATATGTATTTAATAAGTTTTGCTGGTGTTGTACTAGCAATTATTTTAAATTTATCACAAGTATTTCATTTTATTCAAACTATATGGAAACTTATTGTTCCTTTTTTTGTAGGATTTTGTATTGCTTTTGTATTAAATATTATTACTAAACAATTAGAAAATACACTTTTAAAGAATAGTAAGAATAAAAGAATGTTTTCTTTTATTATTACATTAATACTATTATTTGCTTTTATTATTCTTATTTGTTTTATTGTTGGTCCTGAACTTGTTCATTCTATTAAAGAAATTATTAGATTAGCACCTAATGCTTATGATCAATTTATCCAAACATTAAAAGATAATAGAAATATAATGAATGGTAGTTTTAAAAATATGATTGATTCTATTATTTCTTTAGATATAGATTTATCTTCTTTATATAAAACTATTGTAAATAATTGGCAAACACTTTTTCATTCAGGATTTTCTATTTTATCTAATACATTAAGTAGTTTATATACCTTTTTTATTGGTCTTGTTTTTTCAATCTACCTTCTTTTTTCAAAAGAAACATTATCTAAACAAATAAAAACAACATCCCAAGTATTAATTGGTCAAGAAAAAACACAAAAAATATGTAATATCATACAATTATCTAGTCATACTTTTTCTAATTTTATTACTTGTCAATGTTTAGAAGCTTGTATACTTGGTAGTATGTTTGTTATTTCAATGTCAATTTTACAAATGCCTTATGCCTTGTTAATGGGAGTTGTCATTGCTGTTACTGCATTAATTCCTGTTTTTGGTGCTTTTATTGGTTGTTTTGTAGGAATTATTATGATTGGTATAGTTAATCCTCTGCAAGCTTTAGAATTTATTGTTTTATTTCTTGTTTTACAACAAATAGAAGGAAATTTAATTTATCCTCATGTAGTTGGTAATTCAGTTGGTCTTCCTTCTATATGGGTATTTGTCGCTGTTATTATTGGTGGTAATCTTATGGGTATATTAGGAATGTTCTTATTTATTCCACTTACATCTATTCTTTATACTTTATTTAAAGAATATATTAAAGCAAAAGGAGATAATCGTTCTTGATTATCTCCTTATTTTATATCTTCTACAATTTTATTAACAATATCATCTAATGTCCCATCGTTATCAACATGATAATGACAACTATCTAAATAAAGATCATGTCTTTCATCATAGAGTTGATAAAGTTTTTGAGGGCCATCTTTTAATAAAGGTCGATGTGCTGTTTCAACATCACTTACTATATTATCTAAAGGTCGATCAATATAGAAAACAGTACCCGCTTGTTTTAAAATATCACGATTTTCTTTTCTTTTAACAACGCCACCACCAGTAGAGATAATATAACCATCAAGTTGAGCCATATCTAAACAAGCTTCACTTTCACGATCTCTAAAATAATCTTCAGAAATATCAAACATTTCTGGAATAGTCAATTGATATTTCTTTTCAAGATATTCATCCATATCGATTACTGGCATATTCAGTTTTTCTGATAATAATTTGGAGATGGTTGTTTTACCACACCCCATGATTCCCACTAATATAATATTTTTCATTCTTACGCCCTTTTATAATTTCCCAATACTTTTAATGTTGTACTATTAGCTTTCATTTTATTGATTGCTCTTTGTATTCTTTCTTCATGCATATTTCCTTCAAAATCAATATAGAAGTAATATTGCCAAAATTGTGTTTCAATTGGTCTTGATTCAATACGATCCATATTAATTTGACTTTGTTTAATTGTTTGTAACATGTTATCTAAAGCTCCAACTTGATGTGGTAATGTAAAGATAACAGAAACTTTATCACTTTCTTTTGGACAAATAAGTTCTTTTGAAATCACCATAAAACGTGTTCTATTGTTTTTCTTATTTTGTACATTTTCTTTTAACATTTCTAAACCATAAAGTTTACATGCAAGTGGTGATGCAATGGCTGCTTTAGTTGGATCTTTTGAATCCATTACATATTTAGCAGCCATTGCTGTATCTTGAAATGGTCTTTGTTCAATATAGCGATGTTGATATAAGAACTCACTAGATTGTGCTAATCCTTGAGGATGTGAGTAAACTTGTCTTATATCTTCAATCTTTGTTCCTGGAAGTGCCATTAAACATTGACTAACATTTACAGCAGTTTCTCCTACAATATAAAAACCATATTTTCTAATTAAATCATAGTTATCATTAATAGATCCTGTTAAGCTATTTTCAATAGGTAAAACCCCATAATCAATTTCACCATTTTCTAATGCTACATAAACATCTTCAAAGTCTTTATAACCAATATTTCTTGTCCCTTCACCAAAGAAGTTTTCTACAGCACTTTGAGAAAATGCTCCAGCAATTCCTTGATATCCAACAAGGGGATCTTTTTTGAATTCAGTTTTAATATTTTTATCTAATTCAAGTGGTAATAAATCTGATTGATAAGATTTAGAAACTGTCATCATTTCTTGAATAAAACATCTTGCATATTCTTTTAATTGATCATTATTTAAACGATTAAGATTCTTTTCAATAACTTCTCTTTCTCTTTCAGGTTGGAAAATTTCTAAATGATTTTCAATTTTATATTCAACGACACTTTTAGAAAGAGCCATACGTTTTTCAAAAAGTTCCATTAATTGTTGATCAATTGCATCTATTTCAATTCGACATTGTTTTAAATCTTTCATACTTATTCCCCCATCATATCAAGTATTCCTAAAGCCATCATTGCTTCTACAACAACAACTGCTCTTTGTACAATACAAGGATCATGTCTTCCTTTTATTTTTAATTCTACATTTTCTTTTGTTGCAATATTAATCGTCTTTTGTTTTTTAGCAATCGAAGGTGTAGGTTTAAAAGTCACTGTACAACTCACAGGCATTCCATTGGTAATTCCCCCTGTAATACCCCCATTATGATTAGATGATGTTTTTACATCCCCATTTTCATCATAATAATAACAATCATTTGCTTCACTACCAAGCATTTGATCAATCATTTCACCATCTCCAAAAGAAACACTTTTAACAGCTGGAATAGAAAACATTAAAGATGATAAATGACTTTCTAGTGAATCAAAGAATGGTTCTCCAATACCTGCAGGTACATGAAGTGCTACACATTCCACTTTTCCACCTACACTATCTAAATTTTCTCTTGCTTTTAAAATAGTTGCTTCCATTTTTTCAAAAACATCTTCTTTAATTGTTGGATATTGTTTTTGACTTAAACTTGAAAGTAATGTTTCATCTACATTATATGGAAATCTTTCATCTTTTACATTTCCAATCGATAAAATATGCGCTCCTACAACAATACCTTTTTGTTTTAATATTTGTTTAGCAATATTTCCCGCAAAAACGATTGGGGCTGTAATTCTTCCCGAAAAATGACCACCACCACGGACATCATTAAATCCTTTATATTTAATATAAGCTGGATAATCACTATGTCCTGGTCGCATATTTGTTTTAAGTAAAGAATAATCTTTAGAATGTTGATCACTATTATAGATGACTCCTGTAAGAGGTGCTCCTGTGGTAATACCATCTTGTAACCCTGATAAAATTTCTACTTGATCTGCTTCTTTTCTAGCTGTCGACATTTTATTTTGTCCTGGTGCTCTTCTTTTCATATCACGCGAAACTTCACCTAAATCAATTTGAATACCGCTAGGAAGATTGCCAATGGTAATACCAATAGCTTTTCCATGGGATTCACCAAAAATTGTCAGTTCTATATTATTTTTATAAGTTGCCCCCATCGATTTTTCCTCCTAACATCTCGAAATCTTCCCAAAAACTTGGATAAGATTTTTTAACACATTCTTTATTATCAATAATGACTGGTTCCTTACACACTGTTGAAGCAATCGCTAGCATCATCGCCATACGATGATCATCATGACTTGATACATTTCCACCAGTTAAAGTTTCTACGCCATCTAATTCCATAGAAGATTCATGTTCAACTGCATGTGCTTTTAGTTTATTCAATTCTTCAACTGTTGCTTGAAGACGATCACATTCTTTAATACGTAAACGTCCGGCATTGATGACTTCACTATGTCCACTTGCCACTGCTAAGGCAAGAGAGACAACTGGAATAACATCAGGGCATTGACTCGCATCCACAATTGTTGCTTTTAAACCATGACTCACCACTTTAATTCCTTCATCATTTTCCACGATTTCACAATTCATTTGTTTTAAAAAATCAATTGTTGCTTTATCACCTTGTAAAGAATCTAAATTTAAATCTAATAATGTAACATCATTTCCTAAAGCACCCGCTACTAAATAGAAAGCAGCTTGAGAAAAATCAGATTCCACACGATAATCTCTTGCCTTATATTCTTGTCTACCTCTTACAATAAATTGTTTATATTCATGATTCACAATTTCAATACCATAAAGTTTTAATACTTGTAATGTTAAATCAATATATCCTTTACTTTCAAGTGGTGTCGTAATTTCAATGATTGAATCAAATGATAATAAAGGTAAAGCAAATAATAAACCGGTAATAAATTGTGATGAAATATTACCTGGAATACGATAAAGATCCGGTTTTAATTCTCCAACAACATTTAAATCTAAAACATTTTCACGATATAAATAACCAATATTTTGTCTTTCAAAGATTTCATAATAGGTATCTAATGGTCTTTTCCCTAATTGTCCTCTTCCTATAAAACGTACTTTATTTTCTTTAGCAAGAGAAATAGGAACCATGAAGCGAAGCGTTGATCCTGATTCTTCACAATCAATTTGGACTCCTGGCATCGTATTATTTTTAGTAAATGTGTAATTACCATTAATAATAAGATAATCTTCATGTTGTTCAATAATTGTTCCAAGTGCTTCCATCGCACCAATTGTTGCTTTAATATCTTGAGAATATTCTATATGATCAATTCTTGAAATACCTTTAGCAAGACTAGCTGCAATAATCGCACGATGTGCTAATGATTTTGAAGGTGGAACAGATACTTTTCCTTTTAGTTTTGTAGGAATTAACTTAATTTGACTCATTTTATACCCTTTCTTTTTTTAATAAAAATTCTTGATTTGTTTGATAAACATAACTATCTCCTATTTCTTTTAATAAAACAACAGATAACGAATTATTAATATTCTTTTTATCTAAAGAAATAGCTTGAATAAGATTTTTTGTTTCAACTTGACATTCATATGGTAGATTGTATTTTTGTAAGATTTCTTTAATTTGCATGGAAGATTCTGTTTTTGTCAAATCTAAACTTTCAGCAAGTTTTGTAATTTGATACATTCCAATACCTACGGCTTCCCCATGAGAATATTTTTCATAGTGATAATATTGTTCAATGGCATGCGCATAGGTATGACCAAAATTAAGTAATAAACGATCACCAAAATCAAATTGATCTTTTTCAACAACTTCTCTTTTGATGTTGACACAATTATATATGATTTCATCAATAAATTCATAGAGTTCTTCAAAATTTTGATAAGAATTTAATTGATCAAATAATTTTTTATCTTTAATACATCCATATTTAATGACTTCTCCCATGCCATCACTGATAAAATGTGGGTCTAATGTCTTTAATGTACATGGATCAATCAAAACCATGGATGGATGATAGAAAGCTCCTACCAGGTTTTTCCCTTCAGGTAAATCAACCGCTACCTTTCCACCAACAGAACTATCCACTTGTGCAAGTAAAGAAGTAGGAATTTGGACAAGTTTTACCCCTCTTAAATAACTACTTGCGACAAATCCTGCCATATCACCAATCACACCACCACCTAAAGCAATGATTAAATCCGTTCTTGTAAGTTTAAAATCTAAACATGCTTTATAAAGTGTTGGTAACATATCAAAACGTTTTGATTTTTCTCCATGAGGAACAACGACATGATTGACTTTAAAATCTTTTTCAAGATTTAAAGTCAAATCATCGCCATATAAAGGATAAACTTGATCATCGGAAATGATCATAATTTTCTTTCCTTTAAAGATTTCTTTTATTTTTTTATTTGCATGTTTTAAAATATTTTTTTCTATATAAATAGGATAACTATGTTCCTTTAAATTAACGATCATTTCCATTTCAGTCACCTTAAATTTCTTTACCAACAGCATCAGCAATTGGTTTTAATTCTTTCATCAATTGTTCAAATTTGGCTGGTTTTAATGATTGTGGTCCATCACAT
>OGIO01001438.1_pt1 | contig 19710 bp, 20 predicted proteins | sample 1571841 | NCBI WGS metagenome assembly OGIO01 (sample SAMEA2582111, study PRJEB24529) | metagenome | biome: Human gut stool | place: China | collected 2011
GCGGATGGTTGGCGGATTTTTTCATTTTAGGGCTTGACTTTTAATAGTTAGTCTTTGCAAGAGATTTGTAGGCTTCTGCCACCTTGCCCTTGGGGTCATAGACAAAGATGCTTTTGCCTGCCGCACTGGTTTCTGCCGCACGGACAGACCGTGGAATGGTCTGCTCAAACACCTTTAGGTGCTTTCCGTATGCCTGCCGGATCAGGTTGCTGATTTGCTTTCCGTAGTTGGTGCGGCTGTCGGTCATGGTCAGCAAAATACCCTCAATTTTCAGTTTGGGGTTGATCTGCCGCCGGACCTTCTGTACCGTTTGCAAAAGCTGTTCCAGACCTTTTGCGGAAAGGTACTGCGCCTGCACGGGAATCAGGGCAGCGTCTGCCGCCGCCAGTGCGTTGATGGTCAGCATCCCCAGCGAGGGCATACAGTCCAGAAGAATAAAATCGTACTCCCGCTTGGCACTGTCCAGCACCTGCTTGAGCATCTTTTCCCGGTTCATACTGTTCACAAGGGCAACTTCCAGCCCTGCCAGTTCGATGTTGGCAGGGATCAGGTCAATGCCCTCTGCATGGTGCAGAATGCCCTCACCGGGCTGGATGGGCTGGTCGTTCATGGCTTTTGCCATTAGGGTGGAAAGAGTGGTGGGCAGTTCATCGGGCTGCTGCCAGCCCATACTAATGGTCAAGCTGCCCTGTGGGTCGGTATCCACCAACAGGACTTTCTTGCCCTCCATTGCCAGCCCGATGCCTAGATTTTCACAGGTAGTGCTTTTCCCCACACCACCTTTTTGATTGGTGACTGCGATAATCGTAGCTTTCTTTGCGATAACATCACCCCGCTTTCGGTGAACCACGCGCAAAGTCGTGGTTCGTTTTGTTCTGATAGTAGAGGTTCATGGTGGTGGGCGCATTGTAGAGCATCGCCAGCAGATACTGTTTCATGTTCCGCACCGGGGCGGTGTTTTCTGCCAGAGAATTCAGCACGAAACGGATGTGGTCGGCATTCAGCTTTTTCAGCCGACTGCGTACCACCTCGGTGGGCTTGTCATCTCCGGCAATCCGCAAGATCTTGCGTTTGGTGGAACAGGTATCCACAAGCAAATCCACAATCTGATAGATGGTGTCCTCATCGTCCGGGCAGAGCCGGAGCAAGAGGTCTACCTCCAATGCCTGATAAAAATAATCCTCAAGCTGCTCCCGGATGCCCCCGGAATAGATAGGGTCAGGATCGTTCCACTCTGTCTTATTCTTATCAGTCTTATTTGCTTGCGGTTTTGGCTGCACCAGAATTGCGCTTTCGGCAGCACCTGAATTGCTGTTTGGGCAATTCTGTACTTGCGCTTTTGGCAAGCCGGAGGAAAAGTCCTTGACGTAGATCAGGCTGGGTCTGCCCAGACCACGGCGTTTGCGCTCGATGAGGTCGATGTCCTCCAGTTCTCGGAACAGCTTTACCGCCTTGTGCTCGGCGCAGCAGAGGGATTCCTGCACTTCCCGGACGGTGTAGATGATATACACCCGCCCTTGCTCGTCCAACCAGCCGTTCTTTGCGGACAGGCTCATGCGGTCCAGCAGGATGCCGTACAGTGTCCGGGCATCGGTGGAGAGCTGCCGAAAACGGTGGTCTTGGAACAGTGCTTTCGGGATGCGGAAATAGGAGAACAATTCGCCCGACTGACCATAGAAGTAGTCCAGCGTCATTTGGTGTGACCTCGGATTTTCAACTGTATGGGTGCGTTCATGTGGAAAACTATCACTCCTTTCCTGTCAGATGTAAAATGCAACGTCCGTTGAAAAGGGTACTAAGCAAACAGGACTGCCTCACATACATTGCGCTGTGGAGCAGTCCTGTTCGTTTAATATGTAATTGTCATTGCACCTTCATGGCAGTCCTGTGCATAGGTGCGGAGCAGATCAAGGTGCTTTGAGGATTTTCGGACGATAGCCGTTGCACGGTCGCCGGACATAAACTCAACGACCGCAAGCCGTGGAATCGTCAGCGTGCCACGAATTTTGAAACCAACAAGGATCTTCTGATTGCACCACCTCTGGATGCTCTGTGCAGAGTAGCCCGTCAGTTCCGAAACTACCGGGGTGGTCAGCAGATCATCATATCCAACCGTGAGATTTTCCCATAGGATATACAGCCCTGTTTTTTCTGGCTCTGTAAAATTGAAGCGGATGATCTCTGTGGCAGGCTTGTCCGGGTGCCGCTTGGAGCAGCCATTCTTTCCGATATAAAAGCCCATTGGCACTTTATACTTTTCGGGGTTATCTTCACGGTCGCACAAGTAGGTGATCACGTCGTGGGTCGCAATATGGTATTTGCGTGTTTTCTTTCCTGTATTGATACACGGAACGAGACCGGAATCCAGAAGGTACTTTGCGTGTTGCTTGTTGATGCGGGCAACGCGATAGAACTGGTCTTTCGTCATTCCGTTGGGATATTCTTCGAGTATTTTATAGCACTCTAACAGAGTCCTCATGTTCATCCATCCTTTGCTGCTTTGATTTTGTCAGCGTCAGAAGCAACATATTGTATGGATGGATTCTGGCTCCCGGAATCTCTCTCGCCCGTTCTCTCCAAAGGGCGTAAAATCTCTTCCAATTCTCTCCAAAAGGCAGATTTTTCTGCGTTTTGGAAAGTGGGTTCAAATCCGCATGGAGCCTAGTGATTTTGGATTTTGATGAAATTTTGAGCGTAAATTCGATGGTTCGTATCTTCTGGCAAAGTCGGCTAATTACCTCTATCTTCCACCAAGTACCGTGAAGCAGGAAAAACTCGAAATCGTTTTGTCCTTAACCGGGCACGTGGGTTCGAATCCCACCATCTCCGCCAAGGTCACAGTTCCTCACGGAATTGTGACTTTTTATTTTATCGAAACAGCTGAATCAAATGTATAGGACCACCTTTCAGAGGCAAGCCCTCCGGCAGTTCCTTCAAGAACTGGGTCTCGGGGATCGTACCGGGTGAATTGCAAGGCTACCTCAAAACAAGCGATTCTGGCTGTCAGAAAAAGCTCCTTGGAAGCGAAGGCTTTCAGGGAGCTTTTTTGCTGCCGGGAGAGCACCCGGGCGGTTTTACCAGTCAGACGCTTTCCAATAGGCTTGTCAGGGTGGAGGCAAAGGCTTCATCCTGCGCCTTTGTCCGTTTCGCACTCCCTTTCGGGTGCTTGCCGGCACGAAGGAGCTTTTTGTTTTCGTACCGCCGCAGCATGAGGGCATCCATGTTGTCAGCGGTGTACTCCAAGCCGTTCTGGTTCAGCACTCTGGCACACCGGGCAAGGCACATACTCGCCAGTCCATAGTCCTGTGTTACGACCACATCGCCGGGTTTCACCCGGTTGACCAGTGCAAAGTCCACACTGTCAGCGCCCTTATCGAATATGAGCGTCTGCGCACCCTCACGTTCGATCTGGTGGGAAGTGTCACACAGGATAATGACCGGGATGCCGAACTGCTTTGCAATCTGCAAGGCCGGGTCAACCACAGGACAGCCATCTGCATCAATCAGAATATTCATCGCATATCCTCCATCACCCAGCGAAACGCCTTTGCCGTGCGCAGGTCGGCATCCTTGAAATGCCCGCCGTTGTTCCATTCAAGGGTGCAGTTCTTGCCGCGTTCCACAAGTTTACGGTGCAGGGCACGAATGTTATCGCCCACAGCAGCCATAGTTGCGTTCCTTGTGCGCTCTTCCCGGTCGCCAAGGCTCAGATAAATGCGCTGCGCCTGAATGGGGTGCTGTTGTTCAAACTTCATCCATCCCGGAAACCATACGGATGGCGAAGCGGCCGCAACACCGGAAAACAGAGCTGTCTGCGTGGATGCCCACAGCGCGAACAGTCCGGCCAGCGAGTAGCCGCCCAGAATGATCCGGACGTTTTCCGGCAGTGCAAACTGCTGTTTCAGGGTGGGGATCACCTGTTCGGTCAGAAAGCGCAGTGTGCCCGCCGCATTGCCGCCGAAACTTTCTTTACCCCACACCGCAGGAGCTTCCCACGGGGAAAGTTCATCGTTCCAGTTTTTCACAGGAACAGCGGCAAACAGAAAATTCCGGCCGCTTTGTGCAATGGCTGTCACTTCATGATCCATGCTTTGCAGCTCATGTTCGCCGGTCATTTGGAGAAGCAGGTATTCTGTATGGGCTTCGCCGTAAATGCGGCAGGGTCTATCTCCGATTTGAACTTGCTTTGCGGTCACGGCTACGGCCTCCTGAAAAAATTTTGATATGCGAGAATTAGAATAAAAGAGCTCGACGGTGTCGAAAAAGAGAAGAGCCAATCCATCCGTACCTTTTTGTACAGGGATGCCTTGGCTTTTCTTGACGCAGAGACAGTGCGCTGATGTTTTACGCTGTGGAACTGCTTGCGGCCAAGATGGTGCAGATGAGGAGCGAAAAGCGTTCCCGGTTTCGGCAAAGGTGCCTTTTCACGGGAGCATTTTTCCACAGCTCGGGCAAAAATCAACGTCGTACATTGATTTTGTGGGAAGATTTTTGTGGCAGAAAGGGCATCGCCAAAACAGAAAATAGACGATCAGGCCTGCCAGGGCCGCCAGGATGCCGGCGATCACAAGGATCGGGACGAAAATCTCTGGAAGAGAAAAGAAAACGGCGATGCACAGCAGGAAAATGCTCAGAAGAAACAAAACCTGCCCGAGGGCCCTTCCGGTTTTATAGTTCATCGAAAAAATACCTCCCATTGATCGGCACGAGAAAAAGGCGTGAGGAGATTGGCTGCTTCCATTATAGCATATTCGGGCGGAGAGACAAGAAGCCCGGATGTGCGGCACGCTCTGCAGGGACTTCCTGCATTTCTGTATGGGAGAATTGACACAAAACCGGTTGACATCCACCGGAAGAAACCCTTACAATGGGAACAGAAACCATGTCGGGCAATGGAACAGGAGGAATTTTGGAATGAACAACACAGAAGCATTTGAGTTCTTGCTGAGCTGGAAGGATGACGTCCTGATGAACTGCCTTTCCGGGCGGCGGGATAAGGCTTTTGATCCGCAGGCCATGCAGAAGGTCCGGGCGGCCTGTGCCGTGCTGGCCGAGGACGGGACCTATCCGTTCGATCTGTCGGTCACAGACCCGGAGATCTACCGTCAGGTCAGCGCCTGGTTCACCGACCTGCTGCGCAAGTCCTGAACCGTTCCGACACGAAAGATGCATTTATTTTCCACAAACGCTTGACATCTTGTGCAATCTGCATTATCATAAAGCCATCAAGTGTTTGTTCAGAGAAGCGAGCAGAACAAACAAGAGGGAGCCTGTTCCCTTTTGTTTGCTCTGCTCTTTTTTGTTCCCGCTACGCAAACGAGCATGCTGTGACAGGCAGAAGATCAGGAGGTTTTTATGCTGGATGTAGCAATCATCGGCTGCGGTGTCGTTGGCGCGGCTGCCGCCTATGAGCTCTCGCATTATCCGCTGCACACTGCAATTTTTGAGGCCGAGAACGATGTGGCCGACTGCACCACCAAGGCCAACAGTGCCATTCTGCACGCTGGGTACGACCCCGAGCCGGGCACCCGGATGGCACGGCTCAATGTGGAGGGCGTTGCACTGGCCAAAGAGATCTGTGCCCGGCTGGATGTGCCGTACCGGCAGTGCGGCAGTCTGGTGCTGGCCCTCAGCCCGGCGGAGCTGCCGCATCTGCAGAAGCTGTACGAAAACGGCCTTGCCAATGGGGTGCCGGGCATCCGGCTGCTGTCGGCAGAGGAAACACGGGCCATGGAGCCCGGTCTTTCGCCGGAGGTGGCCGGAGCGCTGTATGCACCCAGCGCGGCCATCGTCAGCCCGTGGGAATATGCGCTGGCCATGGCGGAGGTGGCGGTGCGCAACGGGGTGGAACTCCACCTCAGCAGCCCGGTCACCGGCATTCAGAAAACCGCGTCCGGATGGGCGCTGACCACGCCGTCCGGCGTGGTGGAGGCCCGCTACGTTGTCAACGCCGCCGGCATCCGGGCCGATGCCGTGCACGACATGGCCGCTCCGCACCAATTTACCATCCAGCCCACCCGCGGTGAATATTACCTTCTGGACAAATCGGAAGGCACGCGGGTGCAACATGTCATCTTCCAGTGCCCCAACGAAAACGGCAAGGGCGTGCTGGTGGCACCTACCGTTCACGGAAACCTGATCGTTGGACCCAATGCCGAGCCGGTGGCGGGCGACAACACCGCCTGCACCGCCGCCGGGCTGGCCTTTGTCAGCGCGGCCGCACGCCGCAGCGTGCCGGACATCCGCTTCGGCGAGTCCATCCGCAACTTTGCAGGCGTCCGCGCCAATGTGGACACCGGGGATTTCGTCATCGGCGAGGCGGAAGGTGCACCCGGCTTCATCGACCTAGCCGGTATGAAATCGCCGGGCCTGTCCAGCGCACCGGCCGTTGCCAAAGAGGTGGTCCGCATTCTGGAAGGCCACGGGGATCTGCCTGCGGTCAAAACGGATTACCGGGACGGCCGCACCCGGGTGCGGTTCAAGGAGCTGCCGCCGGAAGAAAAGGCAAAGCTCATTGCCCGGAACCCCGCCTACGGCCGGGTGATCTGCCGCTGCGAGACCATCACCGAGGGCGAGATCCTGGACGCCCTGCACACCGAGATCCCGGCCACCACTATCGACGGCGTCAAGCGCCGCTGCAACGCCGGGATGGGCCGCTGTCAGGGCGGCTTCTGCGGGCCCCGGGTGCTGGAGCTCATCAGCCGGACGCGGGGCATCGACCCGCTGGACGTCCTGCAGGACAAGGCAGGCAGCAACGTCTTACTGTGCGAAACCAAGCAGGAGGGAACCAACCATGATTGATCTGGTCATCGTCGGCGGCGGCCCTGCAGGCCTTGCCGCAGCCTACAGCGCATGGCAGCACGGCCTGCGCGATATTCTGATTTTGGAGCGTGACAACGAGCTGGGCGGCATCCTGAACCAGTGCATCCACAACGGCTTCGGGCTGCACCGTTTCGGCGAGCAGCTCACCGGCCCGGAGTACGCCGGGCGCTACATTGAAATGCTGCGCTCCACCGGCGTCCGGGTGGAGCTGGGCACCATGGTGCTGGAGGTCACGCCGGATAAAAAGATCCACTGTGTCAGCAAGGAGAAGGGCTACCAGATCCTCGAAGCAAAGAGCGTCATCCTCTGCATGGGCTGCCGGGAGCGCACCCGCGGGGCCATCGGCATCCCGGGCACCCGCCCGGCCGGCATCTACACCGCCGGTGCCGCCCAGCGCTATGTCAACATGGAGGGCTATCTGGTAGGCAAACGGGTGCTCATTCTGGGCAGCGGCGACATCGGCCTGATCATGGCCCGGCGGATGACGCTGGAAGGGGCCAAGGTACTGGCCTGCGTGGAGGTCATGCCCTATTCCGGCGGCCTGACCCGCAACATTGTGCAGTGCCTGCAGGATTTTGACATCCCGCTGTACCTGTCCCACACCATCGTGGACATTCAGGGCGATACCCGGGTGGAAAAGGCCATTGTGGCCAAGGTGGACGAGAACCGCCGCCCCATTCCGGGCACCGAGATGGAATTTGACGTGGACACCATCCTGCTCAGTGTGGGCCTGATCCCGGAAAACGAGCTGACCCGGCAGGCCGGCATCCCGATGGACCCCCACACCAAGGGGGCCGTGGTCTACGAGAACATGGAGACCGGCATTCCCGGCGTGTTTGCCTGCGGCAACGTGGTGCATGTGCACGATCTGGTGGACTTTGTTTCCGGCGAGAGCGACCGGGCCGGAGCCGCAGCCGCCGCCTATGTGCTCCACGGTGAGACCCCGGACGCGGCCGTGCTGGACCTTGTCCCAGGCAATGGCGTGGGCTATACCGTCCCCCAGCGGGTGCGCCCGGCGGACGTGGACAAGGGCGTGGAGATCTCGTTCCGGGTGCGGCAGAATTACGGCCCCAGCCAGATCACCATCACCTGCGGGGAGAAGCAGCTGGCCCGGTTCAAGCGCCAGCGGATGGCACCCGGCGAGATGGAGCACATCACCCTGCCCGGGGTCCTGCTGGCAAAGGCCGACGGCCCGCTGACCGTTGCAGTAGAGGAGGTTGTAGCAAAATGAACAAAAAGCGTGAGATCATTTGTATCTGCTGCCCCCGTGGCTGCCACTTGCAGGTGGACCCGGAAAACGATTATAATGTAACCGGCAATGCCTGCCCCAACGGTGCCGCCTATGGCAAGGAAGAACTGACCCACCCCACCCGTATCCTGACCAGTACGGTGCGGGCCGAGGGCGGGCGCTATCCGCGCTGCCCGGTCAAGACCGCGCAGGCGGTGCCCAAAGAAAAAATCGTGCAGGTCATGGCTGCGCTGGACGGCGTCACGCTGCACACACCCATCCGCACCGGGCAGGTCGTGCTGACCGACGTCTGCGGCACCGGTGTGGATGTCGTAGCCACACGGGACCTGTAAAACCGCCCCTGAGCGAAACGGAGGTCGTTGAACCATGTCGACAAAGTATGTTCTTGCACTGGACCAGGGAACCACCAGCAGCCGCGCCATCCTGTTTGACAACGAGCAGAACATCATCGCGGTGCAGCAGCGGGAGTTTGAGCAGATCTACCCGCAGCAGGGCTGGGTGGAGCACAACCCCATGGAGATCTGGTCCACCCAGTACGGGGTCATGAACGAGGTGGTAGCCCAGAGCGGCGTGGATGTCCATGACATTGCCGCCATCGGCATCACCAACCAGCGCGAGACCACCATCCTGTGGGAAAAGGCCACCGGCCGCCCCATCTACAATGCCATCGTCTGGCAGTGCCGCCGCACCGCCCCGCTGGTGGACGAGCTGGTGCAACAGCCCGGCATGACGGAATACATCCGCGAGAATACCGGCCTGATGCCGGATGCCTATTTTTCCGCCACCAAGATCAAGTGGATCCTGGATAACGTGCCCGGCGCGCGGGAGCGGGCCGAGGCGGGCGAGATCCTGTTCGGCACCGTGGACACCTGGCTGGTGTGGAAGCTCACCGGCGGCAAAGTCCATGTGACCGACCGCACCAACGCCAGCCGCACCATGCTCTACAACATCCGCACCCTGGACTGGGACGACACCCTGCTCAAAGCGCTGGATATCCCCCGCTGCATCCTGCCCCGCGTGGCGGATTCCAGCGAGGTCTACGGCACCACCGACCTGTGCGGGGTGCAGGTGCCGGTGGCCGGCATTGCCGGGGACCAGCAGGCTGCACTGTTCGGGCAGGGGTGCTTTGCCAAGGGTGAGGCCAAGAACACCTATGGCACCGGCTGCTTCTTGCTGATGAACACCGGTGACACCATCTGCCGCAGTCAGAACGGACTGATCTCCACCATTGGCATCAGCCTGAACGGCAAGGTGGAGTATGCTCTGGAGGGCAGTGTCTTTGTGGGCGGTGCCGTCATCCAGTGGGTGCGCGACGGCCTGCGGATGATCCAGGAGAGCCGCGACGCTGAATACTATGCCCAGAAGGTGCCGGACAACGGCGGCATCTACATCGTGCCCGCCTTCACCGGTCTCGGTGCGCCCTATTGGGATATGTACGCCCGCGGTGCCATTGTAGGCATCACCCGCGGCACCACCCAGAACCACATCATCCGGGCGGCGGAGGAGTCCATCGCCTACCAGAGCGCCGACCTTGTGGCCGCCATGGAAAAGGACACCGGTGTGCCCATCACCTCCCTGAAGGTGGACGGCGGTGCTTCCCGCGACCAGTTCCTGATGCAGTTCCAGGCCGACATCCTGAACAAGGACGTTCTGCGCCCGGCCATCCGGGAGACCACGGCCCTGGGCGCTGCCTATCTGGCCGGCCTTGCCACCGGCGTGTGGAAGGACCGGGACGAGATCCGCAGCCTGTGGCACTGCAACATGACCTTTACCCCCGCTATGCCGGAGGCCGAGCGCGCACGGCTGCTGTCCGGCTGGCACAAGGCCGTGGGCCGCAGCAGTGACTGGGCAGAGCATTAAAAGAATTTGTCTGGACTTTGACTACTTCCAACAAAAAAATCACGAATTTGTGAATTGTCTGTTGACAAACCGTTGAGAAATGGTATACTGAAAGCATCCCAAGAGAATTGAGATGGGGATGCACTGTGCCACACGACCGCAGTGCGTCCCCATTTTTTTGTTCCCATCGCACCCCTTGTCCGCCCGTTCACATCTGTTCCGGGGGCTGGTTCTGGAAGTGCAGCCGCCGGGCACATCCCTGAAAAAAGAAGGAGGATCCCCATGAAAAGCACCGCAAAGGCCACCGAAAAGCGTTCGCGCACGGTCGTTGTGCTGGCGATCGCTGTGGCGTTGATGCTGCTGGGCAGCATTTTTGCCCAGATGTTCAACACCTCATTCTACAAGGTCAAGGTCTCCCGCATTTCCTTTGATACCGACTCCGGCACCCTTTCGGGCCTGTTGTACCTGCCCAAGGGCGTGGACGCCTCCAACCCGCACCCCACCATCGTGACCACCCACGGCTACCTGAACAGTGCCGAGATGCAGGACGAGACCGCCATCGAGATGTCCCGCCGCGGCTATGTTGTGCTGGCACTGGATATGTATGACCACGGCCATTCCCACGGGAACGCCGACAATACCGGCGGCTTCTTTAACTTCTGGCCCACTTCGCTGTGGGATGCCGCACAGTACATGTACAGCCAGGATTACGTTGCCAAGGACGCCCAGGGCAACGGTCAGATCGCGGTCAGCGGCCATTCCATGGGCGGCTTCTCCTCCGAGATGGCCATCTATCTGGATGAACAGAACTACGCTGCCGCCGGTTACCGCATCATCAAGGCCGGTTTGAGCATGGGTGCCGATTACTCCTGGACCTCCTACCTGGGCCTGGACGAAGAGGCTGCAGTTGCCACCTTCGGCGGACGCACCATCGGCAAGATCTGCGGCCAGTACGACGAGTTCTTCTTTGCGGCCGACGAGCCTCCCACGAAGAGCGGCACCGTCTACCACAAGGACTATGTTGCCACCACCGCTGGCAAGACCCTGCTGGAGCAGGAAGCTCCGCAGGCTGACACCTGGTACACCGGCTCGGACGGCGGCCAGCGCATCATTTACCAGCCGCGTGAGATCCACCCCTGGAACCACTTCTCCAAGGCTTCCACCAAGGATGCCATCGAGTTCTACGCCACTGCATTTGCCGACCAGTCCGGTCTGGTGCAGAACATTGCTTCCACCAGCCAGATCTGGTACTGGAAAGAAGTCTTTGAGCTGGTCGCTCTGGTGGGCTTCCTGCTCATGCTGGCACCTCTTGCCCTGCTGCTGATGAAGCTGCCCTTCCTGTCCAATGCAAAGCAGGCCGTCGCAGCACCCACCCCGGCCGTCGGCACCCTGTCCGGCAAGCTTGGCACGATCAGCCTGTTTGTGGTCGGCATGCTGATCCCGGCCATCATCTTCCCCGCCGTGTACGACGGCAGTCTGACCGCAGAGCCCATCCGCTGGATGCGCTACGCCAGTGACGTTGCCCTGCTCCTGTCGGTGGTGGGCATCGTTCTGGCAGCCCGCAGCACCGAGGACGACCGCAAGACCTGGCTGTCCGGCTCGGTGTGCGTCCTGATCGCTTCCATCGTCCTGCGTGTGCTGGTGACCAAGAACATCTTCGAGACCAATGCCACCTGGCAGGGCCCCACCGTCAACAGCATCGTGACCTGGGCTCTCATCTGCGCCTGCATCTCCATCGTGACCATGGTCTGCGTCTACCTGTTCGGCGGCCGCAAGCAGAAGGGCATCACGCTGGAACAGTACGGCATTGCCGCAAAGCCGGTGTCTGTGGCCGCAGCCTTCTGCGTGGCACTGCTGGTGTGCGTGATCGCCTACGCATGCCTGTTTGCCGTGGATGCCATCTTCAAGACCGACTTCCGCATCTGGACCTTCGCCTTCAAGACCTTTGAAGCCAGCGCCATCCCGGCGGCGGTCAAGTATATGCCGTTCTTCTTTGTGTACTACTTTGTCAGCGGTGCCGCCGCCATCTCCAACACCAGCAGCGAAAAGCTGCAGGGCGGCTGGGGCTACCTGCTGGCTGCTCTGACCAACATGGGCGGCATCCTCCTCTGGCTGGTGCTGCAGTACGGCACCCTGTTCCGTACCGGCGTTGCCTTCTACCCGGGACAGGCCCTTGGCGGCATCCTGCTGTTTGCGCTGGTGCCCTCGCTGGCCATTGCATCCTGCCTGGCCAAGTACCTGTACAAAAAGACCGGCAGCGTGTACGTTGCGGCCTTCCTGAATACCATCCTGATGACCATGATGACCGTGGCCAACACCGCGATCTATTTCCAGGCATAAGCACAACCGCAGACTGGGGCTGCACTTTACAGTGCGGCCCCTTTGTGCGATAATGAGAACCATCTGAGAGAAAAGGAGTCCTGCCCGATGCATCCACTTGCTGAAACTCTGCTGGACGAGCCGGTGATCGCAGCCGTCAAGACGGATGACGCTCTGACGGCCGCCCTGGCCTCGCCCTGCAGCACGGTCTTTCTGCTGGCGAGCACCCTGCTCAATGTGGGGGAGCTGGTCCGGCGCATCCACGCGGCCGGAAAGCTGGCCGTCGTGCACATCGACCTTGTGGATGGCCTTTCGGCGCGGGAAGTTGCCGTGAATTCCCTCATTGCGCTGTGCCACCCGGACGGTATCATTTCCACCCACCCGTCCCTGATCCGGCGGGCGCGCCATCAGGGCCTGCTGACCATCCAGCGGGCGTTCATCCTGGACTCCCTTTCCCTGAACAACCTTTCCGGCCAGCTGGAACAAGGCAAGCCGGACTTTGTGGAGATCCTGCCCGGCATCATGCCCCGGGTCATCACCGAGATCAGTACCCGCACCCGGGTGCCGGTGATCGCGGGCGGTCTGCTGCGGGACAAGGCCGACGTCATGGCCGCCATGCGGGCCGGTGCCTCGGCAGTGTCCACCTCTGCCCCGGAGCTGTGGGACATCTGAACCCCGGAAAACACAAAAATGCCTGACCGCTGTCATTGGCGGTCAGGCATTTTTTATGGAAAGCAGCAGCGTTACGGTTGGCTCTTCTTGACAAGATCTTTGGTGTACAGGGCGCGGGTGGCGTTGAGCACGGCAATGACCATGACGCCCACGTCGGCAAAGATGGCTGTCCACATGCTGGCCATACCGATGGCACCCAGCAGCAGGCAGGCAAACTTGACCGCCAGCGCGAACACGATGTTCTCGTACACGATGCGCAGGGTGCGGCGGGCGATGCGCATGGCCAGTGCGATCTTGGCCGGGTCATCGTCCATCAGCACCACGTCGGCGGCTTCAATGGCGGCGTCGGAGCCCAGGGCACCCATGGCGATGCCCACATCGGCGCGGGACAGCACCGGGGCGTCGTTGATGCCGTCGCCCACAAAGGCCAGATTCTCCTTGGACTTCTTGGCGGCGATGAGTGTTTCGATCTGGTCCACCTTGTCGCCGGGCAGCAGACCGGCGTGGTATTCGTCCAGACCCAGCTGGGCAGAAACGGCCTTGGCCACCGGCTCGGCGTCGCCGGTGAGCATGACGGTCTTGCGCACTCCGGCGGCCTTCAGGGCCCGGATGGCCTCGGCACTGTGGGGTTTGACCACGTCGGCGATGAGCAGGCAACCGGCGTATCGGCCGTCGATGGCAACGTGCACGACGGTGCCGGTCTCGCTCACGGCGGGGGCAGAAAGGCCCAGCCGCTCCATCAGACGGGCGTTGCCGGCGGCAACGGGCTTGCCGTCCACCTTGGCGGTCACGCCGTGGCCGCCAAGTTCCTCCACGTCGGTCACGCGGGAGGTGTCGATCTCCTTGCCGTGGGCGGCCTTGATGCTCAGAGAGATGGGGTGCTTGGACCAGCACTCGGCCAGGGCGGCGGCCTCCACCAGCTGTTCGTCGGTGATGCCGTCGGCCGGGTGGACGCCGGTGACCTTGAAGGTGCCCTGGGTCAGGGTGCCGGTCTTATCAAACACCACGATGCCGGTGCGGGCCAGCTCCTCCAGATAGGTGGAGCCCTTGACCAGGATGCCGCAGGCGGAAGCACCGCCGATGCCGCCGAAGAAGCTCAGCGGAATGCTGATGACCAGTGCGCAGGGGCAGCTGATGACCAGGAAGGTCAAAGCGCGGTAGATCCAGTCCCCAAAGCGGGCAGGCTGGCCCATCAGCAGCAGCACGATGGGCGGCAGGAAGGCCAGCGCCAGCGCACCGTAGCAGACAGCCGGGGTGTATACCCGGGCAAAGCGGGTGATGAAGTTTTCGGCACGGGCCTTCTTCATGCTGGAATTTTCCACCAGATCGAGAATTTTCGAGACGGTGGACTCGCCGAATTCCTTGGTAGTCCTGACTTTCAGCAGGCCGGTCATGTTCACGCAGCCGCTGATGACCTCGTCTCCGGTCTGGACGTCGCGGGGCAGGCTCTCACCGGTCAGGGCGGCGGTGTTCAGGGCGGAGGTGCCCTCTACGATCACACCGTCAATGGGCACCCGCTCGCCGGGCTGCACCACGATCACGGTGCCCACCTCCACGTCATCGGGGTCCACCTGCTCCAGTTTGCCGTCCTCGTCCTCCACGTTGGCGTAGTCCGGGCGGATGTCCATCAGGCTGGAAATGCTCTGGCGGCTCTTGCCCACGGCCACGCTCTGGAACAGCTCGCCGATCTGGTAAAAGAGGATAACGGCGCAACCTTCCACATAGTCGCCCAGGGCAAAGGCACCTACGGTAGCCACCGCCATCAGGAAGCACTCGTCAAAGGGCTGGCGGTTCTTGACGCCCTTGATGGCCTTGCGCAGCACGTCCTTGCCCACCACAAGGTACGGGATGAGGTAGAGCAGCAGCTCCACCGGGGTGGGAAGTGCCGGCAGCACACCGAGCAGCAGCTTGAGCAGGATCACAAGGGCCAGCGCGATCAGGATCTGCTGCAGGCTCTTTTTTTGCTTTTTGGTCATACAAAACGCTCCTTTTGTCGGATTGCGGCGGTTCTGAGAAAAAACGGGAAAACGCAGTGGAATTCAACAAGTTTTCCCCACAAAAATGGATTTTCCACCCTTTCCCCCGTGTTTTCCACGGGGTTTTCCCGCAGAAAACTTGCTTTTCCACGTTTCTTTTTGGAGTTTTCCGCGAAGGATGTTGAAAAGTGCGTGGAAAGTGTTGAAAACTGCCCGTTTTTTCCACGAAAAAGAGGAGTTTTCCGCTGCCCGGCGGCAGAGGAAAGAAAAGCTCTCCCACAGGGGGAGAGCTGCCGCCCGGCAGCGATGCCGGAAACCGGACCGGAAGAGGTCAGATGTCAAAGATCTCGCAGTCGTCCTCCACCTTCTTGCAGGCGGACAGCACATTCTCCATGGTGGCGTGGGGGTCGGCACCCTCGGCAAACTCCACCTTCATCTTCTGGGTCATGAAGCTGACAGTCGCCTTTTCCACACCGGCAACGGTGTTGGCAGCGTCCTCCATCTTCTGGGCACAGTTTGCACAGTCCACTTCGATCTTGTAGGTCTTTTTCATCGTAGATACCAGCCTTTCTGTTTTTGTGCGGGCCGCAGCCCGGAAAATCATTCTTCGATATGGTCCATCCCCAGAGAGAGGATGCTGCGCACATGGTCGTCGTCCAGTGCGTAATACACGGTCTTGCCTTCCCGCCGGAAGCGTACCAGCTTGGAATCCTTGAGCACCCGCAGCTGGTGGCTCACGGCCGACTGGCTCAGCTGCACGGCGTTGGCAATGTCCTGCACGCACAGCTCATTGTCGTGCAGGGCGTACAGGATCTTGATGCGGGTGGAGTCGCCGAACACCCGGAACAGGTCGGCCAGCTCGTACAGCACTTCGTCATCCGGCATGTCCAGCTCTTCCGGCTGCACGAGGGGTTCGTTCTGCTGTGCCATGGAAGCATCTCCTTTCGGGATGAAATCACATGAACGTCTGTTCATGTGTTCATGATATCACGCATATGCCTGCCTGTCAAGCCCTTTGCAGAAGAATTTTGACATTCCCACTGCATTGATGAAAAAACACCGCAAAACGCCAAAAAGATGCAAATTGAAAAAAGAAAACCCGGCCCGCTGGAAAGCGGACCGGGAGCGGACGGGTGGCGGAGCGGCTCAACGCTTCTTCCCGGCTGCTGCCCAGGGGGCGTACATCAGCACAAGGGCCAGCGCGATGGCGGGCAGAAAGCCCAGAATGTAGAATTTTTCGCCAAACCACGCGGTAAAGGTGCTGGTGATGACGTTGCCATAGGGGTTATTCAAAAAGTAAAAGTTGGTGTGCAGGGGTTTGTTAAGAAAATAGATGGGCAGGGCCGAGCCGAACAAAAAGGCCAGCACCTGCGGCACCCGGCGCACGCTGGGGCGGTATCCGCCCGCCACCAGCAGCACAGGGTAGAGCACCAGCAGGGCGTGGATGCTGACCGAGTGCAGGTTGATGAGGGTGAACCACCCGGGCACATCCCGCCAGCTGGGGCACAGCAGAGCCAGTGCTGCGCCGGGGATGCACAGGGCGTACAGCTCCTCCTTGCACCAGCTGCGGTCGGTGAGGGTGTTGTACAGGCAGACGAACACGTTGATGCTGCACAGGTGCAGCGGCAGATAGCTCCAGTTCCACTGGCCGGTGCAGGCCATGCCCAGCAGCAGGGCGGCCTCGTCGGCCAGCAGGGCCGCCGTGACCCCCACCAGAATGTGCCGCCGGGTGCGCGGCGTGCTGCGGCGGTACCACCACACCATGCCCAGAAGGAACAAAGCCGACAGCGCCAGCTCTATGAGATGGACAGTGCCGAACAGCGGGTAGCACTCATAGCCCGCACCGTATTCGGCGGCGGTGATGTCATAGGATTTCCAGAAGTCAGACATGGAGGTCCCCTCTCTTTCAGAGCCTATCATAGCACAGACAGCCGGAAACCGAAACGGTATTTTTTACAAAATGCGCCAAAGTGGGTGCATTCTTTGCCAAGCTGTGGTATCTTATAAAAGTATAAAACAACAAACTGCGCAAAACGCACAGGAGGGAATTTTTTATGACACTGGAACCTGGCATCCGCGGTGAGCAGAGCGTGTCTGTCACTGCTGCAAACACTGCAAAAACCATGGGCAGCGGCACGCTGGACGTGTTTGCCACCCCGGCCCTGGTGGCCCTGGCCGAAAAGACCTGCTGGATGAGCGTGGCCCCGGCCCTGGCCGAGGGCGACGGCACCGTGGGCACGAAGCTGGAGCTGGAGCACACCGCTCCCACCCCCGTGGGCATGACCGTGACCTGCGAGAGCGAGCTGGTGGCTGTGGAAGGCCGCAAGCTCACCTTCAAAGTGAGCCTGCACGACGAAAAAGGCCCGGTGGGCGGCGGCACCCACGAGCGCTTTGTGATCCACAACGACAAGTTTGCGGCCAAGGCGGAGGCAAAGAAGAACTGAAAAAGGCTTCCCCCAAGGGGGAAGGCTAAGGCTCCCTCTTTGACGGAGGGAGTTCTTCCGGCTCCAGCCGCAGCGGCGGCGGGTCCTCGGCCAGCAGCTGCTGTTCGGCGTGGGCCTGTGCGTCCTGCAGCAGCTGTACGGCCTGCACGCTGGCGCGGAACAGCTCAAAATACATCGCTTTATAATCCGGCACGGCCCCACTCCCCTTTTGCATTCCGTGGGGATAGTCTGCCCCGCAGCACGGGGCCTGATACGCTGCCGGAACGAATCGCCTGAAACGAAAAGGAATCATTATGAAAAACAAAAATCTGTCCTGGGCGGCGGCACTGTTCGTGTTTGCCCTGCTGCTGTGGTGCACGGCAGCCACTCCCGGCAAGATCGCCGACCCGTCTACCTACACCTGTGCGGTGTACAGCACCTTCTTCTCGCTGCTGCCGCCGGTCATCGCCATTGTGCTGGCCCTGAACACCAAGGAGGTGTACACCTCCCTGCTGGTGGGCATCGCCTCGGGCGCGCTGCTGTATGCCAACGGAAACCTGGAACTGGCCCTGAATACCCTCTTCTTTAACGAAGAGGGCGGCATGATCGCCAAACTGTCCGACAGCAGCAATGTGGGCATCCTGGTGTTCCTGGTCATGCTGGGCATCCTGGTGGCCCTGATGAACAAGGCCGGCGGCTCGGCCGCCTTTGGCCGCTGGGCATCGAAGCACATCCACTCCCGGGCGGGCGCACAGTTTGCCACCCTGCTGCTGGGTGTGATGATCTTTGTGGACGACTATTTCAACTGCCTGACCGTGGGTTCGGTCATGCGCCCGGTCACCGACCGGCAGAAGGTGTCCCGCGCCAAGCTGGCCTACCTCATCGACGCCACGGCGGCCCCCATCTGCATCATTGCGCCGGTGTCCAGCTGGGCGGCGGCGGTCACCTCCAGCGTGCCGGAGGGGTCTGGCATCAACGGCTTCACCATGTTCCTGCGCACCATCCCCTACAACTACTATGCCCTGCTTACCGTCGTCATGAGCCTGTTCCTCATCTTCACCGGCACGGACTTCGGCTCCATGAAGCTCAATGAGGACAACGCGAAAAACGGCGACCTGTTCACCACCGAGGACCGCCCCTACGGCGACGACGTGGACGACGGCACCGAGACGAAGGGCCATGTTGTGGACCTGATCGCACCGGTGCTGGTGCTGATCGCGGCCTGCATCTTCGGCATGATCTACACCGGCGGCTTCTTTGACGGGGTGGACTTTGTCACCGCCTTTGCGGACTGCAACGCCTCTGCCGGCCTTGTGATGGGCAGCAGCATTGCTCTGCTGTTCACCTTCGTGTTCTACCGGGTGCGCAGCGTCATGACCTTCCAGGACTTTGCGGCCTGCATCCCGGAGGGCTTCAAGGCCATGGTCAGCCCCATGCTCATCCTCACGCTGGCCTGGACCCTGTCCGGCATGACCGGCCTGCTGGGTGCCAAGTATTATGTGGCCAATCTGCTGGGCGGCTCCGCTGCGGCGCTGCAGTATCTGCTGCCGGTGATCATCTTCCTGGTGGCGGTGTTCCTGGCCTTTGCCACCGGCACGAGCTGGGGAACCTTCTCCATTCTGATCCCCATCGTGTGCCACGCATTCCCGGAAGGTGAAATGCTGGTCATCTCCATCGCGGCCTGCCTGTCCGGCGCCGTGTGCGGCGACCACTGCTCCCCCATCTCCGACACCACCATCATGGCCTCGGCGGGTGCCCACTGCAGCCATGTGAACCATGTGTCCACCCAGCTGCCCTATGCCATCACGGCGGCGTCCTGCGCGGCGGTGTGTTATGTGATCACCGGCCTGGCACAGGCGGTACTGGGCAGCCGGGCCAGCCTGTTCACCTCGCTGGTGCTGCTGGCCGTGGCCATCGTCGTAGAGCTGGTGGTGCTCAGCATCATCCGCGCCCGCACGATCAAAAAGGCAAAAGCATGATTGGGCTTTGCCGTCGCGGGCAACTTGTGATAAACTGGATAAACTGAAAGAAAACGAACGAGCGGAGGCGCGATCCATGCTGGAACAGGCTTTTCAGGATGTATACACCAAATTCAAGCTGCATTTTTATCAGAACGTATTCCAGCGTTTTGCCACGCGGGAAGCGACCCTGACCACGGTGGAGTCCTTCTGCATGGAGGGCATCATGGCCATGGGCGAGCCCACCATTGCGGAGTTCTCCCGCATGATGCAGATCTCCACCCCCAATGCGGCCTATAAGATCGGCAGTCTGGTCAAAAAGGGCTATGTGGAAAAGATCCAGTCCACCGTGGACCGGCGCGAGTACCACCTGCGCCCCACCCAGAAGTATATCGACTACTACAACATCAGCTATTCCTATCTGAGCACCGTGATCGAGCGGGTGCGCAAGC
>OGIO01001443.1_pt1 | contig 19644 bp, 16 predicted proteins | sample 1571841 | NCBI WGS metagenome assembly OGIO01 (sample SAMEA2582111, study PRJEB24529) | metagenome | biome: Human gut stool | place: China | collected 2011
GCCGTGCCGCAGCCGCCGGAGCGGTGCTTAAGCCGTCAGGCGGGAATTATGCGGTATTGCCTAAAATAAGAAAGCCTTCCCCCTTGGGGGAAGGTGCCCGAGGCTCTGACCGAGGGCGGATGAGGGGCAGCCTTCCGGCTGCGGCCCGGTTACGGGTTGCAGCGGAATGCTGCCCCTCATCCGTCCGCTGCGCGGACAGCTTCCCCCGCGGGGGAAGCCTTTTGGGTTGCGGCCTTATGGTAATACGCCCACCGCGGCGAGCCATCCTCAGTGTAGATCCTCCCGCACCTCACAAACCCGCTCTTTTCCAGCGCGCGCTGCATGTAGACGTTATCGGCGTGGGTGTCGGCACGCACAGGCAGGCCCTGCCGCAGGCACCAGTCAATACAGAACTGCCCGATGCCGCGCACCTGCCCTGCCGACGCCATCCGGTGGATCGTTGCGTAGGGCAGGTCCTCTGGCCAGGCACCGTCCTCCACGATGCGATAGGTCGGCTCGTCGCCGGGGATCAGGCAGAACACGGCCTGTATGGTCCCTTCCCCCATCACCACATAGCAGACGCCGCGGGCGGGCAATACGCCCTTGCATCTCCACCGATGTTGTGGTACACTATAGCTGCAAAAAGTTAGACAAGTCAAACTTTCAAAGTGAAAGAGGATTGTAAATATGACACTGGCGGATTTGAAAATCGGGCAGGATGCTGTACTGCGTACCATCGGCGGCCAGGGCGAGCTGCGCCACCACCTGCTGGACATGGGCCTGACCCCCGGCACCGAGGTCACCCTGCGCAAGGTCGCGCCGATGGGCGACCCCATCGAGGTCGAGCTGCGCGGCTATGAGCTGACGCTGCGGCTGGACGACGCGGCGAAAATCGAAGTGGAGAACGTCCACGAGACGGACCGCGCCGCCCGCAGTGAGGAGCGCCACACCGCGGTGCCCCACCCCGGCGTGGGCGAGCTGCGCAAGGCCCCCAGCTACCATGACCGCAAGAGCGGGGCCGAAATTCCCAAAGGCCAGCCGCTCCGGTTCGCGCTGGCCGGCAACCAGAACTGCGGCAAGACGACGCTTTTCAACCAGCTGACCGGCTCCAACCAGCACGTCGGCAACTTCCCGGGTGTGACGGTGGACCGCAAGGACGGCGTCATCCGCGGCCATGCCGAGGCTACCGTCACCGACCTGCCGGGCATCTACAGCCTGTCCCCCTATTCCAGCGAGGAGATCGTCACCCGCGATTTTCTGCTCAACACGCACCCGGACGGCATCATCAACATTGTGGATGCGTCCAACATCGAGCGCAATCTGTACTTAACGATGCAGCTCATGGAGCTGAACATTCCGCTGGTTCTGGCGCTGAACATGATGGATGAGGTCCGCGCCAACGGCGGCACCATCATGGTCAACGAGCTGGAGGAGCTGCTCGGCGTGCCGGTTGTGCCAATTTCCGCCGCCAAGAATGAGGGCATCGACGAGCTGGTCGAGCATGCCCTGCACGTGGCCCGCCACCGCGAGACGCCGGGCCGCATTGACTTCTGCGACGCCGGGGACGGCGCGGGCGGTGCGGTGCACCGCTGTGTACACGCCGTAAGCCATCTGATCGAGGATCACGCTGCCCGCACCGGGCTGCCGCTGCGTTTTGCCGCAACAAAGCTGGTCGAGGGCGATACGCTGATCGAATCCGCGCTGGACCTCGATGCGAACGAGACCGAGCTGCTCGGTCACACGATTGCCGAGCTGGAAGGTGAGACGGGGCTGGACCGCGAGGCAGCGCTGGCGGATATGCGGTTCAACTTTATTGAACGTCTCTGCGACAAAACCGTTGTGCGGCCCGGTGAAAGCCGCGAGCACAAGCGCAGTGTGGCCATTGACCGCATCCTGACCGGCAAATACACCGCCCTGCCCTGCTTTATCGGCATTATGGCGCTGGTATTCTGGCTGACGTTCGGTGTCATCGGCGCGGGCCTGTCCGACCTGCTGACACTGGGCATCGACGCGCTCACCAACCTGACCGACCACGCACTGACGGTCTACGGCATCAACCCTGTTGTGCACAGTCTTGTTATTGACGGCATCTTTGCGGGCGTGGGCAGCGTGCTGAGCTTCCTGCCGACCATCGTCACACTGTTCTTCTTCCTGTCGATTCTGGAGGACACCGGCTATATGGCGCGTGTGGCCTTCGTCATGGATCAGCTGCTGCGCCGCATCGGACTTTCGGGCCGCAGCTTTGTGCCCATGCTCATCGGCTTCGGCTGCTCGGTGCCCGCCATCATGGCCACCCGCACGTTGTCCAGTGACCGTGACCGCAAAATGACGATCCTGCTCACCCCGTTCATGAGTTGCTCGGCCAAGCTGCCGATCTACGCCCTGTTCACGACGGCGTTCTTCCCCCGGCAGTGGCGTGCCGTCGTGATGATCGGGTTGTACATCACGGGCATCCTGTGCGGCATCCTGTACGCGATCCTGCTGAAATTCACCAAGTACAAGGGTGAGCCTGTCCCCTTCGTCATGGAGCTGCCCAACTACCGTTTCCCCTCTGCGCGCAGTGTCTGCCAGCTGATTTGGGAGAAGGCCCGCGACTTTTTGCAGAAGGCCTTCACCATTATCTTTGTGGCAACGGTGCTGATCTGGTTCCTGCAGACCTTTGACATGCGTCTGAACGTGGCCGCTTCGGCGGACAAGAGCCTGCTGGCAGCCATCGGCAGTTTTATTGCTCCCCTGTTCAGGCCGCTGGGCTTTGGCGACTGGCGCGTTTCCACCGCGCTGATCACCGGCTTTACGGCCAAGGAGAGCGTTGTCTCTACGCTGACGGTCCTTCTGGGCGGGGACACCGCCGCACTGACCACGCTGTTTACCCCGTTCACGGCTATCGTGTTTCTGGTGTTTACCCTGCTGTACACGCCCTGCGTGGCCGCGATTGCTGCCGTCAAGCGTGAGCTGGGCGGTGCCCGCGCCGCAGCAGGCGTCGTTTTGATGCAATGCGGTATTGCATGGATCGTGGCATTTGTGGTACACTGTGTAGGAACGGTGTTCGGCCTGGTGTGAACCGCGCCGGAAAGCACCCCTACAGATACGTATGAGGTAGTATACGATATGGCAAGTGTTATCGTTGTTATGATTATTTTTGTGCTGCTGGCGCTGGCGATCCTGTTCATCTGCCAGAACGGCGGCTGGCAGGGCGGCTGCGGCGGCAACTGTGCCAGCTGCCACAGCAAATGCGCCGAAGCGGAAAAGAAGCCGAAGAAATAACTCTTGCCTCCCTCTGCGAGGGAGGTGGCCCCGCAGGGCCGGAGGGAGAGAGCCCTGCCATAGCCCGAAATATTTCGGGTGACCGCAAGGTTCTCTCCCCCACCGCCTGCGGGCGGAGCCCCCTCGCAGAGGGGGCCAAGAATTTCGCTCTCCTTTTGCAAGGGGAGCTTTTTTCTTGCCCTGCTGTTGCACAAATGCACAAAAACGGGTATACTTATAAATAAGTATAATTTCAGGGAGGCATTGCCCATGAAAGCTGATAAATACCGCTTCGACGGCGCCCGCACCTGTGACCTGCGGGCGCTCTCCTGCGACAGCAAAGAGGATGCAACGGATAAAGACGAAATTCTGGCCAAAACTGCCGAGAAGCTGCAAAAGATGGCCGCATTGGAGGCTGAACGCTGATGCCGCCCATCCGTGTTTTACAGGTCATGCCCGCCATGGACGCCGGCGGCATGGAGACCTTTGTCATGAACGTCTACCGCACGATCGACCGGGAGAAGGTACAGTTCGATTTTCTCTATCATTACGATAAGCCGTGTTTTTTCGACGATGAAATCCGTGCGCTGGGCGGACGCATCTTCAAGCTGACCGTCCGGCAGGACAACAACCTGCCCCGCTACCTGCGTGAATTGCGGACGCTGTTTGCCGCCCACCCCGAGTGGCGCATCATCCACGGCCATTACAGCGGGTTTGGCATGTTCTACAACCCCGCGGCGCGGCGCGCGGGTATCCCCGTGCGGTGCGGCCACAGCCACAATACCGCGTATGAACGCAATTTCGTGGGGCGGCTCGATCATTTTATGAGCAGCTTTTTCAACATCGGCCTGACGGACCGCTTTGCGTGCAGTGAGAAGGCCGGGCAGATGCTTTTTGGCAAGCATCCGTTCACCGTCGTGCCCAACGGCATCGATACGGCGCGGTTTGCCGCCCGCGACCCGCAGCGCCGTGCGCTTTTGCGCGGTGAGCTGGGTGTGACCGATCAGGAAATCCTGTTCGGCCATGTGGGGCGGTTCTCCGACCAGAAGAACCACCCGGGACTGCTCAAAATTTTTGCCGCCGTGCGCACCCGCCTGCCCAAGGCACGGCTGGTGCTGCTGGGCGGCGGCGACCCCGCCTACGTGGAGAAAATGCAGGCGCTGGCCGCCGAGCTCGGCCTTGGCGACAGTGTGATCTTTGCGGGCGTGCGCAGCAACATCCAGAGCTTTTACGACGCGATGGACGCCTTTTTACTGCCCAGCCTTTTCGAGGGTCTGCCCGTCGTGCTGGTGGAGGCGCAGACCGCGGGTCTGCCCTGCTTTGTGGCCGACACGGTGGACCGCGGCGCGGCGTTCACCGACAGGGTAAAATTCCTGCCGCTGAACGACACCGCCGCGTGGGCAAACACAATTGCGGCGGCCTCCTTCCGCCGCGACCCACAGGCGCGGGAGAAGGCCATTAAGGCCGGATATGACATCCACACGAGCGCCGAGGTCCTGCAAGCCTTTTACCTGCGCCGTTATGCCGAGGTGACGCCATGAAGCCCTGTGAGATCGCAGTCATCGTACCTGTACATAATGCGGCGGCGTTCCTGACCGCCTGCACCGACGCGATTGCTGCCCAGAAATTTGACGGCTTCCGGTGTATTCTTGTGGAAGACGGCTCCACCGACGACTCCCCCGCGCTCTGCGATGCCATCGCGGCGGGCGACCAGCGCTTTGTGGCGCTGCACCAGACCAACAGCGGTGTCTGCGCGGCCCGCACGGCGGGTGTGCGCGAGGGGCGGGCACTGGGGGCCAAATGGTTTGCGTTCTGCGACGCGGACGATTTGTACCACCCTGAGTTTCTGGACACGCTGTATGCGGCGGTGACGAACAGCGGGCTGCCGCTGGCCTGCTGCCGGTACGATACCTTTACCGACACCGTGCCCGCCGACGCGCCCGCGCCCTGCAACAGCAAGATCCTGCGAAGCCCCGCCCATCTGGACGCGCTGCTGCATGACCACGCCGTGGATTACGGCCTGTGGAACAAGCTGTTCTCCGCCGACCTGCTGACCGAGGAGATGCTCGACAATGGGCTGGCCTATAACGAGGATCTATTGGCGAACTGGCGTGCATTTTTAGCCGCTCCGGGGTGTGCGTTCTGCGATTTTGCAGGCTATCACTACCGCCAGCACGCGGACAGCGCCAGCCACCGCGCCCTGCCGCCGCAGAGCATCGACGACCAGCGCCGCGCCGCTGCGGAGATCCGCGCCACGGCCCCTGCCGAAATGCAGCAGAGCGTGAACGCCTTTTACTATGAAAAGCTCGTCTATCTGGCCAGCATGATCCTGCGCCGTGCCAACGCCGCAGACTACCGCGTCCAGCTGAACGAGCTGAAGATCGGCATTGCCGCGGGGGCCGACGACCCTCAGCTGGGGCGCAATCCGCTGCTGCCCCGGAGCATCCGTTTTTCGGCCTGGCTGACGCTGCACATGCCGCGGCTCTGGCAGTGGGCGTGCCGAAATTTCTTGAAGGACCGACAATAATGCGCATTTTACTTGTACTGGACCGAGTGGAAAACCCCGCCAGCGCCAACGCCCTGATGGGCTTTCGGCTGGCGGAGCAGCTGCTCCGCCGCGACCATACCGTACATATTTTGACCCTCTGGGACGGCCTGCACACCCCGCCCGCCCCGCCGGAGGGGGCCATGCAGCACCTGCTGGCCTTTGCCGACGAGCGCCAGATGAACGAGGCGCTGGAAAACGGCCAAAAGGGCGGCACGCCGGTGCCGCTGCGGCTGGCCCGGCTGGCTGCACACCCCGCGGCAGCGGCGGCAGCGTTCCGCCAGCTGGTGCTGAAGCAGCCCCGCCGCACCGTGGACAGTCGGCGGGAAATCGAGCGGCTGGACGCGGAATTTCACTTTGATGCAGTCTGTGCCGTCTGTGCGCCCTACCGCACGGCGTTTGCGCTGGAAGCTGCCGCCATCCGCGGGAAGAAATTTTTGTGGCAGCTGGACCCCTATGCCTCCAACCGGGACTACACAGCCCCGGGCGGCTTTGCGCGGGAGGGGCAGCTGCTGGACGTGCTGGACGGGACCTTCGTCACGCCGCAGGCCCTGCCCGACTACGCCGACGGCGCACCGCTGGCCCCGTGGCGGGAAAAGGTACACGTTCTGGGCTTTCCAACGCTGCTGCCGCGGGTCATAGAGCCGGTGGAACACGACGATATACAGTGTGTTTTCTGCGGCAGCCTGCACCCCGTCATGCGGGAGCCCGGCTTTGCACTGGCGCTGTTCCGCGCACTGCACGACGACACTGTAACATTAACGATGGCGGGCGGCGGCTGGGAGCGCTTTGCCGCCGACGCCGACGAGACAGCCCGTGTTCTGGGCACAAAATTTGTGCGTCCCGGCCTGCTGCCGCCCGACGAGGCCGCCGCGCTGGAAAACCGCGCCGACGTGCTTGTCAGCTTGGGCAACACCTATGACAATCAGATGCCCAGCAAGCTGTTTGGCTTTTTTGCCACCGGTAAGCCGGTACTGCATCTGGCTGTGAGCGAGAACGACCCCACCCTGCCCTATCTGGCGCGCTACCCGCTGGCGCTGGTTCTGTACCGGAAGGACGGCGTCACGCCGGGCACCGTGGCAAAGCTGCACAGCTGGCTGCACAATGTACAGGGTCATGCCCTGCCCTTTGCCCAGACGGCAAGGCTCTACCCCGAGTTCACCCCGGAGAAGGTCGCGGAGGAGTTTTTAAAGTGGTTGTGAGCGGTCAGCTGCGGCCATTCAAGAGAAAATAAAGGAGTCCCTATGCACATTCTTTGGCTTGTCAGAACCACCCTGCCGCAGGCGGCGGCTGCCTGCGGGCTGGCCGGAGCCAGCGATGTCAGCGGCAGCTGGCTGACCGGGCAGCTGGCCGCGCTGCGCGCCTGCCCCGATCTGCAGCTGACCGTGCTCTGCGTGGGCAAAGCGGATGCCGACGGCACCGCGGACGGCGTGCATTACCGTGTCGTGCGCGACACTGCCGCCTTTGCGCCGCTTTTGCAGGCCGAGCGCCCCGACCTTGTGCATATATGGGGCACCGAGTTTGACCCCGCCGCCGTCATGGCCGACGCTGCCCGCGCATCAGGCTTGCCCGTGCTGTTCAGCGTACAGGGCGTTATGCGGGACTGCGCCGCGCACCTCTGCGACGGCGTGCCCGAAAAATACCGCCGTTCCGGTGCGCTGTGGCACGCCATTGATAAAATCATTCCCGGCGAGCTGCTCGACAATATGCAGACGAGCTTTGACGCACTGGCCGCAAAGGAAGCCGCCGCGCTGGCCGACGCCCGCTATGTGACGGGCCGCACGGCGTTTGACCGCGCCGCCTGCGCCGCGCTGGCCCCCCACGTCCGCTACTACCCCTGCAACGAGACACTGCGTCCGCTGTTTTATACGGGTACGCTGTGGCATGCGCGGGACTTTGCCGCCGCGCCGGTGCTGCTGCTGCCCCAGGGCAACTACCCGCTGAAAAACCTGCACACCGTCATCAAGGCGCTGCCTGCCGTTCTGGCCGAGTACGGTGACGCCGAGCTGCGCATTGCGGGCTGGCCGCCGCTGGACAAGGGACCGCTGCTGCGTCCGGTCATTGACCGAATGTTCCCCTACAAGCTCTACTGCAAGCGGCTGGCCGCACAGCTGGGCGTGACGGAGCACATCCGCTACACCGGGCCGCTGGATGCCGCGGCCATGCGGCAGGCGTATCTGGAGGCAGACGCCTTTTTGCTGCCGTCCGGCTGCGAGAACAGTCCCAACAGCTTAGGCGAGGCCATGCTGCTGGGCCTGCCCTGCGTCGCCAGCGCCGTGGGCGGTATTCCTTCGATGCTGGCGAACGGCACCGAGGGTCTTTTGTACGGCGATGCGCTGGACGCCGATGCGCTGGCCCGCGCCGTTTTGCAGGTGCTGCACAGTCCCGACGGCGGTACGGCCATGGGCCGGGCAGCCCGTGCCCGCGCACTGCAGACCCATGATGCGGACCGCAACGCCGCTGATTTGCTGCACATCTACGAAAGCATTTTGCAGGAGGAGCACCCGTGAGCATTTCCGTCATCATCCCCTGCTACAGGGCCGCGGCCACGCTGCGCCGCGCGGTGGACAGTGCCCTGACCGGTGCGCCCGCCGATTTGGAGGTCCTGCTCGTCGACGACGGCAGCCCCGACGACACGGGCGCGCTCTGTGACGAATTGGCAGCCGCCGATCCGCGCGTCAGGGCGCTGCATCGTGCAAACGGCGGCGCGGGTGCGGCCCGCAATACCGGGCTGGACGCCGCGCACGGGGACTGGGTGCTGTTTTTGGATGCCGACGATGCGCTTTTACCCGGTCTGTGGGCCGCGCTGGACGCCCTGACCACCGACGCCGACATGATTTTGTTCGGCCTTACGCGGGAAAGCAGCGGTGCGGTCAAGCCCACCGACTACCTGCCCGCGGGGTTCTGCCCGGATTTACAGGCTCTCGGCAGTGCGCTCTCCCCCCTGCTGTTTGACACAGGGCTGCTGGCCGCGCCCTACCCCAAGCTGTTCCGCCGCGCGGCCATCGGGGCGGTGCGGTTTGATGCGCGGCTTGCCATCAACGAGGACGTGCTGTTTAACATACAATTTTTACAGAATACCTCTGCCATTTATTGTCTGGATGGTGTATACTATAAGCAGTATGATACCGAGGCCGGCAGTCTGTCCCGCCGCCTGCGGGGGGACTTGCTGGACGCCGAGCGCGTGACCCGCCCGGCGCTGTCCGATTTGCTGCGGCAAAACGGCATCGACCCGGCCCCCTATGAGGCCGCGAGCCGTCTGCGGGCCTGCCTGAACCAGTACGGTCTGCTGACCGGCTGTAAGGGCACGCTGTCCTATGCAGAGCGCCGCGCGCTGTTTGCTGAAATTTTATCCGACCCCGCCGCCCGCAAAGCCCTGCGGGAACGCCTGCGGAATGACCCGAACAGGCTTCTGGCCGTGCCGTACCGCATTGGCGTGGCGTGCAATTGGCCGGGTCTGCTGGCGGGGTATACGATGGCGAAGCAAAATTTATTGTGACACCGCCTCTTGTCTCCCCTAGCAGGGGAGGTGGCCCGCAGGGCCGGAGGGGTTGAACCTTGCCACAGCCCGAAATGCTTCGGATTTCCGCAAGGCTCTCTCCCCCACCCGCTGCGGCGGGAGCCCCTCCGCAGAGGGGGCCGAGAAATTTCTTCATTTATATAAGGAAAAGCCTATGTCCGACCATCCCAAAATCAGCATAATCTCCACAGTCTACAACACGGGGCCGTACCTGCGCCCGGCTGTGGAGAGCATTCTGGCCCAGACGTTCACCGACTTTGAGCTGCTGCTTGTCGATGACGGCAGCCACGACGGCTCCGCCGCGGTCTGCGACGCGCTGGCACAGGAGGATGCCCGCATCCGGGTGTTCCACCAGCCGAACGGCGGCCCGGCCCACGCCCGCAACACCGGGCTGGACAACGCCCGCGGCGACTACATCGGCATGGTCGATTCCGACGATTTGATAGAACCGACCATGTTTGCAACGCTGTACAGCGCCGTACAGGTCGATGGCGTGCGGCTGGCCGCCTGCGCGGGCGACTGCATCGACGCCGACGGCAAAAAAATCGAAGGCCGCATGGTCACGATCCGTCAGGGCGGCGTGCGCGATGCGCAGGAGCTTTTGCTCGAGGCGTTCCAGACCGGCAGCTTTTACGGACCTTTAAGCTGGAACAAGCTGTTCGACGCACGATTGTTTAAGGAAAAGGGCATTCATTACGATGAGACGATGCTTTTCGGTGACGATGCCAGCGTGCTGCACCGTGTATTTGAGGGTGAGCGCTGCAACTGCCTGACCGATGTGCTTTACCATTACCGCACCCGCGCCGGGCAGATCACAACGGCGGGCTTTCCGCCGCGCAAAACCGACGACCTGCGGATGTACTGGGAGTGGCTGCAATACTTCTCGGCCCGTCCCGGGCGCGAGGAGTACTACGACTGGGCCGTTGTGCGGTACTGGAAGATTTTTTACCAGTTCTGGTGCCAGTCCGATGCGGCGGGCAACCTGCCCGAGGTCAGGCCAAAGTTTATGGCGCACAAAAAGCATTTGGATGCCATTTTGCCCGACATACTGGCAAGCAAATACCTGCCGCTGGGCGAGAAGCTGCGGGCTGCCGCGTTCTGCGCCAGCCCCACGCTGACCTACGGCGCGGCGGCTGCCTGGGGACGCCTGCATACGAGGAAGGGGAAATAAATTATGGAACATATCGCGATCAGTGTAATCGTGCCGATCTACAACACGAAGCCCTACCTGGCCGAGTGCATCGAGAGCATTCTGGACCAGAAGATCAATGTGCCCATCGAGGTGCTTCTCATCGACGACGGCTCCACCGACGGCTGCGGAGAGGTCTGCGACAAGTACGCCGCCCGTGATGAGCGCGTGCGGGTCATCCATCAGGAGAACCAGGGCCTGTCCGCCGCGCGCAACGCCGGCATCGACGCCGCCAAGGGCCGCTATTATTCCTTTATTGACTCCGATGATGTCGTTCTGCCGCGCTTTTTGCAGACACTGTACGACGCCTGCGAGGAGCACGATGCCTATATGTCCCTCTGCTCTGTCGAGGACGTGCAGGAGGACGGCAAGAGCTGCGACCCGGCCTACTTCACACGCCCCACGCAGGAGGGTGTTTTCTGCGGCAAGGACCTGCTGAACGAGTTTTACACCCCCTACGGCACGGTCTACACCGTCGCGTGGAACAAGATGTACCGCGCCGAGGTCTGGAAACTGCTGCATTACCCCGAAGGCCGCCTGCATGAGGATGATTTCGTCGCACACCGCCTGTTCTGGCGCTGCGACAAGGTCGTCTGCATCGACAAGCCGCTCTATCACTACCGCCTGCGCAACGGCAGCATCTGCCGCACGAACATACGCCCGGAGGCGTTCGACGCCGTGGACGGTCTGGCCGACCGCTATCGATTTTATGTTGAGAACCACGCGGACCGCGCGGTCATCGACGCGGCCTATGCGGCCTGCTGGCGGCGGTATCTGTTCCTCTGCGCGAAGGTGCGCCAGAACCCGACGCCCGAGCTGGTCAAGGCCATCAGCAAGGAGCAGTTTTTGATGCAGGGGCTCATCAGCTACCTGCCCAACTGCCGCAACATGAAGATGACCGAGAAGCTGAGCGCCGCCCGCTGGTCGATGATGAGCGCACAGAGTTTGTGCCCGATCAAATAAGTCCATTGCTCTGTAGGGGCCGGACATGTCCGGCCCGCAGCCTGCCCAAAAGCGCCCTCTGACGTGAAGCCGCGGGCCGGGCATGCCCGGCCCCTACGTGCGCGGCGGTATTTTGTTCAAAATCCACATTCTAAGGAGCCCACATTGGCGTTATTGAAGCTAGACAAGGAAAGACGTCCCCGCGTGCTGCTGGTGCCGCCGCCGGATCTGCCGGTCCCCGCGGTGCAGGGCGGCGCGGTGGAGACGCTGCTGACCCACCTGATCCGCGAGAACGAGAAGCAGGGGCAGCTTGATTTGCTGTGCGCCAGTGTCACCGACGATGCCGCCCGCCGCGCCGCCGAGGGCTGGCAGCATACGAAGATGCTCTACATCAACCGCCCGGGCGGCCACCGCCGCTACTGGCCGATGGTCTTTCTGGAGCGGTGCGCCGGGATCGCCGCGCCCTATGACCCGTGGTACCAGAAGGTTCAGCTCTCGCTGGCACTGGAGCTGCCGCCGCCCGACCTGATCGTGGCCGAGGGCGGAAACCTGACCCAGTGCAGCGCCATCAGCCGCATGTTTGGCCGCAAACGCTGTCTGGCGCACCTGCACGGCCAAACGACCTGTACCCCCGTGATGGACGACATCTACGGCGGCGTGCTGGCGCTGAGCGATTTTATCCGCGAGGATTACCTGCAATCCAGCACTCTTGACCCGCAGCGGGCCTACATTCTGCACAACTGCATTGACACGGCCCGCTTCTGCCCCGGCCCGGCATCCAAAACGCTGCGCGCGCAGCTCGGCTTTACCGACGAGGATTTCGTCGTGCTCTACTGTGGGCGGCTCGACCCGGACAAGGGCATCCATAAGCTGATGGAGGCCATTGCCGCGCTGCATGAGCCGCACATCAAGCTGCTGATCGTGGGCAGCCCCTTCTTCGCCCGCACCCAGCAAAGCGCGTTCCAGCGCAAATTGGAGCAGCAGGCCAAGAGTCTGGGCAACCGCGTACAGTTCACGGGCTACATCCCCAATGAGGACCTGCCCGACTACTACCGCCTGGCCGACCTGTGCTGCGTGCCCACGCTGGTGGAGGAGGCCGCGGGCCTTGTGGCCGTGGAGGCGATGGCCTGCGGACGCCCCGTGCTGGCGACCCGCAGCGGCGGTATGCCGGAGTATCTGGCCGGCAGCCAGGCCGTGCTGGTGGAGCGCGGTGACACTGTGACCGACCAGCTTGCGTGGAGCATCCGTATGCTGTACGAGCACCCGGCCCTCTGCACCGAGATGGGCGCGGCAGGCGCGGCGCGCGGCAGGGAGTTTTCCACCGCGCATTACTATGAGGAATTTGTGCGCATCGTGCGCGATGTGACGGAAAACGGAGGTGCCCAGTGAGCAAGCCGACCCTCTGCGTGATCGTGCCGGTCTACAAGGCCGCTGCGACACTGGACCGCTGTGTGGCCAGCGTTCTGGCCCAACAGGTCGCAGGCGGGCTGCACTGCATTCTCGTGGACGACGGCAGCCCCGACGAAAGCTGCGGTCTGTGCGACGCCTGGGCCGCCAGAGACCCCCGCGTGACGGTTTTGCATCAGGAGAACCGCGGCGTGTCCGCCGCGCGCAACGCCGGACTGGCTGCGGCGGACAGCGAGTACCTTGTCTTTCTCGACGCAGATGACGCGCTGCGCCCCGGCGCTTTGCAGGCGGCGCTTGACGCCCAGAACACTGCGCCGCAGAGCTTTGTGCTCTGGCACTACACCACTGACGAGCAGGACGCTGCAGCGGTAACTTCGGATACTGCCACCCGCCCGCAGAATATGCTGGCGCGGCTTTGGCTTGACTGTCTGCTGGCCATGCCGTGGAATAAGCTCTACCGCACTGCGTCGGCACAGCAGCTGGCATTTGACAGGCAGTATACTTTAGGTGAAGATTTACAATTTGTATTAGATTATATCGACCTCCTGGGCAGGACTGCCCCCGATTTTGCCTACACTATCCTGACCGCACCGCTGACGTTTTACGATTGCAGCCGCGAGGGAACACTCTCGACGAAATACCACGCCGACTACTGCAAGATCTGGCCCGAGCATTTTGCCCGGCTGAACAAGGCGTGCTACGCAGCGCACTGCCCGCAGGAGGATATGCGCCCCCTGCACCGCGCCGAGCTGACCGTTTACGCCGAGGGCGTGGCGGACATCCTGCGCCGCGACCCCGCCAAGCGCAGGGCCGTGCGCCGGGACAAGGCCTATGCCGCCCTGCGCAGCCCGTGGCTGCACGCCCTTTTGGAGCGGATGCGCATTGAGGGCTGCTACAGCGCCTACTACCTGCCCTGCCGCTGGCGCAGCATCCGCCTTGTCTGGGTCATGGCCGAGGCCAGGCGGACCGGCTCTCCCCTGTTCGGCAAGCTGGACTGGGCCGGATATTATCTGCTGGGCAGGAGGCTGCGCAGGGATTGATGTGCCGTACCTATCGGAAACAGCTTGCAGGTGCGACGCAATCACTGCCCCCTGCAATCTCTACACCTCATAACTTCAAGCGCGGCCTTTTCAATGGGCCGCGCTTTTCTTTGCGCACCAATCGTGCAGACTGTGCACAAATGTCCATGCGTTTTGCTCTGCTTTCCACTGTAAACCGCGCACTTCTTCGTACAGAACGGGTATTCTGTCCTTTTTGCGGATTGGTTCGTTGACTATGTTAAATTATTGTCGTATAATACAACCATGCGCAAAGCGTGTAATGCTTAACAAAGAGAAGGGTTCCTCATGGAGAAAAAACTCATCCTTGTCACCTCCCCGCCCGCCTGCGGCAAGACCTACGTGGCAAAGGCGCTGGCTAAAAATTTAAAGCACATTGTCTACCTCGACAAGGACACGCTCATCGTCCTCTCCAAGCAGATCTTCAAGGTTGCCGGGCAGCCGTATGACCGCAGCAGCGCGTTTTTCCAGCAGAACATCCGCGATTATGAGTATGACTGCGTTCTGGCCCTGGCCATGGAGGCACTGGATTACGACGATATTGTCCTGATCAATGCGCCGTTCACCCAGGAGGTGCGCGACAACGCCTTTATCGCAGACCTGAAGGCCAAGCTGGCCGCCAAGGGCGCGACGCTGGCCGTCATCTGGGTCGAAACCTCGCCCGAGGTCGTCCACCAGCGAATGATCGAGCGCAACTCGGACCGCGACACCTGGAAACTGGCTCACTGGGATGAGTATCTGCGCCGGTGCAACTTTGCCATCCCGGAGAACCTCGCCGACCCGCAGCACAAGGACAATCTGATTTTGTTCCAGAATAATAACGACGACGAATTTGACGCTTCGATGAAGCGCTGTGTTGCCATCTTGGAGGAATCCCTCGAGGATTGACTTTCCTGCCCGGCTCCCGCCTGCTGCGGATGCCGGGTCTTTTTTGTGCCGTCCTCTGCCAGCTCATGCAGCAGCGGCGCGTAGGCTGTGCGCTCAACCTTGCCGCCCGGGCAGAAGATCAGACCGGCACGGGCAGGTGTGGTCTGCGGGGCAAAAAGCCAGCCGCCGGCATAGCCCTAACGATGGGTATAGGCTTCAGGGCGAAACGCTGCTTTTTCAAAATGGTATGTCCCCGGCAGATTAGAATGCAGATTAGAATATGACACGAGATTTTTCAAGAAAACATTTGCATTTTGCTCCCGGATTTGGTATACTATAAAGGCATTCGGGGCCTTGGCTCTGCTTGACAGTAATTCATAAACCTGCGTCCGTAGCTCAGCTGGATAGAGCGTTCGGCTCCGACAACTGCGATACGGCAGGCTTTAGGCTTGTTTTTGTCCGATACAGCGTTGTTTACACTTACAAAAACGCGGTGGTCAACGGTAGTCAGACCACGAATTGACCACTATTGGAAATTGACTACTTTACAAGATTGAAATACGCTGTAACGGCGTTTTTCATACATAAGCGTCCGTAGCTCAGCTGGATAGAGCACTGGCCTCCGACGCCAGGTGCCGGGGGTTCGAATCCCTTCGGGCGCACTTTAATGTATGGGTTACCGTAGTTAATTTGGAAATTAACTACGGTAATTTTTGTAATTTTCTAACAAAGCAGCCATTTGTAAATTACAAATATTATAAGGAGCTTGATTTCAGATAGTTTTTGTAGTATAAAGTAGAGGATGAATTTCACATGGGTTATATTTATGTACCAGATTTGGAATTAAACCAAATTTTATTATTGGCAAATTCTTTTTTGGTTCCAACGGATGGAGAAATTATCACCATTGATTTTTCGGAAGTTCGCACGTTTGATCCGCTTCCCATGCTGATGACAGGATCGTTGCTTCGAAGGTACAGAAAGAAATATCCTTCTACACAGTTTCGTATTACTGGGCATAAAAGATCAAGCACAAGTTATGCAGGAACCATGGGATATTTTAAATATATTTCAGAGAATATTCACTATGGTAAATTTCCTGGCGAAGCTTTGGGAAGTGTAAATTATATACCAATCACTAATATTCGCCTTAAGGAGTTACAAGACGATGCGCTACGTAGTGGAGGCTCATTGGCAATCGGAGATATCATTGAAAAAGAAGCTTCACGCCTTTCAAGAGTAGTAGATCGTGGAAACCCTGAGCTTCACAAGCTATTAACATATTTAATCCGAGAAATATTGAGGAATACACCAGAACACGCTGATATACTTGATATGTGGATATGTGGTCAATATTGGCCGAGCTATCATTTAGCTGAAATTGCTATTATTGATGAAGGGATTGGAGTATTTCGTAGTTTATCAAGAAATCATGTTCACACTGAATATGTTAAAACAAATCTCGATGCATTGAAATGGTCTTTAAAGGCTGGTATTTCGGATGCATTTCGGCCAGACTGTAAGCCGAATCTATATGATATGGACGTGTGGTCCAATAGTGGGTTTGGCTTATATATGGTTCAAAATATATGCCAAAAACTGAATGGAAGCTTTTGTCTAATAAGCGGAGAAGATGCCGTTTTGGTTGATAATCATGGAATCAAGTACAAAAAGGCATTATATAGTGGAACTGCTATACGGATTCGTGTTCCGACAGATCACATCTCAAATGCGCAAGCTATTATCGATGAAATTGCTGGTCAAGGCGAAAAAGAAGCAAGCATGATTAGAAACGCCTACAAACAAGCCTCAACTCCTTCTAAAGGGCTTATCACGTGCTAAGGCTTACAACTTAAGTTGTAACTTAGTAATACTTCTTGATATCGTAACGTCACAAAATTGATATGCCACTTCTTGGCTCTCTACGATTGTACTTATTCCCTTTTTGTTGAACCGTTTTTGCTGGTGCGTTTTTGCTGGTGATTGATGAAAAGGCGAATCACTTCTTATGGAATGATTCGTCTTTTCACTTTCTTATAAGAACTTTATGAGTGTGTCCGTTGCCGCATTGGTATGCCGATATTTTACAAGTTGTTCATTTCTCATTCTATTCATAGTGATTCACATAAAGTGAATTTCTACTACTGAGGAAGTTGTGCTTTTATTAGCGGGAAGAAAGTTGACTCACCTCATAATCCAATCGCCTTTCCGAGTTTCTCTTGTGCCTTGCGCTTGTTCTTGTCAAACGCGTGGGCATAGATATCCAGTGTAGTACTGGCCTGTGCGTGACCTAACAGGCTGGCCACTGTGCGGACATCCACGCCCTGCGCAATCAGCAGGCTGGCGTTCGTATGACGCAGGCTATGCACATTCAAATCCAGCGGTAAGTTGTTGGCTTTCAAAATCAGCTTGAATCTGTAAGTGAATGTGCAAGGATTCATCGGCTTTCCGTTAGACTGGCGGAATAGGTAGTCATCCTCGTCCACAGTTTCGTTCGCCGTCTGCGCTCTATCCCACTCGCACTCTTTCCGCCACGCTTTCAATAGCTGGCACATTTCCTTGCTCAGATATACCATTCTATCACCGCTGGTCGTCTTAGGGTCTTTTGTAATTGATTCTTGGTGACTGAGTTTGACCACCCCGCGTTGTACATGAATCGTTCGTTTTTTCCAGTTAATGTCGCTCCACTTCAACCCGCAGGCTTCACCTCGCCGCAAACCTGTTGCCAGTACCAGCTTGAAATAGGTTTCGTATTTCATACTCTGACCTTCAAACGCTGTAATCAACTTCTTGACAGTTTCCTCATCAGCCACGGGACGTTCCTTTTTCTTCCCTTTCGGCTTGTAGCACCGCCATGCGGGATTATGTGTCAGGTATCCTTCGTCCACGGCCGCCGACAGGATGCCGCACAGCGTGTTGTGTAAACCTTCGACTGACTTCTCGGATAGATTCCCTCTGCCGTCCAGACGCGGCGAGTGCCGCATTCCCTCGTAAAAATCTCGGATAACCTCTTTACGCAAATCGGTCAACTTGTAGTTGCCCAGTGCTGGCAAGATTCTGCGAATATCCTGTTCGTCGCGTCGGAATGTAGAATCTGCCAGCTTCTTCGGTCCCACATCAGCTACCCAGTGTTCAATGTACTTTGCCAGCGTAATGCTTCGGTTAATGGGTTCCGGCGTATGCTGAACTTCGCGTTCAAATAGGATTGCCTGTTCCCTTACCCACTTTTCAGCTTGCTTCGGTGTATATTCCTTGGGTGGCTTGACGGTTTTCTGTACAGATTTCAGTCGGTTTCCCTCGTAGTCATACCCACGAGATACCACAATCAAGTAACTGTTACTGCCGCGCTTTCTGATAGATGCCATTGTTTTCAACGCTCCTTTGTATGTTTTATTGACCTCTGGTACTACAAAGCATACCGACAACTGCGACAGAAAGCTATCACCACACCCAACAATCTTTCGCCCTAAAATCTACCTATTACTGACAAAAACGGCACCGCCATCTCTGACGGTGCCGCTGCTTATTCAACCTACTTTCTTGACTTTTCTATTCTTATTTTTCATAAATGCAACATAGCACGGATTTTGGTTGTTCAGCAGATCTTGCATCAGGTTTGCCGCCTGACGCTTCGCCACGTCCTGCGGGTGGCAGTAGGTGCGTTCCAAGAATGCCGTATCTGCATGACCGAGCAGAGAGGCTGCCACCTGTTTGCTGGTGCCTTCCTGCAGCAGATAGGTTGCGTAGAAATGCCGCAGGGTGTGCAGGTGGTATTCCTCAGACAATCCGCATTGCCTATACAGCCTACGCAAATGTCGGGTAAAAGTATCCGGGTGCGGCACATGACCGTCTGGGTCAGTAAATATCGGCTGCTCGCTATCCGGAACGCCGCTATGAAGCACCTGCTGCTGTCGCAGCGCCATCAGAAGCTCCCATATCCCCATGGGAATCGTTACGATCCGTTCCCGATGGCTCTTGGTGTCGCTCTCAACAATTTGCCCGGATGCGCAGCTGCGGGAACGGCGGACGGTCAGTTCACAAGCACCGGTTATGTCCCTCCATTGCAGGGCGCACAGTTCACCACGCCGCAGACCGGTTGTGATGGCCAGCGTGTAGTACGCCCGATACAGAATCGGTTCGTTCTGAATTGCCCGCATCAGTTTACCCATTTCATATTTCTGCGGAATATGCTGCACTTCCTTCTCAAAATGCTTCTTGCGGACACGGTGCGCCGGATTGAATGGAATGATGTCATTTTTCTTGGCATCCTCCAGCACCGATGAAACCGTCTCAAGGTACTTCTGCACCGTGGTTTCCTTGATGCAATTTCCACCACGCCCCGGGCGCTTGCGCAGTTCCTCGCACATTTCTTCAAGCGTCATGGGCAACAGTTTTGCAAGCGGAATACCGCCAATCAGCGGGTAAACAATATCCAGATTGCGTTTGTATCCTGCATAAGTGGTGGTCTTAAAGAACGGTTCTTGCCGCTTGAGCCAGTTCTCGGCGTACTGTTCAAAGTGGGTCTGATCGCTTTCTTCTACGCCATACTTGAACTTTTTCTCGATGCGTTCAGCCTCTGCCATGACATATTGCTGAATACCACGCTTAGGTACAGATGACGGCACGGTGATGGTCTGCGCCTTCATCCGTTTCTGCCCGTTGACCTTATAGCCGTTGCAGACGGTGATTTTGAATTTTCGTTCGGACTTTTTCTTGATGTAAGCCATTGTACCTCCTTGTCAGCGCTGCCGAGAACGGTTTCGGCGGCGATCTCTATTGTTTGTGTGTTGACTTCGGTTTTCTTGGTCTATGCGGTTGGATTCGCGTGTTCTCTGGATGCGCTTGATGGCTCCCTCTGCAATCTTGTCCTCTTTGCGGAGTTCCGCAATTTTAC
>OGIO01001450.1_pt1 | contig 19595 bp, 16 predicted proteins | sample 1571841 | NCBI WGS metagenome assembly OGIO01 (sample SAMEA2582111, study PRJEB24529) | metagenome | biome: Human gut stool | place: China | collected 2011
ACTCACACGGCCCTTGTCATATACTTAAATTGTTATTTTTTAGAACGTAATCCGCACGGTGGTTCCTTCCCCGGGCGCGCTCTTGAGCTCTACTTTCGCCTTATGATAGATGGCTCCGTGCTTTACGATGGAGAGTCCAAGTCCGGTGCCGCCGATCTGGCGGGAGTGGCTTTTATCGACCCGGTAGAAGCGCTCGAAGATGCGTTCCTGGTCTTCCGGCGGGATGCCGATTCCGTCATCTTCCACGGTGAGGACCGGGTGGTCTTTGATCATGGCGACATTGACTTCGACTTCACCAAACGGCTTGTTGTATTTGATGGCGTTGTCGCAAAGGTTGTAGATCATCTCGTCGAGGATCTGCGGGTTGCCGTTTACCACGGTTGGTTTTCCGGTAAGCATCAGTGTGACCTGATTTTTCTTTGCCACATCCTGCAGACGTTTTACCACATCGGAGGCAAGGAGATGTAAGTCGACCGGACTTTTTTCCATCTGGACTTTTTCTTCATCCAGCTGGGACAGTCGGATGATATCACCTACCAGCGTGATCAGCCGCTGGGCTTCTTTGTAGATCTTTCCGGAAAAACGGCCCATGTCTGCCGGCTGTACCATGCCGTTCATCATGATCTCTGCGTAACCGGAGATAGAGGTTAGCGGAGTCTTTAATTCGTGGGAGACATTCGCGGTAAATTCGCGGCGCAGTTCCTCGCGGCCCTGCTGCTCGGTGACATCCAGAATGACAACGACAGCGCCGCTGCGCTCTTCGGATTCTGCGACCGGGTTTGCGATGATCTGGTAATGCCGGTTCCCGACATCCAGCATTTCCTCACAGTGGCTGCCTTTTAAGGCTTCGTCCACGACCCTGCGGAAGTTTTCGGAACGGTTGATGCTGATGATGTTTACATTTGCATCTGTTTTTTCATGTTCTTCCCACGCCGCATTCCCATCATTCCCATGACGGCTTAGCATTCCTTCTTCCCCTTCCGAGATTCCCAGAAGCTTCAGTGCGCTCTTGTTGTAAGACATCACATCGCCTTTGCTGTCTACCACAAGAAAACCTTCGCGCATATTTTCCGTGATCGCGGAGAATTCTTCCTGCTTTTCTTTTAATATCTCCATCTGCTGGCGGATGGTTTCCTTCTGCTTTTCCAGGCGACGCACCAGCGGTGCCAGCTCATCGTATACATCTCCAGCCTGCGGATCGTCCGGATTCATCTGGTTGATCGGTGCGATGATCCGCTTGGTCTGGAACTCAGCCAGGATCAGAACTCCCAGAACGATCAGAACAGCCATGGCGATCATGACCGGAACGGTGTGGAATACCGTCGCGAGGGCACTCTTTGTGGTACTTGCCACGCGGATGACACTGCCATCACTCAGACGTGCTGCATAATAGTAGGTCTGCTCCGCAAGGGTGCGGGAGGTACGGACGCTCTCGCCGCGTCCATTTTTTAAGGCTGCCGCGATCTCCGGTCGGTCTTTGTGGTTTTCCAGGCTCTCGCTGCCCGCATAACTGTCATAGAGCACGCTGCCGTTTGCATCGACCCAGGTAATGCGGTTAACGCTGTTGCCGTCCCCGCGGCTTTTTAAATGAGAAAGGTAATCTTCCCCGGATACCTCCATGGCGGACTCCAGGTAGCGCACCTCGGTCATAACTGCCTGGCGCATCTGGGTCTGCAGATCCTGGCACAAAAGGAGCGTCGTGATCAACGCTGACACCACCATGGTCAGAAGTGCTACCAGACACAGATTCCAGTAGATTTTTCGTTTGATCTTCATGTTTCGGATTCCTCCAACTTATAACCAACCCCGCGGATGGTCTCGATGCAGCGGCTGGCCTCGCCAAGCTTCTGTCTGAGTGTCCGGATGTGGACATCCACCGTGCGGGTTTCTCCGTCAAAATCATATCCCCAGATTTTGGATAACAGCTGATCTCTGGTCAAGACCATGCCCTTGTTTTCGGTCAGATAACAGAGCAGCTCAAATTCCTTGTACGTCAGCGCTACAACAGTTCCGTCTACCGTTACCACATGGCGGTTTAAGTCCACGTGAATCGGACCGGCGGTGCAGGCATCGGTGCGTTTTTCTTTTTTCGGCTCTGCCCGGCGCAAAAGGGCGCGCACCCGGGAGACCAGCTCCATCATGCCAAACGGCTTTGGTATGTAATCGTCTGCGCCACTGTCCAGGCCAACTACCTTGTCATATTCGGTTCCCTTGGCTGTCAGCATGATAACGGGAAGCCGTTTTGTGGGGCCGGCATCCCGCAGCTTCTTTAAGATGGTCAGGCCATCTTCATCCGGAAGCATGATATCAAGGAGCACCAGTGACGGATACTCCTGTTTCATGGCATTCCAGAAATCCTTCGCGCAGGGAAACCCCTTTGCAGTAAGACCCGTGGTCTGCAGCGTATAGATTACAAGTTCCCGGATACTTTCATCGTCTTCTACCAGATAGATCATCTTTTTCTCCTTTTATTCCAGGTGGGTTCCCGTGATGGAATACTCCACCCACTCTGCAATGTTGGTAGCATGATCTCCGATTCGTTCAAAGTATTTGGCGATCATCAGCATGTCGATACAAAACTCGCCCATTTTCTCGTCGGTGCTTCCGGCACTCAGCATGCCGATCAGCTCCTCCTTCACCTTGCCAAACAGATCATCCACCACATCATCGTACTGGACCACTTCTTTTGCAATGTTGAGATCCCGTTTTACATAGGAATCGATGCTCTGGGTCACCATGCGCATGGTCGCATCAGCCATGTCGCGGATATGCAGGCGGCTCTTTGCCTCGCGGTCATCCACAAAGCCGCAGATTTCCGCGATATCGGATGCCTGGTCACCGATTCGCTCCATATCGGAGATCATTTTCAGTGCGGAAGAAACCTGACGCAGGTCCTTCGCTACCGGCTGCTGCTGCAAAAGAAGGCGCATACAGAGATTCTCGATGTCGCGCTCCTTCTGGTCGATCTCATGGTCGGCCTTGTAGACATCCTTGGTAAAGTCCCCCTCACCCATCAGCGTGCGGGATGCGTACGAGATCGCATCCTCACACAGTGCTCCCATGCGGATCAGCTCCACATTCAAAAGCTCCAGCTGTTCATCAAATCGATTGCGCATATCAGCCAAACCTCCCCGTAATGTAATCTTCTGTCTTCTTGTTCTTCGGCATGGAGAAGATCTGCTCGGTCTCGCCGAACTCGATCACTTCGCCCATCAGGAAGAATGCGGTCTTGTCAGAGATTCGCGCTGCCTGCTGCATGTTATGGGTTACCATGACGATAGTATAATCTTTTTTCAGTTCCACCGCAAGGTCCTCGATCTTGGAAGTTGAGATCGGGTCCAGTGCAGAGGTCGGCTCATCCATCAGAAGTACTTCTGGCTGCACGGCCAGTGCTCTTGCGATGCAAAGACGCTGCTGCTGTCCTCCGGAAAGTCCCAGCGCACTCTTTTTTAAGCGGTCCTTTAACTCATCCCAGATGGCTGCGTCGCGCAGGGATTTCTCTACGATGTCATCGAGCTGTGCCTTGGAGCGGATGCCGTGGGTACGCGGTCCGTAGGCGATGTTGTCGTAAACACTCATCGGGAACGGGTTTGGCTTCTGGAACACCATGCCGACCCGCTTTCTGAGAAGGTTGATGTCCATGTCCCCGTAGATGTCTTCCCCGTCAAGCAGGATGCTTCCGGTGATGCGGCACCCCTCTATCAGGTCATTCATGCGGTTTAAGGATTTTAATAAGGTGGATTTTCCGCAGCCGGACGGACCGATAAACGCCGTGATCTCGTTGGCCTGGATATTTAAATTGATTCCTTTTAAGGCTTTAAAATCGCCGTAATACAATTCCATGTTGCTGATTGTTAGCTTATCCATACGTTACCTCTTTCTAAGCGGTCTTTCCGGAAACTTTCTTTGCAATGAACCCGGATACTGCGTTGATACAAACTACGATCACCAGCAGCACTACTGCCGTAGCGTAGGACTGGTTGGTGTAAAGTCCTTCATTGGTCAGCACGTACATGTGCACTGCCAGGGTCCGGCCAGAGCCGAATAAATTGGATGGAATGCCTGCAACGGTTCCCGCTGTATACATCAGTGCCGCGGTCTCGCCTACAATACGGCCGACCGCCAGAATGATACCTGCCAGAATTCCAGGCACTGCCGATGGCAGAACCACCTGGAAAACGGTGCGGAGACGTCCGGCACCAAGGCCGAAGCTTCCTTCCCGGTAAGAATCCGGGACCGCTTTTAATGCCTCCTCCGTGGTTCTCATGATCGTTGGAAGGATCATGATCGCCAGTGTCATGGCGCCGCCTAAGATGGTGTAAGACCAGCCAAGCGCCACGGCAAACAGAAGAAATCCAAACAGACCATATACAATAGATGGAATGCCGGTCAGGGTCTCTGCGGTGATCCGCACGATGCTCACCAGCCGGTTGCCGCGTTTGGCGTATTCCACCAGATAGATGGCCGCGAAAATGCCAAGGGGAACTGCGATCAGCAGGGAAAGTCCTGTCATGATCACCGTATTGACGAGTGCCGGCATAAGGGATACATTTTCACTGTTGTATTCCCATGCAAACAGGCTCGGAGTCAGATACGGGATTCCCTTGATCAGAATATAAGCCAGTAAAAACAGTAACGTCATCACCGTCAGAAGTGCCGATGCCGATACCAGGATCAGAAGCACCAGAGACAGCGGACTGCGTTTGTAGGACTTTAACCGCTGCCCGAAGGTCTGGCGGTTGATCGCCTGCATTTCGATATTTTTCTTTTCCATAGCTGCTTCCATTATGCATTCGCCTTTCTGCTGATAACTGAAAACGACAGGTTAATGATCAGAATGAATACGAAAAGGACTACCGCCGTGGCGATCAGCGCTTCCCTGTGGAGATCCGTTGCGTATCCCATTTCCAGAACGATGTTTGCCGTCATGGTGCGGACACCCTGCAATATGCCCTTCGGCATACGTGCCTGGTTTCCGGCTACCATGATGACCGCCATGGTCTCACCGATGGCACGGCCAACACCTAAGATCACACCGGCCAGAATACCGGATTTTGCCGCCGGAAGTGTAGCGAAAAATACGCTTCGCTCATGGCTGGCACCCAGTGCCAGGGAGCCTTCGTAATAACTGGACGGTACGGCATTGATCGCGGATTCCGACACGCCGATGATGGTCGGCAGGATCATGATTCCAAGCAGGATCGATGCGGTCAGCATGCTCTTGCCGCTTCCGCCAAACAGGGTGGAGACAACCGGTACGATCACAACCATACCGAAAAATCCATATACAACCGAAGGGATTCCTGCCAGCAGATCGATTGCCGGCTTTACAATCTTGTAAACACGCTTCGGACAAAACTTCGACATAAAGACTGCAGTCAGAATGCCGATCGGCACTCCGATGATGACGGCACCGGCCGTCACGTAAATGCTGCCTAAGATCATCGGCAGGATGCCAAAGAGGTTATTGCCCGGTTTCCACTTTTCGCCGGTTAAGAAGTTCAGGACTCCGATCTTTCCGATCGCCGGAATACCATTTGCGAACAGGAATACACAGATCATGGCAACACACAGAATAGACACGCAGGCACTGAGTAAAAATACTGCGTGCATCAGCTGTTCTTTCAGATTTTTCATGGTTCTCACTTTCTTTCCTTATAAAAGCGGAAGATATGCAACCTTTATCTTTCCGCATGCCTTACAGTCAGACAGGGCAGCCGGTTCTTCGTTACGGTCTGCGCCGCGCTTCAACGATGTCGCCCTGCTGCCCTGTTTGTTTTCTTTCTAAACTACTGCGATTCTACAGCAGACCGTCTGTTTTAAGTGTCTTGCTGTTACTGCTTACTGAACGTCTGCCCAATCGGTGATTGCACCGGTAAAGATGTCTTTTACGTTCTCGCTGGTCAACTCAGTAACCGGGCTCTCATTGTTGACTACAACTGCGATACCATCCATTGCGATGACGGTCGGGGTCAGACCAGCTTCCAGTTCGCTGTCCTTTAAGTCTCTGGATGCCATACCGATATCACAGACACCCTCGATTGCGGAAGTCATACCAGTGGTGGAATCAGACTGCTGAACCTCGATCTCCACATCCGGGTTTACAGCTACATAAGCCTCTTTCAGTTTCTCCATAACCGGAGTTACGGAAGAAGAACCTGCAACAACAACCTTACCCTTTAAACCAGAAGCGGTGTAAGCACCCTCGTTGCCCTGGCTGATGTAACCGTTATCCTCAACAACCTTCTGGCCATCCTCGCTCATGATGAAGGTGATGAAATCAGATGCAACATCGCTTAAACCATCTTTTACTGCAATGTTGAACGGACGTGCTACCTTGTACTCGCCAGCTTTGATTGCATCGACGCTTGCCTCGGCGCCGTCAATGTCAACTGCCTTTACGGTGTCATTTAAGGAACCAAGGGAAACATAACCGATTGCTCCTTTGTTGCCTGCGATGGTGGTCATCATAACGGAGGTGCTGTTGGTGATCTCTGCATCCTCAGTGGTGGTATCTACCTTCTCGCCTGCATCGTTCTTGGTCTCAATACCGAACAGCTCGATGAATGCGCCTCTGGTGCCGGATCCATCCTCACGGGAAACCACGGTGATCGGGCCTTCTGCCTTGCCGCCAGCTGCTTCGGTGGTCTCTTCTGCTTTTGTATCTGCCTCGCTTGCTGCCTCAGTCTTTGCTGCCTCGGTAGCTGCTGCAGTTGTCTCTGCCGGTTTGCTGCTGCATGCAGTCAAACTTGCAATTGTCATACCCATTGCTAATACCATTGCTAATGTCTTCTTCATAATACGTGTTCTCCTCTTTTCTTTGTTTATACATTCATTTCAGTTACTTGCATGTTTACTGTGGTTTCCGGAATTTTCTTTCTTCTCTCTCAACCACAACTGCATTGTAAAATTTGAATGTAAAATCAAAAAGAGGGGATATGTTAAATATATGTAAAGCAAAACAACAAGAAAAAGGACCGGAAATCCTGCCCCGCCACATAGCGGGGATAGGATTTCCGGTCCCTAATACGTTCCAGTTCTTATTTCATTCTATTTTATTCGTACAGCGGATACTTCTCACACAGCTTCGTTACTTCGCCGCGGATATAATCTGCCTTGTTCTCGAAATCGGTTGCTGCCAGCCAGATGCACTCTGCGATCTTCGGCATATCCTCTTCCTTTAAGCCGCGGGTGGTAATGGCCGGAGTTCCGATGCGGACACCGGAGGTTACGAACGGGCTTCTCGGCTCATTCGGAACGGTATTTTTATTCAGGGTGATGAATACTTCATCACAACGGTTCTGAAGTTCCTTTCCAGAGACGTCCATGCCGCGCAGGTCTACCAACATTAAGTGGTTGTCGGTACCGCCGGTTAACAGCTTGAAGCCCTGTGCTACCAGTGCTGCTGCCAGTGCCTTCGCGTTCTTGCGGACCTGCTTCTGGTACTCGGTGAACTCTGGTTTTAATGCTTCGCCTAAGCATACTGCCTTTGCTGCGATGATATGCTCTAACGGGCCGCCCTGGGTTCCCGGGAAGATGGCTTTGTTGAAGTTGAACTTCTCAGCAGACTCCTTGCTTGCCAGGATCATGCCGCCTCTCGGTCCGCGCAGGGTCTTGTGGGTAGTGGTGGTTACCACGTCTGCGTACGGGATTGGGCTCATGTGCTCGCCTGCTGCTACCAGACCTGCGATGTGTGCCATATCTACCATAAGATATGCGCCAACCTTGTCTGCGATCTCGCGGAAACGCTTAAAGTCAATCTCTCTTGCGTATGCACTTGCACCTGCAAGGATCAGTTTCGGCTTATGCTCTACAGCCAGACGCTCTACCTGGTCGTAATCGAGGAAGCCCTCATCGTTTACACCATAGGATACGATGTTGAAGTAAAGGCCGGAAAAGTTCACAGGGCTTCCGTGAGACAGATGACCGCCATGGTCGAGGCTCATGCTGAGTACGGTGTCACCTGGTTTTAACATAGCCAGGAATACTGCCATGTTTGCCTGTGCGCCGGAATGCGGCTGAACGTTGGCATACTCACAGCCGAACAGCTTCTTTGCACGCTCGATTGCGATGGTCTCTACCACGTCGATGTACTGGCAGCCGCCGTAATAGCGCTTTCCAGAGTAACCCTCCGCATATTTGTTGGTCAGCACGGTTCCCATTGCCATCATGACCGGCTCAGATACGATATTTTCTGAAGCGATAAGCTCCAGATTTCTTCTCTGACGTGCGGCTTCCTGCTCAATTGCCTTGCCGACTTCCGGGTCATAGTTTTCGATAAATTTCATTACCTCATTAACCATGGGCTTTGTCTCCTTTTCCGCAAATGCCCTCTCTGATACCTTTCAGGCAGTTGCTTTCCTTTGCATTTGTTGTGACACAACGATTCCCGTAGAATACAGGCCGCCACGTTGTGACAAAGGCACTGGTCAGCCCAGCGCCTTCGCGGTTATTTACGCTCGATTATAGTACAGCGTTTTCTAAGTGTCAAGCAATTATGAGTCTGTACAAAAAATTGTGAGAATCATAAAGAAAAATCTTTAAGAATGCAGTTTGTACGCCCGCACCACGATCTGCAGTGTCCGGTTTCCATTGTACTCATTGATATCCGGATAGTAGATCACATCGATACTTCTGCTTTGCTTTGCTTCTTCCACAAACTGATCTGCCACGGTAAACACCATGGCTTCCATGGGGCGGCCCTGTTCACTTACCACCGTCATGCGGACGGCATTGTTGTTGCGGCCGATGGCCCGCACACTGCGGATACGCAAATTTTTCTGCGCAAACTGCGGCTTTTCATTGCCCTGTCCGAACGGCTCTAAGCTCTTTAACTCATTTACCAGCGCTTCGGATATGTATTCCAGCGGCATCGCCACATCGATCCAGATTTTTGGGATAAAATCCTCTTTTGTGAGCGTGGACTGCTCGTTTAAGCGGCGGCGGAACTCTTCCACATTTTCTTCCTTTAAAGAGAAACCGGCTGCCATCGGATGGCCTCCGAATTTTAAGAGCAGATCCTGTACGCCGCACAGAGCCTTATACATATGGTAGCTTTCAATGGAACGGCCGGAGCCTTTCACGCAGTCCTCACCCTTTGTCAGCACAAATGAAGGTTTATTGTAGGCCTCGCGCACTCTTCCGGCGATAATTCCCGCCAGGGATTCATGACAGTCCGGCAGGTATACGACCAGAACATCATCCTGCGAAAGCTCGGTATCGACCTGCTCAAAGGCCTGCTCCATGCCGGCCTGAGTCATGTCTTTGCGCTCTTCGTTCAGATTTTTAAGTTCTGCTGCCAGCGCTTCTGCCCGGGAATGTCCCTGCTGCATGCATACAGCCATCTTTCCCTGTCCATTCTGTGTCCCGGAAGCAGAAAGCAGACCCTCCGAAGTTTCTTCTCCGCACAGCAACAGTTCCAGTGCCAGCTGTGCGGTCTTCAGCCGTCCGCTTGCGTTTAAACAGGGACCGATCACAAAGCCGATGTGGTACGCTGTCAGGTCGAAGATGTCCAGACCACAGGCTTCCACCAATGCACGCAGTCCGGCACTGGCGGTATACGGCATCTGCTTTAGGCCCCAGCGCACAATGATGCGGTTCTCATCCTGCAGCTTCATCACATCACCGACCGTGGCGATCGCTGCAAATTCCAGCATATCCAGCCATTCCTGCTTCGGTACCCCGCTCTGCTCATAGAGCACCTGCACCAGCTTGTACGCAACCACACCTCCGCAGATTCCGGCAAACGGGTACGAACAGTCGTCCCGGTGCGGGTTCACGACTGCATCTGCCTGTGGCAGAATCTGGCTTCCATCCTCCGCACGGACTACCTCATGGTGATCGGTCACGATCACCGTCATGCCAAGTTCTTTTGCCAGCCTGATCTGTTCCAGCGCCGCAATGCCGTTGTCGCAGGTGACAATGGTATCGATGCCATCCTCCTTCGCCTTTCGGATGATGGATTCGTTGATGCCGTACCCGTCGCGGATGCGCTCTGGAATCTGGTAGTCGGCCTGTCCGCCGCACCGGGCCAGTCCCCGGTACAAAAGATAAGTAGAACACACCCCGTCGATATCGTAATCACCGACAATGCGGATGCGGACCCCCTGCCGGATCTTTTCCAGGATCAAAGCAGCCGCCTTGTCCATATCTTTCATCTGGTGGGGATCGTAAAGCTGGTCCAGAGTTCCGTTTAAGTAACGCTCAATCGCCTCCTCGCCCTCTACGTCACGGTTCCGGAGAACCCGGGCTGTCACCGGACTGATGTGAAAGCGCTTCGCGATCCCGTTAAAATCTGCCCGTTTTGTCTGAAGCATCCAGACAGACTCCTGATTATTTTTCATATAATATCATGATCCTTTCGTAACTATCAAAGCATGCAGCGACATAGCGAAAATCCATGGTCCGCCAGACTTGTCCGTCCAGAACATTCGAAGTCGCCAACAGTAACATTCTACCATATCTCCCCTCCCATTTCCAGATTGCAATCATACCGTCGATGGGATATACTGTTACTGTTCCGGCAAAACTTTTTCTATATATATGATATCGTTTTGTCCAGATGCAATTACTAAAGGAGAAATTTACGTATGGGTAACAATAAGGAAAAATCCGACTCCGGCAACTTCCTGGTACAGGGAAGCATTCTCGCCGCAGCCGGTATCATCGTCCGCTTTATCGGACTTCTCTACAAGATTCCTATGACCCGCGCCATCGGCGATGAGGGAATCGGTTACTACAACACGGCCTACGAAATTTACAACATTGGGCTGATCCTGTCTTCCTACAGTCTGCCGCTCGCCATTTCCAAGCTGATCGCGGCAAGGCGCGTGCACGGCAAGATTCAGGATGTACAGCGTGTTTTCCGGGCCGGCCTGCTCTTCGGCCTTGTCGCAGGCGGTCTTATGACCCTGTTTTTGCTGTTTGGCGCAGACTGGATCACCGTCCACATCTTTAACAGCCCCAACAGTGCCCTGCCGCTGAAAGTTATGGCACCGACCATTCTGGTCTTTTCCATTATGGGTGTGGTGCGCGGCTATTTCCAGGGACTTGGCAATATGGTACCGACCTCCATCTCCCAGGTTATTGAGCAGGTCGTAAATGCTGTCATCAGCGTAGCTGCTTCCTTTGCTTTCATGCACTGGTTTGCAAACCGGGAAACTCCGGCTGCCTACGGCGCTGCGGGCGGTACCCTCGGTACCCTTTCCGGCGCACTGGCTGCCTTTGTATTCCTGACTCTTTTGATGTTCCTTTACCGCAAACAGAATGCGGCAGCTTTCCGGAAGCCGCAGACAGACCGCCTGGAAAGCTGGCAGCATGTATACACCGCGTTATTTCTGACTCTGACCCCGATCATTCTCAGCCAGTTTGTGTATCAGTTAAGTGGTTCTGTGGATAACTCCATGTTCGGCTTCTTGATGAGTGGAAAAGGTCTTACAGAAAAAGAACGCCTTTCCCTCTTAGGCATCTACGGCGGCAAATACCGCCTGCTTTCCAATGTACCGGTAGCCGTAGCTTCCTCCCTGGGTACTTCCATGATCCCAAGTATCGTGCGCTCCCGCGCCCAGAAAAATAAGGCGGATGTCATGTACAAGATCCGCCTTACCATCAAATTCAACATGCTGATTGCCATTCCATGTGCCTTCGGCATGGCAGCACTGGCAACTCCGGTTCTGCGGCTGATCTTCCACGACAGCCGCCAGCTGACCACCAATCTTTTGATGCTTGGTGCACCGGCTGTTATCTTCTTTTCCCTCTCGACTGTCACGAACGCCGTCTTGCAGGGAATTGACCTGATGCGCAAATCCGTGACCCACTCCGCCATCTCCCTAATCATCCACGCCGCACTGGTTTACGTGATGTTAAAGTATTTAAACTGGGGGGTATACGGACTGGTCATCGGCAATGTAACCTTTGCCCTGGCAGTCTGCCTTTTAAACTGGCGTGCCATCGGCAGGGCCTTACGCTACCGCCAGGAAGTAAAGACCACCTTCCTGCTGCCCTGCATCTGTGCCGCTATCATGGGCGTTGCTGCCCTTCTGGTCTACACCGTGATTGAACGCATCACCGGCTATTACCAGCTTGGACTTCTCATCAGCGTTCCAGCAGCGATGGTCATCTACGGACTTCTGATCGTCCTGACCAAAGCTGTCACCGCAGAGGAGCTTCCGGACATGCCGTTCGGCATGCGGGTCCTGCGCCTGTGCCGGAAGCTGCACCTCATGTAAATTTAACAATTTGATTAACTTTAATAGGGCCGTGTGAGTTGCCTTTCGGCAACTCACACGGCCCTTGTCATACATACATTTAAATTGCTATATTTTAGGATCTCCTCTGCTCCACGGCCCGCACGGCGCAGAACACAAACAGCGCCGCAAGGACCATCTGGATCCCCATGCTGATTCCCATCCAGTGGGTGATGACAAGCCCTTCCTTCTGGTTTCCGAACCAGCTTCCCACCTGCACCCAGCTCTGGTTTGTAGCTGCAAGGCGGCCAAGCACCTGCGCAAAGGTCGCAATGGGGTTTAAAAGCAGCACATACAAAAGCCCTCCGGAGGCGCCGGATACCCCGCCGGACTCAGCCGATGCCAGGTATTCCCCGATCCGCATCTGGTTGATGTAGGTGACCAGGAAATTGATCCCGTAGGTTCCGGCTGTCAGCACGGCAGTCACCGCATAGGCCGCTACCGTAGCTGCTGTTGTCCGCTTAAAAAGCACAGAACAGCATAAGCCGATGCTTCCCATAAACACGGCTGCCGCAAAAAAACAGCATAACAACAGAGCAAGATCAGAAAAAAAGATACCACCATACACAAATACCATGGCTAACACCGGAAGGCTGGAAACCACCATCAGAAACATGGTGCCAAGCGCTGCTTCCAGCTTTCCCAGAACAATATCCACCGGAGTCATACAGGTTGTCAGCATCAGGTCGAGAGTCTGGCGTTCCCGCTCTCCGCTGATGCTCCCTGCCGTCACTGCAGGCATAATGAGGATGAGCATCAGAAATTCCAATGCTGCCACAAACATGTAAAGATCCAGGAAACCGGTGTACTGCACCTCTGCCGTCAGCCGCACCTGGGCCAGCGCTGAATACATATTTAACAGTGCCACCAACGCCAGGATCCCGTTAAAAATCAGAAGCACCAGTGCCAGCTTAAAACTTCTGGCACTGACCATGCACTCCCGCTTATAGACCGGATTCGTCTTCATAGGACAACACCACCTTTTCCTCATTATGATCCGTGATCTGCATAAAGATCGACTCCAGGCTTCCCGGCTCACGCATAAAGCCGCGCACCGGGATCCCGGCCTCGATCATCTGCTTTAAGAGCTCGCTCTCCATGTGCTCGTCCCCGGTAAAGCCCACCATGATATCTTTTTCGCTGATGGTCATGGTGCGCACCATCGGATTTTCCTTTAAAAATGCGATGGCCTTTTCTAACTGCCCCGGCACACTGATGATGATCTGTCTGGAGGTATAAAGGCGCTCCATGATCTCATCCATGCTGCCGGAAAGCACCATTTTCCCGGCATCGATGATACCGATATCCGTGCAGAGTTCGGAAAGTTCTGCCAGATTGTGGGAACTTAAGACAATGGTCTTTCCCTGTTCGTGAAGCTCCCATACCATCTGCCTGAATTCCATATGGGTCCGTGGATCCAGACCAGCCGTCGGCTCATCCATGATCAGGAGCTCCGGGTCATGGATCAGGGCCCTGGCCAGACAGAGACGTTGCTGCATTCCCCGGGAAAGGCCATCTACGAAGGCATCCATCCGGCCGCCCAGTCCCACCTGCTCCAGCAGGTTTCTGGCACGCTTTCTCGCCTCAAAGCCCTCTAAGTGGTAGCAAGCCGCAAAAAATTCCATGTACTCCGACACCTTCAGATTGTCATACAGGCCAAAATGGTCCGGCACATAGCCGATCCGCCTTCTAAGCGCCATTGTATCTGCCAGCATATCGGTCCCATCTAATGTTACGCTTCCCTGGTCCGGCTTTAACAACCCGGTCATAATCTTGATCGTGGTTGTCTTTCCGGCTCCGTTTGGCCCTACAAAGCCAAACAGGGCTCCGTCCGAAAGCTCCATGTCCAGACCGTCCAGGGCGTGGTAATTGCCGTATTTTTTATGTAATCCCTGAATCTTCAGCATTATCGTTCCCTCCCTGCTACCATCGGCATTGGAAGCTGGATCGCATCGAGCCCGCTGCCGTTATAGGCATAGCGTACCGTTAAAGTGTTGCCCGGTGAGAGATACGGCTTTAGCTGCTCTACATTCAGCGTCGTTCCCTCTAACTCCATCCGGTCAAAGTTTCCGGTCGCATAGTTGTAAAAATAGATGCTTCCGGTGAAAATATGGCTTATACTGCCGCTTCCGGTGTCTATAAATTCCTCCGACACACTCTCAAAGGTCAGGCTCTCTACTTCAATATCGGTTCCAAACTGGTATTCCAGTGTCAGCGGCTCTGCCCCGCTCATGGAGTTGGTTTCCGCGTCATAGCTTCCGCCGTTCACCCTCGGAACCTTCATCAGTACCGACCGGTAAATGGAGTGGTCGCGGGAGGCATTGACTGGAACCGTCTGGGTCAGCATGGTAATACCATAGGTTTCCTCAGACGGGTTCTTCAAAAACTGGCTTTCCTCCTTCTGGGTGCTGAACGCAATGACCCGGGCATCTGCCGTGTAGCCGGTTAAGTAGTTATCCAGATAAAAGCGGGTCAGGTTAGAACGCTCCACAGCCAGCATATAGCTGCGGTTCCGGATATCGGCTGAGGCGTAGGTATCCTCGCCGGAAATATGCTCTGCCGCCAGGTAGGAATCGCCAAGCGGGTAACGCAGCAGCGGGTAACCCGCCAGATCCTTGGTCTCACCTGCTTCCATGCGTCCAAGCTGCACCATATTTCCGTACAGGATCAGGGTTGCATTCTCGATCGGGTACGGGAAACGGTTCGTCAGGCTGCCCTGGAGCTGTCCTTCAAAATAGTCCACCTCGCCGGTGATCCCCACCTTTTCTGAATTTTCCGTGCGGCGCTCCAGCCGGAAATAACGCGGTGTGAAGGCAGAAATATTCTGTCCCTTCACCGTCAGCGCATCCTCACCCGTGCAGATGGCGATCTGGTAAGGTGCATCTACATCCAGAGACTGGCCACTCACCGTATACTGGGTACTCCGGGTGATCGGGAGCAGACGGTAGCCCGGGTCAAGCTCCACCGTATACGGACGGTTGTAAGGATTGCGGATGTTAATATAGGTCGTATCCGTCACATAATCGTCCGTCACATCCTCAATGGAGGCATAAGTATAGAAGGTGGAACGGAAACGGGTCGGTATGCCAAGCACATACACCAGGCCGGAAAAGCCAAGTGCCACGATCACCACGCCCTTGCGGTACAGGTTCTGAAGACCGCGCCCGCGCAAAAACAGGTAAAGACCCGGCCCTAAAATGAGCAGGTAAAGGCCGGTTATCCCCACATACAGCCAGAGGTTCGGAAGCTTATCCACATCGCCGGTGTTGATAAGGCCCTGTACGGCCCAGAAGCGGCTGGAATTGCCGCTGTAAACCACCTCTGCCAGCTGGTTGATGCGTTCCTCACCAAGCAGGCTCGTAAACAGGTAATCTACATACGAGGTCTGCTTTTCACAAAACTGCGCGATATCGCCCAGGTCGAAGGCTGCCACCGCAACCATTCCCTGCTCCTTGGCCGCTGCGGTCAGAAGCGGGAAACCATTGCTGGAAAGGATCACATTACCGCCGTGCAGCGGCACATCCACACAGGATATCGCCAGCATACCGGCACCCGGCTCGTTCACTGCCGTAAAATCCTCTGCCAGGTTAATATGGGTGATGTTCGGCGTTCCGTAGGAATCGTCCAAAAGCTCCGGCGCAAACCGGCCCAGCGTGTCATCGACCCGGTCACCGGTTCCTAAGATCAGCACACCGCCATTCTGGACCCAGTTCATGATCGCCGCTGTCTGCGTTCCGGAAAGCTCCCTCAGCTTATAATCGTTTACCACCAGCACATCGAACTGGCTCAGTCCTACCTCTTCCTCCGGAAATTCACTGCCGTCCAGCTCAAAGGTCCGGGTGCGCAGGGTGCTGTAATTGATTCCCACTCCATTCAGGTAGTGGAGCTCCCACGGGGCATCCGATAAGATCCCAACAAACAGCTCCGGCACATCCCGGCTTACATTCAGCTTCACTTTCCGGTTCAGCAGCACAGCTTCCGATTCATCCACCAGGGAAAGCACCAGCTCATCGGCCGCTGTACCAAGCGGAATATAATAACAGGAAGTCCTGTTCCCGTTTGCCTCTACCTCAACCGGGTAGTCATAACGGTAAACCGTTTCATCGGACTCCCGGGTCTTGATCTCCAGTGTTCCCTTAACCGGGGTTTCCTGGTTATTCCCTACCGTGACATGCACCGGCAGGTACCGCCCGCCCTTTGCACTGTCCTCATAGCCATAGCTTATCTCCATGCTCACCGGGTCTTCCTCAGCCCGGGCCGGAACCAGAAAAGCCAGATTACCGAAAAAGCAAGCCGCAGCCAGAAAGACTGCAGCCTGCTTTATGGTTCTGGCTCTCTGGATCCCTGAACGTTCATTTCTATTCATCCACATCAGAGTTCTCCAAATCATTCACTGTTCACGCATGCGTGCCCAGCTCTCCAAAATGTTCCTTGTCCACATCGAAATCTACCTGAAGGGTTACGGTAAACACTGTGCCGTTTAAGTCACTCTTTACCGTAATGGTCCCGCCATGCATATCGACGATATTTTTTACGATGGCAAGTCCCAGTCCGGTTCCCCCGGTGTGGGTAGAGCGGGACTGCTCGACCCGGTAGAACTTGTCAAAGATCAGCGGAAGCTCCTCCGCCGGGATCACATAGCCGTAGTTGGTGACCGAAACCTGAACGGTGTCCGCCGCAGCCATTACCTTAACCGTGATCCGCTTACCCTCCGCGCCATATTTGATGGCGTTGCCTATGAGGTTATCGAACAGGCGGGCCAGCAAGTTGCCGTCTGCCGTAATGATCTTGGCAGGCACATTGCTCTGCAGCTCATAGGAAAGTCCTTTATTCGCAAAGTTCGGATAGGATTCCTCCAAAAGCTGTCCTAAAAGCTTTACAATGTCCACCTTGGACACATGCATGGCAAGCTTTCCGTAATTCATCTTGGTAAAGCCAAACAAGTCCTCGATCAGCTTTTCCAGACGTTTGGCCTTGCTGTAGGCGATATCGATATACTTTTTCTGCATTTCCGGCGGCAGCACCACCTGACCAGACAAAAGCTCCAGATACCCGATGATGGAGGTCAGCGGCGTGCGCAGGTCATGGGCTACATTCGTGATCAGCTCATTTTTGGTGCGCTCCGACTCCCGCTCCTTATCCATCAGACGGCGGATATCCTCCACCATCTTGTTCAGATTGGAGGCCATGGAGGAAAATTCATCGTCTCCCACCACCTCCACCTTGGTGTTTAAATCCCCGTCGGAAATCCGTTCTACTACATCGGAGATCCGCCCGATATAGGCTGCCGACTTTTCCTGCAAAAGCAGAAAGGTCACCGAAAATGCCAGAATGCCGATCAGCACATAGCCCAGGACCACTACCACATCTGACTGCCCCACCATATTGAGAAGGGCACTCGACTGCTCAGAGCGCTTTGCGTATTCTGCCAGCATCGTCAGGTTTGTCACCAGAAAGATGTCGATCAGGCAGGCCACCAGTGTACTGTAAATGATGTTCACGATGACCCGCGTATGGTAGCGGTGGCTCAGATCGCTTTTTCTGCTGTTATTTTTCAATTTTGTATCCTACCCCCCACACTGTGGTGATGATCTTGTCCTGGCGCTCGTCTTCCTTCATTTTGCCGCGCAGACGGCGGATATGTACCATAACGGTGTTGTTTGCCTCGTACACCTTCTCATTCCAGACCTTCTCAAAGATCTCGTCCGTGCTGAATACCTTGCCCGGATTGGAGGCCAGGAGATATAAAATATCGAACTCGATCGGGGTCAGCTTCACCTCTTCGTCATAAACGGTTACCTTATGATTGTCCTTGTTGATGGTGAGTCCGCGGATGCTGATCTCGTTCTTCATGGTCTCATGCACGTTGCTGTTCGGATTTAACTGGGTATAGCGGCGCAGCTGGGATTTCACCCGGGCAGTCAGTTCCAGCGGGTTGAAGGGCTTTACTACATAATCATCGGCACCTGTGCCCAGTCCCAGGATCTTATCCAGATCGGTCGATTTTGCGCTCAGCATGATGATCGGGATGTTATTGGTCTCCCGGATCTTTTTGCACATTTCTAAGCCGTTCATGCCCGGCATCATGATATCAAGGAGGCATAACTGGATGTCCTCCTTCTCCAAAATGTCCAGACCATCCTGTGCATTGGATGCCTTAAATACTTTATATCCGTCGCTTACCAGATAGATTTCTACCAGATCCGCGATCTCCTGTTCATCGTCTACTACCAGAATATTGGTTTCTGCCATGACTCATTCCTCCTCGTGTATCTATCGTTATTCGGGAAACCGTGCAGCTATGCAGGCCCCGTTCTTTTTATTCGCATACTGCGCAGGCAGCAACAGACATTCACCCGATCCGGTTTCTGGCCTGTCCCTCACAGTTACCTTCAGTGTACCATAAAACAGCCCTTCCTGCTTTACTTTTTTATTACATTTCCGGGTAAAACAGGAAAAGGATGTGTCTGTCTGCACAATGTGTGAATGCAAAAAGGATGCACCCGGGCTATGGGCACATCCTTTTCCTATTCACACTTATATCCAGCCTTCAGGCTACAGCCCCTGGCCCTCCGACGGCACAAACACACGGGTATTGTGCACATCATCCCGGGCAGTAGCTGCCTTTGCCATAGCCACAGCCTCTTCGCAGAACTGCTCCTGCGCTGTCACAAGCACCTTGCCGCGCTTGTCGATCTTTTCGTAGGTGCCGTCAGGCTGCAAAATATGAGCCTTCACATTATCGGCCAGCTGCACCTTGAGGATATGGATCACCTGCTCCTTTAAGGCCGGATCCTCGACCGGGAACATGATCTCGACACGCTTATCTAAGTTACGCGGCATCCAGTCGGCACTTCCCATGTAAACCTCCGGGCTTCCACCATTCTCAAAATAGAAGATCCGGGCATGCTCCAGGAAATTTCCCACAATGGAATGCACCGTAATATTTTCGCTTAAGCCCAGCACACCTGCCTTCAGGCAGCAGATGCCGCGGACCACCAGCTCGATCTTTACACCGGCGCAGGATGCCTCATACAGGCAGGCAATGATCTCGCGGTCGCAGAGGGAATTCATCTTCGCCATGATGTGGGCTGGTTTTCCTTCCCTTGCGCGGGCAGTCTCCCTGCGGATCATGCGGACGCAGCGGTTGCGCAGCCACAACGGCGCCAGGATCAGGCGGTTCCAGGTCGGCGGCTCAGAATAGCCGGAAAGCATGTTAAAGACTGCCGTTGCATCCTCCCCCATCAGCGGGTGGCAGGTTATAAGACCGCAGTCCGTGTAAAGCTTTGCCGTGGAATCATTGTAGTTTCCGGTTCCCAGATGTACATAGCGGCGGATGCCGTCTTCCTC
>OGIO01001452.1_pt1 | contig 19568 bp, 9 predicted proteins | sample 1571841 | NCBI WGS metagenome assembly OGIO01 (sample SAMEA2582111, study PRJEB24529) | metagenome | biome: Human gut stool | place: China | collected 2011
TGTATACCAATTCCGTCAAGATGCTCTCTTCCGCTGTTGCCATCAGTGCGTTCATGTGTGCTGTCCATGCCATCGGATCTGCTTCCTTGTCCGGTGCCGGATTCTTCTCCAGCAGTTTCTCCATCTGGCTGTCCATTCTCTCCTGTGCTGCTTTCTCGATCTGTTCCAGATGGCTGTTCAGCTTCCCGGTCAGGAACAGGCTCTGATAAAGGCTGTTCTTGTGTTCTTTCAGAAATGTCCTCCGCAGCATCCCATATTTCCCGATCGTCACTTCTTCCTCTTCGACGGTCAGATTCGGAAACAGATAATCTCCCTTGCGATGATATGTCAGTTCCATAATCGGTTCCTCCTTCATTTTCAATATTTTCTTCTTTTTTCGTTTCTGCATCCTGGTTTTTGATTTCACGAATTAACGTGGTAAAGTTATTATAATTCCTTTCATTGGAATTTTCAACCTCTTTTCTCGCTTCTTCCAGAGAAATTTTATGTACGGTCTTTCCAATATCAATCAGAATACTCTCACTGAGCTGGCTTGCCGCATTTCCAAGGAAGGTGAGAACTGACAGACGGTTATACTCTGTGATATGCATGAAGTCCTCTTCTTCCAGAAGTTCCATCGGGTCAAGCCCGCATCGCCTGGAAAGCAGATAGTAAACACTGTCTGTTGCCAGCTGACGGAAATCACTGCGGATCGTCACCTCATCCAGATCTTCCAGATAAGTACCTTCTACAGCATATTCCAATCCATCCAGGTATTCCTCCAGATTGTCATTGACCATTTCCCTTGCGACCGCCATCAATGCGTCCTGCAAAGTTGCTGTATCCTTTTCTTCCAGAGCATAGACCTCTGCCAGATGGGTGAGGATCTCTTCTCTCTGGTGCTCCTGCATCTTCCAAAGATACGGGCTTCTGCCTCCGGCTACCATGTGGGTATCCGAAATATCAAACACATAACGAAGTTTGGTATTCTGCCAGGTTTCATCAAACAGGGCAATTCCTCTTGCACCACGATTTACCCAGCGTAACATCTTTTCATTCCATAGTTCCAGTGATGCACAGGCTGTTGCGTCTGGCCGCTGTGCATGGATCAGAAGCTGATCAGAAAAAGAATACCGATATAATCTTGATGCTGTATCCATATAATCCATCCAATTCCCTGGCGAACTGCTTACTAATACGGCATGTTCCTGTACCAAGTTTCGGATGTCCTGTAGTTTAGACATTTAACTTCCCTCCTGTCAATAAAAAAAAACAGCCTACTCTTTTTAGAATTGGCTGCATAAAATGTACTTTACTTTTCGGAGAGAAAATGCTATATTCTAATTGAAAAGAGTAACCGCCCACAAGGTGGATGCTCCTGGATTAGGTTTTAATTTATTTTGCTCTCAAAGAGAGCTGCCTATCCTGTTGGCAGACAGGGTAGGCTATTTTTTTCGCTTGTTGTCCCTATTATCCAAATAGGCAAGCAAAGCAATCAGAAACGTACCGCCTAAGAACAATAAGCTCAAGACTTCGTATGTATCCATTCGCTCCACCTCCCTTCTTCTGTATCCCTTAACGGAATCTGAAAATCCAGGAGGTTTTTACCAACCCTGTACACGGTTACTCCAGTAATATTCTAACAGGTAACTCTCCGCAAAGCAATTCCTTTTTACTTCATACGGTTTTATATTCTGTTTTTCTCTTATCCTCTGGCCAATGCAGTTTCCATTCCAGATATTCCTCTTCTGTGATTCTTCCATCGCCCAGTTTCTGCTTTTTCCCCATCCATTCCTGCAGATAAGACATTGTTTTTTTATCCCTTATTGTGATTCCAGCCATTTCACTTTCTGAATCATTTAGCAGGAACAGATGAAAAAGCCCTCTATTTTCTTCATCCATCCAGAATAAAGTTTCCATTAATTCGTCCATTGTCGCAATTCCAGGACTTAAAAAATTCCGGACATCAACTTCCAATATTTCTGCTATCCGGATAAGCGTTTCCTGCTTCGGTGTACGCTGTCCACTTTCATATTGGGCGATTCTCACATCCGCACTACTTTCCCCATATCCTAATCTGCGTCCCAATTCCTTTTGAGTTATGTTGCGAAACATACGGATTTTTCTTATTCTTGCTCCTAATTTCAATTTCTTCTCCTTTTCAAAATGGGGCTGTGCAGTAACCACAGCCCCAGAACACTATTTATATTATCATTTGCGTTTTCTCTTAACTGTCACTACAGTTCCCAGGCATCCTGCTGATACCGCAAGTGCCAGCACAAAAATAGCAATATTTGTGTTATCTCCTGTTTTTGGTGAACTGGATACGGAAGTCGCATCAGAACTATGGGAAACAGGAGTGCTGCCTTCCTGATTTTCTGATGTTTCTGGAGTATCTTTTTCCGGAGCTTTCTCATTTGTCAGATCCAGAGTATATTCAATCACAGGAGTACGGTCATTGACATACTCAAACTGAATTTTATGCTCTGTTTCATCAAGCTGATATCCATCCAGTGTTTTTGTTTCTTTCAGGATGTATGTGATTGCTTTTTTATACTGCCCATTCTTAAAAGTCGCAATCGGATAATTCTTTGATTCTGAATGACCGGCACTGTCTGTTACCAGAGTTTCCAGAACTTTACCTTTACTGTCACAAAGGGCAAATTTTACACCTTTCATTGGCTTCTTGGTATCTTTATCTGTTTTATTTAAGATCACCTTGCCCATTGCCTGTTCATCTTCCATTTTGGCTCCCTGAACATCTCCGGTGTCCTTAACCTCAAATGTCACTTTATTTGCCACAATATAGCCTTTCGGTGCTGTTTCCTCCAATAATGTATAAGTACCGATTGGAAGTTTCTCTACATAATGGGGCTGATCACCAGATGTCCAGCTTTCCATAACTTCCTGGTTTTCATTAAGAATATACAGTTTAGCACCTTTGACCTCGCTGCTTCCATCTGTCATATCAACTTTACTGATCAGAATTTTTGTTGTATCATCCTGCATTTCTACTTTCTGTATATCTGCAGTATTTTCTACTACAAACGTAATGGATTCTGCAGTTGCATAACCATCAGCAGGAATTGTCTCTGTTAATGTATATTTCTTTCCAACTTCCAGTTCCTTAATGATGTGTGGTGTGCTTCCGGATGTCCACTCATCCACAACGTTTCCCTCTGAATCAGATACTTTCAGTTTTGCACCTGGTAATTCTTCCCCGGTTGTAATATCTGATTTTGTGATTTCAAAAGTAGTTGGCTCATCTTCATAAGTGAACTCAAAGGATACTTCTGCAACCTCTTCTCCCGCATAAGCAAAATCAAATTCCTTGATTTCTTCTGTTGTCACAAATCCAGCAGGAGCCTGCACTTCTTTTACATAGTAGCTGCCATTGATTGGAAGATCTGCCGTAAATACAATCCTTCCATCCTGATCCGTAGCTTTCTGCTCGATCATGGTGTCTGCTTTCAGGATTACTTCGCCTTCTGCATTTAAAATATCATTCTTTGTATAAAGTGCAAATACTCCGCCTTCCAGAACACGGTCTGTATTTTTTTCTTTCTTAACTACAGTTACTTTTGCTTTCTGGCGGTTATTCTGCCAGTCCTCATCATAAGTCACAACCGGAGTATTCTGATCACGATAAGTCAGATCAACCTCTCTGATTTCTCCATCCAGAACATATCCATCCGCCGTCTCTTTTTCCTTTACATAATATTTGCCTAAAGGAAGATCTTCTGATCTTGCATATCCAAGAGCATCTGTCGTAATTGTTGCTACCAGTTCGTCCTTTTTATAATAATCACTGCTTTCCCCATCTGCAGCCTTGATATCCTCCGCTGCATAAATTTCAAAAGTAACATCTTTCAAAGAACCTGTAACATAGCCAAATGCTGCGTCCATGCCGCCTGCCAGCATATCTTTCCAGGTAACTTCTTTGACAAATTCACCTTTTTTATTGATGATGATTCGTCCAACCGGAACAGCATCCTTCATTTCTACTTTTTGAACATCTGCAGTATCAGAAACTGTAAATTTCACTTCCTCCGCCTGCAGATAACCATATGGTGCAAACTCTTCCCGAAGTGTGTAGGTTTTTCCCACATGGAGTCTTTTTATTACATGAGCTTTTCCTTTTACAGAAGTCCATTTTTCTACTTCTTTTCCGTCTGAATCCAAAACCGTCAGTGTTGCTCCGTCAAGTTCCACACCTGTTGTAATATCTGATTTCGTAAATTCAGTTGTTGTCGGCTCATTCTTAAAAACGGTTTCCAGTTTTACTGTTTTTACTTCCTGTCCCTGATATTTCGCAGTCACCTCAATCTGCTCATCTGAAGATACAAAACCATCTGGTGCTGCCAGTTCTTTTATATAATAAGTTCCAAATGGCAGATCCTGCTCAAAAACAGTTTTTCCATCTTCACCTGTTACCGCTTTTGTAAGCAGTTCGTCTGCTTTTACCAGTACCTTATCCCCTGCTTTTATATCCTCTTTTGCGTAAAGACCAAACTCTGCTCCAGAAAGCCCTTTCTCATTTTCAGCATCTTTTTTCACAACTGACACTTCTACTTTCTGGCGGTCATTTATAAACTCTGCACTCTGTGAGATCACTGGTGTATCCTGGTCTGCATAGACGAAAGAAATCTTCTGTTCTTCTTCATTTAATACAAATCCCTCCGGTGCAGTCTTTTCTACAACTTTGTATTCTCCTAGAGGCAGATTATCAAGCTCTGCTTTTCCGGATTCATCCGTTGTCAGTTCTGCAACTTTTTCACCCTTTGCATATTTCAGGATTCTTTTTCCTGTGTCATCTTTCTGGAAATCAGCTGTATAAATATCCTCTGCAGCATACACTTCATATACTGCACCGGAAAGATTCTGAACTTCATACTTAAAATCATTCTTATAGGTCGAAAGAACCTCTCCTTTTTTCTGTACAGTGAGTTTTCCTTTCACCGGATGATTCTCATATACAACTTCAATGATTGCATCACCTGATACCGGATCAGTTTGATACAGGGTATTGGTGTCCACCTGTATTTCGACATAATTTTTGTTAATAGTATAACCGTCCGGTGCTGTTACCTCTTCGATTCTATAATGACCGATTTTTAAATTCTGCGGCAGGATCAGATATCCGTCTATATCTGTGAAATAAGAAGTATGTGTAACGGTTGTCGGGTATGTAGTTACCTGCTCTACATATTTTTCATGATCCAGATCATAAATTTTAAACTCTGTTCCCGGAATTAGAACAGATTTTTTAGTCTCATCATCCTGTTTGATAATTTTCAGTTTTGCAGAAAATTCTTTATCCAAAAGAACTCTCCATGTCTGCGGCTCTGTTGGTTTATTCTCTGTAATCCGGACAATAAAATCATCTACAGGTTTGTAATTATGGGGTGTTGTAGTTTCTCTCACCAGATATGTTCCATATGGAATTGCAATGGATTTTACATAGCCTTTCTCATTTGTAAAAATTTCTGTTGCTCCATTTTCACCGATCACAACCGGCTCTGCAGAGGAAAAATCATAATTTCCATCCTCTTTTACCACCAAAGAAGATACCAGATATGCACTAAATCCAGCTCCGGATAGTAATGCAGCATCTGTGTCTCCATTATTGGCAGCTTTAATAAGTTCAAACGGCTGTTTCTTCACCGTTTCCAGTGAGGTACACTCTTTTTCTACAACCGCTGTCAGATCACCTTCATCACTGCATACAAGATCATATTCATGCTCGTCTGCCAGATATCCTACGGATGGGGTAATTTCCTTGATGTAATACTCTCCAAGATAAAGATTCTCTATCCTTGCTTTTCCTTCTTTATCGGTAGTTAGCGTACCAATCTGGCTTCCGGCTTTATAAATAACGCCTGTCTTTCCATCTGGATGGGTAATGTCGTTTCTTGCATAAAGTCCATACACCGCATTTTCCAGGGAAGCATCTCCCTGTGCCTTATTTTCTTTTGTCTCGGCATCTTTTTTATTCAAAGAGATTGCAGCACTGACCCTGTCATTCACAAAAGTATGACTGAAAGAAATTTTTGCCTGTTCATCATTGGTATAACTGAACTGGAAAGAATAAGTATCTTTCTCATTTCTGACATAACCAGCCGGAGCCTGGACTTCTTTTACATAATAAGAAAATCCCACTGGAAGATCTGCTTTAAATGCTGCTTTTCCATCAGTACCAGTAATTGCAGTCTCAATCAGAGCATCTTTTTTTACTGCTACTTTTCCATCCACAGTTTTCATATCCTGCGCTGCAAACAGAGCAAAATGCCCTCCGGATAGTGTATTTTCAGTATCTTTGTCTTTCTTTATCACCTGCACCACTGCTTTCTGACGGTCATTTGTAAAGGTAGTCTCTGAGAAAGCCGCTTCTGCAGTCTGCCCTGCATAAGAAATGGTTACTTTTTTTGTTTCTTTTGCATTATAAAAATTTTCCGGGGCCTGTGCTTCTGTTACATTATAGCTTCCAAGCGGAAGGTTCTTTACCGTTACAGAACCGTTCTCACCTGTGATCAGATTTTTCGCTACTTCTGCGCCTTTTTTGTAAACTGTTTTTCCACCTGCTGTTACAATATCCTCGGCAGCATATACGTTATAAACGGCTCCTTTCTGACGGCGTTTCTCATACTGGAATGAAGTTCCATTTTCATCAGATACAGCTCCTACAAAAACTTCTCCCTCTTTATAAACGGTCAGATTTCCTTTCTGCTCTTTGTCCGTTACAGTCTGTTTGGTTGTACTGCCAACTACTAATTTCACTCCATACGAAGAAGCCTGGACAACATAACCTTCCGGTGCTGTAATCTCTTTTAAGTAAACAGTATCCTGTGTCTTGGTAAGAGTTACTCGTGAAGAACCATTGCTGTCTGTTGGCGGCATCTTAACAATCAGCTTTGTGCAGGCGTTATCACTATATACTCCATACACGGCTCCGGCCAGATTTTTCCCAGTATCTCCATCTTTCTTTGTAATTTCGATAACTGCTTCTTCCGGCCAGTCAACTGTAATCTGCAGATCAGCGGAATCCGTATAGTAGCCAAATCCAATATCCTGTGAACTCTCCAGTTTTAAAAGCATTGCATGGAAATCCAGGGGAAAATTGGAAGTGATCGCATACTTTCCTTTCAGACTGCCCATATTGGCTGTTGTAGCTACAAGATGAAATTTCTCTCCACCTTTTACAGTGACATTTCCAGATGCCGTCTTTCCTGTAGTTTCGTTGACAAGGCTCACACCATTTTCCAGATGAATGGTAATGGTAAATGCTTCATTTGCCTTCCAGGTAAAACTTTCTGTTTCCTTTCCCGTTGCATTAACGGAAAGTCCTGGAAGAAGTTTCATTGCTGTCGGATCAGGCATTTTAGCAAGAGCTGCTTTAATCTCTTTCAGCATATTTTTAGCGGTTGTAGAAAGCGCACCTCCAAATCCGGATTCGCCATCATATAAATAATCAACCAGATAATGCTGCATGGCTCTTGTCTCAGAACTGCATCCATATTTTTCCATGATGGATTTTACATTATATCCGTTGAATGTATGTCCCCATCCAGGACCGCCATATCCATAGAACAAAGCTTTCCGCAGATACTTATCATCTCCGCCCTCATCCAGTTCAACCATATTTTTATATGTTGTCCCACTTGGAGGTGACTGCATGGAGTGCTGCATACAATACGCATTTACTGTATAAGTCTTTCCGCCTGCTTTGTAACGAACATATTTGTAGCTGTCATTTCCACCCTGTCCCATAACTGTATCAAACGGATGAAGCTGGCCATCTGAATAATAGTAATATTTATTTGCTTCAATATTTGTTGCATCATCCCATGGAGTATCGGTTGCAAGTAACATGATACCATTTTCTGCCTGATCCATGGAAACACTTAGGTCAATGTCATCTGCTGGCATTTCAAAACTGAATTTATCCGATTCTTCGTGATAAGTCACCTCTGAATACAATAAATCTTCTGTATTCTCTGTCTGGTTTGCCTGTACTTTTGTTGTTCCTACTGCAATTAAGCTGCCTTGCGGCATATCTCCGGAAAATACAACGGTTTCTCCTGGCTGATACTGTCCATCTTCATGGTTCAGCTCAATATGAAATTCCTCTCCACGAACAATATTTACCTGATAATTTCCATCTGCATCTTCTGTTTTCTCTGTTCCATCTGTAAAAGAGTCGTCTGTCGCCTCTGGCATTTCTTCCGGATCTGTATCTGCAATTTCTTCAAATGTGCTGTCTGTATCCGGATTATCTATGGCTGGTTCTTCTGTTGAAACTTCCTCAGACGGGTTTTCCGGGATTGGTGTATCTATTGGCTCTTCCTCAACCGGAATTTCTGTCGGAGTTACTTCTTCATAGATTTCATCCTCTGACGGAATTTCTACATTTACCTCATCCTGCACAGGTTCTTCACTCTCTGCAGTGCCTATGGCTGGTTCCTCGCCTTCTGCTTCATTCTCATCTTCCTGGTTGCTTACAGATTCCTGATTCTCAGATTCAGCAACCTGCACCACCGCTTCCTTTACAATCAGCTTACGATTGATCTGATAAATTGGGTGGCCACTTACTGGCTCTACATAATAAACAGCTTTGTATGTATCTTCGTAATCTGTTGTAAAGTCCTGCTTTTCCTCATTTTTTGCCTCATGGAAAGTGATCTTCACCTTTTTTTCATCTGGTATTTCCAGTCCGGTAAAATCTTTCTCCACTTCAAAAATACTGCCTGTTTCCAGTTCCAGATCTTTTGCTTTTACCACCTCATCTGCATCAAGTTCATTTTTTACCTCTTCGTATAACGGTGGCTCTTCTGGCACTGGCACTACATCTGCCGCATAGGACAGTATTGGAGATAGAATTGTAGATAACACTGTAAGCATTGCCAAGAATCCCGACAAAAATCTTCTCATATTTTTTTTATTCTTCATTCTTTTTTCCTTTCTTCCGTTCCGGGAAAATCAACTGAAACTTTGGATTTCCGGTTTCTGAAACCTCCATCTTTATAGTTGCTTCATACTTCCTTTTTGTTTTCTCTGATACCAGATCTTTGAAATGCACCTGCTTCTCACTCAGCAGCTTCCTGACAGTTGCTTCATCAAGTGTTTTTCCCTGACTCTCAAAAAATCGGTTATTTTTCCATAAAGTAAAACTGCAATCACTTCCTGAACAATAATAATTTCTCTTTCCCACATAAACCTTATTGCCACATCTTGGGCATTTTCCAATTTCTTTCCGACCATCTGAAAATAGTTTCTGGTATTCTTCCACTGGCTGTCCATTATCACTTACCAATTTGGTAACCATTTTTTCAATTTCGAAGAGAAATTCTTCTACATTTTTCTGGCCTCTGGAAATCAGTGTCAGATCATTTTCCCATTCTGCTGTAAGTTTTGGTGATTTGATCATTTCCGGAAGAATCCTGATCAGATTTCTTCCATCTGCTGTAGGTAATATCTGCTTCTTTTTACGCTCAATAAAGCCTTTCTCAATCAGTTTTTCAATAATCGCTGCCCTGGTAGCCGGAGTTCCAAGCCCTTTTCTCTCTGCGTCTTCTATCGTATCCGAGCTTCCAGCGTGTTCCATGGCACTAAGGAGCGTATCCTCCGTATAATGCTTCGGCGGTGCTGTAAAATGTTCACTAAATTTTACAACAACACATTCAAATACCTGTCCTATTTTTATATCTGGAAAATCACTTTCCTCCTCTTCTGGCTTTTCTGCATTTTTCCCATATGATTTAAAGAACCGTTCTTCCACTTCTTTCCATCCATATTGGAGAACATTCTTTCCAGATGCAGTAAACAGTTCTCCATGACAGGAAATTTCAGTCTTAATACTCTCATATATGTATTCCTGTTCCGATGCACATAATAACTTTGATGCAATCAGCATGAGAATTTCCTTTTCTCCACCCGGAAGTGCTTTTAAATCCATGTTTGTAATTTCTACCGTTGGTATAATTGCATGATGATCTGATACCTTTTTACTGTTCAAAAGTCTCTTTATATCTGGTTCTGAACCCTTTATTGACATTTCAGGAAACATACTATTTACTGCCCCGACAACCAGAAGAGCATTTTCTTCCATATCATCTGTAAGATATTGGCTATCCGTCCTTGGATACGTCACCAGTTTCTTCTCATAAAGGCTTTGGATATAGTCCAAGGTTTGCTGTGCCGTAAATCCAAAAAGACGGTTTGCTTCCCTCTGTAATGTGGTCAGATCATATAATTTCGGCGGCTGTACCTTTTTCTTCTCTTTCTTTACTGAAAGAATCTGTGCAGTTTCATCCTTCATATCCTCCATCATCTGAACGGCAGTACTTTTCTCTTTTATCCGGCTGCTTACAGCATCCAATCCATCCATCAGAAGATGAACCAGATAATACTTCTCTTTCTGGAAGTTCTCGATATTCTTTTCCCGTTCCACCAGCATTGCAAGTGTAGGTGTCTGCACTCGTCCTACAATCAACCGATGGTGGTACAGCACCGTAAACAGTCTGGTGGCATTAATTCCCACCAGCCAGTCTGCTTCACTTCTCGCCACCGCAGAATAATAAAGATTATCATATTCATGTCCATCTTTCATCTGCTGAAATCCTTCCAGAATTGCTTTTTCCTCCATGGAAGAAATCCACAGTCTTTTAAAGGGAAGTTTACATTCTGCCTGGTTATATACCAGACGGAAAATCAACTCCCCTTCTCTTCCTGCATCTGTTGCACATATAATTTCTGTGACATCTGCTCTGTGAAGCAGTTCCTTTAAAATCTGAAACTGCCCTTTGGTACTTTCTTTAATCTGATATTTCCAATTCTCCGGGATCATGGGAAGTGTCTCATATCTCCATGCTTTCCAGTCATCCCGGTACTGATCTGCACTGGCCAGTTCAATCAAATGCCCAATACACCAGGAAACCAGATACTCTTTTCCTTCCAGGTAGCCATCTTTTACGTTTGTGGCATGAAGCACCTTCGCAATGTTTCTGGCTACGCTGGGTTTTTCCGCAATTACAAGCTGCAATTTTCAATCTCCTTTCTGCACCTGTCGCTGTAATTAAGTGAAACAAAGTTATTCCTCTGATTCTTCGTCTTCTACTTCACCTTCCATTTCATATTCTTCTAATTCTTCATCATCCTCACGAATTGTATCTTCCTCCTCATCGTCGTCCTCGTCCTCTTCATAATCAAAAGAAGTATTTCTTCCTTTCATAAATTTCCAATAATAGTAAGCACCACAAACTCCTGCCAGAACCAGCAGCATTAATAAAATCGTGCCGGAATTATTGCTTTTCTTCTCAGGTTCTTCCTTTTCTTCCGGTATGATCGTAACTTCTGGTTCCGGTGTCTCTGTGATCTTCTCTGTTTCAAGTGGCAGTGCGGATTCTGCAATAGCCTGGTTCTGTGGAAGTGTGACCATGTTGGTATCCGTAAAGTTCAACAGATCATTTTCGCCTACCTCCGTAAGAAGATAAACATTTTCATCCGTTTTATCCTTATCTACAATCAGATAAAAAACCTTATCACTTTTTGTCTTGATCGTATAAAATTCCTTTCCCCCTTTGTCCTGAACTGTTCCTGTTGTCATGCCGGAAGCAGAGCTTTCTCCCTGCACCCGTCCGGTATCTGCTTCTGTATCCGTTTCATTTCCTGTGTTTTCTGGTTCTGTTGGTGCAGTAGCAGTCTCGTTCGTTGTCTGATGTTCCGTTACGGTTGCCGTAGCACTGGTGGGCTTACTTGCAGTTCCATCGGCTGGCAAAGAAGCTGCATTCTGCTCCGTTCCGGAAACCTCTGTATTTTCTTTTACTGCATCTGGATTTTCATAATAAGGGTTTCCTACTTTATAGATCTCTGACATATTTCCTGCTTTGTCTTTTGCCTGCAGGGTAAAGTATTCATAGGAAGTATCCGCTTTTTGCAAACGGACATTTAATGTATTATTCGTCAGTTCTGTGAATTCATTTCCATTGACATACAAAGCAGCAATTCCCGATTCCGCATCAACTCCCTGCACAATCAGTATCCCATTCTTCGCAGCCGCAATAATAGTTGGTTTGGTTTTATCAAAACACTCTATGTAACGATTCTGCTCATAAGTATTTCCATTCTGATCGGTAACTCTCACATAAACACTACAATTAGAAGAGATGGATACTTCCATATTTCCGGTTATGTCTGACCATCCTCCATTTTCTGAAAGTCTTGCTTCTACTTTTGCAATAGAAAAAGCACCTGTATTCTTTGTATCTTCCACTTGAATTTTTACGGTTGCCGTATCTGTCTGCCAGCCTTCCGGTTCTGTAAAGGTAATCCCTACTTCCGGTGTTTCCGTCACATCATTTCCTGCATCTTCCTGTGCCTGTTCCACTGGATCTGCAAGAATTTCAGCTTCTGATCCATCTGAAAAATCAACATCTTCCGGGCTACTTTCTTCTGATGATTCCACTTCTACATTATCTGCCCATACAGTCAGACTTCCGGGTGAACTATAAAAGAAAGCTCCTGCCGGAAGTCCTGCTAACGTAGCTGCGGTTAAAAATACAGCTGCTCTTTTATGAAATTTCTTCATTTTCTGTCTGCTCCTTTTCTCTGGTTTCCAATATCTTTTTTTGTTCCTCCTTGCTGATATCAATCATCAACTGAAGTTCCTCTGCGGAAACTCCATTGCTTCGGATAATTTTCAGATACTCCATATCCTCTGCCTGTTTCTTCTGTTCTTCCAGATCCCTTGCTTTTTTCTGTAGCTTTTCAATCTTAACGTAGGTTCTTGCAAGTTCTTCTTTTATTCGTTCAATGTTCAAATACGCCCCTCCTTATGGCCTGCCAAAAGCATAAAAATGAGACTGCCAGTATGCAGAATTAATGGACGTATACTGAATTGGATTTCCACAATGGATCATCTGTCCATCTCCGGCATAAATTCCTACGTGGGTAACCGGCTCTCCCGCATCATACGTCCCAGTGAAAAAGATAATATCTCCTGGCCTTGCTTCTTCTGGTGATACAGGCATACAAATGTCATAAATTCCCTGTGCAGTAAGTCTTCCCATATTGCAGACACCCGAATTGGTAAACACATAGCTTACAAAACCAGAACAGTCAAAAGAAGTCTCCGGGCTGGAACCGCCCCATACATACGGCATACCAAGATATTTGTCTGCTTCCGCAAATAATCTCCGCACAGTCTCATCATCATAACTGCCGCCTCCACCATACAGCCCGCTATCTCCGGTACTGATATAAAAAACAGGATTATAATATTCCCCATCTTTGACCAGTTCCAAATATAACTGGCTTCCGGTTGCACTTCCTGTACTTCCCGTTGTACCAATTACAGTATCTGTTGTTACTTCCTGACCATTTACTACCGAAATGCTCTGCAGATAAGCGTATTTAATCTGCACACCTTTTTTATCCTGCGTAACTACATAATTTCCAAAAGTTCCGCTATATCCTACATCTACAACAAAACCATTCATCGCTGACTTCACTTCTGTTCCCTGTCGTACATTAACCGTCACACCTCTGTGAAGTTGTGTCTGCCCGGTTCCATTATTTACAGAATATCCATAATAGGTACTGATATAGGCATACCAGTTTAACTCAACCGGAGTTTTATATGTCTGTAAATTTCCTCTGTTGGAATAGACCTCTTCATAAATTTCCTGCTCATCCTCTTCCATTCTGGACAGAATAACACTTCTAAGCGGTTTTGCCTGAACAGAAACATTCAGTACATCTGCAGTTACTGTACGGGTAACTTCCACAGAGTTCTGATTGCCCTCTGCCAGAAAACATTCCCAGATCTGATGACCATGTGCCTCAGCTACTGCGTGATTATCATAATAAACATCAAACTGGACACCATACTGGGCAAAGTTTCCAGTATCTTCTACGGTGTACTCAATCCCATTCATCACTACTTTCGTCCCCATTGGAAGAAATGGGTTTGCAGCATCAACCGCAAGCGTATGATTAGCCTGTGGCATTGCCCCTGAAGCAGTTGGTCCTCCACTCCACACGCCACAGCAGATGGGACAGTTACAGTATCCACTGGTCACAACATTTCCCAATGACTGCCCTACCTGTATTGTAGATGTTTCCTGCCGGGTTTCACTTTTTTCTTCTACGGTGATTCCGTACTGTAAAGAAAAAATTGTTTCCAGTTCTCCTTTTATCTCATCAAACTTAAAATCCCCATACCTGGCAGTCAGATAACTGATCAATGTATGGGGATCATGGCCGATTTCACCAATGTTATATCTGTATTCATCTTTTCCTGGATACCGGGCTTCCATCTGGTTTATTTTCTGTTGAAGACTGGCTTCCAACTGCGTATAATACAACTCTGCTTTTTCAATTTCGTCCGGATCCGCAATGTAACTGGAAGCGATTACCGTAGAAATTCCATTAGAAAACATAGCCGAACAGGAAGCAAATCCTGTCATTACGGAAAGAAGCAAAATCAATAACAGCCCCATTGAGATCAGAGTAGTTACATTTCTTACAAATACTTCCTGTGCCTTTCTTGCAATTTTAGTAGCAAGATTTACTGACCGGATTGAGGTGTCTTTTGTTTCTTTTGCAATCTTCCCAGCCCGGTATGCCTTCTGATACTCTCGCTTAATCCTCTGCTTCTGTATTAATTTTCTGATCAGCTTTTTCTGCATCTCTGGATGTTCTTCCAGATATTTCTGATATTGATACCTGGATGCACTCTTCCAGGCTCTTTGCTCTAAACGGTTTTCTTTATGTATCTGACTGCGGTTCTTCCGGATATTTCTACTGCTATGTTCCTGTAATATCCACTCACCTGAACGCACCAGCTTATGTGCTGCATCTACAGCACTGTTTTCCTCTTCGTCTTCGCCTGCTTTCTGATATACTGCATTTTTTAATGCTTTCTTTGGAACAGAAGACAAGGTTTTCTTTTTACCATCCGTTTTCCCTGTTTTTTTGTCGAAATATAAATGGTACTTTACCTTTGCTTTCTGTTCCTCATTTGTTTTCTTGGTATAAACAGAATCTTTCGGAATTTTGTTCTGCCTCTCAGCTTCCTGTTTTCTTGCAGCCTTATCCACTTCCTGATAAGTTTTTATTGTTTTTCGGCTATATTTCTGCTTTCCTTTTTTTCGGTTTGTAGAAACATCATTCTTCTCTGCCTGAAAATGTCCTCCATCTGTTTCAGCCGAAGTTTTCTTTTCTTTCTTCAGACTTCCATCTGTCTCCAGTTTTCCAAACTGCAGTCTCTGCTGTTTCTTTTTCTGTCGCTGATACTGGCTCCTGTGTTTTTCTTTGCGCTCACGTATTTCTACCGCTGAATCCACAGATACACCTGCAGGCTTGTCCCGGTATCTGTACCGTCCCTGTGTTTTTCGTTTTCCCGGAGGACTGTTTGCAGCCTCTTCTTTTTTGGCAGGATTTCCCTCCTGAACTTTTTCGGAAAATTGTTTCTTTTCAGCTTTTTTATGAGAGTTTTTCTTCTTTTCAGAAGTAATAAATGCCTGTTCTACATCCTTCTGTTTATAAGGCAACTCCTGATCGCTGTTTGTAACTTTTCTGGTCTCCTTTGTTGCAAGATTTTCCTCAACCAGACCATTTCTGGTCATACGGCTGACTTTCTTCTCTTTCGCCGTATATTTTTGTTTTCCCAATGTACCTCACCTCTGCTTTTTTGTCCGTTAAGTCTGAATCTCATCCGGTTTAGTACTCATCAAAGCATAGGTTCTGGTATCCTGCGGATATCTGTCTGCAAAAGGTATGATTACATTTCCGTAAAAAAGCAGCCCTTCTCCTGCATTACTGTTATTTACAAAAGAAATCTGATGCTTGGAAATATTCAATTTCTCCGCAAGGATCTTCTGATCCCCGCTGTGCTGATTTAACATCAGGATAAAATCACTGTTTCCCACAATACTTTCTACTGCCAGAGAGCCAAGAAAATCTGTTACATTCTGACTGATTCCTGTAATGATTCCACCCCACTTACGAAATCTCTTCCACATTTCAATAGAATAATTAGCAGTCTGTGGCTGGTTCAGCAAAAGGTGAAATTCATCCACATAATAACGGGTTGATTTCCTGCGGCTGCGGTTCTGTGATACTCTTGTCCAAACCATATGCTGGACAATCAACATCCCTGCTTTTCGTAGTGTGGTTCCAAGTTCCCGGATATCAAAGCATACCACTCTGTTCTGCGTATCGACATTACTTCGATGGTTAAATACATTCTGCGATCCTGTTACATACAACTGCAGACTGTTGGCAATGTTCTGTGCTGCTGGTTTATCTGGTGCATAAAAGTTCAGACGTTCATAGAAATCCTGCAAAGTCGGCATATTTTCCGGTTTTGGATCATTGTAAAGATATTTTTTATAAATGTCTTTTACACACAGGTCAATCATGGAAACCTCATCACCATTTAATTCTGCATTTTGAGGTTTCTTCATAATGACCTCGCAGAAAGATGTGATAAACTCTGCTTTATCAGCAATAATGGTATCAATATCCTCCACATCGCCATTAATTCTGTATTTCTCCGGATGATAAATAACATCCAGGTTCACTTCCATAGGATTGATGTAATCATTACTTTTTGCACTGATTTTAATAACTTCACCATTTAAGGCATTTACCAGCGGAAAATATTCTCCCTCCGGGTCACAGATAATAATGTCATCGTCTGTAATCAGGAAAACATTGAGAATTTCTCTTTTCGTTGCAAAACTCTTACCGGAACCAGGAGTACCCAAAATCAGGCCGTTAGGTGTTTTCAATCGTTTCCGATCCACCATAATGAGATTGTTTGACAGTGCATTTAAGCCATAGTAAAGAGCTTCACCGCCTTGGAAAAGTTCCTGTGTGGTAAACGGAACAAAGATTGCTGTAGAAGTCGTAGTCATGATTCTCTGTATTCCAGTCTGGTTCATTCCCAGTGGCAGTGATGCCACAAGTCCCTGTTCCTGCTGATATTGAAGTCTCCGTATATTGCAATTATATTTCTGGGCGATTCCTGCAGTCTGATACACAATATTGTCCAGTTTTCTCTTATTGTCCGCTGTATTCATCAGCAAAAAAGTAAGTTCAAAAAGTTTCTCATTCCTGGACTGGATTTCATTGAGCAATCCCTCCACATCCTCTCCGTATGTAGAAATGTCCGTTGGAATAATATCCATATCATATCCGCTTCTGACCGCTTTCTTCTGTTCTTCAATTTTCATTTTCTGAATATTTGACAGCGTACTTTTCAGGCTTTTAATAGCTGCCTTGGGATCAATTGGACGCAGGTGCATATTGATGATAAGATTCTCTTCCAGATCCAGCAGATCTGCCAGCAGTTTATCCGTAAGTTCTGGTGATGTAATCTGTAAATATGACACGCATCCAAAAGTCTGTCCCATCCTAAAATAGCTGTCATTGCGAAAATCAAATCCGGTAGGTGCAATAAAGTCTTTTGTCTGCAGACCTGTTTTTGCAACCATCCCATAATGGAAATGAAAAGATTCTTTTGTGTCCATATTCATCACATCATGCAGAATTTTCAGACGTTCTACCCCATTTAAAGGCTCTGCCATGGCTCCCATCACCTTAAAATTATTCAATACACTGGCTTCAATTCTCTCCAGCCTGGATTTTGCATTTCGCAGATTATCCGCCTTAATGGAAAATGTAATATATTTTGTTTTTACAAGCCCATTATTTCCTTTGGAAAGCTGCATTTTCAACATATCCGAATATTCTTTCCGAATATCATTGAAACAGTCATCCTGCTCTGGAATATCAATATTTTTTGCATACTCATCAAAATTCACCTGTTGATTAAGAAATGTAATTTGTACCTCAACAGAGCTGTCAAATGAATTCAGGAACTCACAATAGTTCTCAAAAATAGCCGCTTTATCATCATTCTGCGCTAACTGGTAATTTATATCGTAAAACTGCACCATTTTTGAATAATAGTTATCATCCGTCCTGCAGATACCATCCTTATATATTTCCTTATATGGAATCGTATCCTGCGCTGTAAAAGGCTTCCTCTTCTTCTGATTCTCCGCTTTTATCATCCGAAGTTCTTTCAGACGCTTTTTTTCTTCTTTCGTAAGTCCGGTTTTCTGTTTCTTATTTTTTTCGGTCTGCTTTTTTAAGGAAATGGAACGGATTTCTCGCTTCCCTGGCTTCTTTTGCCTTTTTCTCAAGCCATGCACCCTCTTTCTCTAATTTATCGTACTCTATAATCCGGTCATATAAGTTTTGGGAACGATAGACCCTGATTCCAGGTCTTAAAAATTTCTGCCGGATAATGTGAAGCAATATTTTCTCTGCTGGAAATCCATCCTTTTCATACATTGCAAAAAAGAAAAATGGCAGCATCACTATGATCATAAGCGTTGCTGCCACATCTGTTCCCAGTCCTGCTTTTGTAAGCAAATAGACCGGAACACCACAAATTCCTGCCAGAGAAAAACATATAATTTGTCTTTTAGTTAAATTCAGTGCTAATTTTGTCTTTATTTTTGAAAAATCTTTCGGCACTGGAACATATGCCATATTCTTGTTTCCTCCTAATGTGCATTGAAGATTGATTTTGCCAGGGAACTGGTCTTAAACAGGCTGAAACATAAAATAACTGTATATGCTGCAACTGACCAGATAGCTGTATGAAGATTATCCGCAACTGTAATAGCATTTACCAGAACTGCATAAATCGCAACACATACCATCATAAAAAATCCCTGGAATCCCAACGCTAATAATGCCTTCACGTAATTATTTCCAATACTTCCCCATTCCCTGTTCGTAAATGTTGAAAACGGAATAGGTGCCACAGAGACATAAAGATATATTTCTATCATTCGTCCATATAAAATGACGGTAATCAGGACTGATATGATTTTTAGACATAAACTGACCAGCATCGTTTCCAGACCAAGCCCCAGTAATTCTCCGATTCCCATATCTTCAATCTGCGTTTCAAGAAGCATTTTCAATGCTTCTGTAACATCAATAGATGCGGAACCGGTTATCATACCGCCAGCATTGGATACCACATGATTCGCTACATCAAAAATTGCCATCGCAATATCAAAAGTATGAGTAACCAGATATACCGCTACCCACATCTTGAAAATGTATTTGAAAAACATAAACGTATCCGTATCGTGCATATTGTTTTTTTCCATAATCATGGAAATCAGCTCATAACACAGTACAAATGTAATAATCATCCCCGCAATGGGGACAATGACATTATCCGACAGATTTTTTATCATGGAAAAAATGCCACTGTTCCAATTTTGGGGTGTTTTCCCAACCTCCGCAGCAATCGTTTCTACTTTGGTATTTACATCGGTGAACATGGTATCCAGGTTTGATGTGATCCAGCCTGTTAGCAGATCCTTTATGAACTCTGTTATTTTTTCGGTTATTCCACCCATTTATTTATCCAAACAAAGTTGCAAGCTGTGGAATCAGGTTTATTCCAATCAGTACGATGCCACCGCCCGCCATCAACTGTTTTATACCCAATTAGGTGTAAAACTCTGCTCGATGGCGGGCGGCGGCGTACAAAAAATCTA
>OGIO01001461.1_pt1 | contig 19345 bp, 21 predicted proteins | sample 1571841 | NCBI WGS metagenome assembly OGIO01 (sample SAMEA2582111, study PRJEB24529) | metagenome | biome: Human gut stool | place: China | collected 2011
TACGGCGACCACCGAGATCTACACTCTTTCCCTACACGACGCTCTTCCGATCTCCGTAAAAACCGATGTAAATGTAGCTGGACATGTGTTTCTTGTGGTAGTGGGAGTAGAGGTATACACCGAGCAGGATCGCCCAGATATTTAAAAGGTTCTTTCCGAACAGGGAAAACCCGAACATCAGGCAGCTTGAGGTGATCGTATGTCCGTCCATCTCCATTCCGAGGAAATAGATCGTCCAGATACATAAAAGAGTCAGCAGACCAGCGTTGATAAAGGAAGTCCCGATCCCGCCGATCAGAAAGTAGTCTGTGATCAGGAAGTCCGGTTCTTTGATGATCGTGATGAGACCGGGGATGATCTCAGTGACAGGCTGCAAAAACAGGCCGACGATCATGAAATAAATAGGGATCAGAGACAGAAGCCGGAACTTCTGAAGTCTTGTGAGTGGGTGGGAAATTGTCATGTACGTGTCCTTTCGAGAAAATAATATATGTGGGAGTGTGTGAATGCACCGTGAGTATCTTGAGATCAGGAAGAAAATCTGGAAAACAGTGAATGCACGTTTTTTAGTATACCGTAATAATGGGAAAATAGGAAGAGTTTCCGCAGGGGACGGATGGAAAATGTGGATATTTTGCTCCGGGTTTCAAAAAACAAAAATAACCGCCCCTGTCCTTAGAAAACAGGAGCGGTTATTTTCGATAAACATGTGAAATAAAATAAGATGCCAACAGAACATCAAACAGAGAACATCTGTCTGATCACATTGGGGTTTACAAGGCGTCTTTCCGCGTACACCGGATCTTACTGGATAAACAGCGTATTCACATCCAGCTCGTTCTCGATCATGCCGGATTCATACATGAAATCGGCTGTCTTCTGGAAACCTTCTTTGTCGGCATCTGTGATTTCCGTGGAGAAGTCATAGAAACCGTACATTTCCTTTACTGCGTCAACATCAAGGTCAAGTGCTGCGGCAACGGTCTCCATGGTCTTATCCTGACTGTCAGCCATGTAGGATGCGATCTCATCCTGTGCAGCGGCTAATTTCTCGATGACATCCGGATGCTCGTCGTAGAACTTCTGGGTTGTCGCAACCGCGATCAGGGCGCTGATCAGGCCCTCGCCGTCTGCAACAAGGTGGTAGCCCTGCTGTTCTGCGTTGTAAGCAGTTGCGCCTGCGAGCAGGGCAACATCAACGCTGCCGCCGTCAAGACCTGCCTTTGCGTCCGGGATGGTCATGTTTACATAGTTTACATCGTCAAGAGTCATGCCTGCCTGAGCGAGGTAGGAGACAAGGAGTTCATGAAGGTTGGTGCCGGTTGGTCCTGCAATCGTCTTGCCTTTTAAACTCTCCGGAGTTGTCAGGGTCTCATCCTTGGAGTACATGCAGAATGCCTTCGGGGAACGGCTGTACATGTTTAATACCTTGATGTCAGCGCCGTTTGCCGCGGACAGGATTACGGATGTTGCGCCTACTGCGTAGAGAACCTGAACGTCGCCGGAAGCAAGAGCCTGTGTCTGGTCAGCGCCGGAAGTAAGCTCTGCGTACTCTACCGGAACACCGAGTTCTTTCTCGAAGATGCCCTGATCTTTTTCGATGATGGTCGGTACATTTAACGGGGATGTTACATAAGTAACCGTGAGTTTGTCGATGGAAGTCTCAGTGTCAGCAGCTTCAGCGGAAGTCTCGGCTACTGTAGAAGCCTCTGCAGCTGTCTCAGCAGCGGAAGCAGCCTCTGTCTCTTTGCTTGCAGATCCGGAGCAGCCCGCAAGGGAAAATGTCATGCACGCCGCAAGTCCTAATGCGATCAGTTTTTTCATTTTGTGTTGTCCTCCTCATAATAAGTAGAAAATTAAATGTATGTGATATGCCTGGGTTGCAGGCGGATATCCATAAGAAGTCAAGAGATATTCGCAATCTGCTTTTGTTGCTTGTTCATAATCAAATAGCTGTTGCGCAACTTGTCAGAGATGGCTTGCTCCATCCCGATATAAGTAAGTCCCCGCCCATTGCTTTTGCAATGCAGAGGTGTCCCTGACTTTGTTAAATTGAATTTTATATAAAATATATCTAATTAAGAAAATTCAACTGCTCTATAATCTCTCTCTTGAGCGCAATAAACTCCTCATCCAGCAGATTCCGCGCTCCGGCCGCTGCCTTCACCGGATAGACATGTTTCACGAGACCTTTTTCGATCACAACGATCTGGTCACCCAGGATCAGCGCCTCATCGATGCTGTGGGTTACGAACATGATGCTGGAATGTTCCTTCTGCTGGACGCGGAGAAGCTCTTTCTGCATCTGCTCTCTCGTAAAATAATCGAGAGCGGCGAACGGCTCGTCCATCAGGATGAAAGTCGGCTCATAGGCAAGCGCCCTAGCGATCGCCGCGCGCTGCTGCATGCCGCCGGAGAGCTGGGACGGGTATGCTTTCTCGAAGCCGGAAAGATTTACCGTCGTGATGATGTCCTGAATTTTAGCCCGATCGACCTGATTCTTTTTCAGCCCGAAAATAATGTTGTCCCAGACGTTTAACCATGGCATGAGCCGCGGTTCCTGGAACACAAAGGCGGTTTTGTGATCGCCGTCCCAGAGGATCTCGCCGTCGTCGGCGGATTCCAGACCGCCGGTGAGCCGCAGGAGTGTTGTTTTTCCGCAGCCGCTCTGTCCGAGGATCACGGTGATCTTTCCAGCAGGGATTTCAAGATCGATGCCGTTTAGGACAGGAAATGCCCGGCCATCGACCTGATATGTCTTATGAATGTTTTTTAACTTAATTCCAGCCATTTTCACCTGCTCCTTTCAGAAAGATGCTGATGAGAAGACCGAAGATCCGGTCTGTCAGATAACCTGCGATGCCGATGGCGAAGATGCCGACGATGACCTTGTCGGTCCGGGACATCTGCTGGGCAAACAGGATCATGTGTCCGAGTCCGGTGGATGCCGCGACCATCTCCGCACCGATGATGGCACGCCAACTGTAACCCAGGCCGATGCGCATTCCCACGAGAATGTCTGCCATGGCGTAGGGCAGCATGATGCGAAAGAATTTCTGCCGGTCCGTGTAGCCGAACATGGTTCCAACCTCCAGAAGCTTCCGGTCACAGCCCGTAAATCCCTTGACGATGTTTAAATACATCGGGAAAAAAGATGCCAGAACGATGATGACTGTCTTTGTAGTTTCACCGATTCCGCACCATAAAATAAGAAGTGGGATCATGCTGAGCGGCGGCACGTTCCTGAAGAACTGCACCAGGTACTCATAGTAACCTGCGGAGGCAGGAATCATCGCCCGCAGCATGCCGAAGGCAAATGCCAGGATAAAGGCGATCACAAAGCCTTTTCCGACACGCAGGAAGCTGATCCTTAAGTCGCGGAAAAGCTCGCCGCTCTGCAGCATTTTGCAGAAACTCTGGAAGACCCGCCCCGGGGACGGGAGCACATAGGAACTTAAGATGCCTGCGCGGCAGACGATATACCAGACGGCAAAGACCGCAAGGATGCCGATCAGCGGCGGGAAATATTTTTTAAATTTCTGATTCATCGCACTCCATCTCCTCTGTGGCAGCCCTGAACACAGTACAAAAGCTCGATCAGCTTTGCGCTTTTCCAGTCATTTCCGGTCACATAGGACTCAATAGCCGGACGGCCGGATCGGCTGACAAAGGAAAACGGCAGATTCTTAAAGAATCCCGGTGGGATCGGGCTTGCGTCCGGCGCGGGTTCCATCGGTTCGCCGATCGATGCGAGAAAGCGGTTCCATGGTACAAAATGAGTGTCTTTTAATTCCAACTTATTTCCCATGTCGGCTAAGATCCGGCATGGAGTCGTGATGATCTTCCTTCCATCCGCAAGATCCGGACGTTCTGCAAGTTCTCTCGCACAGTGGATCAGGATCGGCTCAATATCCGCGATCCGGATTTCAGGCTGCAGGGAATGTACCAGAGATACCGCTGCCGGACATCTCGCGTCCGCAAAAGTTCCATCTGCATGTTCCAAAAGCTCCCGGTACTTCCGGAGCACGATCTCGCCCCAGCTTTCCTGACAGACCACTCGCGTCAGGTCATGCTTCTTAAGCAGCTTTTCAAGTGCCGCCGCCGAGATCATCCTCTCCGATACCGGATTGATCCATAGATATGTCAAAGTAAAATCCCTCCCAATTAGCTACAACTAACCAACGTTGTTTAGCATAGCAGATTAGTGGGGAAATGTCAATTGGGAATATAGGGGAGATGAAATATAGAGGAATAGACATTACATTTTTATAGAAGAGATTGATTGTGAAAGTAAAAATGGGTACAATATATATAAGTAAAGGAGGGGCGGTCATGGCAATTGAGATGCAAAATCTGATTTCGGAATATGTCAGAGCTGTGAGAAAAATATATGGTCATCACTTAAAGCAGGTGATTTTGTATGGTTCATATGCGCGTGGGGATTATACAAAAGATTCCGATGTGGATCTTATGCTGTTGGTGGACCTGGATGAAATGGAATTAGAAAAATATTCTGACGAACTGTCAGAGTTGGGTTTTGATTATAATGTCGAATATAATATCTGGATGATGCCTATCGTAAAAAACAGGAAAAATTTCTTTAAATGGAGCGACGCCTATCCATTCTACAAGAATGTAAAAACAGAGGGGATTTCATTGTATGAAGCAGCCTGAAGAGTTTGATATGGGGGATCAGTGGAATTTGGTTTATCACCGTTTGCAGATTGCGGAAGAAGATTATGAGACCGCAGAGTTGTTAATGCAAGGTGAGCGATATCGTGGTGCAAATAACCGGGCATATTATTCGATTTACCACACGATAGATGCGGTCTTATCGATACATGGTGTTGCATTTAAACGTCATAAGGATACATTGGCATATTTTAATAAGAATTTCGTGGCAACAGAAATATTTCCACGATCAATGGGGAGACAGATCGTTCAGGCAGAAGAAATCAGGCATGCAAGTGACTATGATCCGTTTTATATTGTGTCAAAGACAGGAACACAGAAACAGATTGAAACGGCAAAGCTTATGCTGGAATATGCAAGACAATATATTGATAAACAGAGAAATAAATAATATTAACAATTGATTTCTAAAGAAAACAGTTGAAATATAAGGAATGCAGTGATATACTTTCAAACGTTGCAAAGCCCGCAAAAACCAAGGTCCTAAAGGGCTTTTCGCCGATTCCCGGCGTAAGGTCATATACTTGCAGTATATGCCTTCCGCAGCATTCGTCAGATATACATGCGAGCATGTCCGCCTGACTCATTGCTGCGCGAAAATGAATCGAGTGTTCGTGACCTTCCACTCGTAAAACAAAACTAAAGGAGAACTGAATATGAAAACAAACAAGGTACTTTTTATGACACAGGCGGCGATGATCGCTGCGATCTATGTGGTATTATGTCTGGTATTTGAGCCGATCAGTTATGGTGCGATCCAGACTCGTGTGGCTGAGGCACTGACAGTACTGCCGTTCTTTACACCTGCTGCGATTCCTGGGCTGTTTATTGGCTGTCTGATTGCCAACATGCTGGGTGGCGGTATTATGCTGGATGTGATTGCCGGAAGTCTGACCACTCTGGTGGCTGCATATCTGACATGGATGCTTCGGAATAAGAGCAAATATCTGGCATCTGTTCCGCCGGTAGTATTGAATGCTCTGGTGATTCCGTGGGTGCTGAAATATGGATACGGTGAGCCGCTTCCGATTCCATTTCTGATGGGAACAGTTGGAATAGGCGAGATTCTGACTGCAAGCATCATGGGAACCGTGCTTCTGTGCGTACTTGATCGTTATAAAAATGTAATTTTCCGTCAGGGCAGCTATACCGCATAGCAGACAGCCTGAATGGATAAAAAAGATCCCGGAAGAAATTTCTATTAGTAGGAAATCTTCCGGGATTTTATTCTGTCATTTTTTCATCTTGGAATCAAAGACCAGACTGGCGAGATAACCGAAGACCAGAGCGGCACAGGTTCCTGCAGAACCGGCAGTGAGACCACCTTTGAAGATGCCTAAGAGACCTTCTTCCTGTACAGCATCGTGGACGCCTTCCCAGAGTACATTTCCAAATCCAAGAAGAGGGACGCTTGCTCCGGCCTTTGCGTAATCAAGCAGAGGTTCATAGAGCCCGGTTGCACCCAGAACAGCCCCGCTGCACACCAGAAGGACCATGATCCGGCCGGGCATCAGCTTGGTCTTTTCCATCAGGATCTGAGTCAGGGCACAGATCAGACCACCGACCCAGAATGCGTTGATATAATCCATAAAGAACCACTCCTTTTTCACCAGTATGCGCATTGAAAAAAGAACTATACAAAAAATTATAAAAAAATAAAAATTAATGCTTGCAAAGTGTCAGATGTTGTGTTATAGTATCCAAGTCGGCAAGCGAAAGATGCTTTCGATAAGAAAATATGGTAGATTGGTCAAGGGGTTAAGACGCCGCCCTCTCACGGCGGAAACAGGGGTTCGATTCCCCTATCTACTGCGCTTAATTGAATGGCAGAAACCTGTAAAAAGGTTTCTGCCATTCTTGTTTTCTGTGCTTGATTTTGCTATAATAAGGAAGAGTGTGTGTTTTGCACAAATAGAACCGCAGGAGGAAAACAAGATGGAAATATTTTTAGCGATGATCCTAATCTGGGGACTGTCTGTCTGGAGCAAAAAGAATGTTAGAAAGACAAAAGAAGACAGAACATCCGAACGACCGATCCAGAGAACACCTTCAGCTGCTGCGGTGAGAGAAGAAGCACAAAGAGAAGTAAGACAGGCAAGGACGATAAGCAAGCCAAGAAAGGCAACCGCAGTTCCGAATAAGCCGCGCAGACAGAAGCTGACGAGGGAAGAGGAAGCCTTGAAGACCCGTTCAAGAGCATCCAGTCAGGCATGTACTTATGAGGCGGCATATTCCAAAGGAAAGCCGGATCGAGTCGGTGGCCGTGGCGATTATGAGACAGTTACTCCGAATGGTATGGAACGAATCCGCTGTGGTTATTGCGGAGCACAGAATTTTGTACCCGTGGGAAGCCGGAATCATTATCATTGCTATTTTTGTTGGGAAAAATTATAAAAGAGGTTCATGTATGAGTAAGATTGCGATAGTGACAGACAGTAATAGTGGAATCAGTCAGACACAGGCAAAGGAAATGGGAATTTATGTAGTTCCTATGCCATTTCTGATCAATGGAAAAGAATATCTGGATGGAATCGATCTGTTTCCGGATGAGTTTTATAAATTTCTTGAGGAAGATGCAGATGTATCTACTTCTCAGCCATCCCCGGATTCGGTGATGAAATTGTGGGATGAACTTTTGAAAGAATATGATGAGATTGTACACATCCCTATGTCCAGCGGTTTGAGCGGAAGCTGCCAGACTGCTAAGATGCTGGCGGATGATTACGATGGAAAAGTACAGGTTGTTAACAATCAGAGAATCTCTGTGACACAGCTTTATTCTGTAGAAGATGCAAAAGCATTTGCGGAAGCTGGCATGAATGCAGAGCAGATCTGCAAGAAACTGGAAGAAGAAGCATTGGAGTCCAGCATCTATGTTACGGTAACGACGCTGAAATATCTGAAAAAAGGTGGACGTATCACACCGGCAGCAGCGGCTCTTGGAACCATGCTGCGTCTGAAACCGGTACTGCAGATCCATGGTGAGAAGCTGGATGCATTTTCTAAAGTGCGTACCATGAGTGCTGCAAAGAAAACCATGATCGATGCCATAAGAAATGATCTGGAGAACCGGTTTGCAGGTTCGTCCATGAAGCTGGCCATTGCTCATACAAATAATGAAGCGATGGCACTGGAATTCAAGGCGGAACTGGAAAAAGAATTCCCAGGATACCCGGAAATTATTGTTAATGAGCTGTCTTTAAGTGTTGCGTGCCATATTGGAGACGGAGCACTGGCAGTTGCATGTTCCAGAATCCCGGAAGTATAAGGAAACGAGGGAAATTTATTGGATAAGTATGAATATCGCCTGAAAGCGGAGCAAATAGAAAAACTCGTAAAAAAGAAAGATTATCAGACAGCAGTCAAGATTTCGGATACCATTGACTGGCGCCGGGTCAAGAATCTGAATATGCTTTATATTGTGGCGGATCTTTACGAGGCAGTTGAACGGTATGAGGACTGTATGGAGATTCTTAATATTGCTTATGACCGCGCACCGGTGGGAAGAATGCTTCTTTATAAGATGACGGAGATTGCTACCAGAACTCATAATTTTGAGGAAGCAATCAAACTTTATCGGGAATTTGTAAAGGCTGCACCTCATGATCAGAGCCGATATATCTTGAAGTATCAGATCTATCGGGAGCGTGGATCCAGTCTGGACGATCAGATCAAGACCCTGAAGGAATATAAGACCCATGAATATCAGGAAAAATGGGCCTATGAGCTGGCATCTCTTTATGACCAGGCCGGGATGCAGGAAGACTGTGTCCGTGAGTGCGATGAGCTGATTCTCTGGTTTAGCGAAGGCGAGTATGTGACAAAGGCCATGGAGCTGAAGATGAAATATGAGCCGCTGACCCCTGTGCAGCAGGATAAATATGATCATCGTTATCAGACAGGCGCATCTGTAAACGTGGGAGAAGATGACTACGAAGAGAGAGAAGTAAGTGTAAATACAGATAAATTCAGCACCATCAATCTTCAGGCGGAACTGGCAGCAAACCTGGATGAGATGCTTCAGAAGGATGAGGGAGATATTGATGTTCCAGATCTGGGGCTGGGAGCCACAGAAGAACTGCCGATTCCTGAAGTAGAAGAGATTGAGCCGGAACCGGTGGAGGAGTCCGTTGAGTCGGAACCAGAGGAGAAGTCCATTGAGCCGGAAGAGCTGACAGTGCCGGATATTCCAGCTATAGAAGAGATTATTGAGCCGGAACCGGTGGAGAAATCCATGGAGCCGGAAGAATTGACGGTGCCGGATATTCCAGCTATAGAAGAGATTATTGAGCCGGAACCAGAGGAGAAGTCCATTGAGTCGGAAGAATTGATGATGGAAGAGCTGGAACCAGAAGAATTAAAGATGGAAGAATTGATGCCGGAAGAGATCGAGCCGGAATCAGTTGTTGAGGAGATCGAGCCGGAACCGGTTATCGAGGAGCTTGAGCCAGAACCAGTTGTCGAGGACATCGAGCCAGAACCGGTTGTTGAGGAGATTGAGCCGGAGCCAGAACCGGTTATTAAGGAGGCGGAGCCAGAACCAGTTGTCGAGGACATCGAACTGGAATCGGAAGAGCCGCAGCTCATCAAGCAGATCACTGGAAGAATCGAGATCGACAAGATCCTTCAGGAGTGGGACAACAAGAAGAGCGAGACAGAGGCTGCTCTGAAAGCAAAGGAGCCGGAAGAGGAAGCGCGGAAGGAAAAAGTCCGTCAGGAAACTGCAGAGCTTGTAAAACTGATCTCTGGTACATCTGATGATATTCCAGAGGATGTACAGCAGATTCTGAAAGATCTTGATGAAGAGCAGAAGCAGGTCAATGCGGTGGTGACTGAGGACGATCTTCCAAAAGATATTGATGCGCTGGATGATTTGGATGAAGCAGAGGATCTGACGATCCAGGAACTGTCAGTGCCGGAAGATATTGTCTATGCAGCCAAGCCAGATCATGAGATGGTAGAAAGTGAACCGAAGACAAAGCCGGCGAATAGCAACAAAGAAAAGATTACTTCTGAGACTGGTTCCATGAATATGATTCAGGAGCTTGAAAAGTCATTAGCGAGAGAAGTTGCTGATATGACCATCAAGGAAGGCCATCTGACCAGAGAACAGGCAAAGATCTTTGCTTATTTTACGGCAGTTCGTGGAGTTGGTGAGCAGCTGGCCTCTTTGTTTAAGGGACAGGCTGGGGCTTCCAAAGTAAACTCTGCCTGCGGAAATGTGGTCGTTACCGGAGAAAGCGGCAATGGAAAGACAACGCTTGCCATTGATATTGTAAAAGCATTACAGAAGCTGCAGCGTGTAGAAAGCAGCAGACTTGCCAAGATCAGCGGAAAGAAGTTGAACACCAGAGATATCTATGAGACACTTGGAAAACTGAAAGGCGGAGCGCTGATCATTGAGAAAGCAGGAGGCTTGTCTGATGCATCTATGATGGCACTGAGTCTGGCAATGGAGGGTGATACAGGAGGTCTTCTGATCATACTGGAAGACCAGAAGGCAGAGATCCAGAGGCTGTTTCACAAGAATTCCAATCTGGCATCCAAGTTTGAGTACAAGGTAGATATTCCGGTATTTACGAATGATGAATTGATTGCATTTGCAAGATCTTATGCAAGAGAGCTGGGATTCTCTTATGATGAATTTGCCGTACTGGCACTTTATGACCGGATTGGAAATGGTCAGACGAACGATCACCGGGTATCAGTGGCAGAGGTGAAAGACATGGTAGACGCAGCCATCGAACATTCGGAAAAAGGTGGTGTCCGCAAGCTGTTTGCAAAGATCACCGGAAAGAGCGTGGACGAAGAAGGCTATCGTCTGCTGCATGAGCAGGATTTTGAAGCATAAGCAGGAGCTGCCGCCAGAAGCGGCGGCTCTTTTTATACATGGAACAAGATAGAAGGAGCAAACATGAATTTATTAACAGCGAAGGAGCTGACCAAACATTATACGGATAAAGAACTGTTTACCGGGGCGGATTTCAGCATTGAAGAGAAAGATAAAGTAGGAATCGTTGGTATCAATGGAACCGGAAAATCCACGCTCTTACGGATTCTTGCAGGAGTGGAGGAGCCAGATGAGGGAGAAGTGGTGCGCGGCAACAAGGTGTATGTGCGTTATCTGCCACAGAATCCTGAATTTCCAAAGGGCATGACCATCTATGATTATGTAGTGACTGCCAATAAGACAGAGGATAATGAATGGAGTATCGCAGGTGACAGCAAGGCCATGCTGAATCAGATGGGATTTCTGGATGAAAATGAAGTGATCGACCATCTGTCCGGCGGACAGAAAAAGAAAGTGGCACTGGCTGCAGCATTGATGGCACCCTGCGATATTTTGCTGCTGGATGAGCCTACCAACCATCTGAACAGCGATATGATCCTGTGGCTGGAACAGACGCTGATCCGGCGTAAAGGAGCATTGGTGATGGTGACCCACGACCGGTATTTTCTGGATCGGGTCTGCAACCGGATCGTGGAGATTGACAAAGGTAAACTTTATAACTATCAGACGAATTTTGAAGGATTTTTGGAGGCAAAGGCTGCCAGGGAAGATATGGAACTGGCAACCTATCAGAAAAATAAGAATATCCTGCGTATTGAGCTGGAGTGGATGAAGCGGGGAGCCAGAGCCAGATCCACCAAGCAGAAAGCTCATATTCAGAGATATGAGGAACTGAAAAATACCACAAAGGCGCCGGTGCAGGATGGAAAGGTAGAAGTGAATACGGTCTCATCAAGGCTTGGAAAAAAGACGTTGGAATTAGAACATATTTCCAAGGGATTTGGAGGACGTGAACTGATCCATGATTTCAGCTATGCGTTCCGCAGACAGGACAGAATCGGCTTTGTGGGAGCCAATGGATGTGGAAAGACAACCATGATGAAGATGATCATGGGGATTGAAGAGCCGGACGAAGGTCAGGTAATCCTTGGCCCTACTGTAAAACTGGGTTATTTTTCACAGGAAAATGAATCCCTGAACCCGTCCCAGAGGGTTATTGATTATATCCGTGATACGGCGGAATATGTGAAGACGGAGGATGGCATGGTGTCGGCTTCTGTGATGCTGGAGCGATTTTTGTTTGACGCAATGCTTCAGTATTCTCTGATCGGTAAGTTGTCTGGTGGGGAAAAGAGAAGACTTTATCTTCTGAAGGTGCTGATGGAGGCACCGAATATTTTGATCCTGGACGAGCCGACCAATGATCTGGATATTCAGACATTGGCGATCCTGGAAGATTATCTGGAGAAATTTCCGGGTATTCTGATCACGGTATCTCATGACCGGTATTTTCTGGACAAAGTGGTAGACCGGATCTTTGCTTTTGAGACAGGTGGATTTCTGCGACAGTATGAGGGCGGTTATTCTGATTATCTGGAGGCAAAGAAGCAGTGGGAAGAGCCAGAGATCACCGTGAAAACGAAAAAGGATGCTTCAGAGAAGACGGAGAAGGTCAGACAGAAAAAGCTTAAATTTACCTGGCAGGAGCAGAAAGATTATGAGACCATTGAGGCTGTGATCGCGGGAATTGAAGATCATATTGCAGAGCTGGATCGACAGATCAATCTTTCCGCTACAGATTTTGTGAAGCTTGGTAAACTCACCCAGGAGAAGGAAGAACAGGAAGCTCTCCTGGATGAGAAGATGGAACGGTATCTGTATCTGACAGATCTGGCAGAGCAGATCGAGACACAGAAAAGTGCAAAATAAAAACGTCACGTTTTTTTGAGGGACTGCAACAACTTGGCACAGTCCCTCATTTTATTTAACTCTCCGGAAAAAGAGCATGCACCACTTCCTCCACCGTCCCGATATGATCAAGATACTGCACATTGTCCCCGCAGAAGATCAGACCATTTTCTACGTCACCTTCTACGGCACGGATCAGAGCCTGGGTGATGCAGTAAGGAGCCTGGGTGGGATTACATTTTTCCAGACAACGGAAGCAGTGGGTGATGTGCTCCTTCTGCTGTGCAACTTTTTCAAGAAAGGCATTGTGAATTGCCCGGCCCGGCATACCTACCGGACTTGTAACGATCTCAATGTCTTCTTTTTTTGCATTTACATAAGCCTGTTTGTAGGCAGGAGCAGCATCACATTCTTCTGTTGTGACAAAAGGAGTAGCCACCTGAACACCTTCAGCACCAAGCGCAAAAGCATGCTGTACCTGTCTGGCATTCATGATGCCTCCGGCGGTGATAACCGGAATATGGACACCATATTTCTCACCATACTCATGGACGCAGGCGATGATCCGGCGGATCTCATCATCATAGTTAGCCTCGTAATCTGGTTCGTACAGATGATTCAGCTCTTCTCTGGAAAATCCCAGATGTCCGCCTGCGTGAGCTCCTTCAATAACTACAAAGTCTGCAGTGCGCTTATATCGACGATCCCACATTTTCAGGATGATACGTGCTGCTTTTTCCGAAGAGACGATAGGTGCGATCTTGGTGTCAGTACCTGTCACATATTCCGGCAGATCTACCGGCAGACCGGCACCGGAGATGATCACATCGGCACCGGCGTGGGCAGCCGTTTTTACGTAATCCGCATAGTCCTTCGTGGCAACCATGATATTATATCCGATAAGTCCCTGGCATTTGCCGTCTGCATCTGCAGCAATGTCGCGGGCTTTTTTTAGTTCTGCCACCATAGCACGCAGATTGGCAGCTTTTGTATCTTTCTGGAAATCTGCTTCCCGAAATCCAATCTGGGCAGTGGATATGATGCCGATGCCGCCAGCGCGAGCCACGGCTCCGGCCAGACGTGAGAGACTGACTCCCACACCCATGCCTCCCTGGATCAGCGGCAGTTTTGCCAGTTTATCTCCAATTTGTAAAGGTTTCATGTTATTCTCCTCTGTAATATTTTGATTATCAAACTAATTATAGAGCGGCACAGGGTATTTGTCAATAGAAATAGTATTAAAAACTACATAAAGTAGAAATGATGACCAAAAGATTCCGGAGAAATGGATGTTACCGAACTGCCTGCACTGCAAACTCAGTATTTACCAGATCCTCGTAGGGCGTCCATGCGGGCAGTTCTCCGGCTTCTTCCAGAATATTCTGAAGCAGATCAAAACTGTCCTGCTCAAAGATCAGATCTTCTTTCCAGGTGTCCTGCTCGTAATAACGGGTTACAATGGCTGTGATGGTATCAAGATCTGTCTCTTTGAACTGTGGCTGGATTACTTTGGCAATCTCTTCCGGTGTGTGAGTCTGTACATAATCCATGCCTTTCTGAAGAGCATTGGTAAATGCCTGCAGGATATCCGGGTGCTCGGTCAGATAGCTTTGTTTTACACTGTAAGCAGTGTAAGGCACATAACCGGAAGCCTCACCGAGAGAAGCGATTACGTATCCGGCACCTTCCTGTTCCAGCGTGGTGGCAGCTGGTTCAAACTCCACGGTGAAATCTGCCGGGGAACTGCTTCCGGTGAAAGCAGCAGCTGTAGAACCAAAATCAATACTTTGATCGATGGTCAGATCTGTTGTTGGATCAATATTATGTTTTTTCAGGATAAACTCAAAGACCATTTCCGGCATGCCACCAGCCCGGCCGCCAAGGACATAAGATCCTTTCAGGTCATCCCACTGGAAATTCTCCACAGGTTTACGGGAGACAAGAAAGTTGCCGGCACGTTGGGTAAGCTGCGCGAAATTTACCAGATAATCATCTGGATTCTGATGATAAATGTAGATGGAGGATTCGCTTCCCATGAAGCCGATATCAGCATCACCGGAGACTACGGCAGTTGCCACTTTGTCGGCACCAAAGCCGGTCACCAGAGTCAGATTAATCCCTTCCTCTTCAAAATATCCATTTTCAATTGCTACATACTGTGGGGCGTAGAAGATGGAATGTGCCACTTCATTTAAAGTGACAGGCGTAAGAGTGCCATCTCCATCAGAAGTACCGGAATTGCTGCTGCCGCATCCTGGAAGAACCAGAAGGGAGGCGGCAAGCAGAATACAGATAAATTTTTTCATGAACTCATTCCCTTTGCACAGAAAATTATAATGTAATGTATGCAAAAGGCAGAAGAATGTGAACGAGGCTATTTTTCGTCATCCTTCTTTTTGGTAAATAGCTGGAAGAGCCAGAGGTAAACATAGATCAGTGTGGGGATCACGATGGTTGCTACAATAGAAGCCATCAGAAGTTCCCGGGCTTTCTCTGTATCAATAAAAGCCAGGATCAAAGTTACCATGAATAATAAGGCGATAGCCGCAACAGCACCAAGTGCCAGCGCGCGTTTCATTTTTTTCAGCATATGCAAAATCCTTTCCTAGGGGTGCGAATATTGATTCAGAGCCACATTCGCAAAATAAGTGCATGGTTCTGAATCAATGTTCACATTATAAATCCACATCGTCTGGAAATCAATTGTCAAACACTTGTTCTTGTGGTAAGATAGGCATAAAATGATACATAAATGAGGAGAATAGTATGAGTGATCTGGAATTATTGAATCGAGAGCAGCAGGAAGCGGTGCTGCATGTGGATGGACCGCTTCTGATCCTGGCGGGGGCCGGATCTGGCAAGACGAGAGTGCTCACCTACCGGATCGCTCATTTGATCGATGAATGCGGGGTGAATCCGTGGAATATTCTGGCTATCACATTTACCAATAAGGCGGCCGGAGAGATGCGGGAACGTGTGGACAAGATCGTGGGATATGGTTCAGAGAGCATCTGGGTCAGCACATTCCATTCTACCTGTGTGCGGATCCTGCGCCGGTATATTGACCGACTGGGGTATGATACGAACTTTACTATTTATGATACGGAAGATCAGAAGACGGTGATGAAAAGCGTCTGTCAGAAGCTGCAGCTGGATTCGAAACTCTATAAGGAACGCATGCTTCTGAATGTGATCTCTCATGCCAAAGACGAATATATTTCACCCAATGAGTTTTTGCTGGAGGCGAAAGGCGATTTCCGTCAGGAGAAGATTGCGCAGGCTTATGTGGAGTATCAGAAGGAATTGAAGAAAAATAATGCGCTAGATTTTGATGACTTGCTGGTGAAGACGGTGGAGCTGTTCCAGAGCTGCCCGGATGTGCTGGAATACTATCAGAACCGTTTTCGTTACATCATGGTGGACGAGTATCAGGACACCAATACCGTGCAGTTCAAATTTATCAGTACGCTGGCCCGTCAGTACCGTAATCTGTGCGTGGTCGGTGATGATGATCAGTCTATTTATAAGTTTCGCGGCGCCAATATCCGCAATATTCTGGATTTTGAGAAAGTATTTCCAGATGCAAAGGTGGTAAAACTGGAGCAGAATTATCGTTCCACACAGAATATCCTGAATGCAGCCAATGGCGTGATCGCCAATAACAGAGGGCGTAAGGAGAAGGCACTCTGGACGGAGAACGAACAGGGTGAGCCAATCCTGTTCCAGCAGTTCCAGAATGGCTATGAGGAAGCGGAATATGTGTCCGGGGAGATCAGTAAAAAGGTGCGGAAAGGGGAAGCAGAATATCAGGATTTTGCAGTTCTTTACCGGACCAATGCCCAGTCCCGTCTCTTTGAGGAGAAGTTCCTGTATGCCAACATTCCATACAAGATCGTTGGAGGTGTGAATTTTTATTCCAGAAAAGAGATCAAGGATATTCTGGCATATCTGAAGACCATCGATAATGGAAAGGATGATCTGGCAGTCCGCAGAATTATCAATGTTCCCAAGCGGGGGATTGGAAATGTAACACTTGCAAAAGTACAGGCCTATGCTGATTCCAGAGATATCAGCTTCTTTGAAGCACTGGAAGAGGCAGGTGAGATTCCGGGCCTTGGGAAAGCGGCACTGAAGATCCAGCCCTTTGTGCATCTGATCCATGAGATGCGTCTGTCACTGGCAGATATGAGTATGCAGGATCTGATCCAGGCAATCCTTGATAAGACCGGATATGCAGAAGACCTGAAACATGAAGATACCGACGAGTCTGAGGCGAGACTGGAAAATATCGACGAGTTCATCAATAAAGCAGTTACCTACGAAGAAGGAGCTGAAGAACCGAATCTAAGTGGATTCCTGGAAGAAGTAGCTCTTGTGGCAGATATTGACAGTGTGGAAGATGGAGACAACCGTGTGCTGCTTATGACGCTTCATAGTGCTAAGGGTCTGGAGTTTCCATATGTATATCTGGCTGGTATGGAGGATGGATTGTTCCCAAGCTATATGTCCATTGCGGCAGATGATCCCACCGAGGAGATCGAAGAGGAGCGGCGTCTGTGTTATGTGGGGATCACCCGTGCCATGAAGGAACTGACCATCACCTGTGCCCGCTGCCGGATGGTACGCGGAGAGACCCAGTATAATAATGTGTCCCGATTTGTGCGTGAGATCCCCTCAGAGTTGCTGGCGCGTAAGAGTGTGATGCCAAGAGAACCAAAGAAGCCGGAAGTGCCGCAGAATACATCTTATCAGAAAGCAAAGGAAGCGTTCCGGACAAAGACGTTTGATCCGCAGCAGTTCAAAGTGGTGAAAGCGGATAAGCTGGACTATACTGTGGGTGATCAGGTGTCTCATGTAAAATTCGGAAAAGGAACCGTGCTGGAGATCACTGAGGGCGGAAGAGACTATGAAGTCAAAGTGGATTTTGAACGGTTCGGTGTGAAAAAGATGTTCGCATCCTTTGCAAAATTGAAGAAGGTATGAATGGTGCGGTGATTGCAAATCCTATCAGAGTATGATATACTTAACCATAATTAAAACAGAAAAGAGGTATCTGCCATGGGCCGTGTTGAAGACATCATCAATGCAGCAAAGACCAATGAAATGCTGAGTGAACTGCTTCATATCAAGAAGGAAGAAGAGAAAAAACAGAACGTGCTGATGTGGGTGCTGATCGTCGTGGCTGCAGTAGCAGCAGTAGCGGGAATCGCATATGCAGTATATCGTTTCTTTACGCCGGATTATCTGGAAGATTTTGATGAAGACTTCGATGATGATTACGACGATGATTTCTTTGATGATGAGGACGAAGACGAGGATGATACAGAAGAGTAAAAGCTTCTGACACAGTGACAAAAGCTCCTCCTGCAGGGACAATGTTTTCCCACGGGAGGAGCTTTTGCTGGTTTTAGACAGAAAGGAACATACATGAAAAAAGGACAGGTATTTGAGGGAGTGATCGAGAAAGTCGCATTCCCTAATAAAGGACATATCACCGTGGATGGCAAGACGGTGATCGTGAAAAATGGTGTGCCGGGACAGAAGGTACGGTTTTCTGTGAATAAGGTTCGCAGTGGCCGGGCAGAGGGACGGATCCTGGAAGTCCTAGAAAAATCTCCGTTGGAGTGCGAGCCGGTATGTCCGCATTTTGCCGACTGCGGTGGATGTACCTATCAGAATCTCTCTTATGAGGAGCAGCTTAACCTGAAAGAAACCCAGGTAAAAGAGCTGTTGGATGGCGCAATCCGGGATTTTGGTTATGAATATGTATTTGAAGGAATTAAGGAAAGTCCCAATCATTATGACTACCGTAATAAGATGGAGTTCTCCTTTGGAGACGAAGTAAAAGACGGTCCTCTGGCACTTGGCATGCATAAGCGGGGCAGCTTTTACGATATCGTGACCGTGGATGGCTGCCGGCTGACAGACGGTGATCTCCGTAAGATCCTGCGGGCAACGCTTGATTATTTTACAGAGCTGGGAACCCCGTTTTACAGAAAATTGCAGCATATGGGATATCTCCGTCATCTGTTAGTCAGAAAAGCAGCCCGTACCGGTCAGATCCTGGTGTCACTGGTAACCACCAGTCAGATGGATGCGGATCTGGAAGGCTGGAAGGAGACATTGCTGAAGCTTCCGCTGGAGGGCAGCTTTGCAGGAATCCTTCATACGACGAATGACAGTCTGGCAGATGTGGTGCAGAGTGACCGGACAGAAGTGTTGTACGGAGAGGAATATTTTTATGAGGAACTCCTGGGATTACGCTTCCGCATCTCTACCTTCTCTTTTTTCCAGACCAACTCTCTGGGAGCAGAGGTACTCTATGATACAGCCAGATCCTATGTAGGAGACACGAAGGATCAGGTGATCTTCGATCTGTACAGCGGAACTGGAACCATTGCTCAGATGCTGGCACCAGTGGCAAAGAAAGTGATCGGTGTGGAGATCGTGGAGGAGGCTGTAAAGGCGGCAGGAGAAAATGCAAAGCTCAACGGACTGACCAACTGTGAATTCATTGCCGGAGATGTATTGAAAATGCTGGACACCATCAGTGACCGGCCGGATTTCATTGTGCTTGACCCTCCGCGGGATGGCATCCATCCAAAAGCACTGAAGAAGATTATTGATTATGGTGTAGACCGTATGATCTATATCTCCTGTAAACCCACCAGTCTGGCGAGAGATCTGGAGATGCTGCAGGGATATGGATACCGGGTTGAAAGGGCTTGCTGCGTTGACATGTTTCCATGGTCAGCCAATGTGGAAACAGTTTGTCTGTTTTCAAAGAAACCTTGATTTTCTGCGGTTTGTTGGATATTAAGGAGCAAAAATGGATGTGTATTTTGTAGCCTTATGAATGAACCATTTGAATATCGTAGCAGAGGGGTGTTTTGAGACTCTGCTGAATAATAGGCTTTTGCTAAAAGGTATCACTTTTGTGAAAATGTATGATAC
>OGIO01001468.1_pt1 | contig 19149 bp, 12 predicted proteins | sample 1571841 | NCBI WGS metagenome assembly OGIO01 (sample SAMEA2582111, study PRJEB24529) | metagenome | biome: Human gut stool | place: China | collected 2011
TCCCTCCCATCAGAAATACGATTTCGCCAAGCTTATACGCTTTCTTTTTACCTTTTGGTGATGGGTAGGGTCTCTCCAGTTCCGAACCACACTTTTCATACATACCGCTTCCTCTATACCGAGAGATTCTTCCGTGCTGCTTTCCAGTTTCTTCACACGTTCCATGGTTTTCGCCCATATACCCAGGGCTCAACTTCTCTTTGCTCTCCTATCAGAGACCTTTTTAACGATACGGCAGAATTCACTTAATGTTACGGTCTGCATGATTGCTCGCTCCTCTTGTCGAGGTTACTTTATCCACTCGCTTAGCACCCTGTATTACTACAACGCACCGAGTTTAGCTACACGGCTCACTGGCGATTACCGTGACCGGACTTTCACCGGCAAGTGTGGTCCAGCTTCGCTGGACACACAATACAAAAAAAGGACACAGCCGCATAAACGGCTGTGTCCTCTGCCAAAACCTTATCTATTTCACAACAAAGTTCACCACACGGTTCGGTACATAGATCTCTTTTACGAAGGTCTTGCCCTCTACCAGAGAAGCGATTCTAGAATCAGCTTTTGCCATAGCAAATACTTCTTCTTTGTCAGCACCGGTCGGGATCACAACAGTTCCACGAAGTTTACCGTTGATCTGTACACCGATCTCGGTCTGTGCATCGACCGTCTTAGCTTCCTCATAGGTCGGCCAGGATGCCAGAGACAGGAATCCTTCTCCACCGGTAACCTCCCACATTTCCTCACACAGATGCGGAGCAAACGGGCAAAGCAGTTTGATGAAGGTATGAAGCTGCTCTTTACTGATCTTTCCAACATTGTAGATATCGTTGGTCAGAGTCATCAGTGCTGCAATTGCTGTATTGAACTTCATATCCTCAATATCAGAAGATACTTTCTTGATGGTCTTATGAAGCGGAGTCTCCAGCTTCTCAGTCTCTTTATCCTCGGAAAGCATATCGGTAAATCCAGCTACACGCTCCAGGAAACGCTTACAACCCTTTACAGAGTTCTCGTTCCACGGAGTTGCTGCGCCGTAGTCACCCATGAACAGTACATAAGTACGCAGGGTGTCTGCACCGTACTCTTCTACAATATCCAGCGGGTCAACAACGTTGCCCTTGGATTTACTCATCTTATCTCCATCCGGTCCAAGGATCAGTCCCTGGATAGAACGCTTTGCATACGGCTCCGGAGTGTTTACCACACCGATGTCATACAGGAAATGATGCCAGAAACGGGAGTAGATCACATGTCTGGTAACGTGCTCCATTCCACCGTTGTACCAGTCTACCGGCATCCAATATTTCAGCTTCTCCGGGTCTGCCAGGCACTTGTCATTGTGCGGATCGATATAACGCAGGAAGTACCAGGAAGAACCTGCCCACTGCGGCATGGTATCAGTCTCTCTTCTTGCATCGCGTCCGCATTTCGGGCACTTGCATTTTACAAAGGAATCAATCTTAGCCAGCGGAGATTCACCCTCCACACCCGGTTCAAAGTTTTCTACCTTCGGCAGACGAAGCGGCAGCTCCTCATACGGAACCGGAACAACTCCACAGTTTTCACAATGAACGATCGGAATCGGCTCGCCCCAGTATCTCTGACGGTTGAATGCCCAGTCTTTCATCTTGAACTGAACACCGGCACGGCCGATGCCCTGGCGGGTCAGCTCTTCCAGCATCTTCTGGATGGAATCCTTCTTATTAGTATAGCCATTGAGGAACTCTGAGTTCACCATCTCACCGTCGCCGGTATAAGCTTCCTTGGAGATGTCGCCACCCTTGATAACCTCAATAATATCAATGTTAAATGCTTTAGCGAAATCATAGTCACGCTGGTCATGCGCCGGTACAGCCATGATCGCACCAGTACCATAACCCATCATTACATAGTCTGCGATGAAGATCGGGATCTTTTTACCGTTAACCGGATTGACTGCCTCCAGGCCTTCGATCTTCACACCCGTCTTGTCTTTTACAAGCTGGGTACGCTCAAACTCCGTCTTCTTTGCACACTCGGTACGATATGCTTTGATGGCATCCATGTTGGAGATGCGGTCTGCATATTTATCGATCAGCGGATGCTCCGGAGCCATTACCATGAAGGTAACCCCGAACAGGGTATCCGGTCTGGTCGTATAGATCTCCAGCTGCTCGTCTACACCATCGATCTTGAAATCAACAAATGCACCGGTGGATTTACCGATCCAGTTCACCTGCTGCTGTTTTACATTTGCCGGATAATCTACACCCTCAAGACCTGCCAGCAGTTTGTCAGCATACTCCGTGATTCTTAAATACCATACATCTTTGGACTTCTGTACTACTTCGCTGTGGCAGATGTCACAGTGTCCACCCTGGCTGTCCTCATTGGAAAGAACAACTTTACAGGACGGGCAGTAGTTTACCAGTGCTTTGCTTCTGAACACAAGACCATGCTCATACATCTTCAGGAAGATCCACTGGGTCCATTTATAGTAATCCTCATCTGTGGTGTCGATCACACGATCCCAGTCAAAAGAAAAACCAACTTTTTTCAGCTGATTGGTAAATCTTGCAATATTCTCGTCCGTGATCACACGCGGATGTTTGCCTGTCTTGATGGCATAGTTCTCAGTCGGAAGTCCGAATGCATCGAATCCAATGGGGAACAGCACGTTGTATCCTTCCATTCTTCTCTTTCTGGAAATTACCTCAAGGCTGGAATATGCCTTAATATGTCCTACGTGCATACCTGCTCCGCTCGGGTACGGGAACTCTACCAGACCATAGAACTTCTTCTTGGGACTTCCATCCACTGCATTGAAGATCTTGGCATCTTCCCATTTCTGCTGCCACTTACCTTCTATCTTTCGGAAATTGTGTTTCATTTTCGTGCTTCCTCCTATCTCGATTTCCGATCTGTTATATCCTATCTGAAAACTCTGTTTTTCAGAGAATCCTGCTGTATTTTACAACTACATTAGTTTAATATAGTCCGTTTGGTTTGTCAACTAAGCTTCTATTTCGTTCATATATTTCTTTTCATTTTCCGACAAACGTGCTATACTTTATGCATTAACGTGCTAAAGGAGATAGACAAATGAAAATCGGTTTTATCGGACTTGGCCTGATCGGCGGTTCCATCGCCCGGGCTGTCCGTTATTTTTATCCAGATACAGAGATCATCGCTCACTCCCGCACCCGTGCTTCTGTGGAGCAGGCAGTGGCTGACGGAGTGATCAACAGGGTCATTGATCAGATTGACGAAGATTTTTCTGACTGCACCTATATTTTCCTGTGTGCACCTGTATCCAGCAATGCCAAATATCTGGAGCAGTTAAAGCCTCTGATCGGACCGGACTGCATCATCACCGATGTAGGCAGCACCAAGACAGATATCCACGAAAAGGTAACCGATCTTGATATGGAAACAAATTTCATCGGAGGCCACCCCATGGCAGGTTCTGAGAAGACCGGCTATGCCAATTCCAAGCGGATCCTCATTGAAAATGCATATTACATGATCACACCTACGGAAAAGACCCCCCGGGAGGCTGTAGAAACTTATCGCGATTTTGTAGCTTCCTTAAAAGCACTTCCGCTGGTCATCGACTATCACACTCATGATTATGTGACTGCAGGTATCAGCCATCTGCCACATATTATTGCTTCGTCCCTTGTCAACCTGGTCAAGGACGAAGATACCAAAGACGGCATCATGAAGCTGGTCGCCGCGGGCGGATTCAAGGACATCACCCGGATCGCTTCTTCTTCCCCGGAGATGTGGGAACAGATCTGCATGACCAACCGTAAAAATATTTCCAGGATTCTGACTGATTATATCGCTTCTCTGGAGAAGATCAAAGACCAGTTGGATGAAGCCAAATCCGGTGCTATTTACCATTTATTTGAGACATCCAGAGATTATCGGAACAATCTTCCGGTCAAAGGCAATGGTCCTCTGGCGCGGATCTATGAGATCTACTGTGATATGGTGGATGAAGCAGGAGGAATTGCAACTCTTGCCACAATCCTTGCCAGCAATCAGATCAGTTTGAAAAATATTGGCATCGTACACAGCCGTGAATTTATCGAGGCCGTTCTCCGGATTGAATTTTATGATGAAGAATCTATGAAGAGCGCCATCGAAATCTTGAGAAAACACAGATATGTGATATATGAGAGGTAAGCTATATGATATTTACCAGAACCAATGCATTAAAAGGTGAGATCACTGTTCCCGGTGATAAAAGCATCTCCCATCGCTCTATTATGTTCGGAGCGCTGGCAGAAGGAACTACAAGAGTCACCAACTTTCTTCGAGGAGCAGACTGTCTGTCCACTATCGACTGTTTCCGAAAGCTTGGAATCGACATAGAAGATCTGGATTCTGAGATCCTGATCCATGGAAAAGGCCTTCATGGTCTGACTGCTCCCTCTTCTATGCTGGATGTAGGAAACAGTGGCACTACCACCCGGCTGATCTCCGGCATTCTGGCCGGTCAGAGGTTTACCACCGAGTTAAATGGAGATGAATCCATCCAGAGCCGCCCCATGAAACGGATCATGGAGCCATTAACTCTGATGGGAGCCGATATTACCAGTATCCGTGATAACGGCTGTGCACCTCTTCGGATTCACGGGCAGAAGCTCCATGGCATCGCATATACCTCCAAAGTTGCTTCTGCCCAGGTAAAATCCTGTATCTTACTTGCCGGACTCTATGCAGACGGAACCACAAGTGTAACCGAACCTTATCTGTCCCGGAATCACACAGAGATCATGTTAACACATTTCGGTGCTGATATTACGAGTAAGGGTACTACTGCTACAGTCACCCCCGGCAAGGACCTGCACGCACAGGAAATCATCGTTCCTGGTGATATTTCTTCTGCTGCTTATTTTATTGCGGCAGCTTTGATGGTTCCAGATTCCGAGATACTGATCAAAAATGTAGGCATCAATCCCACCAGAGATGGACTGCTCCGCGTCTGCCAGGATATGGGTGCCGATATTACTCTGCTCAATGAAAATTATGGAAATGGTGAACCTACCGCTGACCTGCTGGTTCGCCACAGTGAGCTTCACGGAGTGACTGTCGGTGGTTCAGTGATTCTAACTTACATTGTTGCGATTCCATTGGTCGCAGCCCTTGCCTGCTTTGCCAGGGGAACTACTGTGATCCGCGATGCACAGGAGCTGAAAGTCAAAGAATCCAACCGGATCGACGTGATGGTCAATAATCTTCGTGCTATGGGTGCTCACATCGAAGGCACAGATGACGGTATGATCATTGAAGGCGGTTACCCCCTCCACGGAGCGATCATCGACAGCCACTTAGATCACCGCATCGCCATGACCTTTGCCATCACCGCCCTTGCTTCAGACGGTGAGACCTCGATCAAAGGTGCTGACTGCGTGAAGATCAGCTATCCTGGATTCTATGAAGATCTGACACGACTGGCAAAATAATTTCTGTCATCAAAAAATGCCCTGCAAAAGTGACTGTTCTGTTCTACAGATCCTTTTGCATGGCATTCTTATTATCCGTCTTATCTATTCTGTTGTGCCTGCAGTCATCTTACTCTACTGCCAGCTCATTTATATAACCTTCCAGATCTTCATTCTTACCATAATACTTTACATGCATGATGCGATTAAAATCAAGACTTAACATTCCCAGCAAAGACTTCGCATCTACTTCTGTGTGACCATAAGAAATATCTACATTAAAATCACATTGCTGTGATTTTTTTACAAATGTGACCACCGTATCCGGTGAAAGTTTAATGTGTTTCTCTGTCATGAATACGCCTCCCTCTATCTGGATCTTCTGAATGTTCTCCCAAAATAGAACTTTGGTTTCGCTGAACTTCACTCATTATGCTCCTTCTCTGATAAAAAGTCAATGAAGCCGAACAGTTCTTAGCGCAAATTTGACAGCCACATTCTGAAGATTGCTATGGAAATCTGTCTTAAAACAGTGTAAAATATTTTAAATATCATTAAGAACGAAAAAAGGAGACGATATGAGTAATAACGTTATGATCATAGGAATCGCCGGGGGAACCGGATCGGGAAAGTCCACATTTACCAACCGGCTGCGCGATGCCTTCCCTGATGATGTAGCTGTCCTCTACCACGATAATTATTATAAATGTCAGGATGATGTGCCGTTCGAAGAACGGAAGAAGGTCAATTATGACCATCCCGATTCTCTGGAAACAGATCTGATGATCCAACATCTGGAAGCTTTAAAAAATGGAATTGCTGTAGACTGTCCGGTCTACGATTACAGTATGCACAACCGTTCTGACAAGACCATTCACATTGAGCCAAAGAAGATCATTCTGGCAGAAGGTATCCTGCTGCTGGAAGATCCCAGACTCCGCAACATGATGGATATTAAAATCTATGTAGAAGCTGATGCAGATGAACGGATTCTTCGCCGTATTGTCCGCGACGTCAAAGAACGTGGCCGTGATCTGGACAATATTGTGGAGCAATATCTGACTACAGTTAAACCCATGCATTATCTATATGTAGAGCCCACCCGTGCGCTGGCAGATGTGGTCATCAACAGCGGTATGAATGATGTGGCCTTTGATGTGGTAAGATCCAAGATCCAGCTGATATTGGAGGAAGAATAGTAAAATCCCCGGAACTTTATTGAGATGTTCCGGGGATTTTGCTATTCTCTTATTTATCTTTCTTAATGAACATCGCATCACCAAAGGAGAAGAAACGATATCTCTCCTTCACAGCCTCCTCATAAGCCGCCATGATCTTGTCTCTGCCTGCCAGTGCAGACACCAGCATCATCAGCGTGGACTCCGGCAGATGGAAATTGGTGATCAGACAGTCGATCAGTTTAAACTGATATCCCGGATAAATGAAGATCTCCGTCCAGCCGCTGCCTGCTTTCAGGATTCCGTCCTCACCAGTAGCAGACTCCAGTGTCCTGCAGCTGGTCGTACCGACTGCAATGATCCGTCCACCATTCTTTTTTGTCTCATTGATCAGTTTTGCCTGATCCTCCTCCACCATATAGAACTCTGAATGCATATGATGTTCCAGTATATTCTCCACTTTCACCGGACGGAAGGTGCCCAGTCCTACATGAAGGGTCACATGGGCGATATTTACCCCCTTGTCCTTGATCGCCTGCAGAAGTTCCGGTGTGAAATGAAGTCCTGCAGTCGGTGCAGCTGCGGATCCATCATGCTTTGCATAGACCGTCTGATAACGGTTCTTATCCTTCAGCTGATGTGTGATATACGGCGGCAGAGGCATCTGGCCCAGCTGATCCAGGATCTCTTCAAAGATTCCTTCATAAGTGAATTTGATCATACGGTTGCCGTCTTCGACCACATCCAGCACTTCACCGACCAGCAAACCATCACCAAAGCTGATCTTCGTACCTGGTTTTGCTTTCCTACCCGGTTTCACCAGTGTCTCCCACACATCATTTTCATTTCTCTTAAGCAGAAGTACTTCAATGTGTGCATCCGTTCCCACCTTACTTCCCATAAGACGGGCAGGGATCACTTTCGTATTATTGACTACCAGACAGTCTCCTGGATTCAGATAATCAATGATTTCACGAAAAATATGGTGTTCGATATGTCCTGTTTCCTGATCCAGTACCATCAGTCTGGAACTGGATCGATCCTCCAGCGGATCCTGAGCGATTAGTTCCTGCGGAAGATCATAATAAAAATCATGTAAATTCATAGTATTCCTCTTTATTTCATATAGATTCCATACAGCTCCTGCATCTGCTGACGGATCATGTCTGGTCGCTGCTGTACAAAATCATAGATAACTTCAATATTCTGATCAATATTTTCCAGTGACATAGAATAAGTCGGATCCTGACTCTTCTTTTGTTCAATGTTAGCTTCCAATTCCTGATCCCGCAGAGCTTTCAGTTGTTCTATGGCAGCAGTCACTTTTTCCTCTGTAAAATAGTTCTGGATACATTGTTCCAGGTAGTAGGCAAACCGTTCCTGCATGTCCGTACGCTTCATCACTGCCGCAAACAGTTTATTGCCGTCCAGTGCATCCTGAATGCTTCTCCACTCTTCTGCTGGGGCATTGTAGAGATTGAATCCTGCCTCCATGTCATAATAGAGATATCTCCATTTTCCATCCTGCCGGTCTTCCCCATAGGCGTCTCCCGGCGAATAGTAACGGTACATCTTAATATTATTCTGCGGCCAGTCCCAGTTGGCGATATAGGTTTCAATGGCAAAATACTGCAGAAGATTTTCCACATCTACCAGCGAAGAAAATTCTTCGAATACAGTATCATCTGTCAAATCTTCAGATGCATAAGTCACCAAATCCTTGTAATCCTTCTTCGCCTGCTGTTCCTTACGGTTCAGTTCTGCATCCGGTGTATCATCCCATACGGTCACGATCTCATAATAGCCGTCACCGGAAGTCCCATAATTGGCTTCCATATAGACTTCGTCATAGACTTCCTGCATCCACTCACAGTTGTAATAGACTCCATTGAGGTACACAGCTATAGGTGCCACAGACTTGGAATCCACACCTTCGATCTGACTGATCAATGTCTGGAACAGTTCTTCACGAAACAAGGTCACTGCCTTATCTGTTCCATTATTTCTCAACACCAGCCGCTTATAGGCAGACTCCACTTCTCCTGTGGCTTTTCCTACATTATCTGAAAATAATGGATAATCAAATTCTGCCTTTCCATATTCATCCCGGGCATAGAGCTTCAGTGACTTCCGGTAGGACTGCCGGCTGGCATGACCAAATACCCGGATACCTGCATCCTGATCAATGACCCTCTCACCTTCCGGTGTCAGGATCTCAATATGGGCAGGACGTTCCCATGTTCTTCCTCTCTGAGTAAAATTAGCTGGCTGAGTCTGCAGATCAGGCTGATATTCCTCACTGGCCACATACTCATCCCGTATCTTACCTTCCGTCAGGATTCCATACTCATAATCATAAAGATTATATGGATCACTGGTCACGCAGACAATGTATGTACTGTACCGCTCTTTCAGTGTCTGTTCATCCTTTGCATAAAAATAAGTACGGGTGAACAATTCTCCCCACTCACCAGAAGCCGGATGATACGCTCTGGCACGAACAGTCACAGACTGAACCTGATCACCCGATTCAAACACCAGAGGACCGCTGTAAAGCGCGCTGTTCTCTGTGGAAGGTACACTTCCATCCGTACTGTAATAGACAGGATAGCCGCCCCTGGTGGTCAGTTCCAGTGTCAGATCTCCCACGTAAAAGGAATCCTCCTGGGAAGTCTGCACCACATCCGAATCTTTGTAGTAATCCGCCAGGCGCTGTGCGACCAGAAACCCGAACAGTAGAACAGCGGATGCTGCCAAAACTGCCAGCACCCGCGTAATTTTTCTGCGATCCATTACTGTCTAAGCTCCGCACCCAGTGCTTCCAGACCATTGAGGATCTTCTTCATAGAAGCAGAAATCTCTGTATCTGTAAGCGTCCGGTCTTTTGCACGGAAGGTCAGAGAATATGCAACAGATTTATAACCGCCTTTGATCTGAGAACCTTCGTAAATATCGAACAGTTCATAGTTCTCAAGAATCTGTCCGCCACGGACTGCAATCACTTCCTCAATCTGTCCTACCAGAACATTCTTCGGAACAACCATGGAAATATCTCTGGTCACAGCCGGGAATTTGGCAATTCCCTCATATTTACGATCAAAAGTTGCCATCGGAACAATAGACGGCATATCCAGAACAGCTACATAAGCTCTCTCTCCAATTCCATAAGTAGCCGCAACTGTCGGATGAACCTCACCCAGATATCCGATTACCGTTCCATCATAGATGATATTTGCCTGACGACCCGGATGGAGGAAAGATTTTCCAGCATTTGGATCATAAGTTTCTTTCAGATGCATACCGATCTTGTCAAGGAACTCCTCTACGATGCCTTTCATGGAGAAGAAGTCGCCATCGCCATACATACCAAGAGTAAACTGCATGCGCTCATCCGGCAGTTCAGTGAGCGGCAGGCTCTTTGGCAGATAAATATTTCCCATCTCATAGAGACGAACATTCTTATTTCTTCTGTTATAGTTGGTTGCCAGAGAAGTCAGCATTCCATTCAGGGAAGTAGTTCTCATAATAGAGAAATCCTCACCCAGCGGATTGGAGATCACGATTGCCTGACGCTCACGTGCATCCTCCGGCAGAAGCAATTTATCAAATACCTTCGGACTTTCGAAGCTGTAGGTCATACCCTGTGAGAAGCCGCAGAACTCGGCGATATCTCTTGCCACTGCTTCAATTCTCAGATAGAACGGAAGCTTGCCGGTGGTTGCCTCTCCTCTCGGAAGCGTAGTCGGGATATTGTCATATCCGAAGAAACGAGCCACTTCCTCTGCCAGATCTGCAGTGCGGAACAGATCCTGACGGAAGGTCGGAGCTACGATCTCGTTGGTCTTCTCATCATATTCCAGTTCGATCGGTTTGTAATACTCCAGCATCTGCTCTTTGCTGATGTCGGTTCCCAACAATGCGTTGATGCGGTCCGGCTCAAAGGGAATGCGAACCGGTTCTCTCTTCACTGGATAAACATCAACGGTTCCGTTTACCACATCTCCTGCATCCAGCTCCTCGATCAGCTGGCAGGCACGATCAATAGCTGCCTGTGCATTGTTCGGATCCAGTCCTTTTTCAAACTTACCAGAAGCATCTGTACGAAGTCCTACACGCTTGCTGGACAGACGGATGTTGGTTCCGTCAAAGCAGGCTGCCTCGAACAGCATGGTCTTTACATCATCTGTAATCATGGAGTTCTCACCACCCATGATACCAGCCATACCGACTGCTTTCTCACCGTCGCAGATCATCAGTACATTTTCATCCAGTGTACGCTCCTGTCCATCCAGAGTCACGAATTTCTCATCGTGAGCCGCACGGCGGACAACGATTTTTTTATCTGCGATCTTATCCAGATCATAAGCATGCATCGGCTGGCCATACTCTTCCATTACGTAGTTGGTAATATCAACCACATTATTGATCGGACGGATGCCTACGGATGCCAGTCTTCTCTGCATCCATTCCGGTGACGGAGCAAGACGGATATTTTTTACCACTCTGGCACAATATCTGGAACACAGATCATGATCCTGCACTTCTACTTTAATATAATCATTCACATCACCGCCGCAGCCTTTTACATGAACTTCCGGAGCCTTGAACTCCTTATGGAAGGTAGCAGCTGTTTCTCTTGCAAGGCCAAGCGTACTGTAGCAGTCCACACGGTTGGAAGTGATCTCGAACTCAAACTCCACATCATGAAGTCCCAGTACTTCAATAGCGTCTGCTCCTACTTCAGCAGTCTCCGGGAAAATGTAGATACCGTACTCCGGTGCTTCCGGATACATATCTCTGGTGGAACCCAGCTCCTCAATAGAGCACATCATACCGTTGGATTCGATTCCGCGAAGTTTACCTTTCTTAATACGGATGCCGCCAGGTGTCATCTTGCCGTCATGACCGCCTGCCACACGTCCACCGTCCAGAACAACCGGAACCTTGTCTCCTTCTTTGACATTCGGAGCACCAGTAACGATCTGGATTGGTGCTTCCTCTCCAATATCTACCTGACAGATGATCAGCTTATCTGCATCCGGATGTTTCTCAATCTTCTTAATCTGTCCGATCACGATTTTCTCCAGATCGGCATCCATTTTTGTAAATCCTTCCACCTTGGAGCCTGACAGGGTCATAGCATCGGTGAATTCCTGTGCAGTCACCTCAAGCTCCGGCACATATGCTTTTATCCATGATAAAGATGTATTCATCTTTGTAATCCTCCTTAGAACTGTTTTAAGAATCTGATATCGTTTTCATACAGCAGTCTCATATCATCGATTTCATATTTCAGAAGAGCGATTCTCTCAAGACCTACACCAAATGCAAAACCGGTGTACTCATTCGGGTCGATGCCGCACATTTCAAGTACATGCGGATGTACCATACCACAGCCAAGGATCTCGATCCAGCCGGATCCCTTACAGAAACGGCAACCTTTTCCACCACACTTAAAGCAGCTTACATCTACCTCCGCACTGGGCTCTGTGAATGGGAAATGATGCGGACGGAATTTTGTCTTCGTGTTTTCTCCAAACAGCTCTTTTGCAAACTCTTCCAGAGTTCCTTTCAGATCAGCAAAGGTAATATTCTTGTCGATAACAAGACCTTCGATCTGATGGAAGGACGGAGAATGAGTCGCATCCACTTCATCCGAACGGAATACACGTCCCGGAGAGATCATACGGATCGGCAGCTTGCCTTTTTCCATGATTCTTGCCTGTACCGGAGATGTCTGAGTACGAAGCACAATGTCCTTGTTAATATAGAAAGTATCCTGCTCATCCTTTGCCGGATGATTTGCCGGAATATTCAGTTTCTCGAAATTATAAAGGTCATACTCTACTTCTGGTCCTTCGATCACTTCGTAGCCCATACCAATGAAGATACGCTCTACTTCTTCCAGTGCGATGGTGTTCGGATGACGATGACCTACGTTATTCTTCTTAGCCGGAAGGGTTACGTCGATAACTTCTGATTTCAGTTTTGCATCCAGAAGAAGCTTATCCATATTTTTTTTCGCCTCTTCCATAACCTTCTCAATCTCAGCTCTGGTGTCATTTACCAGCTGACCAAAGACCGGGCGTTCCTCCGGAGCCACATCCTTCATACTCTTTAACAGTGCTGTCAGCTCACCTTTTTTTCCAAGTACAGAGACTCTCACATCATTGAGAGATTCCGGATTCTTTGACTCTTTGATCCGGGCAATTGCCTCTTCTTTGATCTTCTGCAATCTTTCTTTCATGTTGAAACTCCTTTTCTACTACATAGATTTATCGGACGGTTCTGGAACTTTCCTTGTTTCCTGTACGATAAAAAAGCTCCGCCCCTCAAAAGGGACGAAGCTTATAATCCGCGGTACCACCCTGCTTTCCGGCTATGCCGGACACTCATAAAACTGCATAACGTGCAGTAACACGTCATCCCCTACTCTATCTGTTCAGGAATGCTGCTCCGGTGTGAACTTCGACCTTTCTGCCTGAACCTGACCGGGCTTCCAGCCGCTGACCCGATCTCTCTGATGGAAAACAGAATGCTACTTGCACCTTCTTCGCATTTGAAATATCTTTTTCTACTATAGCACAGATTTTTTGAAAGTCAAGAGGGTTTCCTACTCAACCGTCACACTTTTTGCCAGATTTCTTGGCTTATCTACATCCAGTCCCTTTGCCACGCTGACATAATATCCAAGCAGCTGCAGCGGGATCACAGCCAGACTGCCCACAAAATGTTCATCCACTTTTGGCACATACACAGCGAAGTTCACCTGATCTTCCACCTCATAATGTCCATAGGTCGTCAGCCCCATCAGATATGCTCCCCTGCTCTTACACTCCAGCATATTGCTGATGGTCTTCTCATACAACTCATCCTGTGTAAGGACTCCAATGACCAGCATTCCCTGTTCGATCAGACTGATCGTTCCATGCTTCAGTTCTCCTGCCGCATATGCCTCTGAATGAATATAGGAGATTTCTTTCAGTTTGAGACTTCCCTCCAGAGAGATCGCATAATCAATTCCCCGTCCTACAAAGAATACATCATGAGCATTGGCATACTTTGCCGCAAACCACTGAATCCGTTCTTTATCCTCCAGAACCTTCTCCATCTTCTCCGGAATCGATAACAATTCAGAAATATAAAAGCTGTACTGCTCCTCTGTGATCTTCTCCCTCACCCTGGCAAACTGCACTGCCAGACAATACATCGCTGCCAGCTGTGCACTGTAAGCTTTTGTGGTCGCTACAGAGATCTCCGGCCCTGCCAGTGTATACAGCACATGATCTGCCTCCCGGGCAATACTGCTTCCAACTACATTGACAATCGCCAGGGTAGCAAGCTTCTTCTCCTTTGCAAGCCTCAATGCAGCCAGGGTATCGGCAGTCTCTCCAGACTGACTGACCACAATGACCAGTGCCTTCCGGTTCAGTGGCATCTTCCGATAACGGAACTCTGATGCAAGCTCCACACGTACCGGAATATCTGTCAGATCTTCCAGCACATACTGTGCGGCCATTCCCACATGCCATGCAGAACCGCAGGCTACTATATAGATCTGCTCATATTTGTTCAGATCCTCATCACTGATCTGCATCTCCTTAAAATCAATCCTGCCGTCTTTTACAACGGAATTGAGCGTATCCCTGACAGCTTTTGGCTGCTCATGGATCTCTTTCATCATAAAATGCTCAAATCCTGCCTTCTCCGCAGCCTCTGCATCCCATTTGATCTCGGTTGTCTGCTTCTCAATCTCATCACCATCCAGATTATAAAAATGCGCTTCTCCTGGTGTCAGTTTCGCAAACTCCAGATTGCCGATATAGTATACATTTCGGGTGTATTTCAGGATTGCAGGCACATCAGATGCCACATAAGTCTCCCCGTCAGCGATACCGATGATCATGGGACTGTCTTTTCTTGCTACCCAGATCTCGCCCGGATAATCACGGAACATAAGTTCCAGTGCATAAGAACCACGTACACGCACCATAGTCTTTGCGATTGCATCGATGGGTCCTAAGTTATATTTTTTGTAGTAATAATCCACCAGCTTGATCACCACTTCTGTGTCCGTCTGGCTATAGAAAGTGTAACCATGCTTGAGCAGCTTCTCTTTCAGTTCTGTATAGTTTTCAATAATCCCGTTGTGGACTCCAACCACTTCTGATTCCACCTCGCCGGAGCCAGATCGCAGACAATTTCCTGACACATGCGGATGGGCATTAACCTGACTGGGTTCCCCGTGGGTCGCCCAGCGCGTATGTCCAATACCACAGGTCCCTTTCAAAGTCTTTCCGCCATCTGTCTTCTCTGCCAGATTATTCAGCCTTCCTTTTGCCTTCACAACCTGTGCCAGATTCTCTCCGTCTCGAACAGCCAATCCCGCCGAATCATATCCCCGGTACTCCAGTTTTGACAAACCATCCAATAAAATCGGTGCTGCCTGATGTTCTCCTGTAAAACCAACAATTCCACACATAATGTATTCCTCCACTTTTTCTGAATAAAATGATTTGAAATATGCTCTTATCAAAAATCAAATACTTCAGACAATCCTTATGTTTCTCTTTTCCATAATAACTCAAAAATCTCCCTCTACCTGTAGAGATCCTCTAGCGTTACCAGCCGGACTTCACCGTGCTTCTGTGCCTGCACGAGCCAATGATATAATCCTTACCTTCAACAGGTGTTCCAACGATATCAATCTGCATCTGCTTTTTCTTCTTCCGGTCTGTCCCCCACCACTGACCGATTTCACTCAGCTCAATGGGAAGATTATCTGAATAATAGAGCAGCTAATCCTGACACATCTTCTCAAAAATCAACCCCATGTAATCCGGAAGATACTGTTTCACCGCATGCGGATAGCCAATAAATCTAAAGTCTATCTATCATACCACTATTTCTTTGATTTGTGGAGTCTTTCTTTTAACCTTCCATGTTTTTAATGTTTAAGAAGCAAAGACAATACTCTCGGTCTTGCACCTTTTTCATATCGAAATCCCAGTGCATGACGTATAATTTCCGGTAAATAAAGTTTTTCTCCATCACGTTTCAAATATCCGGATTGTGTCATGGACTTTTCTTCTACCGATGTAAATATATTATTTTCCAGATTCATTGGAAGTGTTTTTTCGTCTGTCGGCAAATCTTCCAGCTTTTCAAAAATAGGCTTTAAATTTTCATATTCCGCCTTAATATCACTGATTTTGGCATTTGAACACTTTGGTACTGCATAACGTATCTCTGCAGGCATTAATATCCGATCATCATACGGCGGTTTTTTCATATTCTGCCCTGCTGCATATTTCAAAAACCGGATAATGTCACGTGCCTGAAGTTGTCCATTAAAATCGGAAAGAGCTGCCAGTATCCAACGTGATGAATACGCTTCATTTGAATCCTTCTTTCCTAATTTCAATCCCCAGAGTTCTTCCAGATATTTATCGATTATTTCCTGTGACGCATTTTCAATCGGAATACTTTCCCGATAAAAATCACTGTTTGCATGGCTTACCAGCCAAACTGCCAACTTTAAAGCTTCTGCCGAAGACCATTTCAGTTCTGCATAGGCAAATGACTGCCTGAATTGCTCATAATTAACTGTAATTGCATTCTGTGCCATATCGCTTCGTATAAAAATAATAAGACCAATATTTTCATATCTCGCACTGATCGTATTCAAAACTCCCTGGCATAAAACTTCTATCGCTTTTTGCTGATTTTTATTTGAAGATACTGCTTTTAATATCTCTTCCAGCCCATCAATCAAAAAGATAACTGTCTTTTCCTCTTCTTTTAATTTTTCATTCAGTTGAGCAAATGAGGTAAACTCTTTATTAACGGAATTTACAAACAATTGTTCCCAAAAATTCATCCAGTCAATTTCTTTATTCGCTTTAAGATCCAGTCTGTAAGAATTGTCACTGTAGATACTCTGTGAAACATCTGCAAAAGGCAATGCCTCATTAAAACAGTCAATACATTGTCCCAGAACCGTTTGAATCTGTGAAATATTCTGCGGTGCTAAAACAGGGATAAAATAGCCATTTTCCTTACTGATTTTTTTATGAGTAATTTCAGAAAAAAAAGAATTCCAGTTTTTCTTTTCTATCAACTGACGATACAAGAATGTTTTTCCAGATCCCTTTGCTCCCTGAACAACCGTTACCGGAATCTGGTGATTGAAACGAGCACAAAGATTTTTAATCGGTTCGGTTAATAATAGTTCTTCCGCTCCATTGGCTTCAGCCGTGATCTGATTATTCGCAAAGTCACAAATTTGTTTTGTAATGATCTGATGCTGTTTTTCTGTATAAATTCCTCTTTCTGGTTCTTCTGATATACAGTAAGGTTTTACTAATTCTTTGACAGCATCATACATATCTCTGTCTTTTAAAACATTTAAAATCTGCTTCCATTCTGTTAAATGTATTAATTCACTGGCAAACGGAAGCTCCACGATCATATTATCAAGAAGTTCCTCTTTTACCTCTGTAGTCTCAAAACATCCGAGTAAATTTTCCTTGATTTCCTGTTTCTCTCTTCTTGAAAAAGTTTCCGGAATCATGCCCAGAAAAACAGTAGGCAGAAGCGTATCTTCCTTTATCTTCAGACCTTTTGCAATAAAACTTAATACCTGCTTTGTTCCCATTACAGACTGAAGAGAAGTAGAAGTTACACAATATTTTTTCACTCGCGGATCAAGCAACAATGGTGCTGAATATTCGCTGATCCCCGCACGAAGATCCACCAGAACTGCTGTTGCCCCTAAACTACTTGCCAGTTTTGAAAGTACTTCTGCCAAAATATATTCTTTATTTCGACTGGCAGTGATTGTTTGTGGACTTGCATACAGATCAAACAATTGCTCTTCATAACGATATGTCGGAAGAAAGAAATGTTCTACCCGCTGTTGGCTGGTTTCGATTGGCAAGGTAATCGTCCCCATTAAATTTTCTGCCGTTGATACAATTTCCTCTACATTGCTGTTATCCTGAATCAAAGTTAATAAATCCAAATAACTAAAAGCACTATCATTTAGATCACCCTGGATTAAGGTAAGTCCCGGTGCCTCCAGATCAGAATCAATAATTAAAAGTTTGCTGTTTTCCGGATTCTTCTGAAGATTGGTCCATGCCCGTGCAAATGCAATAAGCGACAGTGTTCGTCCAACTCCACCCTTATAAGAATGAAATGCAAAAACCGGACAGCTAAGATCCGCCAACTGCTCCGTCGGATATATGGAATCTTCATAAATCGCCTTTTTAAACAATGGCAACGTTCTTACAGTAACCGGACTGTACTCGTACTCATATAAAATCATCAAATCTTCTCCCTGACCATCCAATTTTATACTTAAATTATCAGGTGCAATATTTTTCGGAAAAAGTTTCTTTAATACAGCATTCTGCAGCGTACCCTGTTCTGATTTTGGGTATACAACCATTTCATTCGGATAAACTTCTATATCGTATAATTCATCTTTCCACTCATCATGATGCATTAAAATATATCGTTCAATATCTTTCCATGTATAGAACCTCATAATTTACACCACCTCTTTCAGCCATTCTTTAATCTCAGCCAGCGTATGATCAAATTCCTGCAAATATGTAATATTCTGCTCTGCAGGAGCAATCAAATACCTGCACAACTGATGATAATCCGTTGTTCCTACCGTATTTCCATACTCCGTAGGAAAACTCTTAAATCGATAAGTTCCAGCCTGACCAACTCTCTTTAACAGCGTTCTAAAGTCATGTGATCCCAAAATTTTCGCTGTCTCATCATCCGCCTGAGAAATCGTATATATATTATCATTCTCCATGATCAAGCATTTCAATCCACATTCAACACAATAACATAATAATAAACGTCTACTGTAAGGACTTCCAATATTCCAATTATCATAGGAATTTGCATGAACTGTAAACGCTTTTTTATAATTTCTTTTATCAGCTCGTAATTTTGCCATAAAGTTATCCTCTTATTTTCACGTTAATCTAATGTAAGTGAAAAATATTGCTACGTTACTCATGAATTACGCTTGCACCAAAATGATAGATGCAAGCGTTTTACTTTATTTTAGTTTTGACAGTCCGCTTTTGCCATCTCAACCATTGTATACACAATAGCACTAGCAGTGGCTCCTTTAGGACTGGCGCTGAACAGCCAGTTCTTCCGGCCAACCGTGAATGGTCTGATTGCATTTTCACTGAGATTATTTGAAAGACTGCAATGTCCGTCTTCCAGGTAGGTCATCAGGGTGCCTTTCCGATTTTGGGCATAGTTCACCGCTTTCGCCAAACGGGTTCCTTTGTTTGGGTGCTGTTGATCCAGCCAATTCCAGAATGCATCCAGTATCGGCTTCTCCTTTTCAAGACGGAACTGTTTTCTCTGCTCCGCAGTATGTTTTTTTGTTTTTGAGTATCTCTCACAATCAAACAGTTTGGAGCAGAACTGTACTCCCTGCACCGCCGGAAGGCTGTAATCATACTCTTTCCCTTTCGGTATGGCATCTGTGAAGTAAC